>Ga0114915_1000892_pt1 | contig 13175 bp, 20 predicted proteins | sample MalvirAntarct_55_FD_87288 | JGI IMG/M metagenome (GOLD analysis project Ga0114915, IMG submission 87288) | Marine viral communities from the Global Malaspina Expedition - Malaspina viral metaG Antarct_55 | ecosystem: Environmental > Aquatic > Marine > Oceanic | place: South Georgia Island...
CACGAAATGACTGTATTCAGTGACCCTAAAAACATCAAGCGCCTTGCATGGAACTACCTAGTAGGAGCCTTAAACTTTCACAACTCTTAATGATATGGGCGCACAAGACAAAGCATTTATGAAAAAAGTTATTGCCACTCTGGTCAGTGTCATAACCCTGCTTGGCGGTATCGTTGGCGGGTTCGGTTTAGATCTGAAAAACTCCGTGGAAGAGTTGAGGGATAAGAATATCGAGTGCATAGAAGACCGCGCGCGCATGTCCGAAAGGATCTCAAGCCTAGAGCGCTATATTAACTTTACGGCGGGTAAATCTAGCACTGTTAAAAATAATTAGCAGAAAAAGCTTGCATGATTTCCGAAAGTGTGGTTTTATTCGGACATGCAAGCAACACTGACCACAGAAACAAAGAAGAACTTGAAGACTCTCGTTGAGCTTCAGACTTACATGGCCGAGGCGAAGGCACAACTTCCCGACTTGCAAGACAAGATCGCTTCTGAGTTGTTCGCCGATAGCGACGAAGTTTTTCAATCGTTGAAATTTGGCGATTTAGTATTGACATGCGAAAAGCCTCGCGCTATCGTGTGGCAGACAGGCGCGACTCTGTCAATGTCGCGCGCTCAAATAGACTACTTAATAAAAGACGGCGTTTTATCAAGTGATCGACTCACAATCTCGCAACCGCACTACGACGCCTTAAGCGACAATCTCAAGGAATCGCTTAAACCATTTTTCACAACAAAACCTCTCCCCGCCACTATAACAGTGGTGGGACAAACCAAGTAAACAAAAACAAACAAAAAACAAAATAATACCATGTCAAACATTAACTTCATTCCGCAAGAAGACGATTTTCAAGAGGATTTCGCAAAAAAGCTAATTCCCGACGGAACCCAAGTAAACCTACGTTTCACAAAGCACGAATTTCTAGACAATAACAAGGGCTGGAAAGGTCTAAAGTTGTTCGGCGTTGTGATTGATGGCGAGTTTATCGGCGAAGAAGTGGACGAGATGATCACCCTCGAAAATGCCAACCATGCCGACTCGGTGAAGTGGGCACGTCAAACACAAGCTAAGCTCTGTAAGGCTCTCGGCTTGTCCGGCATCAATCATCCATCGCAGCTTCTCGGCCTCCCTTTGATCGCGATTATCAAGGATGTCAGCGCAAAGAATCCTGACTTTCCGAACGCAATTAAAAGTTATGAGATGCACCCGCAACACGTAGCGCAGGGCGCACCACAACCACAAGCACAAGCGCAGCCGCAAGTACAAGCGCAACCGCACTACAGCGCGCCAAACAACTATCAAGGCGCGCCAGCTCAACAGCAGCAGCCCGCGCAGAATAACCCGTTCGGCGCACCGCAACAGGGCGACAACATCCCATTCTAGCCCGTGGATTACCTTCAGCGCGCTCGTTAAATCGGGCGCGCTTTTTGGGTGAACAAACCAAACTAAAACCATGAAACAATCTAACAACAAACTAGCGAGGATTATAAGCATAGGTGACGCTATAATTAGTAGGCCGCTTTGTCACCACTCTTTTGAACAACTGAAACCCGATTTTAGGTATTGTCACAAGTGCCACAAGTACGAACTTTTAATGGAATCAGTGGGATGGGTTAAATACATCCAACCAAAAGGATTTGAGAGGCCAACGAACCGAAAATTGCAAACAATCAAACTAAAACCATGAACGAAGAACCATTTTTAAACCTACTTAGCGGCAACGCGCCGCCCGCTTTACCCGTCGAGACAATCGCGGGGCGCGTGTTACATTGTGACGCGGATTTCCTCGCCTATCAAAGCGGCCACTCTTGGGACTCCGAGACACCCGAAGAATCAATAGACGATCTCAAAATTAGGATTGAGGACTTGCGCAACTTGGCGAAAGCTGAAGTGATCGTGTTGCACCTCACTCTTGGCACCAAGGGCGGGCGTCACGAGATCGCGCGCGTCAAAGAGTATCAAGGGCACAGGAAGAAAGATGATGGCCTGCGCGCGCGTGTCACGCTCTTACGCGACTATATGGCGACAATGTGGACACCCACGACCAGCCCGCATCCGCAATATGACCAAGAGGCCGACGATTCTCTTTGTCAAGCGATGCGGAGCCACGAGAGCGGCGTTGAACCCGTGCTTTGGTCAATTGACAAGGATCTAAAAATGGTTGGGGGTTTGCATCTAAACAACGACACGGGAAAGGTTGAAGCCCATCCGTGGGGGTATGGTCACACGTATCTTGACCGATCCAAAACGGCCGCAAAAATCAATGGAAACGGAACGTCATTTTTCTGGCACCAATTACTCGTTGGCGATATGGCGGACGGCATACCGGCAATACCACGAATCGGCGCGGTAAAAGCCGTATTAATGCTTTGCGGCGCGACCACGGAAAGGGAAGCAATGATTGTCGTCCTCAAAGCTTACGAGGCTTATTACCCTGAAGGGGAGTTTGAATTTGAGTGCTGGGATGGGGAGAAAGAATGGAAAACCGCAAAGGATATGATGGTGGAGCAGGCGCGCCTCTTATGGATGCGACGCGAGCGCGGGCAAGATGTTCTTGACTACTTAAAGGAGGTTGCGAAATCATGAAAATACTCACAGGAAAACACAAAGGGCAGGAAATAGGTTATACGCATCGCGGATATTTAAAAACGAGTAAGTCCGTGAATGTGGTATTGTTTGAAGATGGCTATTATTACGGCTATAAATGTTTAAACGGCGCGCTGTTTTTCGCGGAAAAACGGGAGACCCTAAAGCTATGAGTCGATCCAGTAAAATATCAATATTCATTATCTCATTGTATTTATTTCAAGAATTAACCCCCGCAATCTTGCGGATGTTCCTATGAGTTACGCGCCACGATGGTATCAGCAAGAGAGCGTTGACCATACCTTGAGTTACTACTTTGAGCAGGGCGGGCAGGAAAACGCGCTTATCTGCCTACCTACGGGATCGGGCAAGAGCTTTACTCTGTGTCAGTTCACGAAGGAGGTCATAGAGCGAGTGCCAAGCGCGCGTATCATGGTACTCACGCACGTTAAGGAGCTAATCAAACAGAATCACAAGAGCATGAAAAAGTTCTGGCCGCGTTCGCCCGCTGGTATATACTCGGCAGGCTTAAAGCTCAAGCAGTCAAATTTTCAAATCACTTTTGGCGGCATTGGGTCAGTGGCTAAGAAGCCTGAGCTTTTCGGATTCGTCAACATTCTGATTGTGGACGAATGTCATCTAATTGGAGACAAGGACAATTCGCAATACATAAGTTTTATTCATGCTTTGCGCGAGGTGAACCCAAGTCTGAAGGTCGTCGGATTGACGGCAACACCCTTTAGACTAAATATGGGGTCAATTCTCACGGGCGGCATATTCGGGCACATCGCATATAATGGATGCACAATGCAAAGATTTAACCGCATGATTCATGACGGGTTTTTATCGCCACTCGTACCGCGCGATGCGGGGCGCTCTCTCGGTATCGATGTCTCGAAAATACGGACGCGCGGTAACGAGTTCGTGCATGCTGACGCGGATGCCGCGATGAACAACGAGGAAGTGACTCGCCATGCGTGCGTGACAATCGCGGAAGAGTTCAAGGCGCGTAAGCATCTAATGGTTTTTGCACAGAGTGTTGACCACTGCGGCGAGATCGTGCGCGAGTTGGCGCAACATGGTATTGAGTGCGTGCAAGTGCATTCAAAAATGCCGTCGAAGGATCGAGACAGGAACATAGCAGACTTCACGTCGGGCAACGTGCCTGCGCTCGTGAACATGGGGGTACTTACTACAGGCTTCGATTTTCCCGCACTTGATATGATCGCAGTTCTACGCCTGACACAATCGGCGGCTCTGTGGGTTCAGATCCTTGGCCGCGGCTGCCGCGTGCATCCAGACAAGCTTAATTGCCTTGTGCTTGACTTCGCTGGCAACACAAAGCGGCTCGGCTGCATCAATGACCCCGTTATTCCACGCGCTAAGGGCATGGCTGGCGGAGGCGTTGCACCCGTCAAGGAATGTCCAGAATGTGAGGCAATGATACATGCAAGCGCGCGCGAGTGCCCGCATTGTCAATATGAGTTCCCTAAAGGTTGTTCTCTTGAGATGGAGGCCGGCAGCGGCGAGCTTGTGCGGGGCTTGGTTACTGTCCAGCCAACGCGTCACGCGGTGGACGCGGTGACGTTTACGAGGCACACGAAGAAGGGTAAGCAGGACTCGCTCAAAGTGTCTTATAGGTGTGGCATGACATTTTTTAACGAGTGGGTTAGCGTTGAGGCGACTAGCGCTTATGCCCAAAGCAAGGCGCAAGAATGGATTAAAAAGCGCCTTCCGTGGGCTGATCGACTTCCTACCACGATTGCCGATTGCGTTGAATACCAATCATCTTTTAAGACTCCGAGCGCTCTTTTCATTGACGATTCGGGAAAATACGCAGAAATTAAAGATTACGAATGGGGAGAACCTGCGCGTGACGATGACCCATTTTAAAAATAAATACGATTGTTCTTGTGGGAAAGCGGAACGGGTGCATAATACGGACATGACAACGAAGACGAAGAAAAGCCAAGTGAAGCAGATCGAAAAGGAAATCGAAGCAATCGAAGCGGCGATAGTAGCTCTTGAAGCAAAATTAAAATAAAAACAAACCATGAAATACATTAAAATACATCCAGCCATAACCCTCCTAATTGCCGTAATCGTTTGCGGCTTAATCGAAGACGCTCCGGCGTCGTCACGAATGAAAGGCGAGGCAATCACCAACGCAACGAAGGCGGGAATGCCAGTGGCGAGAACTCAGAGGATCGGAAAGGGTTCCGATTCGATACGCGTCTACACGGCAATCGCTAAAAGGGGTTATTGTTTCGCTGTGAAGAATGGACGCATCGCCTACATCAGCAACGAGCGCGCGGCGAAGCTTGGGGTAAGAACTTTCTCAATGTCACACAGGGCGCGTGCGTTCGCAAAAACTTACACCAAATAAACCATGAAAAAACAACTAGAAATACTAAAATTAGGAACCGCGTCGCGCGCATTCGGGGCAAGCGCTCAGCTCGTAAGCGTGCGAGACGGGATTGCCCGTACATACGACGGGACAACAAGCGCATCAATACCGCTCGATATGGCTGATTGTCAATTTATGATTACTCCAGTCCTTTCCGCCGTGTCTTGCATGGAGGAGCCAAAAATTGAGGTTACAGATAAGGCACTAATCATTAGCGCGGAAGGTCGGCGCGTGCGCGTGCCGACAGTGCTTACTGACATGCCGGAGGAACTGCCGAGAAATGGGGACTATATAGATATACCCACAAGCGCGCTTGACGCTCTTGCCCATGTCGGCGCGTTTTGCGGCGTTAACCCTCAGAGGCCTTTCACTGTTTGCGTGAATATCACGGATGGGTTCGCGTATGGAACTAATGGCTATATTGGCGGGCGTTATCCTGTGGGGGACAAGTCTTTATCTCTCACTATTGAGACTAAGACGCTTGCCCCCTTGCTTAAGCTTGACGCGGCATCAATTCGCCACAACGGGACAGTAATTGAGATTGTGACGGAGGACGGCGGGACAGTAACGGCCAAGCTATCGGCAATCAAATACCCTGATCTTGCACGCGTATTTTCAGCGTACGATTACGCATCACAAGTCGAGATCAAAGACGAGACGAAGGCAGCACTAAGGACTGCCGGCTCTCTCTTCTTAGAGGATGAGACAGGCTCCGTATTTTTCGGAAACGGCACCCTATCAACAAGCCTCAATCTTGATCTCGCTCAGTATTCGGGCGAAATCCAAGACGATATTGGCGAGGGCGCTTTTTCTTATTCTCGCATTTCGCGGGTGATCACTCTTGCGGATCGTGGCTTTCTCGAGTATGGGGAGCCATGCTTTTTCTCTAAAGGTGACTTGTCCATGATGGCAATAGGCTTACGTAAACAAAACTAAAACAAATAACATGAAAACATCCAAAGAACGAAAAGAAACGCCAATTTTCAGCGGCGTGCTGAATTACTTCCCGCTTGCAATTGCGGCCGTGGCTCACCAATCCTACAAAGGAAACGAAAAGCATAACCCGGGGCAACCTCTCCATTGGTCTCGCGAGAAGTCCGCCGACCATCTTGATTGCGCAACCCGTCACATGATGACCCCGCGCGAGATTGATGTTGATATTGTATGCGAGCAAACAGGTGAAATTCTTGAAGTCGGATCTGGTCAACCTCATATTGTCGCCGCCGTTTGGAGATTACTCGCTCAGGCTGAGTTAATACTTGAGGAAATGCGCGACGCTGATATTGCGTACAACATGCACGCGCACGAGCCAATGAGCGAGCATTTCGACAGCGTGACCGAACACGACTATGCCGGTTATAATCTTCTACCCAAAGAAATGCTAGGATTTAAAGCGCCAGACAATTATTACGTCCATTCGGTCGATGGTGAGGGCGATGGTTGCGGCAAAGTTTTAACGGCTAAATCTCTGCCAATTCCAGACTAAAATTGAAACCCCATAAATAACATGTCAAACGTACTAATAATTGGAGATACACACGCGCCTTGTATGCGAAAGGATTACGTCCCTTTTCTCAAAAAAACCTACAAAAAATATAAATGCAATAAGGTTGTTCACATTGGTGACCTTGTGGACTGGTGCGCAATCTCGTACCACCCAAAAGACCCTAGCTTGATGGACAGTCGGCGCGAGTTTCACGCGGCTAAAAAGCAGGTTCAGCGGCTCTATAAAGCATTTCCAAAAGCTACTTGGCTGATCGGAAACCACGATTGTCTTCCGTCGCGTCGTGCGTCGGACATCGGCTTACCTTCCGAGGTGATGCGCGACTATGCTTCTTTGTGGGGCGTGGACGAGTGGGAAGTGATTGACCGCTACGGGCAAAAGGAAATTGACGGCGTTCTATATCAGCATGGCGACAGGGGGCGAAGCGGTCAAATAAACGGCGCTTTCCTCAACGCTCAAGAAGAACACAAGAGCGTTGTTCAAGGTCACTTGCATGCACAAATGGCTGTGAACTATTTCGCCAATAATCGCGCGCGCCTTTTCGGTATGCAAGTAGGTTCTGGCTGTGACTCGTCGGCGCTCGCACAGGACTATGGAAAGAAATACAATAAAAAACCTTTACTTGGTTGTGGGATCGTGCTTAATGGTGTTACGGCAATCGTCGAGCCAATGAAATTATAACTCTTAATAACCCCAAAAATCAGCCGCGCAGAAATGCGCGGCTTTAGTGGGTGAATATGAAAACAGAACCAACAATGTATCCAACTCTTACGGAGCATGGAGAAAAAGAAGCGCAGGCTATAATGGATAGCTTCAAGCCTAGGCTAAAGAGCTTAATGGACGAGGCTCTAGGTGAATTATATGTGGACGTAATGACACACGTTGAAAGTGACAGTTGGTCAAATTACAGAAATTCCATACTTAACGGACTTAAAGACTATAAAACTAAAAGCGGATCTAGCGAGCGCGATTTTAAAGAAATAAGGCAAGAGATTTACCTTCATAACCGAGAGGAAATAAATAAAGATCTGAATCAAGACCTACTCAATGAGATTGAGCGCTTAAAAAGGACTATTGAAATGTTACATGCCCAAGGTTATCCCCACTAAAACACAAAACAAAATGAAAACAGAACCAAACAAAATTCCTTCAGAGATGGCAACACGCCGCGCGTGGGCTTGCTCGTTCCTTGATAATGACGGCACCCTAAACAAGCGCCCCATGATGAGCGCCACGAAGCCCGCCGGCTCAACTGATGTCAGTACATGGCAAGACGCGTCGGAACTCGTACAGCATAACCCCGCGCGATACGGCTTCATGCTATCCGATCAAGACCCCTACGTTGTGATTGATCTTGACGCCCCCAAGAACGCGACGGACGCGGAGCAAGAAACCTTTCAAGCTTTCGCAATGGAGACAATCGCGAAATTTGATAGTTACACTGAAGTAAGCAACTCAGGCAAGGGCTACCACATATTCATTAAAGGCTCTCTTGCGGCGTGCGGTGATCGTTGCCGTACTGGTAATGTAGAGATCTATGAAAACGGGCGGTACTTGATTGTTACGGGTGACAAGCTTGAAGGCGCGCCGTGTGACCCGCAGGACAGGCAGGAAGCGCTTGCTTCGTTCTATGCCAGCACTTTCCCTGTTGAGGTTGTCGAGCGGCCGGAGTTGGCCGTCACGGGCGACCACCAAGCCACTGAGCAGGAAATCCTCGATATAATTGAGCGCCCATGTTTTTTCAAGACTAAAGCGGCATATGATGGGCAGAGTTCGAAAGGCAACACAGGTAGCGAACTTGATGGTGAATTATGCATGTATCTAGCCTTCTTCACTCGTGACCCTGAAGTTATCTACAACCTTTGGAATGAGTCTCCTTGCGCCCGCGACTCGGTACGAAAAAAGGGCAAGAAATGGTTTCTCGCGCAAAACGTTGCAAGCGCGTTGCGTGTTCAGCGTGATCAATTTGATTGGCAACCGCGCGATGAGCAAGAGTCAAGCACTTCCGAGGAGGCAAAGCAGTATTTTAACTTTAAGATGGAGGAAACCGCGCAGGCCGTGGACAAAGCAAAGATTGATGACTCGGCTTTTTTCGAGGCCGTGGCCAGTCAAAACGAAGGACTTCCCCACGGCGTAACGGGTGCCCTTGCGCGTCACTTTCTCGACGGCGCTCTATACCCCGATGATCAATTTGCCATTGCAAGCGCTCTTGGGGTAATCTCTACGATTGCTTCCCGCTCGTATTACTTCGATCAAGGTCAGTCGCCAAATATTTACATGATTGCAATAGGCGGATCGGGATCTGGTAAAGACAACATCACGAAAGACATCACAAGAGTTCTGGGGGCGGTGGATAAAAATACCAATATGCGATTCCTTTCCCGCCTATGTCAGACAATGCCGGCATCGAAAGAGGGCGTCACAACAGCTCTTGCAGATCGTGGGATTGGCTCAGTCACCTTTCTAAAGTCGGAAATGGACAAGTATTTAGCCAAGGCGAACAAGAACGAGACAAGTAAGCAGAAGGAAATTACCGATGAAATCCTTGAGTTATATTCTCAGAGTAATGCGGAGTTCATCAAGTTTCCCCCACCACGCGCCAACAAAGAGAACCATGCGCCGCCAATACACGCGCCTTGTGTGACTCTTGTAGGCGAAGGCACTAAAGAGGTGCTTTTTGATAACCTTGATACGGACGCTCTCACGGGCGGTTTTGTCTCCCGCCTGCTACTTATTGAGCGCGGAAGCGAGGAACGGAAGGTGAACACGACTCTACGCGATGTGAAGACCCTTCAGAACAACCGCAAATTCTACGAGCAGAGCGGGCAAACTAAGTATGCGCGCGAATGCGAGGAAAAGCTTGCTCAATATAAATACGTTGGGGACGATGGAAGGATGATTATTCCCGACAGCGTGATTTCCTCGCTCTCGTTATTATCTCGCAAGGTTCTGGAATTGTGCGAATATACAACAAATTTTGGAGTTGGGGAAGACACGCTTGAAGTGATGGGGCTTGTTGCCGGAGAGGAGCGCGCCTGCACCACGCGACCCCAACCAATGCAAGTTTTATTTCACCCTGATTCAATGGCATATATTGACGGCGAAGACGACAAGGTAAACGTCAAAATGAAGTCTGAAGGTGCTGAGCGCGGCGCGGCATGGTCAAGGACAGTGCTTAAAGCGAAAAAAGTTGCCTGCTTATTGGCAATCGTGGACGCTCCTTCATGCCCTATTATCGGCTTACGTGAAATAAAATGGGCTTACAAATGGGTTTGCCACCAATCTCGTATGCTTGCCGACTCAATCGACAAGGGGGAGGTCGGCGGAGGCGAGAGCGCAAAGCAGATCAAGAAACTCAAGGAAACCATAATCAAGCACATTGAGGCGGGTGGCGGTAATTGCCCGCCTTGGACTAATGGGGCGGGAGCCGCAATGCTTGAGGCCAATATGCTCAGTCGTGGGATGATCACGAAAGTTGCATGCTACCTTTACGCGTTCCGACAACTTGCGGCCTCGCAACGTAAATCGGCTATTGATAATTGCCTAGAACTGCTTGTTTCCGATGGGTTCCTTGTGCAACTTGAGCGCGACGCACGAGGCGAGGGAACGGGCGTTTGCTTTGCTTTTTCGCCCGATCTGAAAAAATAATGAAAATAAATGAAGATTGTTCTTGCGGAAAAGCGGAACGAGTGCATAATACGGACATGACAACGAAACAGATCCACCAAGAGAACAGAAGATTAAATAAAATGGAAGCAGCGCTTCAAGATTCATACGCTGAAGTTTTCGGAAAGGTGAACAAGGGTTCTAATGAGGTGAATGAATTATGCGCGCTAAGAAAAAAAATACTCTCGGTGAAAAACCGCATCACAGCCAACTGGAATTTACACCTTTAACCAAACCAAGGCGGGGTGAAATTCCCCGCCATTTAAATCTTAAACCAAACCAAAACAAAATAAAAATATGAACGAATACTACAACGAAGAAGGACTATCAGAAGCTCACGTAAACCCTGAAGTTTACAATGACGAGGCAGAGAAAAGCGAAGTTCGCAACGCCCAAGAAAAGTTTGCCGATGTACTAAACAAGACTCTTGACTTTATCGCCTCGTCAAAATCAAGCGAAGTCGCTCTGTGGGCAGTGTGTAACACATTCGGCGCGGCGTGCTGCGAGGGTGTAGGTTGTTCAGATCGCGCGGCGCGTATCAACGTGACCCCGCAGGCTCTCAGCAAACAGACCCTTGAGTTTTGCGCGATTATCGGAAACGTCAAACCTGTTTACGGCTATGACAAAAAGTAAAGAAATCAGCCCATGGTGGGACAGATCGCTTGAAAGTGTTTCAAATTTCGAGGTTGTACCACCAGAAGGCGCGCTTGGTTTTGTGTACTTGATCAAGGCGGGTAAAAAATCATACATTGGATGTAAGCAACTAATATCAAATCGCACCTTGCCCGCGCTCAAGGGGATGAAGAAAAAGCGAAAGATTCAAAAACCTTCCGACTGGGTGACGTATTGCGGGAGTTGCAAGAAATTGACGGCGGACATTGCGGCAGGCGCGAAGGTTGAGCGCACTATCCTTTATTGGGCATACTCAAAGAGCGAAATGCTTTATGTTGAGTTGAGGTTGCAGATGGCAATGGACGCGCTACGCTCCCCCGATTTTTACAATGGTATTGTGCGCGGCGTCAGTGGGCTGAAGCTCAAGGACGACTACTACAAGGCGTATCAATATGCGCTCTCGTGTTTCTCAGATAATTCTAATTACTAAACAAAACAAAATAACATGAAAACAGAAACACCAAACCGAGGCGCTTACGAAGTGCCCGCCCTAAGTAAACCGCAACTCAGACGACGACGCGCGGAGCGTATCGCGCTTGAGCTGCGAAACAATCCAAGCTTAAAATTTGACCTGATGGCCATACTCGACGCGGAAGCCGAGATGGACGAAATAAGAGGCAGAGCAGGGAATCCTATCATCATAAAATAAAATGAACCTAGAAATAAAAGAAAACCTGAAAGCCGCGATTCTTGCGGCACACTCAGAAGCGGAAAAATGCGTGGACGAAACACGCGGGCACATGGGCAACCTTATAGAGAAGCGTATGAAATGCGCGGCTCTAGTGGAGACCATGCAGCGAAAATATAAGCACACCATAAAACTTGAACTTGCCGAGGTGATGAATGCGCGTGACGTGCAACGCTATCTTACTCTGCACCGCATAGCTCCGAAACGTGATGCGCTCGTTGATAAGGCTCAGTTGAGCCTGATTGGACTGATTGACCCATGCGAGCCAACGGAACGAGCGGAAGGCAAGACAACGCCAATCAAAACGATCAGCACCATAATGACCCGCGCGGCGCGTGAGTTCGACAAGAAAATGAAATCAAGACCCGTGACCGAGTGGTCAACCGGTGAGCGCGAGCAATACAGGCGCGCGGTTATGCCGTTTCTTGAGGTGCTGGAAAAACTAAACGAAAGCAAATAATATGCCATCAGAAAACATACACGGACGAGAAACAACCTCGCGAATCAAGGAATACACGTTTGAAAAAGCGGTGGAGGTTGCGCGCAAGCTTCAAACGTTTCACCATGCAGCCCTTGCTCACGATTGCAACAATGTTGATGAAGCGATGGCTAATGACTTCCTATCTGGGTTCTTCTCATGCCTAATGACTCAAGGCGTGAAACCCGAACAGGCAATCATATACTTCCGCGAAAAGCGTAAAAATAAGTATGCGTGCCCCGAGATGATTGCGCGCGAGTTGTAATCATCCCCATGGTAACGGGTGGTTCCGTTTTCATGGTTTGGCATCTCACCGCGTTACGTGTGGTGAGGGGCTTTTTTTATTTATTTTCGTTTTTTTACGTTTAGGAGTTGACGTGTCGCGCGTTTGTGGTATTACTTGTGCATGACCAACAAAAACGAAGACCGACTAGCCCTAATTAAATCAATCGTCGAATCCATCAACGAGCGCGAGGCGCTTGCAAACCAAGACCAATAAGATTATGAATAACGCGAAAAAAGCTCTATATCGAGCGCACAAGGCGCGCAACCGCGCAAACAAGACAATGAGGCTTGCCATGAAGAGGAGGGTGAATACTGACTTCAATCCGATCTTAGCTAAAGTGAAAAAAGCGTACGCACCCCTATATCGTAAGATGGGGCGCGAGGAGGCCATGGAGTCCCTGAAGCACATGTCGGCGAGCTACCGCATGACAGCGGCGAACACGTACAAGCAGCTCAAGGCGGGCATTAAATTACAAACCAAATAAACAACATGAGTGAAGAAAATAAAACAACTCCAAGCAGTGAGGGCTTGGTTGAAGCGTCTTGTTCGGCGAACCTAATCCTAGACCAAGGAATGATACGGATGAAAAACAATGCTCCTAGTGGCGACTACATGAGAAAATGGCAGATGAAACATGGCATCTCAGATGGAACACCCATTAGAATAATGACGGCAGAACAATACGACGAACTAACTATGCTGGCTAGTATGGCGGGGCTAGCATGATTCAGCCAAAAAAAACAACAAATCAACAAACAAAAAACATGAAAAACGATATGAAGACAAATATACACCAAGGTGAAGCCCAACTAGACGAAGAACTGAAGCACCAACTTAACACTCAAGAGAGTGAAGAGGCTGAGTGCTGCGTCTTGTTAGCTAGA
>Ga0114915_1000893_pt1 | contig 13174 bp, 23 predicted proteins | sample MalvirAntarct_55_FD_87288 | JGI IMG/M metagenome (GOLD analysis project Ga0114915, IMG submission 87288) | Marine viral communities from the Global Malaspina Expedition - Malaspina viral metaG Antarct_55 | ecosystem: Environmental > Aquatic > Marine > Oceanic | place: South Georgia Island...
GTACTTGAAAGTATTCATTACCATCAGAATCTTTAATATCTAATATACCAATAATATTTTGCGCCTCTAAGTTTATAGTATAAAAATCAGTTGGAGCAGTAACTGTATTAGTTGTTATATTAATAGTAGATGAAATTGCTCTTCTAGTTTTACGTAAAAGATAATATGCTGGATTAGCACCTGCTACTGAATAGACGGAAACTTCTGTTGGGTCTAATGAACTTGAAAGAGAAAAATCACACTTAGTTTCAGTTAAAAATGCTATTGAGGTATTAGCATTAGATGAAACTTGTGTATTCTCTGGAATCTGTAAAGCATAGGTATAATCAGGAGCATAAGCAGCATTTGCAGGAACTATTTGATAGAATGAGATATCAGTACTTGCAGCTGTTGTTACTTTAGGAACATACCCCATCATGTAACTTAAAGTAAGTAAATTATTTTCTTCTCTAGCAAATTGAACAAAATTCTCTTGAACTTGGTTGTCCATGTAAAATGCTAAAACATCACCTACATAAGATGACATTTCTAAGAACATCATACCAGGAGATGATTCTGTAAAGTCATTATAAGTATTAGGAAAATAGGTTTTAGTATAGTCTATTAACCTAGCTCTAAAGGTATCAAAATCTTTATTAAGATATTTTATGTCTCTGTTGTCGGCCATCTTATTGTTCGAATGTTAAATTTAGTTCATCGTTAATTCCAAAATTAACTACTTCGTATGCTAATATTACATTTATAGTATTAAAATCTTCTGATGAAAGTATTTCTATGTCTCTAATTAATACTTGAGGAAAATATCTAGTAACATTATCTTGTATACTTTCTTTAATTGATTCTGTTGTACCTCTAGTTATTGATTCAAATATAAATGTTCTTAAATTTCCACCAAATGAAGGTCTAAATACTCTTTCGTTATTATTAGTTAAGAAAAAATTGATTAAATTAGTTCGTATAGCATCTTTAGTTTGAAATGTAGAAGTAAAAACCCATGGTGCTGAAAATGGAATACTCACACCAACAGCTCTTCCAGCTTTAGTATCAATTGGAAATTTATTAGCTATACGATATGCCATTATTTACCTTTCATTAAACCTATAATTTGATCTAAACCTACATTACCTGGGGCTAAATCAGCACCTGGAGTTGCTCTTGGGTTATAACCTCCTTGAGCATCTGCAGAAGTAAATGAAAGTTCTTCTTGACCTCTTTTACCCATTTGCATATCTCCCATAATACTTTCAAACATTTGTTGTCTTTCACCATGCGTTTTAGCTTGGGTTGGAGGAGTTGTTTGTGCATTTATTGGTGTAATATTTTCTGTAACTACTGTTGTTTTAGGAGCACGAACTGCCTCTAAAAGAATTTCTCTTAATTCTTCTTGAATGACTTCTCGTACTGACTCTTTTATGATTGTTTTAAATTCCGAAGCTTTCATATGCTTTTTTATTATAAATATTAAATTAGTATGCTTTTAAATTATCTCTGTCAATAATAAATTTAAGCTCATCTATTAAGACATTAGGGTTAGAGGCAAATGAATAATCTGTAAATATCATTATGATTCCAAAATTATTTTTACCTACTGCTCTATTTTGGTTTACTTTAGGAGTATAAGCTCTTGTTTCAATTTCTAAGATAAATCCTTTATAGGTATTTCCTGTTTCTGTTTCTTCAGCTATTAGTTGGGTTGCAACAATGCCATCTATAGTAGATGATGTTGGTGTTAAAGTAGCATTAGGGTCACATAATAAAATTAATGCATCTAATTGATCTAAAAGATTAACACATTGAAGAATTATTTGTTGAATTAATGCAAAAGGGGGAGCAACTGATGTTATGATAGATTTAATTTTTGGGATTATGGGTGTCCCATCAGGTTGTACTAAAGTTATATTTGCAATTGTGCCTAAATCATTCACAGTTGAAACTATAGCTCCAGGTATAAGTGGGATTAATTTAGCTGCTTGATTTAAAATAAACTCAGCTCCTTTTAATCCATTAACTAATGCTTGTAATAATTCAGCAAATTGACCAGAAAAATTAACACCTGAGGATATTGTGTCTAATTGGGAGCCTGTATTATTTAATACTGCTGATAAATTATTTCTTTGTAATATTAAAGCTTCTAACCTAGCAGGTGTAGGACAAAATCTATTTTTTAATTCTTCAGGACTAAGTTCATCTCTATCTAAAGCACTTTGTAATTGGTCAATCCCATATTCTAAAAGTAAGGCTGTTAATTGGGGTAAAAAGAAATTTTTTAGTTTAAGAACTAAATTTACTATAAGTTTACCTAATTTTTGTAATCCTTGAGGTTTAGCATCTTCTGGAGTAGCAGTGTTTATATCATTAGAGTCTATTACTGATGTAAAAGGGGATTGTTTTTTAATAAAATCAGATGCATTCTTTTTTTGGTTATCCTTTGGTGTTACAGTAACTACCTCTAATTGGACAGCTCCAAATGAAGGATTTGTTATTAAAATAGGATATACCTTATCAAGTCCTAAATTAGGATATAAAATAGCATATGTTCTTTCTAAAACATCTTGCCTTGTTAATCCATCTCTTACAGCATTTGGGTATGGAATGATAGTTTCTTGATTGGTTCTAGTACTATCTGTAAAAATTATTACATTAAAACCTAGATTATTTACATCACTTATATCTGTAACTACTAAAAATTGTCCTCCTTCAATTTGAGCTGTGTTTAATTGAAGATTTATTGGGTCTACATTTTTTATGAAATAATTATCCATTATATAGTATTTGAAACATTAGATAATGTATTTAAAATTCTTGTTTTATATTCAGGAATTTTAGCACTAATTAATTGAGCTGTAAATGCAGTAGGTGCTAATGGTGTACCATCAGGACCATTTACTTGATTGCTTAAAGAAGTTGCTAATGAATCTATATCACTAACTAAATCAGTTAATAAACTTACTAAATCATTTCCTAAAACTAAAGGTTGAGTATTTTGAGTATCACCTAAATATATAGAAGGTGTTTGGACTACAAATTCTGAACGAGCATCAATATTAACTGATAATTGGCTATTTAGGTTTATTGATTTTTGAGATGATAATAATATATGATCTAAATCAGAGTTTAAAACTAATCGTCCTGAATTTAATATTATTTGTTTTCCACTATATTCACTTGGTAGTGTAGGAGGATTTGATGTATAACTTAAATAATCATTTGAACTTGCTGCTACAAGAGGAATCTGTTGATTAGATGTTAAGTAAATAGATGAATCATCCAGATTAATATCTTCTAAAATATATTCTCCAGGAGTTTGAATAACACCATATTGACCATTTCTTATTAATGTAATTGGATCTCCATTATTACCAGTATTAGACCAAAGATTACTACTACCTGTTACAGTACTTCCTAAACGAATACTATTCCCCCACCTACCTTCTTGTATTACATCTCCTTCATAAGGTCTAAGAGGATAAATATATTTTTTAGTTACAAATGTATTTCCAATATTAACATTTAAATTTGTTGAATTATCTATTTGAGGTGATCCTGCTTCTACTTCTTGAGTAGTTTTAGTTTGGTTATTAGAAAGATATTGGTTATAAATTTGGTCTGGGAGAACATTTTGTTGTTGGCTATTCCACAAATTAACAACACTAATATAATATTCGTTTTTTGCACTTGTTGCTGTTACAGATTCCAAAGAAGGACCTTGTATTAAAACAACTATCTCATTTATAAGAGGGAATGCTTTATATTGTGGAAATAAGGGTTTTGCAGTTGGATAATATGATAATGCCTCACTTTGTGGGTCTTTTACTGGTAAATATGGTGAAGGAGATTCTATACTATCATAAAAAATAGTTCCAATAGAATCCCATTGCCCAAAATCATTAAATAAAGGATGAGTGTCATCTAAAATAATACTTATTACCCTAGCTGATGTGGTATTTTCAGGAGATTGGGATGTACCATTATAAGATTGGGCAAATGGGTTAGGCATAATTACTTATTTTGTAGCTTCTCCATTTCTTCAAGCAGTTGGGATTTTTCTTCATCAGAAATACCTAAACCACCATCTTCAGTTGTAGAGTTTAAAGCACGTTGTACTAACGTAGCCATTTTTATTAAAGCATCATCATTTTTAACACCGATTTCCATGTATTCTTTAATCAAAGGTACAATTAATGTCGCATCACCTATGTCGGTAACCATCGGTTTTAACTCGGAAATAAGCGCGGTAACTTGCGCTTCGCGCCGTTTTTGGTTAGTGTAAATTTCCTCGAGTAAATCGGCGAATTTTTTCTTCCCAAAGACTAGTTTTTCGAATTGTTGGCTCATATTTATACGTTTTATTTGATTATAAATATAAACTATTCAAATTCTACATACCCATTATCAAGGAAAAATATATAATTATCTTTGAATATACCATATAGTTGATTAGCTATTTTGGTAATTTTAGGGGTCTTAACATCTACCATTTCTCGTATGTAAATGTAAAGTGCTTTTTTATTGAAGATGTCTATATCTTCTCGTTTACGAAACAATTCTAAAATAGCATCTGCCACTTGAGCATCATGCTTTTTAGGAAATAATTCATATAAGTTTTCGGTACAATATTCTACATATAAAGCAAGGAATTGGTTTATAGGTAAATTTGCCGGATCTGGATCATCTAAACTATATGAATATGAATCATCTTTAAATAACACATCTACTGGGGCTTTATCTACACGTTTCTTATAATTCTTTTGATTCTGGAGAATTAAATATCGCTTAGCTATAGTACCAAAATAAGAGTATGCTTTAGCTCCTCTGGTTGGGTCAAATAAATGAATTTTGGAAAGTAAAAAGGTAATTACCTCATGTTGTAAGTGTTCAATATCATCTACTTCCGTATAATAAAACTTAAAAGTATGGATAATATTTTCTGTTAACTTGAAAAAGGCATAATGAATTTCTTTTTCATATATAACAGAACGAACCTTAGAATTAGGTTCGTTATTGTATCTTACAATTGCATTTTCTGTATCTTGAGTGAAGTAGTTTTTACTTTTGGCTTTTCTGGGCATAGTAGGTTATTAGATTTTCTTGAGAACGAATTCATTCAAGATGTCTTGTAACCCTTTGATTTGTTGAAAGAAAAAACCTACTTCATCGTCACTGCTAAAGGTACCTTTTGCGTCTATGGTCTTTAGCTTTTTATCTGAAACCTCTATTACTCGGGAAATTCTATCTAAATATGTTAGATAGCTAGACAAGATATCTTCTTGTTTCTCAATTTTACGTAAAAGGTTAAATGTTGTGTATCCTAGGACAACAACAGCAACTGATAGAATAATAATAGCTAGTATCATAAGTTATCTAATAAATTTTTTAAACCTTCACTTTTAATGGCACCTAACGCTTTATTTTGCTTACTAGCAATAGCTTTAGGCTTAGCACCCAATGTAAAATTCTTTTTTGTGGATGTCACGGGATTTTTAAGTTTTGGTAACCACTCACGTTCAAATTCAATTCTTGCTGCCATTAAATCTGCTTGATGTAAGATAAATGGTAGGGAAGTGCGTGGTTTTTGCTCTGGCATATAAGATTTAAGATACTTAGAATTAGCTTCATCATATAAACCATCGTGGGTTTGAATAGCTAACATTTCATTAAATGTATACTGGATACTATGTGATTGAAGCATAAATAAACCTCGATCTGGAACTGAAGCGAATGGAACCTGAGTGTTAAATTTATAGTCTTCACCTAATTTATCACGTCTCCATTTATCATCCTGGGGGATGTATGATTCATGTTCTTCATCACCCATTTTACCTAAGTCATGATTAATAGCAGAAAAAACAAGCTCTTCGTTAGTAAAGGTAGTCATATCTGCTCCTTCTTCAGCCCATAAAGAAGCTTGCTTAAGAGCACAACGCACAACACGATTTACATGTTCAACATACCCTCCAGGGAAGGAGTTATGGTATTCTTTTTTATGAGCAGCAGGCATAAGCATAATACGCTCATGGTACTTTTCATAAAATTCAATTAATGTTTCTTTACGAGGGGATGAAATATGGGTATCAATATTACCAATAAATTCAACCCAATTCCCTTGGATTTGTTCTGCTGTCAATTTCATAACTTTTATTTTTTATTATCTATTATATGCATTTGCGGATTCACGATCTATCATAGTATTGATATCACTACATTCACTTTCAATAGCATCAATAACTTTATGGATATCGTCAACAGAAGTTCCTTTACGGGTAACCATCATTTTAATGGTTTTAAGCTTACCATCAATACGGCTAAGCTTCTGTCTAAATAATTCTATATTTCTCATAATTTTTGGGGTGTTTAAATATTTTATGGGCGACATCACGTGACGTCTCGTACCCTATCTCTCTCATCTCTTCTTCTCTCTGTTCCTGTACCTCAAATATACGATAGGAAGTTTACTTTGCCAAGTTATTTTTTAAGAGATCGTGAACTTTTTTTATATGTGCGCATTTTTCGTAATGTTCTAATTCTTCCCAAAATGAAAGCGCAAGTTCACATGCTGTAATTGTATAATCATCTGAAAATAATCTAGCTGCTTCTTTACCTTGTTTTGAAACTGGGTTAAAATCCTTAAGATAGGTCCATGCCCTAGTATGAGTAACAAATTCTCCTGCATCCTCACCAATATCAATTTTTTCTGCTATTTCTGGCATTAATTTTAAGAAATGGTCCATTTTCTTTTCCATATTCTTTTGATTCCAAATAATTTTTTTAAACATACCTAACTTAAATGCAGGAGTTTTTTGTAAATCTTGGGTTAATTGGTCATCACTTTTAGGTAATTCAAAAGCACTAAATAATTTTTCTGGGTCAATCATGGGTATGAATCTAAATCATTTTCAACTCTAATCTTACCACTTTGATATACAGTCATACGAGTAGGAAAATAGGTATCAAAAAAACTAAATACTATTTTTTTCTTAGTTAATTGTTTTAGTTCACCTCCTATTTCTTCTAACCATACCTTCGCATCAGTTTTATCAAATATCCCCTCAATATAATATAAATGGACTATTTTAGCAAAATCTTTAAGTTCAGTATGTGTCTTCACACTTATAAATATAAACTTAAAAATTAAAATATCCAAATAATTTTGTTATCCCGCCAGGACTCGAACCTAGAATGTCTGTACCAAAAACAGAAGTGTTGCCATTACACCACAGGACATTTGCGGAAGATGTAGGATTCGAACCTACGGTACCTTGCGGTACGCTGGTTTTCAAAACCAGTGCATTCGACCACTCTGCCAATCTTCCAATACTTTAACCTTTTTCTTTAAGTTCTTGTTCTATATGTAATGCATTTTTTTGCAAATTATCAAATTCAGCTACTACATCAATACAATTTTCATTATCTGGATGATAATTCCAAAGTTCATTGATTTGTTCCTCTAATTCAATAAGAGTATTTAATAATTCAGTTTGATTTGATGTATTCATAATTTTTAATTTAAAGATGGGGTAAAATTGTATTTTTTAAATTCGCCATATTCTGCGAGAAAATCATCGTTCATATCCTCCAACGCCTGATTATAGCCTCGCATGTATATGCGCTCATTCTCGCTATATTCCCGCGATTCTATCAACAATTCTACTCGATTTTCATCAATAGTTTCTTGAAGTAGTTTTTTAAAATTATCCATTTTGTCTACTTTCTAAAAAATTAACAAATATTAATCCAAAACAAGCACTCCCTAAAAAATATGATAAAGTACTTCCAGTTAAAAACTGAGCACCCAGAATAAGGGATAAACCTATAGAAAATAGAAATGGATTTGTAAAACGGATTTTCATAACCTTTATTTTATTATTATACCGTGAATATACGAAAAATATCTTGGGGAGCCAAATTTTTTATATGACTCTTTTAAATATTGCTTGCTCTTTTAATTTGGCTTCAATTACAATATCAGGTTCTAAACCATAAGTTTGAATTTTCTCATATATAATATCCGAATGAGCTTGAGGACGAATAGATTCATCAAGAAACTCCTTACGTCTACTCTCTGAGTAATGACAACATTGAGCTATACCATCAGGCCAAGTAATAGAAGCCATTTTCAATGCTTGCTCCTCAGTTAAATCACTAGTATTAAATTTATGGTGAAAATAATCAAATGTAATTGGGATACCTATAGATTGATAAATACCATCAAACAAATCTTTAACAGAATATTCATTTGGGCTATCATCATTTTCTATTACTAAACGTTTCTTAGTATCGGCACGTAATAGATTAAAATTGGCATTAAAACGCGCTAATGTTGCGATTTTATCGCCGTAAGCTCCACCAACGTGGATATTGATCTTATTATAAGGTGATGGTTTAAACCCGAGCATATTCATTTGTTCACTATGACAATCAAGTTCTCGAACAGTTTTATCAACAACTTTTTGGTTGGGAGAAGCTAGGCAATTATAAGGACCGGGATGCATTGTAAGACGTTGACCTGCTTTAGTTGCAATGTCTCCTATTTCTAACATCAATTTACAAATCTCCTTAAAATCTTTTAATGATGAGAATTCATATTCATCTTGCCAAGGAAATATTTGAGAAGATAATCGGAATAATTTGATCCCCATTTCATTATTCCACTTAACAATAGTCTTTAGATCCTTAACATTTAACAATGCTAAATCCGAAACATAATCTAACCCTTTAGCCTCGAAAGTTTTTCGACGCATTGTACGATTTGTCATAATGTTGTTTGCACTCAATGCAGTATTGATACATGCGTAACCTAAATTCATAACCTTCATTTTCTTATTATACGTGAATATACGAAAAATACTTCATCAAACCAAATAGTTTCAAAAAACTCGACTCTTTCTCTCAGACATATCAATATCCATAAATACGTATATACTATTTCGATACGATATTTGTAGTAGACAAGCCATATTTGCGAGGGTAAAATACGACGTTATCTACGATATCATCACCTATCACACGGCCCTTGTACTCTTCACCTACAACGATAGTACTCGCGTTACTTGCGCGGATTTGCGCTATTAATTCATCGTCCGACCCAAAAAATACAACATGATCAACAAATCTTATAGATTCGATTACTTTGATTCTCAATGCTAGGGTATTAATCGGACGTAATGGACCTTTATTTGATTGAACACGCTCGTCGGTGTCTAATCCGATGATAAGACGCTGACCGAGGGATTTAGCATACTTAATCATATCAATATGCCCCGCATGTATCACATCAAAACATCCGTTTACCCAGATAGTGGGGGAAGAGACCTGGGAAATCTCGGGTGTAGGATAATTTTCATCGTCGAAGTTAATGTAATTGTTGGACATTATTCAAATATTACTTTTATCTCATGTTCATTTTCTATCCTCATACCCACATCCGTATTGAATATGGTTTTTATAAAGATCCTTGCGGTATCCCCAATCATCTCATCATCGCAGAAAATTTGTTGGCGAGGTAAGTAATTGTATTTACTATAAGTAGCAAGCAGGGTGGGTGCATATGGGCATTCTAAACAAAAATGTTTAGGGATTTGATATCCTGCTATATTCATCGGTGGATGTAGATCGGCTATATCCTCTAATGTGTATGTAAGATTACCAATAGCAATTGGGTTTTGGTATTCTTTATCGGAAAACCAACTTAAAACCGAATACATAGGACTAGTCCATGATAACGTATCAAATATCACCCAATAATCCGAATCGAATTGTGTTTCGATGAGTGGTACTTTATTTAACACGTAGCGATCAACTAGTTCATCGGCACGCCCCTGTATAGTGAAATAATTTAACTCGCTGAATTTCACCCTCCAATATCCATCTGCACCTAAATAGCTACCAGGTGAGACAATAGTATCAATTGTAAACTCGGATTCACAATTTCCATCAATACATGGGTAAGGGTATGAAGCCGTTTCGACTTCACATCCCACCAATGTAATTAGTAATAATAAACAAATTAATATATTACGCATAGTTTAAAGCTAAATTATACAATTCTTGGTTAACTTTTGTGTCTTGACGGAAGTTTTTAATCTTACGTACTTTACGTACTTTCCCACTCACACCATACACATCAAACATACCGTGAATAATCTTTTCCTGAACTACATTAAACACATTCCACATATCATCTCCTTCATCTTCACCTCTTGTTGGCTCTAATAGATCTAAGATTTGATCACTAGTAACATTTGAAAGCTCTCTTTCATTTAAACGAGTTGCAAGTGCATCTTTAGCAAATGCTACTTTTTCTTCCTCACTCAACTGTTTAGCTTTAAGCCTATTCATACATTCTACAGTTAATGGTAATTTCTCAACGATTTCACTAATAACTGTTTTTAATTCACTTAAATCATAACCCATATGACGAATCTTCATATTAGCAAACTCGGCATCAGCAATTACTAAACCATTTGAACATATTAAACGATACAAACCAGCCTGGAATTGGAAACTATTCTTTCCATCGTGTGAATTAGTCATTAGAATACGTGGCATAACAGTATCACCATCTTTACCTTCAACAACTAAATTATCATTACCAAATATTACTAGGTGTTTCTGGTAACCTTGATTTTTACGAGCTTTAACTTGCTTAGCATCAACTACTCCCCATCCTAATGAAGACATGTCATCAATAACCTTTTCGGTTGGGATATGTACATAGTGCTTTGAAGTTGAGTTGGAATCTGCTTTTTCTGTGAACACAGATGGAGCGATTTCGCGAATTGCATCCTTTGTAAGGAACTCATTTGTTTTTTGATTAACTGAATACGTCATAACTCTTATTATTTATTTATTATACCGTGAATATACGAAAGATATCTTGGGGAACCAAGCTGCCTGTGAATTACTTTTCGGTTTTTACCAATAAACTTGGAGAAACTCTACTTCGTTGGAATGGCACACCAATTATACCCTCAATATTACCATCAAGTTGTTCAACAAGAATATTCTTAGAACTAATCTTAACAATTGCAAATTTACTTCTTTTATCAACCTTTGGATGGTTAATAGTAACAATTTCACCTATTCTAAAATCATCTTTAGTAAAAACATCAACAGTATCACCTTTAACAGCTTCCATTTTAGCTCTTAAACCACTCTCATCGAAACGAATAGTACCTAAACTAATTCTTACACCAAAATCTTTTTCTAATTGTTTAACAGAATTTTGAAACTCAAATCTAAACTCTTGAACTTTTTGCTTTGTCATAACCTTAATTTTTAATTTAACTTGCGTTCCCGCCTCATTTACCCCGTAAATATACGAAAGATATCTCGGGTAGCCAAATGTATCGCGAAGAAAAACGAAAGTTTTTAGGTATTATACTGACATAAATCTGAATACAGCGAAGAATTTATTTCTCCTTCTAACTCAAAAATAAAAGTAGTGGCTCCTAATTCAGTCACCGTTCCTACTTCATCAATTCCATTATATTGTATAATTTTATTATCACTAGAGCGAAATGCCCAATGATCACTGTCATTAGGTTCCCATTTCCATTCTTGACCTGCTATAAACTCATCTCTATCAATCCACTTCTCACTCATTGTATTTTATTTATGTAAATATACGAAAAATTATTGGTAACCCCCAACTGTAGCATCAAACATATCATCTAATTTACTATCATTAGCATTTAACCCAAAAGGTAATATCCAAACTTGACCAATTGAATCCTCTAAATTACTAGTTCCACCTCTTTGATTAAAAAATCTTAATGCTCGAGCTGTACTATTAATATAAACAGGTAATCCATTATAAGTTCCAGATGATCCTGATATACCATCATTTCCTTGGCTTCTACTACCTGCACCAGCATTTGCTAGAGTAATATTAACATAATTACTAGTAACTCCTTGACCAGATCCACTTATCATTCTAATTACAACAAATTGCCATTCTTCAAGAGTTAAAGAATCATTCACACCTAAATGACTACGTCTATTTTGAGAAGATGTTCCGGTTCCACTACCCATCATAACAGTAAAGGCATTATTTCTATTTCCAGGTCTTTGTATATTAATTCCTGTATAATTACCACCACCAGTAAATGAATCTTCTGTATTATCACCTATTTGGTAGAGAAAAGAGTCTGGAGTTTCTGTTCTTGGGTAATACCAAAAACAAAAAGTTTTTCCTGTAGTATTATTACGGGATTCATAAGTAATACCTGATTTTGTCTTGCTAGGCCAATTAACAGCAGCAGTATCTGCTGGGTTAGGAGTTAGTTGTCCAATTGCACCAGCATTAAATCCGGTTGTTTGAGTAATAACAACATCAGTTGTTGATGCTATCATTCCATCCCAATCATCAATGCTAGCTCTAGGATGGGCAGTTTCATTTTGATTAGTTGAATCATATAAGTCAATAATTTGACTTTCTTCAAACAGAATAGCTGGATCAAATTTAAAACAACAAAAAACATTACTATCCAAATCAGATTGTTGTGCTGAACTTAACTTATAAGCAAGACTATTGTTAATCCAAGATTGAAAACAGTTTACGAAATTACCATTACCATCCATAAGTGCAGCAACTGCTGTTGCGGCGGATGTATTATTTACCGTTTTATCAATAAATCCTGCTATTTGATCTACGCTTACCTGTGTAATTGCCATGTATTGTTATTTGGTAATAAATATTGAAAATTTACGAAAATCAACCAAAAATCAAATAGGAAGATGGGAGAAGGGAGGATAACTACGGTGAATATTATTCCAGGCGTATATATTTTTGTCGACGCGCGAGATTTTGTTGAGACTCTTCCTTCGCATACCGTGGGGGTTATTGAAAAGGGGTTAAACGGGACTCACACTCACGCTTTTTACTATACTATGTAAATATACGTATATACTAAATCGATGGTCGAGGATCGTGTTCGATATCGTAATTGGTCCAACGCACACCTTTTGGCATACCCACGCGCGTATGGATATCGGCGCCCGTGGGATATCTATACATTATATGTACGGCGTACCGCCGCCCAACGCACTGCCCACATTACGTATACACCAGATATTATTATATTATTATATATTATTACTCCCCCCACCGATATAGGATATGTTATATAAGGGTACCCAAGCGGTTACGTCATAGTGCTGGGTGTGTATGTTGTAA
>Ga0114915_1000894_pt1 | contig 13156 bp, 8 predicted proteins | sample MalvirAntarct_55_FD_87288 | JGI IMG/M metagenome (GOLD analysis project Ga0114915, IMG submission 87288) | Marine viral communities from the Global Malaspina Expedition - Malaspina viral metaG Antarct_55 | ecosystem: Environmental > Aquatic > Marine > Oceanic | place: South Georgia Island...
ATCGTAGGCATCCCGAAAATTGAGCTGCCCATAGACAGGGTTAATCTGAAAACCAATCCCGGCATTCTCACCCCCGCCCTGGCTAAAGAACAGTCGCCCGTAGTTGTCGTGCGCCAGCCCCCACTGGCCTATGTTACCCCCAATCAGCGAATCGGCCTGAATCATACCGTTCTTGTAGCGGAAACGGACCGGATCTACCGTAATATAAATCCAGTTATCCAGGTTCCAGTCTAGTCCGCTGCGCTGGTGTTCCATGTTGCCGGGCGCCTTACGACCTACCTTGTACACATGCCGTTTCTGGTCCGCTACCCCATCGCCGTTCGTGTCTTTATAGGCATACATATCGTAGGTATCCGTTTCGTTAACCAGCAGTTCGTGACCTACGCACAGAATCATGCGCGGGAGCATAAGCTTGTCAATGAATACCGAGCTTTTATCCATTTTGCCATCTCCGTTCGTGTCTTCCAGTAGCATGATGCGGCTTCGGGGCTCGTGCTCATCGGTACCTTCCACATCCTGCATGTACGTTTCCATCTGGGCTACGTACATGCGGGCATTGCCATCCCAGGCAATCGCCACGGGTTCAGTGACCATCGGTTCGCTGGCTACTAATTCCAGATGGTAGCCCTTGGGGAGTCGGAATGAGCGCAGACTTTGCTCAGGTGTGAGAGGTGCTGGGGAAGGGTTATCATCTACAGTCCGGGGCGAGGCAAAGCCCGATTCGGGCAGTACCTGAGAGTCGGCGGTTGAAGCTTGCCCAGGGGTACGTACGGTACGCGTACAGGTAATGATCAGAAAAGAGGCGAGCACCAGGGTACCGGCTAGCCGAAGTTTATTTTTCATAGGAAAATTCAAAAACGCATGACAAAACTTGGGTCAAAAAAGAAAAGAATGGATATAAAATTGCTAGGTAGCTTTCCTTACTATCTAGCAAAAAGGTAGACAACCAGCGTTTTTACCTTTTCCTGGGGAATCAATTTCATTCGATAATTTTTCCTGCTTTTTATGAAAAGGGTACCTATACTCCTAAACCTGTGTCTGACATTTTTATTCTTACTTCCCCGTTCTACCTACGGCCAATCCAAAAGTCTTTTTAATGGAAAAGATTTGACGGGCTGGCATGCGGATGTCCCGGAAATGGATAAGAATGCTCATGCCCGAATGCCTTTTATCGTACGCGATGGTATGTTGGTGAGTCTGGGCACACCCGGCGGACATTTAATCACCGACGCTACCTACCAGAATTATCGGGTCGAGATCGAATATCGTTTTGCAGGTACCCCCGGAAATTGTGGTGCGCTGGTGTTCGTATCGACGCCGAGGGCGCTTTACGATATGTTTCCAAAGTCGATCGAAGTACAGATGATGCACACCAACGCGGGGGATTTCTGGTGTATTCAGGAAGATATTGTAGTCCCTGACATGGAAAAACGGCGGGGCCCAAAAGAAAAGTGGGGGGTCAATGGCGACAAGCTTCGCCGGATTCCTAACCTTACCGACGGCTCGGAGAAACCCGTAGGCGAGTGGAACAAGCTTACTATCGAGTGCTTGGGCAACTCTATAAAAGTGTGGGTGAACGGCGATTTTGTGAATTATGGCTACAATGCTACGGCGAGCAAGGGGCATTTTGCCTTGCAGTCGGAGGGCTCGGAAGTAGAATTCAGAAAAGTACTGATGACGCCCATCACAAAACTCTCTGAATAACAATAGGGCGGCCTGTTACGAGGCCGCCCCATTATTTATTTTGCTTCGGACAGGGAATAGATTTTTCCTTCGCCATAGTTGAAAAAGTACAGCTCGTTCTGCTCATCTACCCCAAAGGCAGAAATAGAACCCGCCTTTTCCAGTAACACATTATTTTTGGCCTTCGCGTCATCGGCTGTATCCAAGGCCCAGATACGGCCACTGGCGTAGTCGCCGTAGATGTATTTTCCGACTAGTCCGGGCAGTTTTTTGCCACGATATACATACCCTCCGGTGATAGAAATATCACCATTGCTGTGGGTGTAATCCCAAACCGGATCAATCAGGCCGGTCTCTTTGCAATTGTTTTTGGGGTTAAAACATTCGTCTGCTTCCTTGAGGCGCCAGCCGTAGTTGCCCCCTTTTTCGATAATGTCGATCTCCTCGATAGCATTCTGGCCTACGTCACCCGCCCATAGTTTTTTTGTTGCGGGATCAAAGCTAATGCGCCACGGGTTACGCAGACCATAAGCGTATATTTCTTCCCGCGTGCCGTCGGTTTTGCCCCGAAAAGGATTATCGGCCGGAATTCCGTAGGTACCTTTATCGGTCGCGTTTACATCCAGTCGTAATATTTTGCCGAGCAGAATGCCCGTATTCTGTGCGTTGTTCTGCGGATCGCCGCCGCTGCCGCCATCGCCCGTGGAAATGTACAGGTACCCATCTGGCCCAAAATGAACCGAGCCACCGTTATGATTAGAGTAGGGCTGGGCGTACGTCAACAGGATAGTTTCGCTTTGCGCATCAGCTGCCCCACTGGCCGGGTTAGCTACTTTGTAACGTGCTACTACCGACTCCCGGGGATTGTCGCGGGTATAGTTGACATAAATAAACCCATTGCTTTTGAAATTGGGGTGAAAAGCGAGTCCCAGCAAGCCCATTTCGCCACCACTCTTGACTTTATTTTTTATATCCAGAAATAAGGTGGACGAAGTAGGTTTCTGAGTCGCATCGAAAAACCGGATCGTTCCGGCCTGCTCTACTACGAAAAGTCGGTTGCTGCCATCCTGAGCATTGACCAGCTCGACGGGATCATTGAATTTGAGGCCGGGAAAAGCTTCGGTTACCTTGTACGTGGCTGCTTCGTCTGGGTTGGGCGTGACTACATTGCCCGAGCCGTCGTCCTGTCCGTTGCCACAGGCGATCAGAAGAAAAAACGCCGACCAGCCCATTAATTTGTTAATTGATGGTATCATATTGATTGTGCTATTTCTTGATTAAAAGCTTTTTATCAAAACGAATAGCCGGATCGATTGTTTCATGAATTAACACAAGGTACCCTGCTCGCGCCCGCTACTCATCCTCTTCTTCCTCTTCCTCAGCCTTGCCCGCCAGTCGCCAGGGGTACCTTGTGGCACCCTTGGCGGCAAACCACAGAATTCGGTTCATTACATCATCGTGGCCACTATCGATGAAGTCAAACTCAGGGCGCATGGACTGCTCGGCAAATTTCCGAGCGCGGTCGTCGAGTCCGGTCAGGCCGGGATTCATTTTATCAAGCGGAATACGGTTTTTCTCCACCGAGTAGCGGTAATCGCTAGCCTCATTGACAAAGCAATCGAACATCGGCAGGGCCGTAGCATCCATGACGTTCATGGGTGGTATACCCAGAATCTGCTCGATGGTACGTACCATCGAAGGCTGATTGTAGTTGGTCGATACCGTTTTTTGCAAGCGGCTGTATGCGCTGATAACCTGCCCCGTAGTACGGTACGCCGATACGTGGTCCCAACCGGCCTGCGAGTCATCTTCAGTCACGAACACAACTGTATTCTTCCAGAATTTACTTTTAGCCAACGCCTCAATGATTCTTCCCAGCGCCAGGTCGTTATCAGCTACCATAGCTTCGGGCGTGGGGAAGCCGGGACGGGTACCTACCGTGTGGTCTACTGATAAAGCCATAATCATCAGCTCGGGCAACTGGTCGCCTTCCATTTTGTCGTAGGCTTCCAGCTCTTCGATAAAAGCCGAGGCCCGAATCTGATCAGGAATTTTCATGTCGTCCGAGCCGGGGAATGTCTGGGAGAGCAGGGGTAGCACACTGGAAATCGTGGTGGTATTCGTAAACTCGAAGGGCTTGCCAGCCAGGTAGTTCTGGTAATGGTCTTTCCAGCTAATATTATTATCATAATGCGGCTGGCAGGCCTCTCCGTAGATACGGACGCTCTTGCCGTGTTTTCGGGCGTTATCCCACAAGAACCCATTTTTATGGTACACCAGCGCATCTTCCTGCACGTGCGGGTAGCTTCGAAACCAGCTTCGAACATTTTTTTCCACATAATCGGTTACCATGGCAGCATCGGTCCACTGGTGTCCTTCGGCCGAGCATTTGCCGGATACGTAGTAATTGTCCAGCAGCACAAAATCCTGCGCTAGCTTGTGCTGATTGGGCGTAACGTCTTGTCCAAAGATACAAAGCGTAGGCTCGCCCTTACCGGATGGAATATCGCCAAATACCTGGTCGTAGGTACGGTTCTCCTTGATCACGTACACCACGTGTTTGAACACCGACGGCTCGCCAATACACTCCGGAACGGGTACTGGAGCTACCTTACGACGCGGAAGAAGTCGGGCAATTTCAGTCCGAAAACTCAGGTTTTGCTCTTTTACTTTTTGGGTCAGATCGGGTAGCGTAGCAGCGGTGGGGATGGGAATGATAGATAGGGTAGCTCGCTGCCGGTGAGAATTATAAGCCCCTTTCAGGTTTTTGGTATGGTCATGCTCGGTTTCCTGGCTGTTGACCCGGGCGCCTTCTCCTTCCAGATTGCTCACGTATAAGAAATTTTCATCCAGTTCGATACCCGCCGGGTAGGCTTCCGTCGGAATAAACCCAGCAACAGTACTTGCTCCTTTGCCTGTTTTTGAAGCTTTCCCACCCAATTGGACTACCGCCAGAGCATTATCCAAGCCATTGGCTACATAGAGCGTCGTGCCAGCCTGATTAATCGCCAGAGCATTGGGCGTATCGCCCAGAAAGCCCAGTTCACCCGGAAACAACTGCACTGGGATCGTTTCCTGTACTGTTAAGTCTTGCGTCGAAATCACCGACACATTATCGCTGTTACCATTGGCCACGTACACGTAGCTACCCGTAGCATCGGCTACTATATCATTCGGGTGCAGCCCCACGCTGATTTCTTTCACCAGTGCTCCATCGCTGAGGGTATACACACCGAGGGTACCCTGGCTGGTAGCGCCCGTAGTGGGGTCCACATATACCTGGCCGTAAGGTACCCCGGCTGTCTCAGCGGTAGGGTTGGGGCCGGGCAGGGTACCTCCCCAATTACTGACATAGGCGCGCCCGGCTACCAGAGCGAGGCCGTAAGGTGCTACCCCTGTAGGTACCTTCCACACGATTTGTTTGCTTTGCAGGTCGAGCTTGACCAGCTGGTTGTTGCCATTGAGGACTACATACACGTAATCGCGTCCCTGTTCGGTACTGAGCGCTATTTCGTTGGGCAGGGCCAGCGGCGACTCCCCTTCGGGGGCAAAGGCAAAAGAATCGGCTAATTTCAGTTGGTGACCATCCCAGGTAGCTTTCAGCACGACCGACATTTTAGAGCCGTTATGGGCGGCACTCCAAAACACCTGTACGACTTCTCCTTTTTTCACAACCTGAATACCCGAATAGGTACTCGTCAGGCTTTTGAGGTTATTATCCTGCCGGTAAGCCCAGCGATCCAGAATCTTTTGTTTTTCCGTATCGACCACCGCAATCCCATAGCGATCTTCTACGACCAGCAGCCGGGTACCCGGAATCTTTTTCAAATCCAGCGTGTGGTTTTCGAGATCGGTATCTCCATAGCGGATTACGCTGCCCGCCGGGTCGATAAGGCGGTTGTAGGGCATCAGCAGCGGAAGTACATTCCGGTTGAGGGTACTGTCGTCGTAGGGTACCCGGGGATTAAGCAGGGCTACCTGCTGATAGTGGAGAGTGGAGGTGCGGCAGGCCTCCATTGCTACCAGTAATACTAATAAGCTAACAAGAAAAATACGGGTAGTAATCGGTGATCTATGCATGGACTTTTAGTGGTTTACTGTACTAAGGTAGCATCATTCTAGGTAAAGCCCGAAGGTACCTATGTGAACACTACGTGAATTTTTGGGTAGAGGCCCAATTAAGTACACCAAAAACAAGGTACCCATGCAACGATTGCCCACGACCTACGTGTCTTAGGAGTAAGCACATCCTTTTGTTGCACTAAAACACCCAACCAACGCCATGCACAACCGTAGTCTAGCTGCCGCCTTGTCTATACTCTTGCTTTGCTCGCTGATAGCTGCTTGCAGTAAGGAAGACATTCCTACCGCCCCGCCCCCAGCTGATCCCTGGACCCAAGAGAAGTTACTGAACCTTCTCGAAAGCCACCGCTGGCGGGTCGAGAGTGTCCTAAGGAAATCAAGTGAGGGGACGATCGACCTGACAACCGACAGTACTTTTGCGTACAAAGATTGGCTTGGCTATCGTAAGACTATCCTATTCTGGTTCAGACAGGGGTACGTTGTGTTTTATTCCGGCAATAAAATAACCAATACGCAGTTTGCCGATAGCGTAGAAACCGTTTCAGCTATGACGAAAATAGATTATCCCGCCAGTGCAATCTATGCGTGGGACGAGGCAAAAAAAACGGTGGTATTTTCTAAGGGCGGCGGGGGCAACTATCTACCACTTCCCGCGAATAAATCCGCCGTTGTCGACAAATCGTCTATCCGGGTGTACAGTACCATCGAAGAAGCCCAAACGGCAAAAGTGCATGAAAACCTCACCCTTACGGTAGAGGATACGGATCCCGTTTTGGGCAAAGTGACGTATATTTTTAATCTGAAACCAGCTTGGCTATACGGTGGATTGGGCGATCTGGCCTATACCTACTACTACGCCATCTTCTGAAAGCATATTTAATCGGCCTACTGCCTTATTTCTAACTTTTATTCTGCCTCTGCTCCTGGCGGGCTGTCAGTCAGTGATTTGCAGCCACAGCCTGACACCCTGCTCACTTCGGTAGTGGAGGTACTCGAAACCAAATTTCCCGGCTACCAGGAAATAACGGTTATTCCTCTCGAAAAGGATAAGGTATGGAACGCCCGGCTGCGAAAGGCTAACTTACAGTACACTAAAAAACAAGGTACCCCATGCAACGATCACTCATAGCCTGTGTGTCTTAGGAGTAAGTCCGTCCTTATTATTGCACTAAAACATCAAACCAACGCCATGCACAACCGTAGTCTAGCCGCCGCCCTTTCTATAATCTTGCTTTGTACGTTGACAGCTTCTTGTACCAAAGAAGCTCTTACGCCAACACCTCCCGCTGACACCTGGACCCAAGAGAAGTTAATAAACCTGCTCGAGGGCCGACGCTGGCGGGTTGAGAGCGTCCTGAGAAAATCAAGCGCCGGGACAGTCGACCTGGCTACGGATGATACCTTTGCGTATAAGGATTACATTAGCTTTCGAAAGATGCCCATTTTTTGGTTCAGAGAAGGCTTTATTGTATTTTACGTAAGCCAAAAAATCACTAACACTGAGTTTGCCGACAGTGTAGAAACCGTCTCAGCAATGACGAAAGTATCTTATCCTAGCGATGCGACCTATGCCTGGGATGAAGCAAAAAAAAATGTAGTATTCTCTACCAGAAGTACATCCAGCTCCAGCTTGAAAATACCCGTAAGTCAATCCGCCGTTGTCGATAAATCTTCGATCCGTGTATATAGTACGATAGAGGAAGCCAAGGCAGCGCATGTGCACGAAAACCTGACACTTACGGCTGAAGATACGGATCCCGTGCTGGGGAAAGTAACCTATATTTTTAACCTGAAACCCATCTGGCAATACGGTGGGCTGGGTGATTTGAACTATACCTACTATTACGCTATATTCTAAAAATATGTCCAACCGGTTTACTGGCCCGACCCTGACTTTCATTCTGGTTTTTCTTCTGACTGGTTGCCAGTCAGTTAATGATTTGCAGCCGCAGCCCGATCCCCTACCCACCTCGGTGGTAGAAATACTTGAGAAGGAATTCCCCGGCTACCAGGAAATTACGGTCAGTCCGCTCGAAAAAGATAGGGTATGGAACGCCCGGTTGCGGGTGGATACGAGCCAATACGATGTAGTACTGAACCGCACGAAAATCCTTTCCAAGTACCAGTTGGCAGGCAATCAGGTTCCGGTAGTGTTCGCTAAGGGAATAGAAAGTTTGAGCTTTAATGGAGGCACGTTTTCGGATTTTAGAAGAGCTCCGGATTATAACATCGACTTTCGGACCTGGGATTTCTCAGCCAGCTATACTTGGAATAATCAAGACTATCTGATGCGATGGCAACGGTCCTACTATGGGCCTCCTTCTCGTTATGATATTTACCTGTACCCCGATACAGAAACAGTCTATCGGACAACAAACCTAGACGATCTTTCAGATTCTATTCAGGAAATTATTAAAGCGAAAATGCTCGCTGTTAACAATCCCCAATATACTGAAGATCAGGAATTCCGAGCGGCCTTTGTATATATAGATAAAAACAAGAAAAAGCTCTACGAAGCGATATTAAGCTTTTCCAATCTTATAGTCGATGATAAGGGCAAAATCTTGTATTATTTCCCCATTAACCTTGAAAATAGTATACCTCTTGCCAATCTGCCCGAACCTATTCGTACTTACTTGCAACAAGATACGGAAATAACAAAGTATTCAAAATTTTTCAGCGACAGATACGCTGAAAATGGTAATGAGGTCTATCGGATATTTTCATTCCAGAATAACCAATCGCGCACTCTGTATATTGACAAAAACGGCGTAGTGCTTTGGCATTATTATATGGCTTACCCAGAATTCTAAATTAAGCCTTTTTACAAAAAAATCTGCGAATCTGGTATAATTCACTTATCGTTTGAATGAGTCTTTGGCCGACCAAAAAATACAAGTGCCTCACTGACCTGGTACATGCCTGCCAGAGGCAGGAACCACGGGCTCAGACAGTACTGTATGAACGGTACAAAGGCAAACTCATGGGGGTTTGTGTACGGTATGCCCGCTCGCAGGCCGAGGCCGAGGACATTTTTCAGGAGTCGTTTCTAAAAGTATTTGCCAAAATCAATGACCTGAAAGAGCCCACCTCTATCGACCGCTGGGTGAAGTCGATTGTAGTGCGCACCGCCATCAACTACTACCATCGTACCACGCGGCTGGAGCTAAAAAATGCTTCGCTCGACAACCTGGAAAATGAATTAGAAAGTACGGACTACGAGCACATTATCAGTCAAATGAGTATGGACGTCCTGCTAGGCCTCATCAACAGCTTGCCGGATGGCTACCGACTGATCCTTAACCTACACCTGATCGACGGCTATCCCCACACCGAAATAGCCAGTATGCTATCCATTGCGGACGGTACTTCCCGGTCACAGTTTATGAGGGGAAGAAATTTGTTGATACTAAAATTAAAGGAACTAGGCACAAACTGTCATGAAACCTACTGACGAACTTATCAATCAGGCGCTAAAGAAAGCTCTGAAACGGCGCTTTGACTCGTTCGAAGTCCAACCATCCAGTCGGCTATCGTCTGAGGTACTTGGGGCTATAAAACAGTCAAATCCGTCAAATTTCAAGCGTTTTTCAACGATACTAGTCGTGCTGATACTAGGCAGCGTAGGTACCTGGGGGATACTTCAATTCTGGTCTGAATCGGAAGGCAGTAATTCTCCCAAAATTCATTCCGTTCTGGCCGGGCCAGGTACGGGTACCTTTTCTCCTTTCCTGAAAAAAAATAAAACAAAAATAAATTATCTGCAGTCATCAGTAGAATATGGTGACAAAAATCCTTATAATCGCAGAAGTTTACAGACCGTCGAGCTCAAAGCAAAGCGAGTTCAAGAACTAACCGTTCAGTTGCCTTCAGGTACCAAAGTAATCTTGAACCAGCCTCGTTCGGTACTAAGTAAGTCTAACGCAGATTCCGATGCATATCCACACCATATTATTCAAAAGGCCACAGAAGCTACCTATAGAACGGGTGCTCAACAGCCCCTTATTACTCAATTTAATGACCAGATTCCGTCGGAATCTCTTCCAAAACGAATTAATTTTGATATAAAAAGACTACAACCACACCAATTACATAAAAAATGGACTATATCCACACCTACCTTTATAGTCCCTGTAAAAAACCTGACTAGTGCCCCCCGAATAGCGCCTTCGCAGTGGCGGGGCGTTATTTCGTTTACGCCAACCAATACTTATCAGCGCCTGACTGTCCTGCCTCAGATGCACGTGCAGTACCAGAATTTCGAATTACCCTCCCTATTTTCTATCCAGACAGCAGGTTACAATTTGCGTGTCGGTATTGAGAAAAAGGGATTTCAGGTGCTGGTAAATTATAGCCGTTTTACGCAGAGGATTGCCTATGAAATAGCCTTAGACGAATACACAGTCCAGGCACAGGGTACCACGGCCTACACCATTGCCCGGGAAGGGAAGTCTCAGATAGAAGAACGCACTTTCCAACTCGTGGGACTATCGATCCAAAAGAAGTTTTTCATACCGACCCGCGCTTTATCGGGCCTCTATGCTTACACAGGTGCTTCGGTCAATCATGATCTGACGACTTCGCACAACCTGGCCTGGGGTACCCTGGGGGTGGGCAAAAGCTGGCCGGTGGCCCCTGCTGCCTCGTTGTCGCTTGTTCCTCAGCTGAGCTTTGGACTCAATACCATAAAGACGAATAAGGATGCCTTCAAAAATCGTTTCTATCAACTCGGCCTGGCTATAGAGTTGACACTAGGTAAAGCAGAGAAGTGAAATTGGGGTCTTGGTTTTTTAACACGAAACTGATCAAAGCCAACCTGGAAAAACCTGGGTTGTATCGCCGTCATTTACACTACCAGCCGATAATGTACAGACGCTACACAAATAGGTTATGTACGTCGAACTCACCCCTGATTATCCTGACCGCTATCTCAGTACTTTTCCCTGAGGGCACTTTGTCCATTTGCGGGAATGAGGCGAGTCGATCAGGGTACCCCTCCTAACGAATCACCATCACCGATCCCCGTAACAAATCACGCTTGCGCTCGGGATAATATTCGCTGCCGTAGGTAATTATGTACGGGTAGGCCCCCGGCTGTACTTTCAGGCCTTTGTACATCCCATCCCACTTTTTGGCAATATCATTAGAAGCAAAAATCACTTCGCCCCAGCGGTTGTACACCTTTATCTCAAAATCCACAAAGAACTGTCCGAATACATCGAACTGGTCATTCTGGCCGTCGCCATTGGGCGTAAATGCATCAGGTGCAAAGATGCGCGGTTCACATCGATCTACTACTTCGGTCGTATCAGCTAGTGTACAGCCTTCCCGATTGGTGGCAATTACGCGGTAGGCACCCAGGGAGCTGACGGTAATACGACTGGTGGTATCGCCGGTTTGGGGCCAGACGTACCGCTGGTTCGCCGGACCGCGACTATCGAGTATCACCTCACCATTCTGCTCCACACACAGCGGCGACTCAGGGGCGAGGTTCAGCGTAGGAGAAGGCAGGAAAAACAGCTTAACAGTATCGCGGCCACTACAACCAGCCAGCGTAGCCGTGACGGTGTAGGTACCCGTAAAGCGAGGCGTAATACTGGCGGTAGTCTGTCCATTGGACCACACGTACTGGGCCTCACTGATGGTACTGGCTACGAGTTGGAAGGTACCGTCGTAGCACAGGGTAGTATCGGGTCCCAAGCGCACCTGCGGCGCAAGCTTGATGGTCACAGGGCGATTAGCCGAAGCCACACATCCCTGATTGGCCACAAAGTAGGTAACAATTTGCTGGCCCACCAGACTATCCGCAGGCGTATACAGGCCCAGCGAATCTACCCCCGGCCCTCGCCAGAAGCCATTTGCTGGCGTAGAGCCCGTCAGGCGTTGGGGGCGTTGGTTAGAACAGAATTCCAGCGCTGGCCCTACGCTAATCTCAGGTTTGGGGCTGAACTTCACCTGCACATCGTCGGTGCCGTTGCAGCCGTTTTCTGTATTGGTTACCGTAAGCGAGTAGGTACCTGCCTCGCGCACTACTAGCGTACGGGTCGTGGAGCCATTGCTCCATAGATACTGGTTTCCGGCAAAGTTATTGGCAAGGGGTACTAACTGAATGGTATCACCAACACATTTTCCCCGATCCGGGCCTAGCAAAGCCAGGTTGTCTTTATCCAAGCCTACCTTGATACCCGTCTGCGCGAAGGTACATCCTCCCGCATCCGATGCTTCAAGGCTATACGTACCTGCCTTTAAGCCGATGGCCGTCTTGGTAGTACTTACTACCTTACCCGAAGCATCCAGCCAGCGGAATGTAGTCGGTTGCCCGCCCGTCACATTGAGACCAATGGAACCCGAATCAGGCTGGGTACAGGCGGCATTATCCACCAGCGGGTTCATCCGTAAAGGATTAGCCGCTGATCGTAAATTGAATGATGTATCGGTGGTGCAGGCCAGCGGGTTACCACTTACTCGCAATAGGTAGCTACCTTCACGCAAGCCGGTAATCTGCGGGGCATTACCCAGCGAGGTACTATCTGGCCGCAGCCAGGCGTAATTGTAGGTACCCGTCGGCGTGAGTGAGGTAACTTGTATTCGGCCGTCGGCCGTGGTGCAGCCTGTAGGTGGCAACAGATCGGCGCGGATGCGAGCGCGGGGGCGCGCTACGACCTGAATCGTATCCTCGTTATAGCAGTCGTTGCCATTTTTTACCTCCACAAAATAGCTACCCGGTTGCCGCACTGTAATGGTCCGGGTATTTTCGCCCGTATTCCATTTGAATTCACGCCACGTTTGGCCAGGGGCCGTCAGTACAATGGTACTATCGTTGCAGACCGTCGTGTCGGGCCCTAGGGAAAAATTAGGTGGACGGCGAATTGTCAGTTCTACAGTATCAGCACTGAAACACACACCCTGTGGGCCGTTGGCCGCAATAGCTATGTACTGTCCCGTCTGGGTAGCATTGAAAACTTTCTCCCGGCCTACGGGTCGGCCATTGTAAATCCACACAAAAAGTTCGGCATCCACATTGGCTTCCAGCTTGATACTTTTACGGCATTCATCCTGATCGGGGCCGAGGTCAATGGGCTTGGGTGTGGCAAATATCTCGACTTGCTGAAAAAACGTCGTATCCTTACACTGGTTCACCGCCCGCAGGCTTACATTGTATATACCCGGGTCTTTGTAGGTGTGCGACACCTGGGTCTGTTTGCCATTGACGGGCGCACTGCCATCGCCAAAATTCCAAGTATAGGTATCCTTGATCGGATCACAGAGCGGACTGGCCTGAAACATGGTAGGCGCTCCCGTACAGAATCCATCGGCCTGAAAACCAGGACCGTCGTTTTGCTGAGTAAAGTTCTGCACCAGACTCGGCAATCCCAGGTTACTCTTTTTC
>Ga0114915_1000896_pt1 | contig 13142 bp, 14 predicted proteins | sample MalvirAntarct_55_FD_87288 | JGI IMG/M metagenome (GOLD analysis project Ga0114915, IMG submission 87288) | Marine viral communities from the Global Malaspina Expedition - Malaspina viral metaG Antarct_55 | ecosystem: Environmental > Aquatic > Marine > Oceanic | place: South Georgia Island...
AAATGGAACTAATGGTGCTGCAGGTGCTCGTGGAGCAACAGGTTCTACAGGAAGCCAAGGTTCTCAAGGTATTCAAGGTAATACCGGTAGTCAAGGTCCTGCAGGTCCGGACTTCCCTGTTTTCTTTAATGGAGAAAACGTAGGAGGAATAGACAGAATGGAAGTTGAAGAAAAATCACAAGTTTGTACAGTAACTACAACTAAGGGTACACAATTTAGACTTCAACTAGCACGATAGAAGAAAAAATAAAATACTATCTTTGTAACTAATAATAATTTAAATAAAATCAAATGAGTAAAGTAAAGAAAATTACAGAAAACGAGTTAAAGCAGGTTCAATCAATGTTGAATTCATTTAACCAAATGAAAATTAAACTTGGGGATGCCGAGTTAACTAAGCAACAAGTGTTTCTTCAAATAGAAGAACTAAAGAAAGGCTATGCAGAAGTCGAAAAAACTCTTACTGAAAAGTATGGTAAAGACAATAGAATTGATTTAGAAACAGGCGTTGTTAGCGAAAAAGAAAATATAAAAGAATAACAATGGCAAAGATAGCTACTTACGCAATAGATGCGACCCCTACAGTATTAGATAAAGTAATCGGAACAAATGTTGATGATGCAAATATCACTATGAATTATACCATAGGAGATATCATTGCACTTGCTCCGGGTGGGAAAAGTAGTGTTCAATCTGTTAACAGTTTAACAGGTGCAATAGAAATCGTAGGAGCAGGTGGTATCACAGTTGATGCCACCGGCACTACAATTACGTTAACAGGAAGTGGTGGGTCTCAAGCACCGGCTGCTCCTTTCAACAGTATTCAAGTAAATACTGCAGGAGATTTTGGTTCTTACAATTGGCTTTTTGTTAATCCAACAGAGCAATCAATAAATCTAGGTCTTTCAACTAGTGTAGGTGGACGTATAAATATATTTAGTGGTAGTGAATCAGGTAGGATTGTTATGTATGACATTCCTTCTTCAGGGAATAGTGTATCTCTAACGGCTCCTCCTACGATAGAAACAAGTTATCAGTTTTCATTACCTAGTAATGGACCAACTTTAGTTGGAGATACTTTACAGATATTAAGTATGACTGAGCCTTACACAACAACGTGGGGTAATAAAGGAATTGTATCAGTTACAGGAGATGCACCGGTAAATACAACTGTAAAAGACGGTATAGTAAACGTAACAGTTGCTCAGTCTAATTCAGATAAAAATGGATATTTAAGTTCAACTGATTGGAATACGTTTAATGGTAAGCAATCGGGACTAGTAAGTGGAACTAATATTAAGACAATTAATGGTGTAAGCATATTAGGTTCAGGTGATTTAGTTGTAAGTGGAGGAGATGGTGTAACATCAGTAACTGCTTCAGGAACAACTAGTGGATTATCTTTAAACTCAACAGGTGGAAGAACCCCTGACATTCAATTATCAGGAGCATTAACTTTAACAAGTACACAAATTACAACAGGGTTAGGATTTACTCCTTACAATGCAACAAACCCTTCTAATTTTATAAATACAGTAACTACAACAGGTACATCAGGACCTGCTACAGTTTCAGGAACAACAATTAATATTCCTCAATACTCAGGTGGTGGCTCAACAAGTCCGGGAGGAGGTTTGCGTGATGTTCAATATAACAATCCTCTTGGAACATTTGAGGGTAATGATGCATTTAGATATGTTCTACTTGCTTCTGACCATTCACAATTAACATTAGGAAAATCTGATGCAAGTAACTTAGGAGTTACTCCGGGAGAATTAGTACTTCATACTCAAACTGTTGGTGCTATTAGTATTCAGGGTCAAATTCAATTTGAACATAGAGACCTTGGAAACTATGTAACTCTCTCAGGTGCTAAAGATGCTAAATCAGCAGCTTCGTATCAAATATATTTACCGGCACTTGCTCCAACAAAAGCACTACAAGTAATGAGTGCAGGAACAGATGGTCAATTAACTTGGGTAGACAACGGAAGTGGTGGTGGTGCAGTTACATCACTAACAACTACAGGTACATCAGGTGTTTCAACTCTAACGTCAGGTGTTTTAAATATACCTAATTATGCAAGTGGTGGTGGAATAACCTTTATAGGAGAAGCATCTACAAATACATCTCAAGTAATAAACAATGATTCATTAACCTTAGTTACTTTAGGTCCCAATACGGTATGGAAAAATTCTGACCCTACATTTGGAACTGTTAGTTTATCGGCATCCGGAGGGATAGATGGTTGTGAAGTTCAGTTTTCAGGAACAGGGTCTGCAGGAACTTATTGGTTTGTAATTAACGCTAACTTTGAATCGATGGATGGATTTCAACCAACTATGTTTGCAGAAGTAGAGGGAAGTCCTGGCACTCAAAAGCTTGTTGAAATGACAACAGAGTTACTTCCTATTAACGGAAATGTTGTTAAAAAGAATTATTATAAAACTTTTAGATATATCAAAACAGGTGATGACAGACAAACGGTTCACCTACAAGTATATTTTAGTAAAACAGACGGAGGTAGAGGAGAAACAGTTTTCACACCAAGTCCTGCTTCAGGATTTGCACAGTCACCTGCAGCATCCGTTCAAGTTTGGAAAAATTAAGAAATGGATATTAGAAAAATTTCAGTAGGACCCGACTATAAATCAGGAGCAATGCACTACTTAGTAGGGCAACAAGTTTTAAATGGAAGTTTTACTATTCATTTAATAAAGTATGATGAAGAGAGAGATTCAATAGTTATATATATAGAAGACATAGATGGCATTAGAATGTGGAAAGAATTTAGCAACACTATGCCAATATCCATAGAATACAATATAAACTTTTAATTATGCATAGAACTTCAAAACCTTACTTTACTGCAGCTAGTAAAAAAATGAATGGGAAACCTGAAAAGTTAGGACTACCAACAAATAAGCAAATAGCTAACAGTGTTTACAAAAAAATCAGTAAATTGTAAAATGGAAGAACACAACGAAAAAGCTAACCTTCAATGGTTAGAAATTACAAAAATTAAGAAGGAATTAGCTAATACCTTTGAAGAAGAATTGATGTATGCTGATGAGATACACAGAATTGAAATGAAATTAAATGGAGTCAAACCTACAGATTCACATATAGATTGTATTGGTTGTGGCTCATAAATTAAATTATGAAATCACCGTTTGCGTTTATTGCCAAACCCATTGCAGGGAAGAGGTATAATAATACAAAAGAGATTGGAGGTATTGACTTTATAGTTAGTACCTCCCAAGAAGACTCAAGCTTTTCCAACAGACACGCTGAGGTTATCGAACTCCCCCTAGGATATAAAGGTCCAATACAGGTGGGAGATATTTTGTTAGTACACCATAATGTTTTTAAATACTACAATGACATTAAAGGAAGACAACAAAGTGGTAAAAGTTTTTTCAAAGACAATATGTTCTTTATAGAACCTGACCAATACTTTGCTTATAAAAGTAAAGGTAAATGGAATAGTGTAGGCAGGTATTGTTTTGTAAAACCTGTACCTGTAGAAGAAAGCTATATATATAAACCTTTAAGCGAAGAACCTTTAATAGGTGAAATGGTACATTTAAATTCTTATTTAAAAGAACAAGGATTAATTGTAGGTGATAGAGTTTCATTTCAACCTCATAGTGAATACGAGTTCGATTTTGATGGAGAAAAATTATATAGAATGTATGACCATCAAATAACTATAAAGCTATGAATATAGGTATATACGAAGAGGTTATTACAGACGTAGATTCTTATGTAGAAGACATACATAACTTTGGATTTGAAGATGTTCAACTTGAAGAAGGTTTATTTAAAAACATTCAAGTTAGACCTGAAGATGATTTAGTAGAAATTTTAAAAGGTTACTATCCTATACATAAAGCAGTTTTAAATTTTGTAAGACGTTCTCCTAAAAATCAAGAGGAACCGAATTGGATTCACACTGATGATATGATGGGTGACTTAACGGCAATACTTTATTTGAGTAAAGAACATCCTGAAGAAGATGGAACTACCTTATATTACAAAGGATTAAAAAGTTGTATACTAAGTTCAAGGTATAATAGACTAATTGTTTTTCCATCGCATTTGTATCACTCAAGAAACATATACGATAATTTTGGATTTGCAGATGAAGCTAGATTAATTCAAGTTTGTTTTTTAAAAGAAATATAATGACAGATTTTGAAAAATTTATTAAAGAACAAAATGTAGACTTAGAAACTATTAATGATTATATAGATTCAGAAGAGTTTGAAAAAGCTGCAGGTCCTGTTATTGATATTGGAGACAAAGGATATGAAGTTGGTAAATCATTCATAGAAGGCTTAGGAGTTATTGCAACTATAGATTTTGAGAAAGGTGATGTTATTGGATATGGCATTATAGATGGTTGCAGAAGTTTAGCAGGTAGATATACAAATCATTCAAAAGATAATAATGCAAAGTTTTATTATTTTAAGGAAAACAATAATATGATTCTAATAGCAGAGAGTGATATTGAAGCAGATGACGAGATTGTAGTTAATTATAGACACCATACAGATTTAAGAAGCTATTATGAGTAGTCGAGAATGGCATTGGATGGATGACGAAGAGTTTATTAATCAGAAAATTAATAAGAAAATTAAGAATGAAATCAAAAGAAATAAAATTAAAAATAATAGAAGCCGGTCACAGAGCAGTGGAGCAACTGATAAAAGTAGCGAAGGAGGCAATTATAAAACACGACCCCGAAGATGATTTATCAGCAGATAAATTAAAGAATGCAGCAGCCACAAAAAAACTAGCAATCTTTGATGCGTTTGAAATATTAAGCAGAATAGAAGCAGAAAGAGAAGCAATCGAATCCTTAGAGAAAGGAGCGAGTAAAACTGACACAAAACAAGGGTTTGCAGAAAGAAGGTCTAAATAGCTTATTTAAACAACTTACAGGTGTTGTACCTAGTAATGTTTTAAAGTCTAAGAACAAGGCTAAAACGTGGCTATACGGGTATAACAACAAGTACGATTTCATTGTTATATCAAAGACAGGGCAAATAGGGGATATAATTGTCATTCAGGGATTGAAAGTAGCATTACCTCCGATAGGAGATAAGTGTCTTCAAAGACACAAAAAACCTACAGAACAATATTGGGAAAGAGCAGAGTTACCTAAAGTTTTATCTAAGATACAATCTATATTCCAATGGAATGAAATGGTATCTCAATTCAAAGACAGGTGGGTAGATTATGTAGAAGAGGAGTTTGACAGAAGAGAGCAAGGGATGTGGTTTATGAATAATGGTAAACCCACATACATAACAGGTGCTCATTATATGTACTTACAATGGACCTCTATTGATGTTGGGTATCCTGACTATAGAGATGCTAATAGATTATTGTTTATTTTTTGGGAAGCTTGTAAAGCAGACACGAGAAGTTTTGGGATGTGTTATCTAAAAATAAGACGTTCAGGATTTTCTTTTATGAGTTCATCTGAGTGTGTTAACACAGGAACTTTAGTTAAAGATTCTAGAGTTGGAATTTTATCTAAGACAGGTTCTGATGCTAAAAAAATGTTTACCGACAAAGTAGTACCTATCAATAGTAGGCTACCGTTTTTCTTTAAACCAATTATGGATGGTATGGATAAACCTAAAACTGAATTAGCTTTTAGAATTCCTGCTGCAAAAATTACAAAGAAAAATATGTATGAGACAACCAATGATGAATTGTTTGGCTTAGACACAACTATTGATTGGAAAAACACAGATGACAACAGTTATGATGGTGAAAAGCTTTTACTATTAGTACACGATGAAAGTGGTAAATGGATAAAGCCTAATAACATTTTAAATAATTGGAGAGTAACTAAGACTTGTTTACGTTTAGGTAGTAAAGTTATAGGTAAGTGTATGATGGGTTCAACCTCTAACGCTTTAGATAAAGGTGGAGACAACTTTAAGAAACTATATAATGATTCAGATGTATTACAACGAAATGCAAATGGTCAAACTAAAAGTGGACTGTACAGTTTGTTTATTCCAATGGAATGGAATATGGAAGGCTTTATTGATAGATTTGGAATGCCTGTATTAAATACTCCTAAACAGGAAATACTAGGTATTGATAATGAGATGATTTATACAGGAGCAATTGACTATTGGCAGAATGAAGTGGACTCTTTAAAACAAGACCCTGATGCTTTAAATGAATATTACAGACAATTCCCTAGAACGGAGTCTCACGCATTTAGAGATGAAAGTAAACAATCATTATTTAATTTAACTAGAATATATCAGCAAATAGACTACAACGATTCTTTAATTATGGAGCATCACGTTACTCGTGGTTCTTTAAGTTGGAAAAACGGAATACAAGATACAGAGGTTATTTTTAGTCCAAACATTAGAGGAAGATTTATGGTGTCTTGGACACCTAGTAAAGGCTTACAAAACAAAGTAATTGAAAAGAGAGGACTTAAGTATCCGGGCAATGAACACATCGGTGCATTTGGTTGTGATAGTTATGACATATCAGGAGTAGTTGGTGGTGGAGGTTCAAATGGAGCGTTACACGGAAAGACTATGTTTAATATGGATGATGCACCTTCTAACGAGTTCTTTTTAGAATATATAGCTAGACCACAAACTGCTGAAATATTTTTTGAAGATGTATTAATGGCTTGTGTGCTTTATGGAATGCCAATCTTAATTGAGAATAATAAACCAAGACTATTGTATCATTTTAAGAACAGAGGTTATAGGCATTTCTGTATGAACAGACCTGACAAAATATATACCAAATTATCAAAGACAGAAAAAGAATTAGGAGGTATTCCTAACTCTAGTGAAGCAGTCAAACAGGCACACGCTTCAGCCATAGAGTCTTACATAGAAGACAACATAGGATTGAAGGATGAACTAGATATGGGGGATATGGTTTTTGGAAGAACTTTAGAGGATTGGGCGAGGTTCGATATTACTAACAGAACTAAGTTCGATGCAAGTATATCCTCGGGTTTAGCGATAATGGCTACTCAAAAACACCTATATTTACCGGAGAAAAAACTTTCAAAAATAAAGATTAACTTTGCAAGGTATAGTAACAAGGGAAGTATAAGCGAAATTATTAGATGAAAAAAATAGACATTAATATATCATCTGCAGGATTTCCTAGTCAATTTGTATCAGACAGTAAAAAAGCATCAGACGAATTTGGTTTACAAATTGGTCAAGCAATACAGTATGAGTGGTTCAAAAAAGACGGAAACAGTTGTAGATATTATAATCAATTTAGAGATTTCCACAGACTCAGATTATATGCAAGAGGAGAACAATCTGTAGGAAAATACAAAAACGAACTAGCAATAGACGGAGATTTATCCTATCTAAATTTAGATTGGACACCCGTCCCAATACTACCTAAGTTTGTTGACATTGTTGTTAACGGAATGCAGAGTAGAGAATTTGTTGCTACTGCTTATTCACAAGATGCGTTATCGCAATCTAAGAGAAGTAAGTATCAGCAAATGATAGAAGGACAAATGGTAGCAAAACCATTACTAGAAACTATACAACAAAAAACAGGAGCAAATCCCTTTACTGCTAACCCTGACGAACTTCCCGAATCAGACGATGAACTTAAGTTGTATATGCAACTTAACTATAAACCTGCAATAGAGATTGCAGAAGAAGAAGCTATTAATACAATTTTTGCTTCTAACAAATATGATGACATTAGAAAGCAGTTAGATTATGACTTAACAGTTATAGGTATTTCTTGCGTTAAGCACGAATTTCTAGCAGGAGCAGGAGTTCAACTTTCTTATGTTAACCCTGCTAATATTATATATAGCTATACAGAAGACCCACACTTTAAAGATTGTTTTTATTGGGGAGAAATTAAAACAATGCCAATAATTGAATTAAAAAAGATAGACCCTAATCTTTCTAACGAAGAGATGGAAGAGATATCTCAATATTCTCAATCTTGGTATGATTACTACGATACGGCACAAGCTTACGAAAACGATATATTTTATAGAGACACTGCTACGGTTATGTACTTTAATTATAAAACTACAAAACAAGTAGTTTATAAAAGAAAGATAAAAGACAATGGCAATGTAAGTATGATTGAAAAGGATGATGATTTCAATCCTCCTGTAGAGATGCAAGAAGAAGGAAACTACGAAAAGGTTTCTAAAACTATTGACGTATGGTATGAAGGAGTTATGGTTATGGGAACTAATATTCTTTTGCAGTGGAAGCTGATGGAGAATATGGTTAGACCACAATCTGCTACACAACACGCTATTCCAAATTATTTTGCAGTTGCACCAAGAATGTATAAAGGTTCTATAGAGTCTTTAGTTAGACGAATGATTCCGTTTGCAGATTTATGTCAGATAACTCATTTAAAATTACAACAAGTAATTTCTAGAGTTGTACCTGATGGTGTATTTATTGATGCAGATGGTTTAAATGAAGTTGATTTAGGAACAGGTAATGCTTACAATCCTGAAGATGCTTTAAGATTATACTTTCAAACAGGTTCTGTTATTGGTAGAAGCTATACTCAAGAAGGAGATTATAATCAAGGAAAAGTTCCTATTAAAGAATTACAATCTTCATCAGGTAACTCTAAGACTCAGATGTTATTAGCTAATTACAATCACTATCTAAATCAGATTAGAGTTGTAACCGGATTAAACGAAGCAAGAGATGGTAGTTCACCTGACCCTAATTCATTGGTTGGTCTGCAAAAATTGGCAGCACTTAATTCTAATGTTGCAACTAGACACATATTGGATGGGTCTATTTACTTATACAAGTCTCTTGCAGAGGCTATTACATACAGGGTTGCAGATATTTTAGAATACGCTGACTTTAAAGATGAGTTTATAAACCAAATAGGTAAATACAACGTATCTATACTTGGAGATATCTCAGACTTATATATATATGATTTTGGAATTTTTATAGAAATGTCTCCGGATGAAGAGCAAAAACAATTGTTAGAGCAGAATATACAGATGGCTTTATCTAAGGGAGATATTAATCTTGAGGATGCAATTGATGTAAGAGAGATTAAAAACTTAAAACTTGCTAATCAATTATTAAAATTAAAAAGAACTTCTAAGCAAGACCGAGAAGAAAAGATGGCAATGCAGCAACAAGCTATGCAAGCACAACAAGCCATTAAGCAACAAGAGATGGCAGTTCAAGCTGCTCAACAAAAAGTGCAGATGGAGGTTCAGGCTAAAATGCAATACAGACAAGCTGACATTGCTTTTGAAATTGAAAAGCTAAAAGCAGAAGCTGAGTTGAAATCAGGTTTAATGCAACAAGAATTCGATTTAAATATGCAACTAAGACAAGTGGATGCTGAAGCTTTAAGTCAAAGAGAAACAGGAAGAGAAGATGCTAAGGCTTCAAGAATAAGTCAAGCAAACTCTGAACAATCTAAAATGATTAATCAGAGACGAAATAATCTTCCACCTATAAATTTTGAGTCTAATGAAGATAGCCTTGATGGATTTGACTTAGCTGAGTTTAATCCTAGATAACTGTCTAAAAGCTTAATAAATTTTGTGTAACTTTGTATCTAATTAAATCTAATATAATATGGAAATTAAAGTAAAAGCAGTTGACGACTCTATTGAGAAGTCATCGCAGGAAATTGAACAAGAATTGCTAGATAAGCACGAAGAAAAATATTCTGATGAAACTCCAAAAGTTGAGGAGTCTACAGAAGACAAAATAAACTTAAACGAGGAAACTCCTAAAGTTGACAAAGAAATTGAAACTCCTACCTCAGAGTTAAAAGAGGAAGACGTTCTTAAATATATTGGTAATAGATACGGTGAAGAGATAACATCTCTTGACGAGTTACAAAAACAGAGAGTGGATGAACCTCTTCCTGAAGATGTATCTAAGTATCTAAAATTTAAAAAAGACACAGGTCGTGGATTCGAAGATTTTGTAAAACTACAGAAGGATTACAATGAAATGGATTCAGACGATTTGCTAAAAGAATATCTATCAGCAACCGAAAAAGGTTTGGATGCAGATGATATTGAAGATTTAATGGAAGACTTTGCATTTGACGAAGATGTTGATGACGAGAAAGCTATTAGAAAAATAAAATTAGCAAAGAAAAAAACTATTGCGAAAGCAAAGGATTATTTTGAGAATCAAAAAGAGCAATATAGTGTACCTCTTGAGTCAAGAAGGGAAGCTGCATCTGAAAGTGAATCAGAAGAATACCAACGCTATAAGCAATATGTAGCAGAAGCGAAGACAGTTAATGAATCCAATGTCCGAAAGGGCGAAGTGTTCACAGAAAAAACTAACAATGTATTCAGCGAGTTCAAAGGTTTTGAGTTCAGCATTAATGACAACAAAGTTTATTTTTCACCGGGAGACTCTGATGAATTGAAAAGGAGCCAACTTGACCCTAGTAATTTTATAAAGAAATTTCTAGATGAAGATGGTGTAATGGAAGATGCTAAGGGATATCACAGGTCACTAGCGATGGCGATGCACCCTGATAAATTTGCCAAGTTCTTTTTTGAGCAAGGTAAAAGTCAAGCAGCAGATGAGCAGATGAAGAAGTTAAAGAATATAAATATGACTACTCGTTCTGCTCCTGAAGTCGGCAAGACTAATTCAGGAATGCAAATCAAATCTTTATCACCTGACTCAGGTCGTGGGTTAAAGATTAGGAGTAAAAATAAATAAATGTTAAACTAAAAATTAAAAATTATGAGCGTATCAAACGTACCCGGTTTTGATTTACAACCAAGTGCACAAAGAGTGCCGTTGGAATCAAACTACATAACTAATTTTGATTTCTTGAATCAGTATCTTCCTGATACTTATGAAAAGGAATTTGAGCGTTATGGAAACAGAACTATTTCTTCATTCTTAAGAATGGTAGGAGCAGAAATGCCATCTAACTCTGACCTTATTAAATGGGCAGAACAAGGAAGGCTACATACAAAATATGTAGATTGTTCTACTGCAGCAGCATTAGGAAATCTAGATGCAACATTTGCAGTAGCAGATGCTTTAAATCCTGCATTTGTAAATGCAGCAACAGGTTCAATTGCAATCAGAACAGGTCAAACTGTAATGATTAGTGACAACGCAGGTGGAGGTTCAGTAAAAGGACTTGTAACTGTAGTTGATTACGCTGCAAGAACTTTCAAAGTAGCTTTCTACCCGGCAACAGGTTTACCTGTAGCAGGAGCCGGAGCAAAATTCACTGTATTTATTTACGGTTCTGAATTTGCTAAAGGAACAGTAGGAATGCAAAACTCTCTAGAAGCTGATGATTTCATCTTCGAAAATTCTCCAATTATCTTAAAAGATAAGTATGCAGTATCAGGTTCTGATATGGCACAGATTGGATGGGTTGAGGTTACAACTGAAAATGGAGCAAATGGATACCTTTGGTATTTAAAGTCTGAGCACGAAACAAGATTACGTTTTGACGATTATCTTGAGACTGCAATGATTGAAGCAGTACCGGCAGAAGCTGCAGGTGGTGTAGTTGCACAAACTGACTTTGCCGATGGTGGTAATAAAGGTTCAGATGGTATCTTCTATGTTGTAGAGGAAAGAGGAAATGTATATGGTGGAGGAAACCCTGTTACTTTAGCAGAGTGGGATTCTATTATTTCTAGACTTGACAAGCAAGGAGCAATTGAAGAGAACGTAGTATTTGTAGATAGAGATTTCTCTTTCGACATTGACGATATGTTATCTCAACAATCTTCTAATGCAGCAGGTGGAGTATCTTATGGTCTATTTGACAACGAGAAAGAAATGGCTCTAAACTTAGGTTTCACAGGATTCCGTAGAGGTTATGATTTCTACAAGTCTGATTGGAAATACTTGAATGACCCAACAATGCGTGGTGGTCTTTCAAATGTAGCAGGTAGTGGAAAAGTAAGTGGACTTTTAGTTCCTGCAGGTTCTACTTCTGTTTATGACCAAGTACTTGGGAAGAACGCTAAGAGACCATTCTTGCACGTTAGATATAGAGCTTCAGAAACTGAAGACAGACGTTACAAGACTTGGATTACAGGTTCTGCAGGTGGAGCAAAAACTTCTAGCTTAGATGCTATGGAGGTAAACTTCTTATCTGAAAGAGCAGTATGTACTTTAGGTGCTAACAACTTCTTCTTATTTAAAAACTAAGAAGGCAATACTAAGGGAGTGTCTTCAAAGACACTCCCTTTTTTATTTAAACTTTAATTCTAATCTAATTTTATTATAATGAAAAACAAAAAAACAACTCTGTTTGTAGACAAAGGATACAAACTGACAAAAGATGCAGCACCACTTTCTTTTATGCTGCCAATAAGACATTCACAAAGATTCCCTTTATTACATTTTGATGACGAAACAGGAGTCAATAGAGAACTTAGATATTCAAGCAATCAAAAAAGTCCATTTGTAGATGAGCAAGACAAAAATGTTTTACTTACTCCGGTAATTTTTGAAGATGGATTTTTATACGTTCCAAAGAACGACCAAGTTCTACAGGAATTCTTACACTATCATCCTTTAAATGGGAAAAAATTTGTAGAGATTGACAAAGCTAAAGATGCAGAAGAGCAAGTAGAAGACCTAATGGTTGAAGCTGATGCTCTAGCAGAAGCAAGAAGCTTACCAATTGATTTACTAGAAAATATCTGTAGAGTGTTATTCAACACAGATACCACTAGGACCTCTAGTGCTGAACTTAAAAGAGATGTATTAGTATATGCTAGGAATTATCCTCAAGACTTCTTAGACGTTCTAAAAGACCCGGACTTACAATTACAAGGAACTATTCAAAGATTCTTTGATGAAGGAATATTAGCTTTTAGAAAAAGTCAAAAAGAAGTATGGTATAATACTAAGACTAATAAATCTAAATTATTAAATGTTCCATTTGGTAAAGATGGTATGGACTTAGTTACTTCTTATATGAGAAGTGATGAAGGTATAGATGTGTTAAAGCATCTAGAAAGTCTATTAAAATAATATCGTATATTTGTGGCTTAGTCATCCATCACGAAGATGGGTGTTTTTTACTAACTTTTAAATTTTTATATTATGAACAAGTATTTATCATTTGCTTCAGCTACACCC
>Ga0114915_1000899_pt1 | contig 13120 bp, 11 predicted proteins | sample MalvirAntarct_55_FD_87288 | JGI IMG/M metagenome (GOLD analysis project Ga0114915, IMG submission 87288) | Marine viral communities from the Global Malaspina Expedition - Malaspina viral metaG Antarct_55 | ecosystem: Environmental > Aquatic > Marine > Oceanic | place: South Georgia Island...
CACCAGATTTTTGAAGTTAGTAATTGGCATGATGCCGGGGATGATAGCAATATCGCAGCCGGTCGCGCGAACACGATCGACGAAGTGAAAATAGCTATCGGCGTTAAAGAAATATTGCGTGATGGCGGAGTTGGCGCCGGCGTTAGCCTTAGCGACAAAATTGCGCACGTCATCGGCCAGCGAGGCGGCTTGCGGATGGCATTCCGGATAGGCCGCAACTTCGATCTTGAAGTGATCGCCACTGTGCTCGCGGATATAGCGCACCAAGTCGGCGGCATACGGCAGCTCTTTGCTGCGCGCAGTCACTTCTGCTGGCAAGTCGCCGCGCAGTGCCACTAAGCGATCAATGCCCATCTCGCGATAGCCATCGAGCAGCTCAGCGATCTCGGCTTTGCTGTCGCCAACGCAGGATAAGTGCGGCGCGACCGCATAGCCCAGCGCTTGCACATCACGCACCGCACCCAAGGTACGGTCGCGAGTGGAGCCGCCGGCGCCGTAGGTCACTGAGAAAAACTCAGGATTTACGGCACCTAGGCGACGCGCCACTTCACGCAATTTTTCGGCACCAACATCGGTTTTTGCCGGAAAGAATTCGATGCTGAAGTGGCTCATATTAGTACTTGTAGCTCTCAGGTTTGAATGGACCTTCAACCGGCACGCCGATGTAATCGGCTTGTGCTTGAGTGAGCTTAGTCATGACGCCACCAAAACCGGCAACCATGGCCGCAGCAACTTCTTCGTCGAGCTTTTTCGGCAGTACTTCAACGCGAATCTGTGCGGCTTTTTGATCAGCTGGCAGGTCAGCAAACTTCTCGCCATAGAGGAAAATTTGCGCCAATACTTGGTTAGCAAACGAGCCATCCATGATGCGTGATGGGTGACCGGTGGCATTACCCAAGTTCACCAAACGACCTTCTGATAGCAAGATGAGGTAGTTGGGGTCGGTTGGGTTGGCTTCTGTGCCGAAGGGCGTGCGGTAAACTTTGTGCACCTGAGGTTTAACTTCATCCCAGACCCAGTTTTTGCGCATAAAGGCGGTGTCGATTTCGGTGTCGAAATGGCCGATATTGCAAACCACTGCGCCATTTTTAAGCGCACGCAACATAGCCGCGTCGCAGACTTTATCGTTGCCGGTAGTGGTCACGATTAAGTCGGTTTCGCCGAGCAGACGGGCGTTCACGTCTTCATCGCGGCCAGTAACGATGCCGTCGTTGTAGGCCGAGACTAGCTCGAAGCCATCCATGCAGGCTTGCATAGCGCAGATAGGATCGACTTCAGTGATGCGGACGATCATGCCTTCTTGGCGCAATGAAGCGGCTGAGCCTTTACCGACGTCGCCATAGCCAACGACCAAGGCGCGACGGCCCATCATCAGCATGTCGGTGCCGCGTTTGATTGCGTCATTGAGCGAATGGCGGCAGCCGAACTTGTTGTCATTTTTCGATTTTGTTACCGAATCGTTGACGTTGATCGCAGGCACTTTCAGTGCGCCTTTGGCCGCCATTTCGATCAGGCGCATAACGCCAGTGGTCGTTTCTTCGGTGATGCCGTGAATGCTCTCGAGCATTTGTGGGTATTTTTGGTGAATCAGGCCGGTAACATCACCGCCGTCATCAAGAATCATATTGGCAGCCCAAGGCTTGTCGTCGACTAGTACAGTTTGCTCGATGCACCACCAGAACTCTTCTTCAGTCAGGCCTTTCCACGCGAAAACTGGGATGCCGGCAGCAGCGATAGCGGCGGCGGCGTGGTCTTGTGTGGAGAAAATATTGCACGATGACCAACGCACTTCGGCGCCCAACGCGACCAGTGTTTCAATCAGCACGGCAGTCTGAATGGTCATGTGGATGCAGCCGATAATTTTCGCATCTTTCAATGGCTGGCTGGCGGCGTAAGTCGCGCGCAGGCCCATCAGCGCTGGCATTTCAGCTTCGGCCAAGATGATTTCTTTGCGGCCATAAGCAGCTAAGCTGATATCGCGAACTTTAAAATCGGTAAAATTTTGTAGATTAACTTGAGCGTTCATCAGGAGACTCTCCGAGCGAACGGGCGCCGTTGACTAGAAATGCAATCGAGCCTGACAGAATATTCCTTGCCGAAATAAGCTGCTGCAGCGCCCCTCGATCGCCGGGTTGGCGCGCAGTATAGCTGCTCGCGAGCAAATATCCAAAATTATTGATATAGCAATTGTGGGCTTTTTTAATGGAAGGCATAGCCGCTGTGTAAGTCATCGCATATGGCTGCCTAAAATTTAGCTTTGTGGTACTTTTGTAAGCTAATTTTCCGTAGGGCTAATTCCCATGCGCACACTAATTTTGTCGGCAATCGCTATTGCCTCTTTTTCTTCTATTTCGCATGCCGCCACTTTTGGCGTGACACCACAGGTGGGTTTGGCCGGTGCTGGCGCCACGGTGCAGTGGGGCTTCAACGAGTACTTGGCTTTATCGGCCGGTTATACAGGGCTTGATCGCAGCATTAGCGATGTCAAAACTGATGATGCGACTTATGACGCAGATATATCGATCAAAAATCCGCAGCTATTTGTGAATTGGGCGCCGTTTGGTGGGCATTTCCGCATGTCATTTGGCGTGGTGGCGCAGAATAGTAAGGTTGATTTGCGCGGTAAGGAATTTAGAGACCCTAATGTGCAGAGTGCAACTGTCAATGCCGAGTTTGCTCAGTCGGTAGCTCCCGCGCTAACACTGGGTTGGGAGACGCCGTTAGATAAAATAGGCTTTGGCTACCATTTCAGTATTGGTGCTATGTATGCGGGTAAGCCAGAGGTTGATGCAAATATTCAATGCACGATTACATGCTTCGGCCTCGAGCAAGAAGAAGAGCGCAAAATTGAAGACGAGCTCTCTAAATACAAAGTTCTACCCATCCTACAAGCCGGCGTTTTGTATCGTCTGTAATGCAGCGCTGATACTGGCCACAAATAGCTAGCATGCTCCGGCATCATCAATAAGTGCGTCGCATGCGGCGCGCCTAATAAAAATAAAAGAAATGAGGCACGCCATGCGTTTAACGCTATTAACGATAGCCCTTGCTAGTCTGCTCGTTGCTTGTGGTGGCAGTAGTAATAGTTCGTCGGGAGTCACGAGTCCACCGGCGTCGGATACAACAGCATCTGCCAATAAAGCCGCCAACTGCAAAGCCTTTGCACCCGATCAGTTCGTCACTCGTAATGACATTACGGCTGGCAGCCGCACGGCCGATGCCACACTGATGCTGCGCTTTTTACATTACACCGATGACCACATCATCGATGACGAAGGTCAAACCATTAATGGCCTAGGCGTTTCCGATCCGATATATCCGCTATTTGAATCAGCACAGCGCCTGCAAGAAGAGTACTCAGACGAAGTGCTCAATAATATGATCGGCCATAGCAACGACTGTATTAAAGAGTATCCAGCGGCCTTTATGATCGTCACTGGCGATAGCGCCGACCTCACCACGCTGGCCGAAACCCGCCGTTTTATCGATAATCTCGATGGCACATTCGATCAAATGAGCGCATTTGAGAAGTCTTGTGTCGCAGGCCTGCCTAAAGGCACGCCGACATTTGTCATTCAGCAAGCCTGTACACGCTTTACAGGCCGTGGCGTGCCCGATAGCCAAAGCCCAGATCCTGATGTCAGTGACCCAAGCTTTCAGTTCACGCTAACTCGGACATTGCGCCAAATCGTCAATCAGCTGGCTGCGCAGCTAGGGCGCGATGATAAAGGTGGCACCGATCCAAGTCGCCAAACATTGACTCAAGCTCCAGGCCTACCGCAGGTTCTGCGCTGTAATGGCACAGATGCAGGCTGTGAGAACCAGGCATTAAAAACACCGTGGTATGTCGCTTTTGGTAACCACGATGGCTATTTGCGCGGCACGCTGCCATTGGGCGTGGGCATTAATGAGCTGTCATTTTTGACCACGGGCCGGCGCCATATTGTTCAGCCGCGCGAGTTCATCCAAGAGTTTTTTGAAACTAGCAGCCAGCCAGTTGGTCATGGTTTTAACTTCGTTGAAGCCGCGCGCCGTGATGACGGCGACAAACGCAACGATGGCTACTACGCTTTTACTAGCGGCAAGTTCCGCATGTTAGTGCTTAACACTGTCCTTGATGGCACTGATCCGCGGCTACCCACCGATCTCATTCGTAATCCGCTCGCGCTCTCTGATGGCACCATCGATAGGGCACAGTTTAATTGGGTAAAAGATGAGTTAGATAAAGCCTATAAAGCGAAGCAACTAGTAATGGTTTTTTCGCACCATCCAGACTTAACCTTTGCTGAATTCGGCATGTTTGCCGCTGCCGTGCCTATCGAGGTGAAAGCAGAAGAGCTAAATGCTGAGTTGGCTAGCTATCCGAATATGGTGGCTTGGCTGGCAGGGCATACCCACTTGCATCGCGTACGCCCCTTTGCCGTGACTAGTGGTGAGGATGGCAAGTTGGCCGGAACTAACGGAGAGATTAGCTCGTCGATAGCATGCAAAAAGCCGGGAGTTGCCAGCGATGGCAAACCACATTGCCGAGGCTTCTGGCAGGTCGAAACGGCGTCGCTGATTGATCATCCGCAAGAGCAGCGCCTCATTGAGCTATTCGATAACGGCAATGGCACCGGCACGCTACGTGGCCCTGTGCTGACACATACCTACGAGCGCTCACGCAAATTGGCCGAGGCCGATGACCGCTGCCAATTTTACCTGCTCGATCCAAATAGTCTGCAAAAGCTCAGCAGCGATGGTGGCCTAGATGCTATTTGCAGTTTTGGCCTAACGCGCCAAGGCACACCACTTGATCGCAACGTTGAGCTAATGTTCCGCATGCCAACGTTCTGACTTTAGTCGTAGGGCGTGCGCGCATAGGTTTCGTGCGCGCTTTCGCCTGCTAAGCTGATTGATGAGTTGAGTTTTCATCGGAGGCACAGGCATGGCGCAAGTCGAATCGCAGGCCACGGAGCATCACGGCGAAAGCCTGCGCCGTTTTATGCGCCAGCACCCACCATTCGACCGCTTGCCCGAAGCTGAATTGCAGTTTTTGCTCAGCCGCGGCCAGCTGGTGTTCTACCAGGCTGGCAGTGTCTTATTCAGCCCTAGCGGTACGCCCGTCGAACACTTTTTCATGGTCTATCAAGGCCGCGTGCAAGGCGTTCGCCATGAACATCAGCAAGACCATGTGCAATTCGAGATTGGTTTAGGTGAGTGTTTTCCTCTAGCTGCTTTGATGGGCGAACGGCCGACTCGCACTGAGCATGTCGCACTTAATGACACTTTTTGCCTGCGTTGGGCGCGTGATGATTTCGCTCAGCTAGTGCGTGAATCCGAGCCATTTCGCGAGTTTGCTCTGGGCGGTGTTAGCGGCTTACTTGCCGAAGTTGGCCGACAAATGCAGCAGCATGTTGCTGGTCAACTGGGTAGTGATTTTTCTATGGCTCAGGCCATAAGCAGTCTTGTTGCGCGCGCTCCAATTTTTGCCATGCCTAATGCCACGCTTGCCTCCGTGCTTGCACAAATGGAAGCCTCGCATGTCAGCAGCATCGTCATCATTGACTCAGGGCGGCGGCCGATTGGCATTTTTACATTGCGCGATTTACGCCGTCGCTTGGTTCTCGAAGGTTGGCAACCCGAGGCACCAATATCAGCTTGGATGACGCCGCAGCCGATCACCGTTGAGCATGACTTACCGGTGTTTCAAGCGGCATTGCTGATGGCCGAGAAAGGCATCACGCATATGGTGATTTGCCGCAATGGACGCCTGCTTGGCGTCTTGGCTGAGCGCGATATCTTTGCCCTGCAGCGGCTTAATTTAGTCAGCTTAAGCCGAGATATTCGCTGTGCTACGCGCATTGATCAGCTGCAATCCAGCCGTTTGGCATTAGCTAAATTGGTTGATCAGTTGCTCGCTCGCGGCGCTCAGGCCGATCAAATCACTCAGCTTATTGCTCGCCTCAATGATCAAATCGTACAGCGCGTTATTAGCCTAGTAAGCGCTAGTCATGGTGCGCCAACGCGACCATTTTCTTGGCTCTGTTTTGGCAGCGAGGCGCGCGAAGAGCAGGCCCTGCACACCGATCAAGATAACGGTCTATGGTTCGATGCCGAGCCCGATGAGACCGAAGCCGTGCGCCAGCAATTTCTGCCATGGGCAAGCGAGGTCAATAAGCAGCTCGATAGCTTAGGTCTGGTTTGGTGCCCAGGTGGCATCATGGCGGGGCAGCGGAAGTGCTGCTTGAGCGCGGCAGAATGGCGACAGCGCTTTGCGAAAATCATCCACGAGCCAACACCAGAGAAAGTATTGGAAGCGGTTATTTTCTTCGATATGCGTGCCGTGCAAGGCGACATCGCAGGCGTTGAATCTTTGCGCCAAACCTTGCTGGAGTGGACACAGCAGCGTGATATTTTTCGCCGTATTTTGACTGAAGATGCTCTGCGCCGCCGGCCACCACTGGGGCAAATTCGCGACTTTCGCTTAAGCCGTGGCGGCGATCACCCCAATACCTTTGACCTGAAAACCGAAGCTCTAGCGCCAATAGTCGAGGCGGCCAGAGTGCTCGCGCTTACCCATGGCGTGTCGTCGGTATCAACCACTCAGCGCCTGCGTGATTTAGCTAGTGTAGATGGTTTAAGAGCAGTCGATGCTGCGGCCTATGAGGAAGCATTTCAGCACTTACAACTGCTGCGCTTGCAGCTACATCAAGAGCAGCAACGCGCAGGTCTCGCCTTCCATAACCGCTTAAACCCAGATCTGTTAAATCCATTAAATCGTCGAATTTTGCGCGAATGCCTGCGCCAAGTGCAGCGTCTACAGCGCGATATGGCGAGCCGAGTTGGGCTATGAAGCTCTCGCAATGGTGGCAAGTGATTCGTCGGCCATTGCCTGCGTGGTGGCCACAGTCAGCAGCGCTTGATGAGACGCCATTGGCGAGCGATCGCATCATTATTTTAGACACCGAAACCTCGGGGTTTTCTGCACAGCAAGATCAACTGCTGTCATTGGCGGCGGTCACTTACGAGGCCGGCGCTTTAAGTATGGGTGAGCAATGGTATGCCACGCTCAACACATCCGATGCGCAAGGTTTGGGCGATAGTGTCTTGGTGCATAGACTTACCGCCAGCCAATTAGCCGATGGCATGGACTTGAACGAGGGCATCACCACCTTGGCGCAGTTTGTCGGCGCGGCGCCGGTGTTGGCCTATCACCATGGCCATGATCGTAGTTTTATTAAGGCGGCGATGTACCGCTCTGGCTATCCCATGCTGCCTTGGCGTTGGCTGGAGGCGGCCGACGTGTTTGCTTTGGCATGGCCAGCTGCCGGGCTGGAGCAAGCGAGCTTAGATGACTGGTTGCAGTGGCATGAGATCGTGGTCGAAGAGCGCCATCACGCCTTGGAAGATGCATGGCTGACGGCGATGTTATGGTTAAAGGCAGTGCCAGCATTGGCTGCGCAAGGCATCACAACGCGTGTGAAGCTGGTTAAGGCTATGCAGTCAAAACGTGCGCTAATCCGTCAGCGCGCGGGCTAGCACGAGGTTTAATCTTGCGTCGTAGTTGTCGGCTCTCGAGGCGTCCACCGCAGTGTACCCATAACGTAGTCTGTCAGAGGAAAGGTCAGATTAAAGTTCACCGCCGTCATGTCGTCGCGATGATGATGCAGGCGATGCAGATGCGCCATTGCCGCCAAGCCTGGCACGAGCCGGTGCAGCCAATGACCATCGGGCAGATGATCGCTAAAGTGAAATGCTTCATAGAGCACGTAGGTGCCGCTAATGCCGGCCAACCAAAGCCAAGCGGCATTAGTCGAGACAAAATGATTAAACGCCCATGCGCCCGGAGCACCAATAAACGCGACAACGACGATAATCAACCACGCTGGAAACAACACCACGCGCCAGTCGCTTGGCGATTGCCATTGCATATTACTGTCGGTGAAAAAGCTGTGGTGGTCGCCGGTATGGCGCTGGTAAAAAAGCTTGGCCCAGCGTTTTTTGCGATGCCCAAGGCTTAGATGTATGGCGTATTCGCCAATATTTCCCAGCAATAGTGCGAGGGCTAGCACTAGCCATTCGAAGGTTTGCACCGCCTCTAATTGCGCCATCGATACCAACACCACCGTGAGGCCGGCGACGGCTATCCAAAGCGCATGCAAGCGCCCGGAATAGCGCGGATGCATGGCGGCACGATAGCGTGCGCGAAACGCCTCGGTATCGTGCTTCATTGCGGCTGCCAGTTTTTAACCAAATCCATGACCTTATTAGCCTTTCGACCCATGATTGCGCAAGCCGTGAGCATGCCGCCCATGAGCGCGCCACCAACACCAGCGGTGACAACATCTTGCCCTGTTAAGGCTAAGCCTGGCACGGGCGTAATGGGGTGTAGCCAGCTCTGACGAAAGCGCTCAACGTCATGATCCAAGCCGTAAATTTCGCCTTCGGGATAATTGCCAAACCAAGCGGTGGAAAGTGGCGTCGACAGTTCGGCATAGACCAAGGCATCGCGCAGCTGCGGCAGTTCTTTATACAGCGCCTCTAGCAAGCGTTCCTGCAACTGCGCTTTGAAGGTGTCGTAGTCTTCGCCGCGTTGGCCCCAAGTGGTGTCTTGCCATTTTTCAAACCACTGCCATGGCGCCATAGTCAGTACTTCCACGGTACTTTTGCCGGGATAGTTGGTGTTCCAGTCGGGGTCTTTCGCTGAAGGAAAGGAAATATAGAGCATAGGGAACGGAGCGTTTACATCGGCCTGAAAAGCAGCAGTATTGGCCTCATGATGCGGTGTCGGATAAATCCATAGGTTGGTTTTTGGCAGTCCCAGCTCAGCAGCAGTGCCTTTAAAGCCGGCATAAATACATAAATGCGCGCTCGAGGTTTTCACCTGCTTGAGCTTGGCGGGATAGCCCAAGGACTCGCGCACAGTAGCCGGTAATAGCTTTTCAAATGTTAGGCGCGCGCCAGCAGAGCTAACGATTTGTGGCGCTCGCAAGACATCGCCATTTTCCATGCGAACACCAACTGCACGGCCCTTCTCAATGACGATTTCTTCGACCTTGGCATAGGTGAAAACCTCACCGCCACCGGCGCGAATCACCGGCGTGATGGTGTCGGGAATCTGCCATGAGCCGCCGATAGGATAGCTGCCGCCGCCAAAATAGTGCTTAACCACCGTGGCGTGCATTAGGAAGGAGGCATCACGCGGCACCATGCCGTAGTCGCCCCACTGGCCAGTTAGTACGCCAATAAGCTCTTGATTTTGAGTGAGTTCTTCCAGGACTTCGCGCACGCTGCGGTAGCAGTTTTTTGGCACTAATAAGGGCCGCGCGGTGTGGTAGGCGCGACCCAATAAACGCGGCATGGCTTGGCCAGCAAAGAACTTTTGCGCTGAGCGCGCAGTTTCATCTACTAACTCGATGTATCGGCGGATAGCGGCTTCTTCAGCTGGAAAGTGCTCTACCAGACTATCGATAAGCGCGGCACGGCCTTCGACGAAATCCACACGGCGATCACCAATGATGATGCGATCGTAAGTGTTGTCCATGGCCGACCATTTCAGCGCGCCATCGCTAATCACATCAAATAAGCGACGCAAGGTGCTGTGGGGTTTATGCACTTCGCCGATGTAATGCACACCGACATCCCACTCAAAGCCTTCGCGCTCATAGCTGTGGGTAAAGCCGCCGGCGGTGTAATGCTGCTCAAGCACGCAAACACGTTTTCCGAGCTTAGTCATTAGCGCGGCAAGGCTAAGGCCGCCAATGCCGGAGCCAATAACGATAATGTCGTAGTTTTCCGCTGCGCGGCCGCTACGGTAGCGGCGTCCAGTTCGACGCATATGCGCTCCTCTCTGCTTCTAGGTCAGGATGGGTCAGGCAGTGAGCTTTGCGAAGATACGAGCTTTACGCAAGTACTAATGGCGAAACATATTTTTAACGCGATTGAAGTGCTCCATTCCCGATGTTTATGCGTATTATCAAAGACATCATCAGCACAGAAAGGGCGAAAACATGAGCATTCAAGAAATGAATCGAAAGATGGCCGAATGGCGTGCCAGCATGGATGCCCACGCATTAGAGCCGCAGCAACGAAAAGTTATGGAAGAGTCGATGGACGCGATGGCGTTGCAATTTCGCAGCAATCAGCCGCCCAGTGCTGAGGCGTTCGAAAGTGAGCTGCATCGTCTAGAGATGATGTGGGCTGCCGATCATCCGCTGTTGGCAACCATCATCACGGAAACCCTGCGCCGCTTATCGGCAATGGGCATCTAAGCCAGCTGCCACCAAGTTAAAACCGACTTGCCGAGCGTCCCTGCTCAGTAAGTTGTTAGGGCTTTTACAGATCTGCTTTTGCAGCCCCGTTGTTACAGACCAGCTTCAGCGCGCAGCATTTCAGCTTTATCGGTGCGTTCCCAAGTAAACGCTGTCGCGGTGTGTTGCTTAGCGACTTTGCGGCCTTGCTCCCACACGGTGTGATCGTAAGTCAGCTCGTAGGGCTTGCGGCCGAAATGGCCATACGCCGCGGTTGGGCTGTAAATCGGGTGCAGCAAATCGAGCTGGCGGGTGAGGCCATAAGGGCGCAGGTCGAAATGCGCACGCACTAAATCGATGATGCGCTGATCGCTGATTTTGCCAGTGCCGAACGTGTTGATCGAGACCGAGGTTGGCTCAGCCACGCCAATGGCATACGACACTTGAATCTCACAACGATCAGCCAAGCCAGCCGCAACAATATTCTTCGCGACATAACGACCGGCATACGCTGCCGAGCGATCGACTTTCGATGGATCTTTACCTGAGAAAGCGCCGCCACCGTGACGTGCCATGCCGCCGTAAGTATCGACAATGATTTTGCGGCCAGTTAAGCCGCAATCGCCCATGGGGCCGCCAATTTCAAAGCGGCCTGTTGGGTTGATGTAGAACTTGGTGTCTTTGTTTAGCCACTCTGCCGGCAACACTTTTTTAACGATGAGCTCCATCACACCTTCGTGCAGATCGGCATCGCTAACGCTGGTGCTGTGCTGTGTAGAGAGCACCACAGCATCGACGGCGACTGGCTTGCCATTGGCGTAGCGGAAGGTGATTTGCGACTTGGCGTCGGGACGCAGCCAGGCGAGTTCACCAGATTTTCGTGCTTGTGCTTGGCGCTCCATTAAGCGGTGCGCATAGAGAATTGGGGCAGGCATCAGCGCGTCGGTTTCATTGCTAGCATAGCCAAACATCAGGCCTTGGTCGCCAGCGCCTTGATCTTCGGGCTTGCTACGATCAACGCCTTGAGCGATGTCAGGAGATTGCGCGCCGACCATGTTCATCACCGCGCAGGTGCGGCCATCGAAACAGACGTCGGAGCTGTCGTAGCCAACTTCGACAATCTTATCGCGGATGATTTTTTCGTAATCGATGATGGCGGTGGTGGTGATTTCACCGGCGATCAGAGCAACGCCTGTTTTGACAATAGTCTCGCAGGCCACACGGGCTTGCGTGTCTTGCGCCAAGATGGCGTCGAGCAGAGCGTCGGAGATCTGATCTGCAAGCTTGTCCGGATGTCCTTCAGACACCGACTCGGAAGTGAAAATGCTGTATTCGCTCATAACATCGTCCTAACGGGTAGTGCCGCGAGGCGCGGCAGCGGGTTTTTGAAATTCATGAATTTGCACACGGAAGCCGTTGCGCAAGGCTAAATAGTCGGCACTTACTGGTAGCACGCCGGCGCGCCGCGTCCAATGCAACAAGTCTTCGGCAGGAAAGCCTAACCAAGCATCGCCACAGGCATCACGCACCCAGTCTTGGTCGTGCTCACATAGCTCAGTGATGATCAAGCGGCCATCATCGGCCAGCTGCTCGCAGGCGAGATCGATGAGTTGCTCGGGTTGCGGCACATGGTGCAGCACCATATTGATGACGACGGTATTGGCCTTTTTTTGCAGAGCGTGCGAGAGCAAATCACCATGCTTGAGCGTGATATTACTGAGCTGCGCGCCAGTCACCACCGATTGAGCTTTATCGAGCATTTCTCGCGAAGCATCGATAGCCAAAACTTGCTCAAAATGCGGACTGACCATGGGCAGTAAGTCGCCTTCACCGGGGCCAATTTCCAGCAATAACTCGCCTGGCACACGAATCGCGCGCTCAGCGGCCAAAGGACCGTATTCGCTAAATGCGGCGATTTGCTCTTGCTGGCTGCGAAAGCTAGTGGCGTTTTCAGTAAAGAAACGCTGTGAGGCTTGCGCGCGTTGCTCGTGTATCGTTTTTAAGCGCTGCATCACCGCCAATGGCAATGCGCCTTCATCGAGCTCGGCCATCAGTCGACGTTTCAAGCTTCCGGCTTCAGCACCACTTGGGTCGCGGCGATAAAAAACCGTTGTACGTTCACGCCGAGTAGTGACAAGGCCGGCGTGTAATAAAATTTTCAGATGATGGCTGAGCGACGGCTGTTTGCTATCGAGCAGAAAGCAGAGCTCCAAAACGCCAAATGCGTCGCGTGCCAGCAAGCGCAAAATCGTCAGGCGCAGTGGATCACCGGCCGCACGCAACCAGCTCGCGAGTTGGGCAAGAGCAGAGTCGGTGGCGATGAGTGGCGCAGGTGAGGTTGGCATAGCACGGCAGTGTAACTGCCAATGATCGCTATATCAATTTTTTTTGATTAAACATCTCGGGTATTTGCTGTAGCTTCTGTAACAACAAAAAGCCACAGCATATGAAGGTGCTGTGGCTTTTCGTTGATGCTTAAATAATTGTATTTAATGTAATAAATACAATTATTTAGTCGGCATCTTGCAGCGGGTCGGTTTGTTCGCGATGAGCCAAATATTCAGGTCGCGGCTCAAGGCCATTGGCTGGTGTACCTAGCATATTTTCTACGCTGTTATAGACCAGAAAGGCGTTAGCGCGTGGATGCTCAGACGTGACATCAGCGCTGCAGTGCTGAATATTGCAGTCGAAAAACACCACGCTGCCGGCCAAACCTGTTGCACTGGTGACTTCGCCTGCTTGATGAGTCAGCAGCGACAAAATCTCTGGTGATGGCTGGCCCATGGTGTGCGACTCGTGCGCGGCTTCGTCGTCGGTGACGGGGCAGGTAGCAGGATCAACACAGCCAACATAGGTTTTATGCGAGCCAGGAATCAGTAACTTTGGCG
>Ga0114915_1000900_pt1 | contig 13120 bp, 18 predicted proteins | sample MalvirAntarct_55_FD_87288 | JGI IMG/M metagenome (GOLD analysis project Ga0114915, IMG submission 87288) | Marine viral communities from the Global Malaspina Expedition - Malaspina viral metaG Antarct_55 | ecosystem: Environmental > Aquatic > Marine > Oceanic | place: South Georgia Island...
GGTCCAAAGAAATCTAGCTGTCGACGTTGCAGCTCATCTTCTCTAAAGCTGCGCTTTCTTAAAATACAATAGCGCGATATCTTCATTTCGTTTATTACATCACAACGATAATCATACATAAGCTTTAATTTTAAATGTTTAATCTTACGTCGTTGTTTAATTCTATATAGTTGAATATTACTTCTCATTTTTAAACCCCCATTTCTTTATGCTGATTATATATCTAAGTGGTTTACGCCTTAACTTACGCCAAATTGCATTAAGCCTTTTTATCATAGTAGCCATCCTTCTTTCTGCGATAGTAAACGCTTTTAGATACGCCATACTTACGCTTTATGGTTTCTTCAAATGTCTTGTGTCTATCTAATTTAGGACCACCGTTACGATTATATGTTTGCTTAGGAATAAGATTAACCACCTTATTATTCTTTGGTTGTATTGGTCGTTCCATATGTGAGTCCATCTCTTCATAACGAATTTCTGTATGGTCTTTCATTGCTTCATATAAACCTTCTTCAACTTCATTATTTTTAATAGCCCATAGATAATGGTCCTCAATTACACGGTCTGATTTATTACCTGTAGTCATCTTAACTGCAGCTCTACCGTATTTGCTGTCATCATTAGTAATAATAGACTTCTTAATATCGTGCGGTGTAAAGCGCTCCATACCAAGCTCAACACAAACTTTGTTTATTGTGTCGTTTAGATTACCGCTAGATATGTACTGCTTCTTAGAACGTCTGTTACGTGAAGTCCAAAAAATGTAAGGGTTATCATCCATTCGCGGTATGGATTTTAATATCTTTAAGATGTTGTCAGGTAGATATACTGGATGAATATTCTTACCTTTGCTGTCATTGGACCGGCGTCCTTTTTTCTTAAAGAAGATTACTTGCTGGTTTTTTATTTCGTTAATAATAACGTTGTCCCACTTTAGTTGCAGCACTTCACCAACACGTTGACCACTAAACCAAGTTAAATATATAGCTAACCGTATTCGCTCACTTGCTTTTGTATAATCGTTTAATAGGTAATCCATAAAAGGACCTAATTCGCTATATGGTACAACGCGATCCCTTGTCCCTGTTGCCTGTTTCGATATCCGGTAAACGGGGTTGGTGTTCTCTTCTACAAATCCTTGATCATCGCACCATTCAAAGAAAGATTTTATATTAGCAACGATACCATTGATTACAGAGCCGCCCCTAGAGTAGAAACGTTTCTTTTTCTTGTCGTAACACTTTGCTTGTTTAAGATTTTCTATTATCTTGATTACATCTGTACGTTTCACGGACCGTAGAGAGCGTTCAGCAAAGAGCTTGCCGTTAGACATTGCAATAGTAGAGATATGATTTTTCCAACGACCTAAATCATTAGAGTAAGTCATTTCATCTAACTGGCCGTCTTTTACTTCTTGTTTTCTGTGCAACAACCATTTAGGAAATTGTTGAGCGATTGTTTGAGTTTGAGAAGCCTTATCTCTGACTGCTTCAAACCAATTAACACCATTTGAAAAGGACAAAGAAATTGTAGCGTATAGAGTAATAGCGCTTTCAACATTCATTGCAGGATAAGATCCAAAAATCTCTCTAACTCTTCGACCTTTTTTGGTTCTACCAACGTAATCGAAGTACTTCCAATTAACCTCCGAACTTTGTTTATTGTGATTTATCTTCACATCTAGCCGCAGCTTAGGAAAAGCACGGTCCTTGATTATAAAGCTAGGGACTAGGAATACTCCCGATCGTTCCTGTAAGTTCTCATAATTGACACCTAACAGTTTACATAGTGTTTTATTGGCTTTTAAGCCGCCATTTATTGATTGGTTGAGTTTTAGTAATAACTCTTTGTTGATGGTTGCATTGTACTGCATTGTAAATAATCCTCCATTTGTTTCCCAAAACAAAACCGTGGCGCTTACGTGCCTACTTTTTCGTTGAGGTCTTGGTTGATTATTAAGATATGTGGGGTAAGTTGTGAACTGAACGAGACAACTTGAATAATGAATGATACAAAGTATTCAATAAGATAATGTAACAAGCGTCTTTTTAACTACTACGCCGATATCTAAAAACTCTTAAAATATCCCCGTTTTTCAGTACTTTCAGCGTTTCCCACGCTTAATAATCCCCTTACTGTACCCTAACGTGCCTACAATTTCAATGAGGTGTTTTTTAACGTAACAAAAACAACGACTTAGTTTTCCCAGTTTTCCGTAAGGTGACTAAAAAGCTGAATCAAAACATCAATAAAAACAATGACTTAGAGAGCCGATTGTTTCCCATACAATGGCTTAAGACCGCCAAAAACTATTTCAAAACCTTTTACGTGTCTCTCTGAGAGCCGAGGGACATAGTATATTGCTCGGTTTCAGTAATAAGTCTTTTTAGGCCTTGGTATAAAGCTCGATCTTGGTGGACCGGGCTTAATAGGTGCCACATAAAAGTTTGATGTAACGTAATGATCTAATGGCTTTTCATATAAACGTGATTTCGGCGCCCGTGAGTCCAATATTTTGAAATTTGACTCCGTGACTCCGGGTGTCCTCTTGTCGTGCTTATTTACTATATCTAGATTCTTCTCAAGACCTGTTTGCTGCTCTTTCCATTCGCGAACTGCATTCATATCAATTTCTTTAGGTTTAATAATATGCTGCTTTATAACCTTGCTATATTCACTAACTTGCTTCTTTGCTTCCCGGAATTCTTTTTGGGTAGTGTAATTCATACCGTCTTCCCACAGCATATCGCGATATTCTTTATCAACGAATAACTTGCTACCAACATTACGTAGATTGGCTAGTGATCGCATACGACCTTGTACAGACTTTGGGCCTCTATTGATTGTACGATTTACCACTTCTTACTATTTGCCTCGATACTCTTGATACGTTTGTCATACATATCGTCGAAATGCTTTCTAGCTCTTTCAGATAGTTCTTTGACCTTTGACCGACGCTTAATCTCCTTGTCGTGTTGATATATCTCACGCTTAGCTGTTGCTATGGAATTATCTACCACGTTATCCATTTTAGCTTTAGGTGTGTTTTTTAATAAACTGTAGAAGTCTTTATTCATAACATTAATTTCTTAACCGCGCTTAACAGGTGGAAGCTGTTAGCGTCGCCGGTCTTTTTCCAACGTTCTTTTAGATTGTCACAAACTAATTCCATAGCGCGGTATTTAGTATCATTAGCCAATCCATTATAATCTTTCATCAGGGTTTTATTTGTCATCATAGATTTTAAAGTCCTCTCTTTTTTTTTTGTCTTCTAGCTGATACCGTCCCAAGGTCCGCGGACCACGCAGCTTCAACCAATATCTCTGCAGCTTCTACAAATTCTTTATGCTTAGCTGCATAGTGCTTAAATAATTCTAATTGCTTACTCATATGCTGACATCATTATAGCATTTGTTGGTATATTCAGCGCGTCTCACGTTGACTCATCCGGATTGTAATCAAACTGCCATTCGTCATCCTCACCGCTTAGGTAAGGGTAGTGTTTGCCTTTTTCTGCGTACAAATCCATTAAGGCATAAAGAATATTTGCACCACGATAAACACTCCCGCAGCCAATACCGCGGACCGCGCTGTGTCGCCAAATAAATTCTCCGTTATGGACGATTGCCTTAACATCATCAGAGATAGATTTCTTAACCATCTTTTTTCCGTGGGCCGTGTTTATTAAACCACCGTCATAGCAATTTAATTCATCGTCTTCGATTGGCATATCGCGAGGTCTTGTGGCGTATTCATTGGGGAATAGTTGACTACGCACCATCTGTTCATCAACAACGCTTTCAACGTCCGTCAGTTGTTGAGTTATACTCTCGTGATCATCCATAGATAAGACGAATGATTGTCTATAATAAATCTCTAACCGCGTTCCATAATCAAATAGCACTATGTCACTGTCTCGACCTTCACCACTCATTAGTATTCCATAACGCTTGTCGAAAAACATACCTGCCTTGTTAATCAAATTTCGTAATCCGCTAATCGCGGCTTTAACCTTTTTATTTACGCCAAAAAAATCATCTAGTTCTAGTTCTTTCAATAATTTCTTACGTCTTGCTTCTAATGCGGCACGCTTTGTAGTGGGACGGTCGGCCAAAAACATTTCACGTAATTTTCTACGTAATTTATTGTTTCTTCGTTGGGACAATTTTAAATTCCTTTCTTGGTGTTTCATCGCGAGTACCACCAAACTTTAACTCCGAAACTTTGCGTATCTTTGGTGGACCTACTTCATTTTTAATTTTTAATAGTGCTGTGCGTTTCAAGTGTTTGGGATCGCGCTTGACTAATATTAGTCCTGCAGCTTCTAATTTCTTTATAGCTTTAGATTTACTTTTCGCGTCCATACCACATTGCTTGTTAGTGAGCTGTACCCAACTTGGATCTTTTTTATTTGGTAACCATTTACCATTACGGGCCTGCATATGACTGTATTGTTTTATAAAGTAATAAACTCTGAATGCAGGAATGCCTTGCTTGATGAATTTTTCAAATTCAACTTGGAACATTTGATAGACGTACTTCATATTATATATACTACTAAACATACTACTAGACGGACCTGTATAGGCTTTTGACAGATACCATATCGTCTATTTGCCATTAGCTATCTTTTCTATCTCTTCAAAAATACTATCAAACAAATCACCATCACCATCGCCATTGGGAGTTCTTGGTTGTTTCCAATTGCCCTCAATGATTTCAACCTCAGTTCCTATACGTTTATCAACAACCAACTCTGCTGCGTCTGCTCCAAGTTCTTGAGCTAAGGCAATCCGCGTTTCACGGTCCTTGTTCGGAACTAAAATTAAAACTGCATCGTGGACCGTGGCGTGAACTTCAATGCCAGCGTCTAATAATAATATCATCCATAGCCTTGTCATTTCTGCACCAGTTGCTTGTATGGGCCAGTTAGCTAAAGAATTAGTTGTTGGTGTTTCTGTTGCCGGCATATGTCTAGTCCAACCAAACTTGGTTTGTAATCTACCTTGCTTGCGTATTATATTTACTCGTTCGCCGGACCATTTAAAATAAGTTGCATAAGCTCGCTTAATACTCGACTGCACTTCTTTGGCTTCAAGATTACTGCCCTTTAGTTTAATTGCCATAGATTGAGAACCGGCGCCGTATCCATTCATAAGAAAACCAATTTTAAATTTACCACGTTCTTCTGGGTGAGATTGTTTGGTGGCGGTTTCCGGTACGGCTTTAGAAAGCTTCGCCGTGCTTATATAAATATCACCGGACTCAACAGCTTGTATTAAATTTTGATCTCTAGACAGATATGCTTGAATACAAGGTTCTTGGTGTCGGTAATCTATATAAGCATAAGTAAAACCTGTAGGTGGTTTGATTAATTCGCGAACCCATTTACTTGGGCCGAAAGGATATTTAGAAGATGAAGCCGCGGTTCGTCCAGTAACGGTACTAAACCAATGTAGTTCAGTTCTAGACCTATTGTCAGGACCAATATTGTAACCAAGCATTTTACCGCTGCCAGCTATCTTTCTTAACTTACGCAATTTATTAAGGTCAGGGTAGCTGTCATAGAGTTCTAAGGTTTTTTCATCTGATTTAAGATTACCTTTCGCGGTCCGTGGAAATTTATCAAATAAGTTATTTTTTATTATTAACGCTTTAAATTTTTCTTGTTTAAAAACTCCATCTTCAAAACAATTTAATCCCTTATCTTGCTTCTTAATAAAATTTTCTTTGGCCTGCGGCCAATGTTCATTAAATAAGTTCAGTTTATCGTTATCAACAGCTATGCCGTAATGGATAACTTGTGATTCTAATAACTTACCTCTACCTCGTAACAATATTTGCATTAGCCGCGTTTCGTGTTCCGCGTAGCTTAGTCTTATTTCTATATGCTTAAGGATTAGTGGTAAAAGTTTACCAGTCATAATAACGTCGGCCCGGCAATAGCGTACAATGCCTCGTAGCTCTTTATCCGTGTAATTAGTTTGGTTAATAATAAGATCGCGCCAAAGTTCCTTTTCTTCTTCGGAGGTTATATATTTAGCTTCAACACCTAAACGTCTGCAGGCACTTAACATTGAGAAAAAACCTTTCTCTCGTCCAACACCGTCTTGCACTAGGTTTTTATATTCTACCCACAAATCTATAACGAATTCTGGCAAAGGAATATTCCAAGCTAACCAAGCATTACCCTCAGCAACCGCATTAAAAACAATATATACAGCTTCATCGTGGGGAAAGGGTAGGTTTAAAATATCTTCCGGCTTCGTACAGTCCCAAACTTCACCAGTTTTTAAATCTTGATACACAAAGCAAACTACTGCCGGCGTTCCACCGGCAATAATTCTAAATTCACTATCAACACTAATAATGTATTCATAGTTAGCGAATAAATAATCGCATAGCGTCATACAATCTCACCACGATATCTTTTAAGTTTGGTGTGATCTATATCGTCTATAAAATTACCAATAGCTGAAATCGTTTGTGTAAAGATTTCCTCCATTGGCATATTCCATTTTTTCGTAGGCCATTCAGGTTCTCCAAAATTCACTGTTGGATCACCCTCGGTAACATACATTTTTAACTTGGCGTCCCAATATATTTTAACCCATTCTTCTTGGGCTAGCCTGTAACACTTCCTGCCGCTAGCGTGAGCTTTCATTTCAGCTCTTCCAGAATTTGGGTGCATTTGTTTACACGGCCAAAAGAAAAAATTTCCTTGAGGTGTAATCATTGGAACAAACGTTACTAACTTAGGATTTTGTAGTATCCTAATGTGGTCGTCGTGGTTTTCATTAAACTGTAGAATATACAATTCTTCAGCCTCACCCTCGGCGTCAGCTAAGTTTGCGCAGGTAAATGTAAATACATCTGGATGCGCCCTAGCGTAATGGGTGTCTTTAGGTTTATCTAAAGAGTAGTGGGGTGCGCTCATCATTTGATCGCTTGTAGTACCCAACATATCTTCATTTTGTGCTAAAATATCTTTATCAATACTAAAGCCTTTTTTCTTTTTCTTATCGTCGTTATTATTATTATTATTATTATTATCATCCATCGTAAATGAACTCCTTGTTGTTTAAAGAATAACAAAGTGGTAATATGACAACGTAAATAAACTCTTGAAAAAATGGCCGCCTTTAACCGCGGCCTTTTTTTATGGGAAAATTATTTACCGCGTGGACTAAACATCTCTTGAGAATTCCACCAACTGATAATATCACAGGGACGCCAAAGTCTTGTGTGTCCACTGTGGATACACTTAACGTCGAACGTTTCGTTCAATATTTTTCTGTTAATAGAAGCTCTCGAGAAACCTCGGTTTATACCGAGTTCAGCCATAAGCGATGGGATTTCTCCCAACGTGATATAATTCTTATCACTTATACGCGTAGGGGTGGTTGCTAATTGCATACTATACTTCCTTGTTCTAATTGTTTTTAGTTAGGATTTTGGCGTATAGTCTTGTCTTACCAAGCGGCTGCAGTTTTTCATCACGACGGATTAAGTTCGAAACATTTGTTAGTGGGTTTGCACCTTTAAGAACTGATATAAATATAATAGTTGCACCAAGGTTTTTCAAGTAGCTTATAGCTTAATTTTTCTGCTTGTAGATCAATAGTATAGATATTTAATTGCCTCACAATGTTCATTAAGTATTTTTATTTATATAAAATTTCTAACTTTTTATTTTTTTTGATTCGGATTTGAAATATTTTTTTATAATTTTTTTTACCTTAGGTACTTAAACTTTTGATTTAGTTTTTAAGGCCTATCTAAGAGTAGATCCAACTATATACCCTCTGCATTAGGATCCTTTTTTGTGTATTCCCTTGGTCGCTTTAAAAAGAAGAATCGTAGTCTAAAAAGCATGCTTATGGGTCCTACTTTTTTTGCTTCTACTGTGGTGGGAGCGAAGCGGCCACTTACTTCAGATCGGTGCAGGTGATGTGATTTCTTACATTTCCTCATAACCGGTTATCGCTGAGCGAAGCGAGCCTTGAGATCGGTGCAGGTGAATTGCTGCATTTCCTCATAACCGGTTATGACAAAGTCTAAATTAGAAGAACTATATTTCTTATAATTATTAAGGTAAGATTTTGGTATGAAGTATCTGCTCTCTCTATTCAAAATAATCTATGAATTTATTACAGAATTAATTGGAGCAATATTACTTCCGTTTATGCTTACTTGGGCTCTAGCGGCTTTGCTGTATCTAATTATTGTTTTGCCAATAACTTTCTTACTGTATTTAGTGGGCGTAGAGAACTATGAAGTATTAATGCAGATGAGCCTTAGCTACTACAGCCTTGCATTTTGGTTTTGTTATTATTGTTGGGGGTTTTATGAAATAATTTTGAATGATCTTCGTCATAGTTTCCATCGTATGATAGAAGATATAAAAAAGCTGTCTCGAAACGATAACACTTCAGAATTCGACTAATCTTTACTAACCATCATACGGTCCAAAGAAATCTAGCTGTCGACGTTGCAGCTCATCTTCTCTAAAGCTGCGCTTTCTTAAAATACAATAGCGCGATATCTTCATTTCGTTTATTACATCACAACGATAATCGTACCTGAGCTTAAGTTTTAATAGTTCAATCTTCTTTCTTTGCTTCAATCTATAGAGCTGTACATTACTTCTCATTAAATGATCTCCCGAACTTCTTGATGCTAAGCACAAACTTTAATTGTTTACGTCTCAGTCTCTTCCGTATACAAAACGATTTCAGGAAGAAAGTTCCCACTGACTTCCTGAACCTAAACATTTGTAGTCCTCATCTTCTCACCTAAACGATCAACCTCAGTATGAATGTATCTCTTCACTGACTCCCAACTCTTATGACCTGATATCGCGCATATCTCAGGTATAGTGAAACCTCGATCATTTAATCTACTACAGGCTTCGTGTCTTAGTCTGTGGAATGTAGCCCATTCAAGATTTGATTTACGTAAGCAGTTTTCCCAAGAAGTTCTAAAGCACTTCATCGATCCAAACACCCTGCCATTAATGTGACGTGGTAATCTACGTATGATATCTAGTTCAGCTTTAATGTTATCTGTTATAGGAACAGTACGATCTTCGCCATTCTTGGTGTCAGGTAAAAACAATCTATCGTCCTTAACATTTTCCCAACGTAACCCAATGATCTCACTTCTACGTAAACCTAATTCAATCGCTATAGTTATAATCAATGGCAAGTATCGATTCTTATTCAACCTTGCATAACCCAATAGCCGTGATTCCTGTTCATCGCTTATTCTTGATTGCTTCGAGTTAGGCTCTTTAAGTTTACCTATATTATTACAAGGATTAGTAGGCATATAGATATCCCATTCCTGCGTTACAGTCTTGATGCAGGTACAAATTAAGGAAGTGTATCTATTAGCTGTACTGTTAGAAGTTTCTTTGGCGATCCGTGATCTAAACTTAGCTAACTTGCCCATAGTAAGCTCGGATAGAGCTGTCTCAGTGATTGGATCACGTAACAGTTTACCGATTTTATATGTTTCTTGTGAAACACCTTTTTTCTCTACAGTCTTTTCAACTAGGTATCTGTTAAGAGCATCACCTAATGTTGTCTGTCCTGCTTCTGTCGTGTCCTCATAGCGCCCTAATTCGACTAGTCTTTCAACCTTACGCGACCACTTAACAGCACTAACCTTAGACTTAAATTGCCTCGCTATAGGAAGCGATCCTTTACGTCTTATTCTTACTCCCCAACCACGATTTCTTTTCGTTATCGTTGCCATTATTCACCCCTTTTTTTACATAGAGTGTCACCACAGTGTCACCGAAGAGCTTTTTAAGAGAGAAAATTGAATCTAAGTTGTTGATTTTACAGTGAACACCTCGCAACGAAGCACAGGTACCTAAAACCTGCGTGTCTACCAATTCCACCATATCCGCATATAGTTATTCGCTTGTAGCGAACAGATTGTTTAATTGGAATCTGCTTAAATATCAACGTCTTTCTCAGCTCTTCATAACTAACGTAGGAAAACACTCTATTAGTTAATTAATATGGGATTATCTCACATATAGAGCAATAAGTGAATCTATTTGTCACCACAGTGTCACCGATATTGGTACTAAATTGGAACATAGACTCACAATGGATTCTAAGACTCTTTTTAGACTCATACAGACTCGTAAACTAATTTGTAGTACCCGTGATTCACGATGCTTGAGCTATGCTGAATGAGTCTTAAAACGCGATTAAAAAGGTGGTAGTCGATACGAGCCTTTCTCGTCTCCAACAAAAAGTGTACCACTTGCAACCATACGTCTACACTTCTTAGAGAAATTGTCGTAAGCCTGTCTGTGTTTATCCTTAAGAAATTTAACAGGCACCTTTGGATCAGTAACCTTTAGATGATCTAGTATGTCTTTAACCTTTACACCTGTATCAACAGCAAACAAATCAGTTAGAGCTTTGATTGAGTCCAAGATGTTCTTCTCCATTGTTGGTAATGAAATCTTTGATTGATCATCACCCTCACCTAAGTATTCCCATTCATTGGAGTCATTAGGTGTAATGGTGTGTAACTGTTCAGTAATCCTACGACCTGTCATTTTGATTACAGTGTTCATTTCACCTGTTCCACGTTTACGTTGGAAGACCATTATCATATCGCATATACCTTGAAGAGCTGTCGAGCCTGATATCTCATCGAATGCATCTTCATAGTCTGCTTTCGTTGTGTGATGTATCAACAATATTAAAACTTGATTCATCTTTGCGATCTTTTGAATCCTGCCAAGTTCTTTTGATTGCTCTGCGTACATATCTTTCCCTTTTTTGTATGCTGACACTTTCACATAAGTATCAATAACAATCATCTGTGGATTTTCTTGACTAGCAATCCAATCCTCAATGTGTTCTTCAACACCTTTACCAAATGTAGAACCGTCCCAATGTTCCATAGTAACAAATTGTATGTTTCTATTATCAATCTTATCGATGCCCATTTGTTTTGATCGTATGTGCCAATCTTCTTGGGTATCTTCGAGCGATAGAAAGAAAGAGCTACCTGTAAGTGTTTCTCTTCCCCAAACATCTTTACCGCTAGCAAACTGCTCTGCTAACCAATGAGTAAAGCGTGTCTTTCCATTCTTTGGTCTACCTGCAATACAAGCTAAACCTACAGGGAACATATCTTTAACAAGAAACTTTGGTTTATCAAACGTCATCTCCATTACATCTTGTAGTGTGCTTATCTTTAATGCTTTTCTTTCATTGATTGATAGTGCTTCAACTAAATAATCTTGAACATACATAGGAAGTGTAGGAAAGCCTTTTTTTAAAACATCTAAAGGTTTCTTAGTCTTTGCAGTTTTATCATAAAACTTTGTCCAGTTCTTTTGAACTCTCTCAGTATCGTTGTTAGATACAGCCAATGAATCTGTGAAGGAGTTTACAAAGTCTGCATCAATAATATCAAGATCCGATGCCTTAAACAAAGTAACTAAACACCTAACAGCATTGTCCCTATCGCCAGTCGGATAGTTGTTATCTAACATTGACCATAGAGCAACCATATTCATTGCTGTTTTGATTTCTGTTTCTGCGTTGTAATGCATTTCAGCCTGAAACTCATTCCAGTATTTAAACTGATCATCATCATCAACAATACTTGGTGGCATTATTACATTATGCTTATGACCTAGTAGTTCTATGATAGTTTTTCCTTGCTCGTCAGAAACTTTATGTCGAACATATTTATCACTACTGTTTGATTTAAGTATAATCTTTCCACAGGGCTTTTTATCTCTACCGAGAACATTTCTATCGATACCTATTCCACATCGACCAAGTATAGACATACCGATTTGGTTAGAGATATTTAATGCATCGAGATCAATCGCTACAGTTTTATCATCTAATAAAATACCAAGATTACAGTCTCTCTTACTAAACTCTGCTGTAACAGCTTCAACGTTTTTATAAGTAGTTTCTCCCCAACCTGAATTAGCAGGTTTCTTTGCGTTATAGTTACAGGGTAACGGGGTTAGATTGTTGTTAAATAATGTAGTAGCAGTATCAACAACTTCTTTATGATGATCGTTTATCATTATAACACCTCCTTAACTTTAGTTCTATTAGTTCTATCAATCCATTTGCATAGATTTGTCCAATCAGAATTGGAGTGACTGTCTTTCCACGTTATAGTTTCACAGTCGCTTGATACTGTTATTGTCTGACCATCTGAGGTAATTGTAAACTTAGCTGTACCTTGAGGATCATTCTTTGTTATTACTTTTGTCATTTTTATTCATTTCCTTGTTAGTGTTAATTGATTGAAGCCACTCTATGTGTTCATCAATCTTTGCGATCAATCCCCCGTCTTGATTGAATCGAACGTCTAATTCTTCGGTAATACTTCGTACCTTTTCAAAGTCGTCCTTATCCAATAGTTTCATTAACAAACTGATCTTTTTATCCAGTAGTTTTTGATCAATGTGCAATGCTAAATCTTCATTTAAACTGTACTTAAGATTGAAAGTCATCCTGTGTTCTTCTCAATCGTTTTAATAAGTCTTGCTAAGTTTTCTTGTGATCGTTGCCTAGCATTTCTAATTAGCTTGTCTCTACGTTCTGACTTTCTACGTGTTACATCTGCTTTGTACTGTTCTTGTCTTGCTCTTCTCAGTTCTGCATCGACTACCTGACCTTGAAGTTTATTATCTTTTATGAGCATATTTTTTTGCCTCCTTTTCAAAATGATCGTTTAATAAAATTGCAAAGTCTCCGCCTCTTCTGTGTGATCCCTTGCCCATTCCTCTTACAGCTTCCTGAGTGAATACCGCCTCGTGATTACAAACCATTGCAGGGATTACATCTCGCTTTCTATACGTAGCGCCCTCTACATCTATGAAACCACCATTGGATAGATTAAGTTCAGGATAATCGGAGTCATCTCGCATAATCCATTCCATACCCGCTTTAGCTCTGATTACTTCGCGCTTATAATTAACATCAACAGAAAACCGATCTTCTATATCAAAGACAGCTTTGAATTTATTGAAGTGAGAGTCTTCGTGCCAAATATCCTTAGTGGAATAAAGCAGGTAGCTATATTCCTGACTTGTTTTAGTATCGATGATGAA
>Ga0114915_1000906_pt1 | contig 13065 bp, 11 predicted proteins | sample MalvirAntarct_55_FD_87288 | JGI IMG/M metagenome (GOLD analysis project Ga0114915, IMG submission 87288) | Marine viral communities from the Global Malaspina Expedition - Malaspina viral metaG Antarct_55 | ecosystem: Environmental > Aquatic > Marine > Oceanic | place: South Georgia Island...
ACTGTGGGTGTTGGGTCGTGTAGATGCGTACTGCTTCCATCGTCGGGCGAATGAAGCGGCTGACGCTTTACGGCGCCATAGTAACCGTGAGCTCAAGGATATAGGTATCGTCGGTGGTCGAGCAGATATACAGAGGATGGCACATCATAAGTGTCCGTGGTGCGATAGGACTATTTGATACTGTTGGTTCGTGTCCCAATCCGTGGCGAAAAGGCATCGGCACTCTCCTGACAAATTTCCCAAGACTAATGTCTAATAGCACCCGTATTCTATTGCATCCGTGTGAAACTGGCGTGGGATGATACATCCCCCTTGTAGATAGCGTATTTATATCAGTATGTTACATAAGATCAATCAATTTGCTTAGGTTCCCTAGTCGATTTGGACCCCCCAGCACCCATAATAATCAACCCAATTCAAAAAGCAGGGCTAAAGGTCGCGTTGTTGTTGTTGTTGTCGGCCTTCGTAACGAGGAGCCCTCTTTAGAAAACTGAAAAGGAAACCCAAGATGGGCCTAGAAACTGGCACACACATAGATGACCTTGTTGTCGCTAACCCAGCGTCAACTGATGGTCTAGCGCAAGCTGACGACCACATACGTCTTATTAAGACTACCTTAAAGAATACCTTTCCCAGCATCACAGCCGCAGTCTCTAGCACTCACACAGAGCTAAACGCACTTGACGGATACACAGGCAACGTAGCAGACCTTAACTATGCTAAGGCCCTCAATGCCACTGGTGTCACTGCTGTTGAGTTTGATTACTTGGATGGTGTTAGTTCTGCCCTACAGCCGCAGTTAGCAGCCAAAGCCCCTTTAGCGAACCCTACATTCACTGGCACACTTAATGCCCCTACAGTTGACTTAGGCGACTGGACGATTGCCCAGAGTGGCTCAGACCTTGTGTTCTCACACAGTGGCACTGCTCGGTTCAAGCTTTCTAGTGCTGGAGCCCTAATCGTTGAGGGCGATGTGACTGCATTTGGAGCAGCATAATGGCTCTACAGGCATCAGGCGTAATAGACCTTAGTGACATACAGACTGAGTTTGGCGGCTCTAACCCCATTGGTCTGTCGGAGTATTATCGTGGTGGCTCTTTGACTACTACGAATAACACAAACGTACCTACAAGCGGTGCCATCACCCTCAGCAACTTTTATGGTGGTACATCTGTATACACCTTTACGATCTCCAGCAACGCCCAGCAAGCAAACATACGATCCCTAGCACTTACAAGTGGATGGGACGGCAACGCACCGCTCAAGGTGGTTGTAAACTCAGGCGTTTATGTGTGGTCTGACAGCACCTCCACAGGTGGCATGATTGTCTCCGGTTCCTTCCCAACTGGCGTCACATTAGAGAACTCTGGATTTATCATAGGTAAAGGTGGCGCAGGTGGCGCTTGGGGTTCTTCTGGCAGTGCTGCTGGAGGTCCAGCTCTTTTTGACAGCTCAGGCCAACTCACAGTTAGCAACCTCTCTGGTGGTTACATAGCTGGCGGAGGCGGCGGCGGTGCTGGCGGAGCATACACCTCAGGCGGCGGAGGAGCAGGTGGAGGCCAAGGCGGTGGACCAACTGCAAACGATGGCTACGGCTCTTTCAACGGTGGTGCAGGAGGCCAAATTGGCCAATCGGGCAGCACGGGCCAAGGCGTTGCTGGTTATACGGGTGCAGGCGGAGGGGCTGGCGGCGGCGGTGGTTCTACTCTTGATAGAGGCAGTAAGACGGATAACCCAAGCGGTGCAGGTGGCGGCGGTGGTCGCATCTTGACTGGCTCAGGCGGCGCTGGTTCCCGTAGTTCAGGCGCAGGCGGCTCAGGTAATAACGCAGGTGGAAGTGTTGGTGGCGGCAACTGGTTCTCTGGTGGCGGAGGCGGATGGGGCGCTGCGGGTGGCTCTTCTGGCAGTCCCGGAGGCGGCTCAGGCAGCGCAGGTGGCCGTGCTATCACATGGTCGGCTGCTACAGGAAATGTCACTAACAATGGCACAATCTATGGAGCGTACACCTAATGCAGCTAGATTCCGTACTGACCAACATGGGTGACTTTGAATACATCTGCCCTGAAAGTATTACTTGGGTAGACAATAACATCTTAGGGCAGGGCTACACAGTAACTACTGTTATTGAGCGTATGAACATTGACCCTTTGATACCCGACCATGAGAGGCGGGTGTGGATACGCAATGCCAGACGCATGTTTCAAGAACCCGCTGCAATATACATGGGTGGCGACACTGTAGAAACGGATGTATTTCGTTTGTTAGTCAACACAGCGGCAGTTACAGAGGGCTCCCTTGCTCATTGTCAGGGCTACATTTGGCTCAAGTATTCCAAGGTAAGTGAAGCTGGTGCTATAACCGTAGGAACCCCCGATAACTTTACGGTCATAGAGACTGTTATGGGTCAGTCGTACACTGACGCCTCCCATGTGGCATCATTGGTACCAGCCATAGAGCGTAAGGTTGAAGACACTGTTGATGGCTCCGACTACTGGAAGCCCTACACGCCATAAACACATAAGGAACTCAGGCCATGCCTAACCTACCAATCCGTGGACTAGGGTCCGTGGGCGTGGTCACTGATGTTGACCCATTCAACCTACCGATCAATGCGTTTACCAGAGCCAAGAATGTCAGGTTCACAGAAGGTAAAGCTACTAGGGGCCCCGTGTATCGGGATGTCTCTGGGGCCCTATCTTTTGTACCTGCGTTTGCCCAAGGTATAACCGCTCTCACTGGCTACGACACCGTGTTAGTAGTGGACAACACCTTTGACATTTATGAGTTCTCTAACGGGTCTTTTACCCAGCGTTTTAATTCGTCACTAAGTGCAAGCATTATTAATGTTACAGCAACAACCTTAGCTGACGTTGAGTATATCAACAGGCCTGACACTACTCCTGTTGCTAGAGCGCCCAGCGCCACTAACTTTACTGCATTGGCTAACTGGCCGTCAGGTTACAGGACTACAGCCTTACGTTCCTTTGGTGACTTTCTGTTGGCGCTGGGAACTGTAGAGGCAGGCAACGTAGCCTACCCAAACCGTGTACGCTTTAGTGATCCAGTGGTGGCTAACAGTGTACCTTCTACTTGGGATGAGACTGACGCAACTAACAGTGCAGGATTTAACGACTTAGTACAGATGAAGACACCCATAGTAGATGGTGCCACCCTTGGCCCTAACTTCCTTGTGTATTCTCAAGACCAAGTTTGGATGATGGAGTTTGTGGGCGGTACGTTTATTTTCAACTTCCGTAAGCTATTTGATGACGCTGGTGTCATAAGCCAGAACTGCATAGCTGAAATAGAAGGGCGGCACTACGTTTTTGATAGGGATGACATCTATGTTACTGATGGCAACACCCGTCAGTCTATCTGTGATGGACGTGTCCGTGACTACATCTTTAGCGGTATAGATAACTCTAAGACCGAAGTCTGCTTTGTGCAGCACAACGCGAACTTAGAAGAAGTATACTTCTGCTACCATTCTGGCGATGATATGGCTCTGTATACAGATGGCAACGCCTGTAACCGAGCCGCTGTCTATAACTACAAAGAGGACAATTGGACATTCCAAGACCTCCCTAATGTAATCTCTGGCTCCGCAGCTAACATTAACTCTGTGGTTTCTTATGCAGGTGCCACCCAGACCTACGCTAACATAGGCGGCTCGTACCACGACCAAGAAAGTCCCTTTGCCCAGCACCCACTGCTAGTCTCAAAGATTGGCGGGGGTTTAACAGCGGCAAAGCTCTATGGTGTAGACTTAGTGGACCGTGGCTCACTTTCGCAAGCTGTAGACACTACTGTTACTAATCCGTTTCTGTTAGAGCGCATCGGGCTAGACTTAGATGACCTTGGAATACCTTTAGCAGGCTATAAGGTAATATCCCAAGTGTTCCCACAGGTTTCGACTTCAAACTCTAACGGTACCTTCAACTTTACTTTTGGTGCTGCTAATACACCTAACGCCACACCTAACTATGGGCTCAATGTATCCTTTAATTCACTCGTGGACTACAAAGTAGATACCAGAATGTCGGGGCGTTATCTTTCATACAAACTTACAAGTGACACTACCAAGGACTTTGCCTTCTCAGGCATGGACGTAGAGGTGGTGGTTACTGGTCGAAGGTAATCATTAGATGTCATTATCAGATAAGCTAAACTTATTGGTGTCTCGCTATGTGAGGCGTCAGATACCCAACTTAGACCCAGACGCTATGGGCAGGTACCTGCAAGATGAACTTAGAGAACTAGAGTCTTCTATCCGATCTCTTGCAGACGCCAGTATCCAAGTGGCAGACCGAGAACCGACAGGAAAACGCAAAGGCATGGTTCGCTATGCTGTGTCACCTTGGAATCCACTCGGTAACGGTACTTTAGGTCTAGTCGTTTATAACGGAACGGCATGGGTATCTGTGTAGCCGCTAACTAACAAAAAGGAATAAACAAATGTGGGGCGCAATAATCGGCGGGGGCTTGAGCCTCTTAGGGTCTATGCAAGATAAAAAGGCACAAGATGCTGCTACAAATGCCAAAATGGCTGGATTCAATCAATATAAACCATATGTGGATGCTAACCTATCTGGTGCCTCTGGAGCTTTAGACGGCGTTTTAAGCACTGGTGCGTACCAAGGTGATACCTATGCTGGCCCGAATGCCTTTCAAACAGGTACTGCCAACAGTATGGGAAACCTTAGCAGTGGCATGATCGGAAACGGCAATAACATGCTGGCTTCCAATGCAAACTTTGGTAACAACAGCCAAGGCTTATACAACCAGTTCCAAGGCATGTCTGAAGCCGCCCAAAATGACCGCTTATCTACAGCAAACACCTATGCAGCCAATAACTCTGATGCTTTGGTTAATTCTGCGATGCGTGATGACATGCGGAACCTTAATGAGAACACACTGACGGGCATTGATCTAAACGCATCTAACACAGGAAACATGAACTCCAGCCGTGCAGGCGTGGCAGGGGCCGTTGCCCAGCGCGGGTTTGATGACCGCCGTGCAGATGTTGCAATGGGTATCCAAGACCGCTTGGTTGACCGTAGCCTCGCACAGCAGGCACAGCAGTTTTCAGATCAAGGCAGAGCACTCCAGTCAGCAGGCACTGCTAACGATGGCATTTCTAGTGCATACAACATGGGCCTAAATACTGTAGGCGAGGGTGCCAACTTTGGCATGAATGCAGGCAATAGTTTGCAAGGTTACAGTCAAGCTGAACTTGATGATTTACGCAGGCGTTTTGAATCTAACCGCGACTTTGAGATGGAGCAACGCTCTAATTATCAGAATGGTATCTTAGGCCGTGCTCCAAATAGCAGTCAGTCTGTGAGTCCAAGTATGGCTAATCCATTTGCTGCTGCAATGAGTGGAGCTATGACAGGCTTTGGCTTCCAACAGAAGTATATGCCCACTGGCGGTAACTCTCCATCTATGAGTACAGCACCACGAGGGAGACCGTTTTAATGGATTTCGGAACATTATTAAAAGACCCAAACGTAGTTGAAGTTGCTGCCAGTAGGGGCCTTACGCCAGAGCAGTACCTAAACAGTTTAATAAGTAAAAGGCCAATTGTTGAGACCCTCGAATCTGGCGTTCTAACCAGCCCATCAGTGATTTTGGGAAAACAGGATAACACAGATGTGGGGCCGTTAAATATTGATGGCGCAATGATGAACGTCGGGGCAGGCAAACCAGAAGTACCTGAAGGTTTTACAGTCTTGAAAATGCCAACTGGCTCTGACCATTCTGTATTGTTTAACGCTGAAACTGGTGAGACAAGGCCATATACAAACGCATCTCGACAGCTTTTTAGCAACTCAGTACTTGAAAGAGATATACAGGAACTTGCCAGAGACGAATATGGTAGAATCAATGTTTCTGAGCCTATTCTGACGGCTAAGAGGGTGGCGGCTGAAGCAGAGGGTGATCTACAGGCAGCAGAGACTGGCGAAAACTTACAAGCATCATTGGATGCAAATGCAGCCCTAAACCAAGCTATCCTTACTCAAGATAACTATAACCCAAACGTAGAAAACGCGACAGCAACCAGTTTGCAGCCATTCATAGATTTACCGCATGGCCTAGACACCTTTGAGGAAGACTACACTTCAAAGCCTAGCCAAGTTACAACCGGACCAGTCTTAAATGAGCCGCCAGAAGGTTTCCACAGGATGCATGATGGCTCCATGATGGCTGACGATGAGATGTCTGGTTCCTCTAATCCCTATGCACCATTAGGTGCTGGTGGCATGAGTGAGGACATACTAGCTGACAGGAATGCCCCTCCCGCAGTTGATTCCTATGCACCATTAGGTGCTGGTGGTAAAAGTGCAGGTATCCTAGCTGACAGGAATGCCCTGCCAGATGGGCCATCGCCAATATTAGAGACTGACAACCTTGACACTTCTTCAGTTCCTTCGCCTACACGGCCTACAGGCAATGCTCGTGGCTCCAACATGCCTTACGCTAAAATAGGCATGGGTGAGAGTATGATGCGTATGGGACTTGCAGGAATTGGTGGCTCCACTAAAGGATTTGGTGCTTCTGCGGCTGCTATTGGTAACGAGATGGGCAACATCGAAGACGCCAATCGCGCTACTGGTATTGCAGAGGCTCAGGCTAATGAGGCAAGTCGTATTGCAAACGCAAGGCAGGCTGCACTCAATGCAAAATCAACTGACAAAGCTGGTGGCAAGAATTCAAAGGCATTGGACACTGTAAATGACTCACTATGGGGCATGCAGAATGGCTTAGATGCTATCGCAGCAAGTCGTGCTGACGGTGGTAACCTAACTGGCGTCGGTGGTATGTTCAAAGGTCTCATTGACAGTTTCACTGGTGATCCTGATGCCAACCGAAGATTAACTCTGGAACGTCTTAAAGTTAATGACGCCTTGCTCCGCACAGCGGAAACTAAAGGTGCCATATCAAACTCAGAAATGTCTCTGTTCCTCAAGCCAGCACCAACAACCTTTAAAGATGAACAGGTGTGGGTCGATTGGATTAAGTTAAGGATGGAAGCACTTAGGAGGGTACGGACCCGACTACAGGGCGGCGTAGTTCTAGGACCGGGCGAACGAGCCAATAATTTTGGAACTTACGGCAGTGAGGGTGATTTCAAATTCTCTCCAGATGTCCAATCAGCTTTAGACAAATACAAATAGTAAGAGAGGTGGTTAGCAATGGCTGATATCGAACAGTTAAGCCGTGCGTTTATGGCCGCAGACAAGGCCGGAGACACTAAATCCGCACAGTTGTTAGCCAATGCCATCCGCGAACTACAAGCGGGTCAGGCGCAGCCAGCGGCTCCAGAACCTACTGCCCAAACTCAAGCAGAAGCTCCAGACACCTCTATACTTGGCGCACTTGGGCAGGGTGTTGACCAATCTGGTGCTATGGTCGGCAAAGGCATCCAATCCGCAGGCGAATACTTCAACGTGGATGCCATAGAGGCCTATGGCGCTGAGATGGCCCAGCGCAACGAAGCGCAACTTGCGGCTTCCAACTACCAACGCCCAGAAGGCGCAGATGGCATTATCAAGAACCTCAAGGAAGGCGAGTATGGCAACGCTGGTAACTCTCTCCTATATGGCGCTGCTGAAGCTGCACCTCAAGTTGCTGGTGGTGTCGTTGCCTCTGTGGGCGCTGGTCTTGCAGCCACCTCTGCCCCAATCTTGGGCACAGCCGCCGCCATCGGCGGTACTGTCTATGGTACTGTAAACGCGCTGGGACAGATGCGCGATGAGAAAGAGACACAAGGACTAGACCCTACAGCAACTGCGTCTGACTTGAGTGCAGCCGTGGCCTCTGGACTTGTTGAGCTACTTCCAATCAAAGGAGGTGGAGCTACACTAAAGGTAATACGTGAAGCTGGCCAAGAAGCAGTACAAGAGGGCCTAGTAATTGGTAACACTACTGTCCAAGGCGGCGAGTATGTGCCCGAAGAGGTTGTCAATCGTATTGGTGATGCTGCAATTACTGGCGGCGCTATTGCTAAAGGCGTCAACATGAGTATTTCCACCGTCAACAAGGCTGGCAATATTGTCATGCGGCCCCGCGAAGACCTAGACCCAGAAACAGACCAAGCTGCTGGCGATGTTGCTCGTATGCTTGGTGAAATTTCAAAGACTGAGGGTTACAACCTCAAGGATGTCACAGTTTCACCAGATAAAGGCTCTACAGCCGCTTTGGATTCCGCTCGTAGTAAAATTCGTGCAGATATAGACGTTGCCGTTAAAGAGCTTAGAAAGAATATTCTTAGGGACGCCCCCCAAGAGATTGTATCACAGTTTAATGAAACACTACGTCAGGCCAACAACAAAGTATCGACTGTAGTAACAAAAGAAAACATCCAGTTCATAAAGGATAACTTTGGCTCTACTAAACAGGGCCAGCAGTTAGCTCAAGCATACCGTAAATCTAATGTTGTTACTGAGTTATATGCCGCTGGTCCGAAAGGTGGCGTTTCTCAGTTTACTGACCAGTTTAACCCTCTTCCTACTTTTGGTAGGTCTTACAACCCCGCTGGCATGATTGCTGGTAACTTAGGTGCTGGTGCTGCTGTATTAACTGGTGGCTCATCACTAGCTGCACAGCTTCCTATATTAGCTGGTGGCCGTGCTATTGACGCTGTTACAGGCCGTAGGTCTAAAGTTGCTCGGTTTGTAAAGAAGAACCGCAAGAAAGAAGGCTTAGGCCCCACTGGCGGTACTTCAATAGTTGGCATGGCTAAGGCGCGTAAAGAAGCTGAGGTTGCCAAGAAACTTGCTGAAAAGGAGAAACAAAAGGCTGCTGCTACTGCCAAAAAGGACAAATCTGATGAGGCCTCAGCAGCAACTGCTGTTAGAATATATAAGAATGGCTTACCGCCAAACCGAGGCGACACACCTGATCCAAGAGGCGTTGTGTATAATGCGATTGAGGACAGCCGTGGTCGCCAGAAGCTCACTCCAAGGCAAATGGACGCTAAGATAGAAGAGATACTATCCAAAGCTGAACAGGACAACAAGAACAGTCCAGAAACGCTTTCTTCAATAGGCGAATACAGAATGTTCTTGGCGTCAGGCCGTATGAGCATGGAAGGTCGCCCACTTACCGAGGTCGCTGCTTTGGTCAACGGCGCTTGGGACAGTTTTGTCCCCCCTAAAGGGTCAAAGAAGGGTACTGAACGCCCACCACCCCTACCGCCAAAGCAGGCGAGAGGTAAGGCTGAAAATGAGGCTCTACTAGCAACTCTTCGTGATAAGATGGAGGCTGATACGTCTATTTCAGACGCTGACAGAAACATACTGTTTACTGCATTTGATGATCTAAAAATGAATCTAGGTAAGAACCCATTAGAGGGTGCTGAGGGCATCATGGGAACCGCTGTTGCCAAGCTAAGTGACCCTAGACTTGCAGAAACCCACCTGTCTCCCTATATTGCAAGAGTTAGGCAACAACAGAAAGCTAAAGATGCTCCTAGTCAGCCAGAACCCAGTGACCCAACAGGAAATCCAGCGCCAGTGGGAACAGCTCCCGTGGAGCCAGCACCAACCCCACCCGCAGGGCCTGTACTTAACCCAGAGCCATCTCCAGCCAAACCAACTCCAAAGCCCCCAAGCCCAAAGCAAGTAAAGAAGGAACTTCCTCAAGCTAAGGCTATTATTGAGATTGGCAAAAAAGGCTCAAAGTATGAGAACGGCATCCAAGACTGGGAAATGGCTCTTGAGGCTGCAAAGACTTTAGGACTTGCTGTAAATATGTTTAGTAGTAACCAAGCTATGGCTACTGGGGCGAAATCCGCTGGTTTTGGTAAAGTTACACGGAGCACAAAAGGCTTTTTCAATCCATACGGTTCACAAGGTGGCGCTGGTGGTACAATATTTGGCATAAAGCCGGGCGGCTCTTTAAAAGGTAAAAGGATCACTAATTTATCGGCGCTAACAACGCTTTTACATGAGATTGCCCACGGTGTGACTGTAGGTCCATTAGATGGTGAGGGAGCTCCTTTCAATCGCTTATATATGATCCCTCAAGATAAGACTGCTACTAATAAGATGTCTAAGGCGATTAGAGATACATACAAGCCGGGGTCTTTTGTTGGTAGCTCTATAGTACCACTTCTTTCTGGTATGAACTTTGACATCAATCACCCAGTTGTTAAAGAAATTAACAACCTACAACGTAATATAAGCGTTACTTTAGGAAATGGGTCGAAAGAAAGTAAGTCAGTAAGAGACTTTTATAAAATGGCGGGATTAGAACACACTCCAAGAGCAAAGAAGTACACCAAGTACGCTAATAACTTTGCTGAGTTCGCGGTAGACCCCGTATGGGTCTATATGTTTGACCCAGCCTTGGCTAAACAAGTGATGCCTGAGACCACAGCATTGATCCGCAAGGAGTTTGCTAAAGCTGGCAACAAGCAAATTCAGTTCTACAGTCATCCGTTTGCTACAATTCTAGCAATCGTTACGGCTATTGCTGCAACGGGTCTAGGTGACGACAGCGAGGACGAACTGCCAGATGGTGCACTAAGCCCAAGTCTTGGCGTACTTTCAGTATAAAAACATGGGGCCCCCTAGTGGGGCCTCAGTCAATTCTAAGGAAGCAAACGTGAACAAAACAGCATATGACTTTGTGCCAATTCTACAGGCTATAGAGTTCTTAAAGGCATCGGCACTCACAAAGAGTGAGCAGGATAAGATACTTGCAGAGATGGCTATATCCATACCGCATCCTTTGTTCTGTCGGACATGCCCAGACACACTAGCAATCATTGAACAAAAACTAGGGGTAACTCATGGGGAAACCACACAATCCACGGAAGAAATCTCCAAAGACGGAACTGACACACCCAGCACGGGCGCGGAAGGGCAAGGACAACTACTTCTCCAAGCTGATGCAGACCGAGGAGGGAAGGGCCCTACGAAAGCAGTGGTCAACAAAAAAGCGAGTAAACGCGGGTCGTCCATCAGGAACACCTGACGGCTACACGAAGGATACGATAGCTCCAATACGAACAAAGGCAAAGCTAGACGCTGAGAGGATCGTTAAGATTATGGCCGAAGACAACAACATAGATGATATTTATGCCATTGAGGCATTGAAGACAGCAGTTCAGATTATGCGAGAGCCGTCCCAAAGCAGGGATCGACTGACTGCCGCACGGATGGTTTTAGATTTTACTAAGACGAAACCCGCTGCAAAGAGCGAAGTGACTATTGGTAAAGCCGAAGCATTCTTGGAGTCGCTCTTAGTGGCTGACCCCGAAGAAGAGCAAAATGACGAAGATGGACCAGAAACTTAAAGAAGTCAGACGTAAACTATACGAAGACTTTGGCTTCTACAGTAAATCAGCCCTCAAGATCAGAACTAAAGATGGCGACATACGCCCACTAGACCTAAACCCAGCCCAGCGCATTCTACAGAAAGCTGTAGACGCTCAGATGGCAAGTGAAGGCAAAGTACGCATCATCATCCTTAAAGCTCGACAGCAAGGTCTATCTACGCATGTGGGCGGCTTTCTGTACTTTAATGTTTCCCAGAGGAAGGCCTGTAAGGCTCTAGTTGTAACACACCACTCTGACAGTACCCGTGCTTTGTTCGATATGACCAAAAGATATCACGACAACTGCCCAGAGCTACTAAAGCCCCATACCAAATATAGCTCACGCCGAGAGTTAACATTTGATGTCTTAGATAGTTCATATGTTGTTGCTACGGCGGGAGGTGAGAGCCTTGGTCGCGGGGAGACACTGACCCATGTTCACGCTTCTGAGCTTGCCTTTTGGCAAAAGTCAACGGCGCTGGAAAACTGGAACGGCATGACACAAGCGGTGCCCAACAAGCCCAACACTGCGATATTCGTAGAGAGTACGGCAAATGGTGTCTCTGGTATATTCTATGATCTTTGGAAAGGTGCTGTTGCTGGTACTAACGGCTATGTACCTGTGTTTATCCCTTGGTTTTTAGACAGTGAATACCGTGAGCCTGTGCCAGAAAACTTTGAGATAACACCAGAGGAAGAGAATATTGCCGATAAGTACGACTTAGACCACGAACAGCTAATGTTCCGCCGCCGTAAGATCGCACAGAACGGCATTGATTTGTTTTCTCAAGAATACCCAGCCGAGCCAGATGAATCGTTCCTGACAACTGGACGCCCTGTGTTCAACCCAACGAACCTACAAGAGAGCATTGCAACCGCTGAAGACCCCAAGAAGCGTCTAGCTCTTGAAGGTGATGAGTGGCTTGAGAACATGCGCGGAGAGTTAACTCTATTTAAGACCCTAGATGCAGGCGAACAGTACACAATAGGTGCTGACGTTGCGATGGGGGTACGAGGCGGCGACTACAGCGTTGCTCAAGTATTAGACAGTAAGAAACGACAGGTAGCGACTTATCGCGCCCAAGTGCATCCCGATTACTTTGCAACAGTCCTCTACAAGCTGGGTGAGTTCTTTAACTTTGCCTTCATCATAGTAGAGAACAACAGTCACGGTATCTTAACGTGTACACGTCTTGGAAAAGACTTAGCTTATCCGCATTTCTATACCGAGGTGCAGATAGACAAGTTGACTGAGAAAGAAACCCTAAAGCTGGGCTTCACTACTACCTCCAAGACTAAACCCCTGATTATTGATGAACTTAGGGCCTCTGTTCGAGAGGGTGCAATCGAACTTAACGATAAGGTCACTATCCGCGAAATGCTTACATATATCGTCACACAGAGTGGCGGAATGGAGGCAGAAGCTGGATGTTTCGATGACTGCGTAATGAGCTTGGCGTTAGCCAACCACATCCATGAGGGTGCTTGGGAGCCTGTTGAAGCAGTCGATGACTATTACATTGAGATGGTTTAGACATGAAATCAAAAGAAGAATACACAAGCCTTGATGACGATCAAATCGTATCAATAGTTGACACCAACATACGGCGTTCAATTGGCTATTATGACTCTGAAATATCCTCAGAACGGCGAAAGGTTATGCAGTATTATTCCGCTGCACTCCCTCGCCCAGCGCATGATGGCAACAGTAAGTACGTCAGCCAAGATGTCTACGATGC
>Ga0114915_1000912_pt1 | contig 13017 bp, 13 predicted proteins | sample MalvirAntarct_55_FD_87288 | JGI IMG/M metagenome (GOLD analysis project Ga0114915, IMG submission 87288) | Marine viral communities from the Global Malaspina Expedition - Malaspina viral metaG Antarct_55 | ecosystem: Environmental > Aquatic > Marine > Oceanic | place: South Georgia Island...
CTCCATACATTTGAATAGGGTGAGCCGAGCGATTACGCATTCGAGAATCTCTATGTGCCTCGAACACACCCGAACCGTCGTCTATTTCATTAAACCCAAGAGTAGCATTGGCTGAAATTAAGCGTGATGCACCGAAGTAATAGGTGTTGAGATTGTTCTGTGACTCGCTACGATTGTATGCGACGATAGCGGTACTGTCAGCATCTCCCGAATCACCAAGTTCCCATGTGGGGATTTGTTGGTCGAGTGATGAGAAGTAGTCTTCCGCACTTAATTTGATAGTTGGTGTCCTACCGGAAGCATCCATTTCGTAATTCATACTAACGAGTGACCCCCTCCACATTGGTCGGTCGGTATTATCTCGGAACATTAAGAGAGACCAGTCAGCATACGATGACGCATTGAAAAACTCAAGTAATTTTAATTGCGAATCATCATCTATAACATCCACACTTAAGGTAGATACAGAGTTCACTGATGTGTTATATGCCATAGAGACCGCTGGAGGCATCTCTATGCCGCTTGGATAGTCGTTGAGGGGTCTAACCAGCCCTACTCGGTCAATGAGCACTGTGGCCTTCTTAGAGCAACTCTTTGCTTCTATCATCCAACCGTACATATCAGCAGGTGTAAAATTAGTTCCGTCAGCCTTAGTAGTCATGGCTTGGTTTGTAACCACAGCAGTACCATTTTTGTAAAGTGTGTACTTATTGGAGAGATAATCAATTACAAACTCGTAATCATCCCAAAGAGAAGTAAGTGTTGGGGGATTGGTATACAATCTGTCTGTGTGCAACTGAAAAGCAGTTGGTGTAATCTCTAATGTAATTGCACTTCGTGAGTAACCGGTGTCGGTTCCGTTTGCATTACTGGTGAATGCGGAGCCTTCACACCCAATACGCAATTGAAATCGAGCGTTAGATACATCAACGGCACATGCGTGCATACGAATAGTGAATATGTCACCAGTACCCTTTGAATTGAGTGTTCCATCAAATGAAAGTATTGGTGTATAAGAAGTAAGACTTGTGTATACTTCACTCACCAAGAACGGTTTGCCAGCGGGAGACTCAATAGGATAAAGGTAAGCGTCGGCTCTTACTCTCACACCTGTGGAGACTTCTGCCGCAACAGTTAAAGGGACTTCACCCATATATGTGCTGGCTAAATGAGTATTGACATAGGTTGTCGGCACTGTAATTAGACTACCTGTACCCGTAGTAGCAGTTGTGGGTAGTCCTGCGAACTCATAGAGTCCGGCTCCAGTACCATTAGCGTCATTGCCACGGTCCGGTTGGTAGGACACTGCTCTACCAAAAGAACTGTCGTTAGTCCCGATAGCGGAGTAGTAGCGGCTGGCTGTATTGTAGCCGTGTGAGAATAAAAGGTATGCTTCTTTGGCATCACTGGATTTGTAGGCTTTTGTGCTACCTCCGAGGATGCCTGTTCCGCCGTCGAATCGTTGGCGGTTTGCATTTGTTAATGAGTCGGGATATTGTAGTTGGGCAACTCCCTCGTATTTTCCGGCGTTGCGTCGGTTTTGGTCGTATGCCAACCACTCGTTGATACCGCCGTTGTGTTTGTATTGGTCGGCTGTGCTTGTAGCGGCATTGTTAAATCGAGCACTGGCACCGTCGCTTCGCTCACACCATGCGTGGGTGTATCGGGGATTTAAGTTGGCCCAACCATTGAGTGGGTTGCCGTGGTGAGTCTTAGATGACTTCCATTCAGTTCCCTGTGTGTTGAGGTCGTCGGGTACAGCACGAGCACCGATGAAGTCATCGTAGTAGCCAGCCATCCAAAATGTTAATTTTCTATCCACTGCCCTCATTTACTTCACCTATTACTATTACTGATTTGCTAATACTTTCTTGACTTCTTTTTGTATTCTATCCGCCGCTTCTTTTTCATTGAAGAAGCCGTGGAAGTTTGTCGTCATTATGACCTCGTTCTTATGGTATAAAGTACCTACTCCTTGTTTCACTACTGTTCGATAGAGAGAACCTGTTACATTGCCGTACTTACCACCAAAGAACAACTCATCACGGGCACCCGAAAACGAGTAAATCTCATCAACCAAGTTCTTTATTTGTTCACCCGCAATATCTGTACTGTTACCGAACTCATCTATTTCGGCAGTCAATTTCTTTTGGTTATAGGTTGAGATTTCTTGAGTCTTCACCAATCCATTCATTTTACGCAAATAATTTGTGATTTCGGTGTCATTAAAGTATTGTTCGGCCAAATAAAGTTGTTCTTGTGTTAACTTATTGTTAGCCTCCATATATGCAACTATGGCACTCATGTTTCTTAGAGCATCACCTTCGTTCCCAAAGGCACCAAATGAATGGTCAAAGTCCGGCATACCGGCATAACCGTCTATGCTATCGAATAACTCCTGCCCTGCTTCAAAATCGAAGTTTTCACCATATGTTCCTCTCTTAAAACGCTTCTGAAAACTTTCTAATTCGCCTACTGCATCACGAGCGTTTTGAGAGAACATGTCGTCGTTTAGAGTCTTTGCCATTTCATCATTCGTTGCCTTTATGACATTGAGATACACAAGTGCGTTTTCTATTTGTACATTTTGTTGGTCTGTATATTTACCCGCTGTGTTTTGAAGCGTCTTTATCATAGCATCTATGTCTTCACCGTTGTCGAGCATTTCACCCGTAGTCATACTGTCAAGACCGATTGCCTCCGCTAAAGTATCATCATCCATAATCTTCTTTTCTCTTGAAATACCCGCCATTATATTTTCAAAGTTAAGAGCCTCTTCATTCAGTTTTTGCATTTTTTCTTGAGTCTTTTCGGCATCCTTTTGATAATAATAAATCATCAAACCAAGAGCGGCGTAAGCGGCAACCATCATGCCTATTTTCACAACCGCTACTGACCTCGCTATATTCGCCTTATCCATTCCTAATTTTTCTAACTGCACTTGGCCGGTGTATGCTTTACTCTTTAATATAGCCAAGGTTTGTGCTTTTTGCATATCAAACATTTTTTTGGCCGCACTTGCCGCCGCACCACCGGCACCGATTAAGTTACTCGACATAAAAGCCAGTGATATACTGGCACCCTTAGCACCACCAATCATACCGCTTAACATACCAAGAGTGTTATTCATAGCAAAGCCGAATTGTCGGGTAGCCATAGAAGTGTCTTCTGTCAGTTTTATTTGGTCTTTACCGCTGGTTTGAATATGCCTTGCTTCCTTGACTGTTAACTCGTCTACTTTCTTACTTAGTGACCCTTTCAATCCAATTAACACCTCTGTCCTTCTTTTATCATTTTCGGCTAATTTACCCAACTCTCTCATCGAAGGTGCTAATCTGCCACTAACAAGCAGTCGTTCATTGGCTAAAGCAATCGCTTCGGCATCCTCACTATTGAGTAGTGTTGTAATATCCAACAACTCTTTTTCCGCTAACACTAAATCAAGTGCGTTTGCGGCAACATCCTTCTCCTGCATGGCGATAGTATCGAGTGCTTGATGTGTCCCAATAAGTTCACCATTTAATTTTATCACTAAGTCTTGAAGCATTTTGAACTCACCGCCGGTTAAGTCATTAGTGTCTTTGGAGAGTACTTTTGTTGCGAGACTGGCCGCACCGAGGCTGTCAGTGTGTAAACCGAGAGCATCCATCCTGCTGTCTGGACCTGTGGTTTTCTCAATTCTGTTTAATGCTCTACGCAACCCTTTAGGATTAGATTTACTGTCGCCCTTGTAACCACCCAAGGGGTCTATTCTGTCAAATTGTTTCCTTTGTTCTCTACTGTATGCCATCAGTCGCTCGGCTATGAACTCACGGTCAACGGCTTGCATTTGCATTTGGTTTCGACCATCGGGGGAGACGGCCATATTGTACGACAGGCTTTGGTCCAACCCAGTTCCTATTCCTTGTGCTCTCGTGTTAGCATTAACAGACTTAATGCTTTGAAGCAAGTCTCGCTCTCTCGTTAAAGCGGCGTGTCTTTGTTCTATTCTAAATATCTCACTCTTCTCAAGATTGGCGGCGGCCGCCATATCAGCAAGGTATTGCTTTTTCATGGCCGCCTCTTTCATAGACTTTTTAGCGTATAACTGCAAACTTTTCTCCAGCATATTACCTTCTATTTGAGAGTCGTATACCAACATAGCAGTTCGTTGAGCACTCATGTTGTTTTCGTTTGCGGCTTGTGCGGCTTTTAATTTTCTAAGCCCCAGTACTTTATTTTCTATAACTGCGTGTTTTTCAAGAGTGATAAGGGTTTCTTTGTCAAGGGCGTTAAGTCTTTGTGTTATGTAGTCTTGATAAGCCAAGTCTTGACTAACTTCCATCATTAGCCACTTACGCTCTTGAGCATTTGCGTTGATTTTTTGTTCAATAAACTGCATACTTAATAAAATGTCACGCTGTGAGGCTGTTGCCTTTTCACCTGCCTTCAAAAAGTTTGCTGATTTGCTGTGCAGGTGCTCATTAGCGACAAGAATACCATTCAGTTGTCGCTGAACAGATGTGAACATCTCCATTCCAATACCGAGAGATTGCGTAGCCAAACCTACTTTGATAAATCCACCCATAACCTCCATAGTTCCTTTCAGTCTACCCAGCACTTCACCGAGTGGACCTAACCCATCAGTCAGTGCGTGTGTCACTGTGAGGTAGTCTTTTTGTACATCAACTTGTCCTTGCATAAAAGGAGTTAGGCCTTCACCAATCTCCGCCTTTAGAGTCTCGACTTCGTTTTGAGTTCTTCTTAATTCATTTACCTGTTGCCTTAAAGCGTAGTTCGATTGACCAAGTGCTGAATCAAAACCCTTTTGACCATCGGTGGTTAGTTGTATTGTTCGGTCATAGTTCTCCATCAACTTGATGAAACGAACATAGTGTCGGTTTCCAGCAATTGTCTGTGCTACATTTTGCTTTTGAGCACCACTCATTTCTCTCCACGACGGGGCCAAAGTTGTTAATACCTGTTCCATTGACTTCATTTCACCGTTTTGCATTAGTGAAGTACCAGTCATTCTTTCAACTTCGGTTCGAGCACCGGAGATGTCACCACCAAGACGAGCATACATCATACGCAGGGCACGACCGGCTGTTCCTTGTTCCTCACCTGCTTCGAGAAGAACTGCGGATGCCGCCGCCATGAACTGGAATGAATCTCCAACCAACTCTCCCTGTGCGGCGAATGTACCCATGACACGAACTAAGTCGCCTTCAAGGGCAACCGAGCGGTTAGCAATAGTGTTGAGTGCGTCGAGGGCTTTAGCCCCCTCTTCAACAAGTATATTCTGTTGCGATTGTAGGTTGAGTCTTCTAAATGATTCCTCATTTAATTCTCCAAAGAGCATACCTGTCTGTTGGTGTAGTTGAATGATACCACGCTGTGCTTCTTCGGCGTTAAGGTCGGAGATTTCAGCAAGGGTAAATGCCAACTTCATAAGAACATCTACATTCCCTCTACCAATAATGTTAGCAACTTGTGCCGCACGAGAACCTGCGGCCAGTGCTTCGACAGCGGTAATGTTGAACGCCTCACCCAACTTAACTACTTCATCACGCATGGCCCCTATGTCACCGGTAGAGCCGAAAAACTTCTCGAACTCGACAGCCGCTAATCCGAGGGCTTCTTGAAGTGGATTGAGTTCATCAGTGATGGTGTTTATGGCTTGCCCTAAACCTTCTATCGGTTTGAGGATAGCCTCGAATGTGTCGAGGGACACAGCCTTCATGACTGTGTTAACTGAACGATAATCCTTGATTAACTTTTCAGCGTTGAATTGAGCAACGATGTTAAAGAAAACTTGGGATGCGCCAATTCGTGTCATACTTTCATCCCCCTATGCTTATTGTAAGAAGCCGCGTTGTTTTAACAATTCGATTGCTTCGCCATCATCAATGGTAGGCTGTCGCTCATTGCGGCGTTGTTTGCGGCGAGCCTCCATAGCACCACCGTCTTTAGCGGAACCTTGAGAGGATTCGATTTGTTCATGTATCTCATTGAGACACGCAAGGTCATATTCCATTTTATTCATTCCTCCTTTAGCGGTATACTTTTCGAGTAAGTCCGAAGGGAGAACGCCTTTATACGACGAGCAAAGAGCAGGTGCTACTTTACTCAAGAGTCCAAAGGGATGGCTCCCTCGTTCTCTTCGTCGCCAGCGGTTCCACGGACAAAATCGAAAATATCCATGAGAGTATCACGGTCAATAAAGTTCATATCTGTCTCATCCATAAGACATGGGGGAACAAGTTCACGGATTTGGTCTTCCATTGCGCCACCGGCAATTTCGAGGGCTACGAGGAACTCTTCTTGTTGTTCATCAGTCCACTTAGTGTTGTCGCTACCAAAGTGCCGGAACTTTCTAAATGTCTTTGCGAGCATGGTTTCGTACTTCAAGCGTTCCATACCGCTCGCTTGTCGAACCCAAATCTTTTTGCTTCCTACTTCAAATTGTTTTTTTAGTACTGTCATCGTTCTTCACTTCACTTTTCTTTGCTTTACTTTTCTTTGCAGGGGCTTTCTTAGGCACTGCTTTCTTTTCGGCCACTGGTTCGGCCACTGATTCGACTACGGGGAGGATGCCCAACTTAGGGCTTGTTCCTTTTCGTAGTGCGGAGAGTTCTTGTCCTTTAACGGGTTTCTTGTTATTCATCTAAATCACCTCATTGGTCTTCAAATAGTATGTATGCGGTAACCCTATTTGGGTTTTGTGCGTTACGCACATATTCGACACTGTATAGTGTGTCTCCTGCGGCAAGAGTTGCTCGTAGTGATGCTTGGACAGCGGCGGCAATAGTAGTTATCTCACCGGAAACGGTGACTGTTGTTAATTTTGCTGGGTTGGTTACTGCCATACTAAATCACCTCAAACCTTTGAATACCTAATGCTTGTACTAAGTTCGGATGATGCGGCAGTGTGGGTCAATTTGATTTGACTCATTGCATTTGTAGTCACATCAAGGAGAGCGGTGAAAGACATGCTTAGGGTTGAGGTATCTCGACCCGAGACATTTGATGAAGGTGCGTTCCATCGGACCTTTTGGATTCCGATATTAAGGGTTTGAGTTGCGTTGGTGAAGGACAATTGAATTGCTGGGTGAGCAAGAGCACCGTCGAAGATTTTACCACCTGTTGATAGTGCGGTTTCGTAGTCCGGTGTGTCGGCCTCACTTACAACATCCTGTGAAGTAGAGAACTCGACGGTTCCTGTGATTGTACGCATCTGTGGTTGAGGTTGTCGGAGGTATGTTCGACTACCGATTGAGCAAGCCGCATCAGTATCGAGGTTAGTGTTGAACTCAAGACTGATTGACTGAACATTTGTTGATGTAGTGGTGCCCTGTCCATCATTGGAGAACGAAACTGTCCCGTTAGCGAAGTGGAACCCATCAAGTGCGGCACCAACAAATGCAGGTGCGGCAACGAGAGTATCAAGGCCGGATTCGGACTTGCCGGTAAAGTCAGCGGAGATTGTAGCGTACTCACCGTGAGATGCGGAGATTGAAAGGGAGGACATACACATACCAGTGTAGGTGTGTTCCTTTTCTTCTCGACCTACTTCAAGTGTGAATGAAGGGAGTAGAAGGTCATTTGCTTCTTTCCATGTGTGAACGAATCCACTTACTGCGTACCCTACACTATCACAATCTACATTGTCTCCGTAGATACCGTAGAGTAGGTAGCCGAGGAAGTCATCGGGTTGCATAACAAGGTTAAGTCCACCTTCGGAGTATTCCTTACCGTTGACCGACTTAGCCGCACCGTAGCGAGACATGTCGGCTCTTTCCATTATATCGAATTGATAAGCGAGTGACTCGTCATCAACTTCTCCAGTAATAACTACTGCGGTAGACGCTGAACCGGTAGCGTGGGTCATAGCCGACTTTGTTCCATACGAGCGAACGCCTGTATTTGTTGTGTGTTCGGGGGTAATGGTAACATATCGGTTTGCGAAATTAGAGGTCATAGAGATTCACCTTAGTGTGTGCTACGCACGGGTTGTCATTTAAGGGTTTCATCTATGAAGCATATTTAATCGCCGCATGTAAGTCACTTCAAGCCTATGTACGCATACTACTTCATCATTGTCCATTTTGGTATCAAAGTTAATTTCATAGTTGGTGAGACTGTCGGTATTACCTAACAATCCGGTGTTGGTGTAGAGTTCATCGAAGCAATCACCAGCAATCTCCATACCCTTTCGGTATGCGTTTTTGTAATCTGTTCCTCGTGTAGTGACAAAAATAATCACAGTGTAGTTCTGTTCAATTTTAGTTCCACCAAGAGTGGCAAAATCGGGAGAGTCTAATTTTCGGAGGATGACATGCACTGATGGTTGCGGAATGCGTGAAATCATTTGAGCCGATATGTCATACCCATAGAGGATAGATGCGGCGGCTACTTGGTTCTTGAGATAGAATCGTTTGCTTTTTTGTAGCAGGTCAACGATTGATAATGACATTCTCATAAGACTGTCTGTTACGAATGGAGAGGTGGATAATTCGTCGGGGGTGTATGCGCCAAATGTCGAAACATAAACATTGTTCCATATCACAGTGCCGCTGTTGTTACCCCATCTAATTTTTTTACTGGAGCCACTTGCCCCAGTCACACTTACATAGTTTACTGTGCCTGTGTCATCCTCAATAATCTCACGGCAATACATAGTGGCTACGCCTGTCGCATTGAGAGTCAAGCGAACCATAATAGGGACTGAATCGAACGCATCTGTTTGAGCCAAGTCGAGATTAACCATAGTGACTGTTGTAGCACCGACTAATTTTAGAGTCTGTAAGTCTCCTGTGGCTTGGACCTGTGCTTTATGAGTGCCGTTGTCGAGTTCCATAAGAACTGTATTGTTAGTAGGTGCACTCGTGAACTTGAAACATGCTATCATAGTATAGTCGTTAGTGGTGGGAGTAACCGACCAGTATTGACCACTGGCGGCATTGGCAATTTTCCAAGAGTCTCCGTCGGCTGAACCGTCACTACTTGTGCCGGTAAGAGTAAATGATTCGTTGTCTTGACCGTACCCAGTGAGAGAAGAAGGGTCTCCCCCATTCATTCTACTTGTCCAGTATTCCGTTGTCTTTGCTATACTCATGAATAAGCCTCCTTTAGTGCTTCGGCAATACGAGGGCCTATTTTCGGTGTAGCCCTATCCCTTGCTTTACTTAGCCAGTCGAGAGGCTCGAACCCTTTGTGTGTGGCATTCTGTCCACCGTTTCCTTTAGCGTTAATGAACCCACCTCCACCACCAACAGAACTCCACGAAGAAGTATTCTCTATTGTCTTGAATGTGAATCCGTAAGCAAATTGTCTCATACCGTATTCAAGAATGGCGGCTAATTTACCATCACGCTTTCCTACGACACCACCAGTGTCCATTGGGTCCGAACCAAAACGAACCTCGGCTTCTCCTCCAGTGTTACTACCCACCTCAACCATTAGTGAGTCAGCAACAAGAGATGCAATACCCCGCAACTGCGGTCCCGCATCCCCTCTAATTTGCGATTGAGTAGGTGTTATCTCTTCTCTTAGAACATCCTTTATTGCTTGAGCCATAACTTTACCGGCGGTGGTTGCCATTTGTTGTCTCATTCGGTCAAATGGCATACCGGACATTTCAAAATGCACCGACGATTCGCCAGTTGAGTAATTGACATTAAGACCATTCATTTCAGTCCACCGAGCCTAAGTGAGCAAGTCGTCGGAGTTCTCCGGTTCCACGCACTCTTAGGATGTTAGACCTAACAGGGTCAGCACCGGATGTATGAAAAGCCGCATCGTCTTCGAGGTATATGGAGGATGAAAGGTCAGCGCACACTTCTCGGATAACTGCGGCAAACTCACCTTCTTCGACAGTCTCGCCGGATATGTGGGCGAAAGAAACGCCGGTTACTCCTGTGAGGGTGTGAGTGCTTTTACCAGTCCATGTAAACATATCACCATCAATGTTACCGTTGCCAGCATTGCTGAATCCGGTACCACTTACCAGCACTACGCTGGTAGCACCTGCGGCAACTGCGCCGTTGAGAGTAGTAGTAGCGATACTTGCGACTGGTGCATCTCTTCCGTAGTCACGGAACTCTTGGTCAATGTTAATTGACGCTCTACGAATAGCACTTGTTATGCGGGTTGATGCTCTCGCTCTTTGAGCGGAGTCAAGACCTAAGCGAATACAGACATCAAGAATAGAACAGTAAGTCATATCATACCACTCCTGTCATATCAACGCCTAATCCTGCCGCAACAACGAGCAGGAGGACTTTGACACTTGAGTGTAATTTAGCAATTGAAATCATCATTTCGGTTTGCGCTTCCGCTAACTTTTCAAGAATCTCGTCGTGTTTACCTACTCGACTTTCGAGGGTATCTATACGAACATCCTGTACATCATTCGTTGCCATTTTCAATCACCGCTTTTGTTTCTTCAAGACGAGAAAGCAAGTCGGCTTTTGTTCCGTCAACAGCAAGTCCGTTGTCGTTGCATAGTGAAATCAATTCAGCCTTTTTCATTTTCTTAATTGATGAGAGGGATGGTAGTTTATCTACAATTTCCTTCAAGTCCTCGGCTAAATCCAGCACTTCATCGAGTGTGATTTTGCCATCAGCCATCAGTCTTTTGTATAATTTATAGCCAGCCAGTCCAAGACCGACGGCGATAGCGGCAAGTAGTATAATCATTTCAGTGTCCATGTATCTCATTCCTTATATTCTATTTGTTTAACTGCCGAAAAGGGAATGAACGAAAACGGCTTGTCTTCGCCCACCCTATAAATAGCGTAGCCATGGTCTGTCTTTTCAATGTTCACATTTACATAACACCTTTCGGGAGGTGTGTATACTATTTTTCCTTTCATTTTATTCACCTTCAATACAAACCTATGACACCTACGGGGTCACTTTCTAAAGTTATATTTGATGCCACACCATCACTGACTATACATTTTGCTCGAACCGAGGCAAATAAACCTTGATTAAAACCACCAACTACCGTTGATTGGGAAAAGGCGGCTTGGTTCGTTGTTCCTTGAGAGGCAATACTAACCATACCTCCGCCACTATCTACTATTTGTAATTGCCAAGAAAAGGTGTATGAACCCGAACCGCCGGAAGGAGTGACTGAAAAATCTAAAGCACCTTGTTGGCTTGGTACTCCTTGCCCAAACAAAGCAACTTCCGGTTCGGGACAGTCGTTGGATAAAGAAGCGGCAAATGCTGGTGCCGACACGGATTGAGAAGAAACTCCAATTGAAATCGGTAGCATATCAAATGCCTCCAAATGCGGCCCATTGAATTACTCCGCCTACTGTACCTACACATACAACCGTTGTTGCGGCGTTAGCAGTAGTATTGACTACTGCATTCGTGCTACCGTTAATCTTGTCGCTACTTGTAGCGGAGTCAATTGTAATGTTTGCGCCAAGCGTGTTAATAATGACGAACTGAACACCTGCTACTCCGTTTGCAGGTAAGGTAAAAGAAATTGCGGCATTTGCGGCATTTGTCATGTAAAAAACAGTGCCGGATTCAGTTATAGCAGGGGATGGGTTAGTAGCAATAACTTCAACCGGTGCACGGAAACCTACTGCACCATTTACATGGAGATTATAGGAGGGTGTTGTTGTCCCTATTCCTACTTTACCGTCTTTGTCTACTGTCATTCGGGCTTGGGCCTGTGAACCATTACCTGCATTATTAGTGCATATGTGAATCTTTTTGTTGTAGTTACCATTTGCTATAAGAAAGTCATTTTGAGCCGAACCTGTAACAATTGCGCTTGCTCTATCAAGTGCAATGTATGCGGAGTAGTTACCGTTTCGGGTTCCACCGTTTGCTTCAATATCTCTTAAATGAATAAGTGGTAATTTAGCATCAGTATCGGCGGAAACAAACATTCTTGCTTGACCCGACTCAACGGATTTTAATTCAAGCAAAGCATCAGTTCCCGAAGCCGAAGCAACATCGGATATTACTACTGTGCCTGTTAATTCGAGGTCAGCATGTGCTTCAATAGCGGCAATAGCGGCGGCATCATTGTATGCGGTAGCACTTGTGGCGATACCATCAAGTTTTGAACCATCGGTTGCTACATCTCGACCATCAACTGTACCACCTACTGCTATGCTACCTGCTACGGTTATGTCTGTTGAGCCATTGGCGATAGTGATTGCTGTTGTTCCACCCGCCGCCGTCTGTCCCGTTCCTAATTTTAGACCATCGTTATAAGCAAATAATTGCCCTCCACCATCAATAATAAGCGGTTTGCTCATGTAAAATTGCGCTCGGTCTGTTACAAAGTGACAATAGCCACTATTGTTAGGTCCTAAGTCAAGGTAGCCATCATTAGTTCTTAGCCTCATGTAGTTGCTTGAGCCACCCGATTCACCAAGTCGAACCTTGTCGTCGGTTGCAGGGTCGGAAGGGATGGCGTTTAGGGTGATTGTCGTTGCCTCAATCTCACCGGTCATAGTTCCTCCACCAGTAGGTAGGCCACTACCACCACTTATAGCGGCCCAAGTCAACCCTCCTGTGTTACCACTTTGTGCTGTGAGGGCGTAGCCGTTGGTAGGGCTGTTTGATACCTTGAGGTTTGCTTCATCCACTATGTTGTCAGCGATAGTCAGTGTGGTTGCCCCTGTGACTTCGCCGCTGTGTGTAGCGTTAGTTACTTTTGCAGTATTGGCTGTGATAGCACTTGTTTGGCCGCTTGTAATTCCTGTTTTGGCTGTGTTAGCCGTGATAGCACTTGTTTGACCGGAGGTTATGCCGGTCTTGGCTGTGTTAGCGTCTATTTCAGCGAGTAGTGAGTTGGCTAATTTGCCTTCTGTAACTGCGTCATCAGCAATCATAGCAGTAACAATTTGTGTTTCTCCAATCAGTCCTGTGCTTGTTGAACCTAATACTCGATTAGCAGTTCCGAGGTTTTGCATTTTAGCGTAAGTAACAGCATCGTTAGCGATAGTAGCCGCTACTGAACCACTGCCATTTGCCGTGACATTACCTGTGAGTGCTGTAATA
>Ga0114915_1000915_pt1 | contig 12996 bp, 18 predicted proteins | sample MalvirAntarct_55_FD_87288 | JGI IMG/M metagenome (GOLD analysis project Ga0114915, IMG submission 87288) | Marine viral communities from the Global Malaspina Expedition - Malaspina viral metaG Antarct_55 | ecosystem: Environmental > Aquatic > Marine > Oceanic | place: South Georgia Island...
GGTTTTTTATGTTCCTGTGTTATATTTATAATAAACAAATAATTATGAAGGAATTTTTAAAAGATATCTTAATAGAAGATAAAAAGGACGGTAAAACATCATCAAAGAAGGTGATGGGTGTATTAGCTGGAGTACTAGCTTTTAGTGCTTTCGTGGTAGACGGGTTTAATTTCTATGAAATTGACTCAGGAATGTTTGACTCAATGTTGATATTTTCTGGCACAATGTTAGGAGCCTCAATCGTAAAAGGATTTGGCAGTGCATCAAAATAATGTATATAATAATTGGAAAGGGAGTCAGAATAATCTGACTCTTTTTCATTTACTTGTGGTAGTGTTAACAGTCGTACTAGTACTATTGTTAGTGTTTGTGTTTACGGGTTTAGTTTTCCCTTTCTTTTTACAATTGCAAGCCATGGTTTTAAATTTTAAATCTTATGTTATATTCTATATAGATAAATATATGATAAAAGTTAAATAAACTTTAATTATTTATTTTAATAAATAAAATACCTATATTTGTTTTATAATTATACTAAAAATAATAACTATATGTTAAAAGTAAATGTTAAAAATGGAAATATCGACAAAGCTCTTAAGCTTTTAAAGAGAAAAACGAGGAACGTAAAACAAATTGTCGAGTTAAGAGATAATAAAGAATATACAAAACCTTCAGAAGCTAACAGGGAGAAAAAAAAGAAAGCAATATACGTTAATAAGAAAAAAAACAAAGAGGATGATGTTTAACATATTTAAACGAAATAAAATAACACTTCTAAATAATAAATGGGAAATATTAAAATCTGACATTAAGATTTCTACAACACCAAAAATATATGAGTTAATTTATATTACTGACGAAAGTAAATATTATAGTGTTTGTAATGTGATTCATAATATAAAGGGGGGTAAATGTAATAGTATTTTTGTAATTTTAGAAGAATATATTGATGATTATAATTTATTTGAAAAATAATAATTAAAAAGTTGACATGTATTAAAAATATATGTATATTTGTTTTATAGTATTAAAGAAAGGGTATAGCAATTAACACACACGCAAAATGTAAAAACTAGTTTCAGAAACTAGTTTTTTTAATACAATATAATTAATCCCCAGTAATAAGCTGGGGATTTTTATTTAAAAATTTAAATATGAGTAAAGATAAAAAATTCCCATCACTTTTAATCGTAGGTCATAAACGCCACGGAAAAGATTCATTAGCTGAAATACTAAGCGATAAGTTTAACCTTAAATTCAAATCATCATCACAAGCTTGTGCTGATATCTTCATTTACGATGAATTAAAATTAAAGTACGGGTATAATACACCAGAAGAATGCTTTGAAGATAGAGTTAATCACAGACAAGAGTGGTACGAAATGATTTGTGATTACAATAAGGGTGATAAATCTAGATTAGCTAAAGATATCCTAAAGACTACAGACTGTTATGTAGGTATGAGGGATAGGGAAGAAATATATGAGTGTTTAAAAAATAAGTTATTTGATTTAATAATATGGGTTGATGCTTCAGATAGATTACCACTTGAAGATAAAAAATCTTTTAATATAGATAAGTCTTGCGCTCACATTATTTTAGACAATAATGGGACATATGATGAGTTCACAAATAAGAGTGTATTATTAGGTAAATTACTGACTGGAACTATATAATACTAAATTAAATACCATAATAATTAAAATAACCCTGTAATTGATTACGGGGTTTGTTTTTTAATTAAATTTCTTTATATTTATATATAGATACTGATATATATAAATGAATAAATAAGTATAAAAATGAATAAAGAAATAATAAATCACTTAGCACTTAATGATGGATTAATAACTAGACTTAATCCTTATTTAAGTGAGGGAATGCCAAATATATTTGATTATGAATATAAAACTAAAGTATTAGGTATTAGTGGGTATATTAACGAAAATAGTAGTGTAGAAGAAAAAAGATTAGTTATCGAGGAATATCTATTAATGGAAGGATTTTGGGATGATATAAAATCATTCCCTAAGGACCTTATGCTGTTGATGAAAAAATTTAAGGAAGCGGTAAGTACCCCAGGTAATATTGAAAATTGGGTTAAATCTCTTGAAGTTAAAATTGTTAATAAAGGGAAAGAAAAAATAGAAGAATTCTTAAAAAATGTAAAAGAATCTGCAGAAAAGCTTGGTCTGGATAAAATTGCCAAAGGTATAACTAAAGTAATAAAATTTTTTGAAGATAGTTTCATAAAAATAAAAGGTTATGGTGGGTGGAAAACAGCTGTAAGTCTTACTGGTATGGCCTTATCTATAAAATACGTAATAGATAAAATTGGTGAAGGTGGTTTAAATATTTTAACAACACCGATAGCAGAAATGAGTAAGGATTTTTTAACAAATCTATTGGATGATAACATATTCGACGGTTTAAAAAAAACATTAGTAACTGGGTTAGGAAGTTTACTAAACGGTGTTACTGGTATAGGTGCATTTATAAGTTGGGGGCGTAAAATATTTAATGGAATTAAATTCGTAGTGGAAACACTTAAAAACACAACTTATTACTTTTCAGGTTTTTCAGGAGTTTGGAACTTTAACAAAGATGATAGTTCAGATATAGAGGAAAGTTTTAGTAAACCTACTAAAACTAAACGTTTAATTAAAAAACTAATAAGAGAAGGTCTTGAAATTAAAAAATATGAAAAACTTTTAATTGATTCTGTTATTGAATTTATGCAAGATAAATTAAAATTCAAACCTAATAAAATAGTAGTAAAGAAAAAGTCTTCTAACACACAAATCGGTGATGTTGTACTTAGTGATGCATCTTTGAACAAAGGTAAATTCACATTACATTATAATCCAGACCAAGGTTATAGAATGATAATAGGTGCATTGGTACACGAATTAACACATGTTAAACAAATAACAAATGGTGAACTTAGACCATCCGAAGATTGGAATCTATACTATGGAAAGATGATACAGAGGTTTCAGTAAAAGATTATAAAAAAGCACAAAAAAACTACGATAATTACAAAAACCTTCCTTGGGAAAAAGAGGCATACAGTAATCAAAACAATTTAAAAAACGAATATATCTCTTCTAGCTATTTTAATGATATGAAAGGGAAGGACGCTACTTTAGATTTTATAATTGATAACATATAACTCAAGTAATATAAAGGTACAAAACAAAAGTTTAATAATGAAAAACATAATTAAAAAATTACTAAGAGAGGGGCTTGAGGAAAATAACTTCACAAAGTTACTTGGTGAAGTTACAAGTAGTCTTGATTTCTCCACTTTTAAGATAAATGAGACACTTAATCCTGAAATATGGGAAAGTAACAACACGATGAAGCCTGACGTCTTAGAAGCTCTTAAAACAATCGCCACAGATTATTGGAAAGGATTGGAATTAGAAGCTCCACTTATGAATATAACACTTACAGGTAGTCTAGCTAACTTTAATTGGTCAAAGTATTCTGACGCTGACATTCATATGATATTTGATATGAAATTCTTAGGCAAGGATAAGACTATGGTTAAAGACTTACTAGATGTTAAGACTAGAGCTTGGAACCTGAAGCACGACATTAAAATTAAGGATTTTGAAGTAGAATTGTATCTACAACCAGAAGACCAACCACATCACTCAACAGGAGTTTATTCAATTACAAATAATAAGTGGGTTGTGGAACCTAATAAGGTTGATGCTGATATTGACAAGGAAACAATAACAAAGAAATATAATACTATAATCAAGACAGTTAATGAAATCAAAAAATGTGATGATGAAGATATTGTTAAGATGCTTGAGAAGCTTAAGGATAAAATAAAAGCAATGAGACAAAGTGGTCTCGATTCAGATGGTGAATTCTCTAATGAGAACATAGTATTTAAACTACTTAGAAGAAACGACATAATGGAAGATATTGATGATATGCTTACAGATGCATATGATAAGTCCGTTTCCTTAGATTAAAGATATTTATAGATATGAGCATAATAAAATTACTAAACGAATCGTTAATTAGTGTTTACAAGAACAAAGAATTAAATGAAGGTGCTGAAGACCACCCAGACGCTAAGACAAAATGTGTAACACCACAAGCGTTAGCCGATGACATGACTAAGGAATTAAATAGAATTAACACTGCAGCTAAGGACAGAACTAAGCGAGGTGTTAAGGACATTATATATCACAAGAAACAAATACAATCAGTTATAAATAAAGAAGGTGGGCTTGACGTTGATAAATTCAAGACACTTATCACAACATCACCAAAGGTTATATTCGACAAGAACCCTAAGATGGAGAAGAGTGATGTAGGTGCATCTCAATACACAGTGAACACTGGACTACCAGCAATCTCTGGTATTATTTATGATGAAGGTGAAAAACAATTTAAACATATTAATACTTGCCCAGGTGCTGGTGCATGTCAACTAGTTTGTTATGCAAGAAAGGGGTTCTACGGAATGAATGATGGTAAGATACTTAAGTTAATTAGAAGACTTAACCTACTATGGAATGACCCTGAAGAATACTACAACATGATAATGGACGAACTAGAACCATTAGCTGTTAAACTAAAGAGGCAAGGTAGAAGAAGTGGAAGTGTTGACCAACTAGTAATTAGATGGAATGATGCTGGGGATTTCTTCAGTAAGAAGTATTTCGAAATAGCTCAAAGAGTAACTAAAGATTTAATAGAAGACGGTTATAAGGTTAAGTCATACGCATATACTAAGCAAGCTAAATTTGTTAACTTAGGTAGTGATGAGTTCATCATGAACTTTTCTAAGGGTTCTGCACCTAAGGAAATAGCTCAAGTAGATATTGAAAAGGTTAAGTATTCAGATATTGTGCCAAAGGTGTTATTTAAGAAAGTATTCAAATGGAAAGGTCCACACGTAGTTAAGGGTGAAGATGGTCTACCAGTATTTGATGAAGGTGGTAAAGAAACACTTAGACAATTAGTAGCAAAAGCATACAATGTATCTGTGGATAGACTTAAGTACCAATCTGAATTACCATCAGAAGAAGGTGAGAAGTTCCAATACGATGTTATTGTATTACCAACTGGCGATACCGATATAGGTGCACAAAGAATGGATGTTCAAAAAACATTCCTATTAATTCACTAATTATGAAGAAGTTTATAAAGAAGTTATTAAATGAAGGTTTAAAGTCAAGAATGATTGATGAATACTTTATCAAAGAAGGTCCAGACTTTAATTGTGATTGTTGTAAGTATTTTGACTTTGAATCATTGGAAAGATTCGGTGGTTTTGACCATCCAGTATATCATATGTTAGAAAAGTTAAAAAAACAAACACTAAAGTATATAAGTCCTAAACAATACATTTACGCAATAGCTAGGGGTTTTGGTAATTTAAGTTATGAAGATGCAACAGCACACGTTAACTGGGATAATGTTGATAAGTATGCAGAAGCTATGGAATCTGGAAGTAAGTTTCCTATCGGTTACTATAGAGAAGGTGAATCAGACCAAGAAGGTAGGCATCGTGCTTTAGCGGCTATGAAATTAGGTTGTGAAACAATGCCAGTAATAGTAATAGAAGACTTATATAGACAGTTAGTTGATAAATTAGCTATATCACTTAAAGGTCTTTCAAAGGAAGAGATAGATACTAAATTTAAAGAAATGGGGTATGACAAGCTTAGTGGTTTAGATTACAGAACAATAAAAAACTATATTGAACATAGATTAGATTAATAAATATGAAAAAGCTGGTAAAATACATGTTCAGATGGCAACTAAGCACACCAATATTAGCAATAATACCTTTTATATTGACAAGGTATGGTATAGATAACTTTTGGGTAACAGCATTAATTGCCAACTTAATAGGTTCACTAATATTCTTTAAGATAGACGAGGTTATATTCTCAAAAGAAATGACTAGGTTTCAAAGGTTGAGGAATAAAGTAGTTAAAAGGCAAAAGATAAAAAAATACGAAAAAGTAAAAATTTAAATAAATGAAACACTTAATTAAAAAGCTACTAAAAGAAGCTGTAAGTAAAAACGAAAAACACGAGTATCAAGTAAGATATATAGATGGTTTAATTTTTTATAAAAGAAAAGTTGGTGAAGAAATATGGTCATTTATTAGTGACGAAGAATTTTCCAAAGAAGCACCTGGTAATGAATTGATAAAGTTTGATGACAAATGAAACAATTAATCAAAAAATTGCTTAGAGAAGGACTGAAAACCAAAACGCTAACTGAAGATATAACATCTGGTAGAGCTACTGTATACCATAGAACTGGTAGAAGAAGTAAATCACCCGTTAATAGTATTGCATCTGATGGATACAGAAATAGCGGTGGTAAGTTTGGTTCTGGTGTTTACACAACATACACCCTTGAATCACAATTAAATGATGAAATGGTATATATATATGGTAATATTATTATAGAGTCAAAAGTTAAGAGTATGAAAAACTTTTTAATATTTGATTATGACATTGCCAAAAAAATATATGGAAATAAGAATTATACACTAGATAAACAATTAAGGATTATTTTAGGTAGTAACTTTGATAAGTATAAAAATGATGATAATCTAAAGAATATTATAGAAAAAATTCCTGTTGTTAAATATACTTCAGACGTCGTTACAAATTTAGTAGATAATCCTGAGTATAATGATATAGTAGCTAACATTTCTGGTATGGTATACACAAGCTCTAATGATGGTAATGTGTTACTATGTTATGATAGGAAAAATGTTGAACCTATTAGGTACACAATGGATGAGGGTAAAACTTGGAAAAATATATTAGATAAAAACATATATCAACGAATTAAGGGATACAACCCAGAAGATAAGGATAACGCTACACAAGCCCGTATACAGAATATTATTGACACCAACGACTGGGATAGGTTAACTAATGATGATATTATCTATTTATTGATGGATAAATATAAAAATGGTGGTGGGTTTGTTACGAAAATTTTTACTGAATTAAATAAGGAGACATTACGTAACTTACTAAACGCAACACCAAAAGAACATGAGAGAGAAATGATTAACCAAATATTACCGTTTATTAAGGATAAACTGGATAATATTGAAAATATTGACTTACTAAAATATATACCAAAAGAACATAAGTTAGAAATGATTAGCCAAATATTACCATTGGTTAAAGATAACCAATGGGATTATAAAATAGTTAGGTTATTACTAAACGCAACACCAAAAGAACATGAGAGAGAAGTGGTTAACCAAATATTACCGTTAGTTAAGGATAAACTAGATAGTGATATTGGAGGTGAATTACTAGACGCAACACCAAAAGAACATAAGTTAGAAATGATTAATCAAATGTTTCCATTAATGAAGGATAAATTGGATAATAATATGTTAGGTAACTTACTGCTTTACACACCAGAAGAAGATAGGTTTGACTTAGTTAATGAAATAATCCCATTGGTTAAAGATAACCAATGGGATTATAAAATAGTTTGGTCATTACTACAATACACACCAGAAGAAAATAGGTTAAAAATGATTAACCGAATATTCCCATTAGTTAAGGATAGATTGGATGAAGAGAATATGACATACACCTTACTAGAATTCACACCAAAAAAACATAAGGAATACTTACAAGGATTAATAAATAAAGCAAAAGGTCAATCATGAAACAATTAATCAAAAAATTGCTTAGAGAATCATTATTAGGTGAAATAACCAAAGAAGGGTTTAACTCAAAACTATATCATGGGGGCGTTATACCAGGTATATGGAAATTGGAAGATTTTTTAAGTAAGAACAACTTATCATCAGATAAGGTTGAGATTAATAACTTTTTTCAAAAATATATCCAATCTAGGGTACAAGATGGTTTCTATTGGTTTACAGATGATATATCTACAGGTAGAGAATTTGCTGGTCTTAAATCTGATAAGAGCGGTGGAGGACTACTCTTTTTAGTTGAAGCTGAATCATACGTAAAAAATACATTTACAACAACATGGGATGAGATGGAAGAAATGATTTATGAACTTGATTTGAATCATTTTGCAGACCTAGCGCCATACCTTAAACAAAATACAAATTACGATTCTTGGTTCACTGATATGAAAATTATGAATCAACCATATAATGATGTTTGTTTGTTTGATAAAAGCCTATTTAAAGTAACCAATGTTATATTTGGTAATGACGTTTACAATATAACACCTACTGATAAATCATTGTGGAAATAAAAACAATTAATACATGAAACACTTAATCAAAAAATTGCTTAGAGAAGGGTTGTTGAACGAAGGTGCATCACCTATACTATATCATTTTACTACGGTAAATAAATTAATTAATATATTATCAACCAATACCTTTTACTTAACATCCAACATAGGTACTTCTTCAGACCAAATAGCAGGTAATAAAGCTTATTACATCTCTTTAAGTAGAAGTAAAAGTATCGTACAAGGTTATGGTAATAAATTTAGGTTTAGTGGTGCAGCTAGGATTAAAGTAGATGGTCAAAAACTTAGTCAAAATTATAAAGTTAAATCAGTAGACTATTGGCAATACCCAAAAACACCAGAAATGATGAAACAGTTAAGTGGGGATGAAATGGAGGATAGGGTCATTAGTGATAATGATGAAATACCAAACGTAAATAAGTACATAATATCAATCGATATTTTAATAGAACCAGATAAAACCGTTAACCAAAAACTAATAGACCTAGCAAAAGATTTAGGTATTGAATTACATGTCTTCAATAACGAAAAAGACTTCGCAGCTGGACTACCAAAAAGGTCTGTAGAACCAAATGTGGTAGACAGTGAACAAGAAACTAGAGAAGAAAGTATATTCGACCTAGACAATATCGTAGGTGCGGTTACTTACAAAAACCCAGAGAAGTATAAAGAAGTGTTAAATATTATAGGTGACGAATGGAAAGAAAAAATCGAAAAGTATCACGATAAATTAAAATATTATCTAAGACCAAACGATGATTATCACTTATCAGACCTATCATCAAGTCTTGGTTCTGCAATACATAATACAAGAGCAAAATCAAATAAACTACTTAGGTACGCAATGAAAGAACTTACTTTAGATATGAGAAAAAATAATACCAAAACCGTTAAAGATTATCTAAAACATAAAATCTATATCGGTAAAAAAACTCAAGAAGATTACAACAAAGAACTAAATACTAAAATTATTGATGTAATCGGTGAACAATATAACATAGAACTAGAAAATTCGAATAACTCTTATTCTATTTATGATAAAGCTAATGAAAATGAATATAGAGGTATATGTAACTTCCCACCAGCTAGAGAGTTCTACGAAACCAAACTTAAAGAGATTAAAAAATACGTATCTGATTACGTATTAACTAATAACGATATGTTTAAAAATAGTTACGTATTAGGTGAAATTAAAGATAAGTTTGATTTAAAGGACAACAGTCAAGAAGCTAAGAGAATAAGTGAGTTACTAGATGATGTAACGCCCATGGAAGTATTAAGGCCACTACAGATGGTTGCCTGGAGAATTGATGACTTCTACTACGGCGTAGTTAAAAGAATGCAAGAAGAGGAAAAGGAACAGTGGGTGCGTAATTAATATTTATATATAAATGAAACAATTAATCAAAAAATTACTTAGAGAAGGACTGGAATCTACTACATTAAGTAAAGAAGAGTTTTTTAAACAAAATAACATTAACCCAGAAGAATTGTCCTATATGGGTAGTGGTGACTTTGGTGAGGCACACTCAATAGGTGATGGTAGAGTTCTTAAAATAACCAGGTCTAAAAGTGAGTTTGACTTTGCTAAAGAATTAGTCGGTAAAGATGTACCAGCACTAGATGGTTTTGCTAATTTCTATGCGGCTAATATAGTAGATAACCAATACTATATTATTATGGAAGAATTAGAAGAAGATTCCGATATAGAAGACCTATACTATCAAGTAGAAGAATTACTTAGTAACGAAGGACTACCAATACAATATCTACATATGTTAGATACTGATGAATTGGATTTAGATGAAGATATATTAAAATTCATTAGTGACATGGAAGATATTAACCATTCTTATAGATACTTAGGTATTGAAGCTAGTGATATAAAACCAGACAACCTAGGTGTTGATAAAAATAACAAAATAAAAGCTTTTGATATTGACGATAAAAGTATTAATGAATTATACAGATGAAACAATTAATCAAAAAATTACTTAGAGAAGGTTTGCTGGATGAAGCAGCAATTACTAGTCTTACAGGAATTGGTTTTTTTGCAAATGAATCTGAATCTGTTTTAGGGTTATACAAATCTGAAGACATGAAAAAAGGTCTTGAGAATTATGATGCTGATGAAATAAATGAATCTGTTATTGGAGCCGTTGAATTGAGGTATAACGAATCACTTCAAACTTATGAGATTAATTCGATTTATGCAGACAAAGGTTATGGTCCATTATTGTATCTTATTTCAATGACTAAATCACCAGAGGGGTTGATTCCATCAAGGACAAGCCAAGTATCTAAATCAGCAAAATCTGTATGGGAACAATTCTATTCAGGTAAAGGACAAGGTTCTGTAACATTTGAACCAATTAAAACTGGTCGTCATCAAGAGGATTACATGAATCAGAAGTATTTTATTAAAAACCCTATAGACCTAAATAAAGCAGAATCAGTAACTAAGGACATTTTAAAGAATGACAAATATGATGAAAAACTTTCCATGCTTGAAGAAGCTATTGATGGTAGGTTAAGACAAGAAATGAGAGATATATATTAATTATGAAACACTTAATCTCTAAATTTTTCCTGGCTTACAAAGTCTAGTAGCTATCTTATGAGCTATAGTGTTGTATTGGTCCTTTATATTAGATGACTTATCCAACCCATCCTCCAACTCCTTCACCATTTTGTCTATGTTAGCCTTATCTTTTTCTTCTATCGTTGTATTTTTTAATAATGAAATCAACTCTTCATGACTACTGACACTAAAATCATCACATATATTCCATTCTTCAGACTTTGAATTTACTTCCGACTCATTTAAAAAACCCCTTAATTTATTTCTGATAAAATTTTTCATTACTATCATTCTTTATTATAAATATAAAGTTATATTCATTTACTCAATTAAAGTTGTAAAATAACAACTTTAAACGTTTTTTACAATATTTATATGTAAACGCCTTATATTATGGATAAGAACATGTTAAACGAATTTAGAAGATTATCTGGTCAAGATAATATAAATGAAAATACAAACTATAAAGAAGTCGCTCAAGAAATAAATAACTCAATTTTAAAAATTGATGAAAATTTAGATGTTGAAAATTTTGCACTTGCTGTTGGTGAGATATTAAAGGAAGAGTATGGTTCACACAATTACAAAACATTTAAAAAAACATTAGATGAAGTTTTAGGGTCTTCTAAAGATTGGTTAGACTTAGAATCGCATCCATATGAAGAAGTTAATGATAAACCTATAAATGAAAATAATTTAAATGAAAGTGATGATTATAGGGGTATGGCAAATGTTGTGGCTACTAAATTAGTTCACGACCCTAGTTATAATGGTACTAGTGATGAGTTGTTCAATTTCATAATTAAAAATGAAGATATAATTAAGGATATGGGTAGTAAAATATCTGATATTGTTAGTAAATATCCAGAAATTATGATATTACTTGCACAAAACCCTAAAGAACTTAAAAAATTAATAAATAATTAAATTATGAGAAAGTTTGACAAGAAAATATCAATGCTTAAGGCTAATATATTATTCGAGCAAAGGGGTTTAATAAAAGAAAATATTAACGAAGAAGATTTAGCTGAAGTGAAATACGACAAACCGTGGAAAGAGTTAGAAGGTTATATAGATGCTGAAGAACTAGTTGGGAAACACTTATGGTTTCACACCAACAGAACACACAGAAATAACGGATACAACGGTATGATTGGTGTGTATACCTCAACTGAAAAGGGTAGAAAAGGTTCTTTAACTAAAAAATACACCAACGAAGTTAGAATTAAAAGCCCTATATACTTTCAAACCTCAGATAGTGGTTCAGCAAGAATTAAAAAATCTAAAGAAGAAAAAGGTGGTGCTGGTGAAAGAAAATTAATTGCTGGTGTATCTGGTGTTGTGGTACCCACTGGTGATGGCGGTAGTAGCGGAATGATTGAAGCTGGATTTAACCCATTTGATAGTGTCGCCCCATGGTTCTATCTAAAAAATGATGCAGACAAAAAAGAAATTGTATCAGCAGACGAAGTATTTTTTCATGCATCCAAGGAAGGTGAGTGGTCGTTTTTTATTAAAGGACCTAAGTTTAGTGATAGGTCAGGAAAAAAGGAAGAACCAGAATTAGAAGTAGAGCCAGAAGCTGATGAACTAGAGCTAGATAAAGAAATAAACGAAACTATGAAAAAGAAGAACAGAATACTTACAGAATCTCAAAAGAGTCAAATTACAGAAAATAAGGAAAAAGCAATACTTGAATCATTCGCTAGTACTTTTAATAAGATTAAGAGAATTGATGAAAGTGAAATAAATGAAAATAGTTCTGACACTTATTTTGAAACACTTTCAGAAACATTAGATTACGTTAGAGAACAAGTTTTAAAAATGGGTTACACACTTGACGAAGATGATTTACACTTTCAATTCGGTACAGGTGGTGTTTCATACGGACAAACTAAAAGCGCTGTTATACCACTTTTAAAGAATGGTGAACCAATACTTGGTAAAGGTGGTAAACCCTTAAATAGGGGGGTTAATATTGTTATTTATAGAATGGATAGTGGTAGATATGAATTAACATTTTACAAGACTTTTTAAAACAATTAAAGATATGAAAAATAATAACAGAATACTCACAGAGTCTCAAAAGAAACAAATTATTCAAGACAAGGAAAAAGCAATACTTGAATCATTCGCTAGTACATTTAACAAAATTAAA
>Ga0114915_1000920_pt1 | contig 12967 bp, 14 predicted proteins | sample MalvirAntarct_55_FD_87288 | JGI IMG/M metagenome (GOLD analysis project Ga0114915, IMG submission 87288) | Marine viral communities from the Global Malaspina Expedition - Malaspina viral metaG Antarct_55 | ecosystem: Environmental > Aquatic > Marine > Oceanic | place: South Georgia Island...
ACAATAACATGAGTGACAGTGATCACTATCAACTAATGCACCTAACACAAATGGTCTGTGCATCCATAACGGCAATGGAAGAAGACGAAGAAGTTCGTCAGGTTCTAACAGATATTGTAGCTGATGTACAAGAAGAAATGAAAGAGGTAGAAGTAACGGCAGAGAAAAAGATCGTAGCCGTAGATGATAACATAATCAACGTTAAGTTTGTATAAGGAGAACACAAGATGGACAGTACAATAACATTAAACGGAGAGTCATTTACTATTGGAGACACCACACTGTCTGACAATGTGAACTCACCTGATCACTACAACTTTGCTGGCATAGAATGTATTGATGCTATTCGTGCCGCCACGGGTTCAGAGGGTTTCGATAGTTATCTACAGGGTAACATAATGAAATACTTGTGGAGATACCAGTACAAGAATGGTGTTGAGGACTTGAAGAAGGCGCAGTGGTATTTGAGTAGGCTCATTGAGGCGCAGGATGTTAGTTAAAGTTTTCTTAACCCTTGACATAGACGAAGAGGAATATCAAATGCCTGTTGATGGTGTGCTTGATGAAGAAGTACATCATGCCTTACAGGAATACATATATGACATCGACGGTATGTCAATCAAATCAATAAAGATAATAACGGAGTAGTATACACATGAACAATTATTTACCAACAGATTACCAAGCATTCATACACACCTCCCGCTATGCTAGGTGGCTTGATAGTGAAGGGCGCAGAGAGTCATGGCCTGAGACGGTAGGCCGTTACATGAATGACGTAGTACGTAGAGCACTGGACACAGACACTATCAGTATTGCAAAAGAAATTGAGGACGCAATCCTTAGTCTAAATCTTATGCCATCTATGAGGGCAATGATGACGGCGGGGCCAGCACTTGATCGTGACAACACGGCAGGTTACAACTGTTCATACCTACCCGTTGATGACCCCAAGTCATTCGACGAGGCCATGTACATCCTCCTCTGTGGTACTGGTGTCGGTTTCAGTGTAGAGCGCCAGTTCATCAGTAAGCTCCCAGACGTGCCTGAGTTGTTCGAGAGCGAAACGACTGTTGTCGTCAAGGATAGTAAGGAAGGGTGGGCTAAGGGGTTCCGTCAAGTTCTTGCTCTCCTATGGGCTGGTGAAATCCCTAAGTGGGATGTTACACGTATTCGTCCTGCGGGTGCAAGACTTAAAACATTTGGTGGTAGGGCATCTGGCCCTGCACCACTGATTGAATTGTTTAACTTTGCTGTATCTACATTCAAGGCTGCACAAGGACGTAGGCTATCGTCACTTGAGTGTCACGATCTTATGTGCTTCATTGGTCAGGTAGTTGTAGTAGGTGGAGTACGCCGTAGTGCTATGATTTCATTAAGTAATCTATCGGATGATCGTATGCGTCACGCTAAATCAGGGCAGTGGTGGGACGGTGCAGCACACCGTGCGTTAGCCAATAACTCTGTGTCGTACACTGAGAAGCCAGACATGGAAACATTTATGCGTGAATGGTTGTCATTGGTTGAGTCCAAGTCAGGTGAACGTGGTATCTTCAACCGTGAGGCATCCAAGAAACAGGCAGCTAAGTATGACAGACGTGATCCTAACCATGAGTTCGGAACAAATCCATGTTCGGAAATAATTTTAAGACCATATCAGTTTTGCAATTTAACCGAGTGTGTTGTTCGTGCAACAGATACGCTAGATACACTGACAGAAAAAGTTAAACTCGCTACCATCTTGGGTACGATTCAGTCTACTATGACACGTTTTCCATACCTACGCAAGATATGGACAACTAATACAGAAGAAGAACGGTTGCTTGGTGTGTCACTGACAGGGATCATGGACAACCCCCTGACTACAGCTAAGAACAAAGGATTGGATAATACGCTTGAACATCTTCGTCAAATTGCTGTTGCTACTAACGCTATCTGGGCTGATAAGCTTGGCATTCCTCGTAGTACTGCTATCACATGCGTCAAACCCTCCGGTACTGTTTCACAACTTGTTGACTCAGCCTCTGGGATACACGCCAGACACAGTAACTATTACATACGTACCGTAAGGGGTGACAACAAAGATAGCTTGACACAGTTTATGAAGGATCAAGGCGTACCTAACTCACCGTGTGTGATGAAGGGCGACACTACTACAGTGTTCAGCTTCCCTGTGAAGTCACCACCTAAATCTGTAACACGCAATGACTTAACCGCAATCGAACAGTTAGAAACATGGCTGGCATACCAACGGCACTGGTGCGAACATAAGCCAAGTATTACATGCACTGTATTGGACGGTGAGTGGATGGCAGTGGGTGCATTTGTATACGAACACTTCGATGAGATGTCAGGTGTGTCTTTCTTGCCACACTCAGACCATACTTATCAACAGGCACCCTATCAAGAGGTTGGAAAGAGTGACTACAATATGTTACTGTCCTGTATGCCAAGCAAGATTGATTGGGCTAAGCTATCTGACTACGAGATAGAAGATAACACCAACGCAATGCAGACGTTAGCGTGTAGCGGTGATGCCTGTGAGATCGTGGACTTAACCTGATGTATGTTGTTGTAAGCAGGTCACAGTGTAACTTCTGCGATGTAGCAAAGGCGGCAATAAAAGGAAAGGGGTACTCCTATGTGGAGTACTCCATTGAAAGTTCCAGTAGTAAGTGGGTACTAACCCTACTAAAGCTGGCGCAAATAAAGACGGTGCCTCAAATCTTTGATGGTACTGGTAAACATATCGGTGGATACACTGATTTAGTAGAACATTTGAAGGAGAAGTAACATGAATGCATATCGCAAACCCTTTTCACGCAATCTCTACGGTAAGTATGACGCAGTAGCAAAGGAAAAACTTATAGAACATCTGTCTAAGGATGGTCACACATTAGTAGACGCAGAGGAATCATTTGATGCAGACTTAGTGACCCGCAAGGATGGAGAGAAACACTTCAGTGAGGCAGAAGTAAAGACTGCATGGACAGGTGATTGGCCTAAACACTGGGCAGAAATACGTATACCTGAACGTAAAAAGAAGTTGCTATCTAAGCATACAAACAACTTGAAGTTCTATGTGTTCAGTGGTGACATGTCTAAGGCATGGTGCATAGACAGTTCACTGTTGACTGACGATAAACTAAAGGAAGCAAGTGGACGAAACATCTACCAAGGGGAACAGTTCTACCACGTACCATACACAGAAGCGCAGCTTATTAACGTAGCATAAGGAGTACTAACATGATAAATAAATCAAGAGCGCAACGAGGCTTGGGTAAGTACGATGCACCGTTGAGGGTACAGCATCAGATGGGATATGATTCCTTCAAGCATGGGCGGCTTGAGAATCCATTCAGTGATGACACGATGCAGTACCGTGAGTGGCATAGGGGGTTTAACAGAGCCTTCTATGACAATTTAAAGAGAGTGAAAGACCATGAGGCTAGAGCAAGAAGCAACTCAGTTCCTAAAGGAGAAGTATAGCATGTCAGATTTTAATGCATACCAACGTATGGCAGCTACTACCGCAATATACCCAGAGGAACATCGTATCCTGTATCCCGCACTAGGGTTAGCAGGTGAGGCAGGTGAGGTAGCGAACAAAGTCAAGAAGCTTATTCGTGATGGGCCTGACGGTAGGCCAGATGATTGGCGAGAACAGATATCCAGTGAGATTGGTGACGTACTATGGTACTGTGCTTCACTTGCTACTGATCTCAACCTTACCTTGGGTATGATAGCTTCACAGAATGAGAAGAAGTTAGCAATGCGGAAGAAGGCAGGTACGATAGGTGGATCAGGGGATACACGATAGTGTAACGAAGTTAACGATAGACAAAAAAATAGGGGGCTGTTAAGGCCCCCTTTTCTTATTTACTGTATGCATCCCTGTATGCACCAGCTATTTTTATTAAGGTGTTCAAGTCACCCGCATCAAGTGGGTCGGGCGCATCACCGTACCTGTCTACAAAATCTGTAGTGGCTAACCTACGATACTCTGGTGTTACCCTACGATACTTAGTCATTGCCTTGGCGTAATCATCCCCTTGTGCAATTGATCCATCACGTATCTTAGTTTTAAACTTACGCAGTCTTGCAGCTACAAGTGGACGTACCTTATTACTTACAAACTCATCCTCTGTGAATGTTTCTTTCACCTTACTACTGGCATCTGAATACTCTTGGCGTAACCTTACCTCTTGATCTTGTGCGATCTCAGTCAAGGTAGGCATGTATCCATTGACCATACTTTGTTCAAAGCGTTTTATGCTGGGTACTTTACTACGACTACCGAAGTCTCGCCAGTTAAACCCTAGACGTTTAAGGTATTCACCTTCTTCATCTGGCTTATTCGTAATTGTAAGACCACCAAACTTCATCCAAGGATACAAACGTTCTTTACCCTCAGAGTAGAATGGATACTCTTGACGTGGTGCCGCTGCATCTTCTTCTGGTGATACTCCAATGCCACGCTGTTTGAGACTACGTGTAACTTCTTTACCTAGTGTACCGGAGAAACTAAGGGTAGGGTCAGTAGACACATCTTTAAACTGTGTACCACGTACACCTGCGGCACGTTCAGCGTCAATGATCTGACCCAAGGGTACTGCCCATGTACCTAACCAGTTACCTAGTGTTCTACCTATTGCACGTCCTGATGCCTCACCTGCAGTTAGGTCAGTAGCATCTGCCATCTGTGCAATCTCTTCTATAACAGAATTACCTACACCTGTACGGAAGTTACTACCTGTGAATAGTTCCACAAATTCCTGCATGTCAAATCGTTCTTCAAACGTGCCAGCAATCTTACGCTTAGTCATCTCACCAAGGTACAAGAACTGAGCCATAGGGTACACTGCTGTAGTATCCATCTGTTCATCTTCACCTACAGCTATCTGTTCAAAGTCTGCTGGGGCATCATCTGCACTACGCATGTAGTAACCTGCACCTACCGCAGCCATGCCCATCATGTTACGTGTGATACGCTGCCTGTCCTTGGAGGTAAGTGGGCCACCGCCTACACGTCCACCCGTAACAAGACTAGTCATCTTACGTGTGAGTGGTATAGATGCACCACCTGCGTACTGACCCATAAGCTCCATGCTGTTGAACATAAATCGTGGAAACGGTATAGCTACAGTCAAGCCATTACGTACAATAAATTGAGATACGTTACGGAACACAGGTATCTCAGGTTGCTTAGCGTATGTAACGTCAAGTGCTTTAGTTACAGCCTCATCTACAAGTGCAGTAAAACTTGGCGCACCCTCTGGCTTAACAGATGAAGCATCATTCATTAGGTCTTTTAGCTTGCCAGCATTAAGGCTATCAACCAAATCTATCTTGTACTCACGGCGAACAAGACGTTCAAGCTCACCGAAGTATTGCCCCCGGCGTATCAAGTATTCCTGCCAACGGTTGGGTGTGTTAAGAAAACTTACCGCATCTTCAGCTTCAGAAAGTACCTTATCTACTACGCCGCCTCCGCCTCTACCTGTGAGCGCCTGTATCTCATTGATATTATTATACATTGCATCAAGCTGCTTAGCCATCTCTGGTTGTTCAAGTATTAAATCGCCATAACCTTGAGCTAAGTCAGGACGAGAGAACATATACCGCATGTTAGCAAAGCTATCTGACCAGTTCTCACGGGAGAATAAACGTTTAGTACCAGCCATGATACCTGCATCTGCAGCTACATAGATGGCATCATCCATTACGTTACCTAAGCTTTCCATAGGTGCACGTATTCCACCAGACATCATGTTACGAGCAGCCGTAGCAATCTGTGACACAAGGCCACCCCTACGTACATTCTCTACACGCATGACAAACTTACGGAACTCACCAGCATCTCTTGCTGCACGTTTAGCTGCGTCTGCCTCTGCTACACTCTTAGGTTTTATTCTATTTATTTGTGATAGCTTATTAAGAACCTTACCAGCCTGTGACCCAGAACCTACTACAGTTAATACATAGTCTTCAAAGGATAGGCCGTAGCCATTCAACTCATCCAACAAGTCTTGCTCTGGTACAAGCTTTTTGTTTACTGTCAACTCAAATAGGTTGTCTATTACAGTTTTATCTGGACTCCAATCGTCAGGAAACCTAGCTTTGTAATCAGATGCAAGTGCTACAATACCATTAAACTTTTCAGGCTTTAGTATGGGTGACGTAATCATATCGTCACCTAAGTCCAAGTCAAACAAAGCACCATCACGTTCTGTAATTTCTTCAGCGGTATCAAGGCCAGCCTGACGTGACAGGTCTGTGTCTATCTCTAGGTTAGCACCCTTCTTTACAGATATAGTTTTACCTGTAGTGGTTTCAAACTCTAGGATAAGTTCATCTGCAATGTCACGGTTCTTTGCCGCTACATCTGCAGCACGTGCCTGTGCCTCATCAATGTTACGCATAGTTGCAAGTCTTGCACCACCGGGGTTGTTTCGTTGAGCTTTGGCAGTAGCCTTAGCTTCACGTATTACTTGACGTGATAGTCCACTGGCACTAGCTCTAGCACCTGTAGATATGGCAGTATTTATTGCACCTTGAACGTTGCCAATGGCAGGTACAGTTTCTAAGAACTCACCTGCCGCACCTGCACCGTCAGCAATAAAGTTAGCTAAATCTGCGGGGTCTTCAATGCGATAACGCCCCAGTGTAACTGCACTAGATAGTGTCTCAAATGCAGAGGGACTTGTTTCGTACAAGGTAGCAAATGCAGACTCCATACCGTCAACGGTAACTGCACCAGCCTTCTGGAAGAAGTTACCCATGCCCATCAACCAACTTGTAGGAAGCTTAGACATTGCTACGTCCATGAAGTTAGCATCACGCATACCATTACCAGATGCAATAGATTCAGCTATAGTAGCCTCATTCTCCGTTCTAGTACCAGACTCTTTTAATTCTTGCCGCTCCTCTTCGGTTGCAGTTCCTTCTGTAACTTTACGTTCTAGCTCATCTAACTTAGTAAAAAAGTCATCCATCTGGGCAATGTCATCTTTGACACCAGCTAGACGCTCACCTGCTTCGTACTCGTACACAGGTTCTATGTACTCTTTACTTGGATCATCTGCAACTGGTACAAGCCAATCCGTATCACCTATCTCTTGAGGTGGGGCAACTAAGGCTGCGTCCTCGTTTGGCTGTACAGTCGTGTCACCTGTGTAAGATTTTAAAAAGTTAAGCACACTCCCACTATCAGCGGATGGTGCCGTTTGTTCTGGTTGAACTGTCGTTGTCTGTTCTTCTTCTTTGTCGGAGTTATACCCACTTAGAAAGTCTAGTACGCTTGCACTGTCAGCCATTGTTTATATTACCCACCTGATATTACAATAAACGGCATACCTGTTTTATAGTCAGGTACACCCGTATACACAACATACATTGGTTGATCTGTGTTTGGGTTAGTGGTTTGTACTACTTGACCGGGAGTATACTGCCCTTGTTCTGTAGCGGCAGCAAAATCTTCAACCGCTGGTACGTTAACTATACCAGCAACTTTAGTTGGGTCATTTATAATATCGTAGCCATAGGTTTTTATACCGGACAATGCTGTAGTACGAATAGCAGCTGCCGTATTTGCCATGTTAGGATCATTGATACCTTCGTTACGTTGGTTAAGCTGATACGAAATCTCCATGCTTGCCACATCTGCAAGGTGTTGGTTGCCATCGTTAAGATTAGTAAGCTCATCATTCAAGCCAATCTTAAATCCAAACTTAGTTAGTGCACCCCTACGAATTTCAGATACGTTAGCACTGATAGTACCAAGAGTAAAGCTAGGTGTTTCCGTACCTTCCTCTGCACGTTCTGCTTCTTTCATTGCGGCTAAGTCAGCTAATAGTTTCGTTTGCTCTGCCTTTAATGTAACTGTATCAGTATCTTTAGTGGCGTTAGCTAATTTATTAGAAAGGGTAAACAGTCTACCGCTAAAAGTTTTTTCTTTTGGTCCCGGCTTTGGGTAGTAACTAGCTAACATTTTTGTGTTAATGCCAAACTCTCTTAATAGAATGTCATCACTTTCTGTTTCCGTTACATTTGCTCCTGATGTAGCTTCCAAACTTCCTATGGGAGCGGGTGTAGCTGTGGCATCTATAGTACTATTAATTACCTCACCGTCTTCAGCGCTACCATCACCCTTGACAGAAGAAAATCTAAACAGTTCGCCGAAGTCATCTCCATTTTCAACAGCTTTTTGACCCCATTGCAGATACATGTCACCTGCTCTTTTACCTTGTCCCGCAAGCTCTGCGGCTTCTGCGTCAGTTAATCCAAGAGCTTTAAACGCACCCATGTATTCTTCTGCTGCTGCCTTCTTTGCATCCCGCTTGGCTTGCTTAGCTAAACGTTGACGTGTAGCAACAGTACGTGCTTCATCTTGTAACTTCTCAGAACGTACTCGCTCATCATCTAAACGATCCGTTAGTTTACTGGCAAATCCTGCACCGAATGCCCCTATATTAAATCCCATTAAACTCTCCTCGCCATAAGGCCACTAGGCTGTGGCTCTTCTATTTCTACAACTTCTTCTTCTTTACTTTCCTGTAAAGCCTCTGGTAGTTTCTCACGCATACGCTTCATGGCAAGTGCAATCTTTGACTCACTAATTTTGTCTTCATCAATCGGTGCTTCAGTTCCTAGTGTATACTCAATACCTGCATCGTCACCAATGAATGCCAGCATCTCAATGATAACTGGCATGGCAAGAATACCTACATCAATTGTGTGTAAGCCCTGCATCACGGCGGCAGATTGCATTGAGTCAGCCATAGTAGTTAGGGGAATGCCTAGCTCCATGCTATCTAGCAATGCCTCGTATACGTCATCAGCTACAAGTCTAGGTATATAAAACTCTAGTGCCTGTTCAACAGTAGTGTACTGAGGTGGGTTCTGCCAAGGTCTACTACCAACTTCAGCAGTCATACCCTGACCGGGAATAGGATAGTCGAAGGAAGGTGTAGGTAATTCAGCCATTGGTTATCTGCTTTCTTGCTTTGCGGATAGAGGACACATAGTCCCGTACCCTGTCAAGGGGTTCACTAGATTTATTTTTAGTCTCAGGTTTACTATTTCGGGACAGTAAACCCATACTCATGGAAGATTTCTTAGGTGCTTCTGGTTCATCCATGATACCTAAATTTGTGTATGCTTTTGCAGCAGGGTTAACGTTCATAATGTATTCCTCTTATTAAATTCCAAGTAAACCTAAGCCTTTGCCTAGTAGTGTATCACCACCTAGAGGCGAAGTAAACATAGTAGCTACAAGACCACCCCAAGAAGCGGAAGATTGGTAGTCAGCTTTAGCTTGCGCAATGTCTGCGTTTGAATCTATTTGTAATTTAACACTGGCTAAATCCACAATACGCTGACGTTCATTCTCCGCACTATTCCAAGCCCATTCCATACTGTCTTGGTAGTATGACCACAAATCATTGTATGCAGTATTAGATATGCCTAGTACGGCGGATGCATTAATTTCATTAGCACGATTAATTGATGTAGTGTCAGCCGTAGCTACTTGTCTACGCCAGTTGGCATTGTTCTGATCAATTACTAATCTGTTCTGTGCATTAAACTGATCACGCTGGTTCATCATCTCTGCAGCAAACCTGTCCTGTGCATTTACCTGACCTGCATTATACTGGTTCTGAGCGTTAGCCTGTGCCGCATTGAACTGCCCTGCCTGAGTATTTAGACTAGCAAAGAACTGATCAGTCTGGTTCTCACTGGTTGCATTAAACTGTGCAGCGGCATTGGTAGCAGCTTGATCGGTAAACAAAGATTGTATTTGTTGTTGTGATTTAAACAAGCTAGTCTGTTGTTGGTTATTTAGATTAGCCATGTCTACTTGCAAGAATGACTGAGCATTCATAACTGCAGCTTGCTGACGGTTGTTAAGATTAGCTACATCTAAGTTAGATAGAGCAGCTGCCTCTGCCATTACCAATGCTTGTTTACTAGATAGGTTACTAAGGTTAACCGTGTTAGCGTTACGACTATTCTCCAAAGCTACTTGTTGCTCTGCAGTAAAGTTCATGTTAGCTATATCACTAACCTTACTTGCATTCATTACACGTGATTGGAAGCCTTGATCAAACTCCTGACCCATGAATGTAGCACGTTGTTGTGCCGCAAGCATAGTACGTTGCTGTCGATTAGATAGGTTCTGTGATTCAAACTGTGCAAACACTTGGGCATCCGCTGACGCAATAGGCAGTGACGCTTCCATAGCGGCCTGTATGAGTGCCTGTCCAGCCATAGATGATGCACCTAGACCACGAGATGTCATCGTGGCTGTGGCGCTACGCATTGCACCAGCAGCCCATGCAGGTGTATTGCCACCCTCAAATTGCTGTAGCAATCCTTCTAGCTGACCTTGTACAGTAGCTTGTTTGGTTGGGGTAGCGGTAGCTGCCTGTACTTCTTCCGTAAACTTAACGGCTGTCTGTGCGTTAGCTACGCCACTTATCAGTTCACCATCTTCTACCTTACGTTGTACAGGGTTCTCCATAAGAATAGATTTACCTTGTGCAGCTTCAAGCTCACTTACATTTGTAGAGTTAGCTGCCTGTGCAGCAACTACGGAACGTGGGTCTACTACTCCCTGCGCTGCATCTGTTTCATCTGTTACGGCAGTTACTTTTTCTGATGCAGTATCGGCTGTCATAGTATTAGCGGATGTAATATCAGGCAGATTAGCAAGGTTTGTATTAGCGGTAGTTACTGGAGTAACTATATCCCCTGTTACCTGACCACTGTAAGGACTGACAAGTTGATCTGCCGTTATGTTAGTACCTACAGGTTGTACAGTTGCACCTGCTACAAGTCCCGGTTGAATTGCACGGTTAGCTTGGAGTTCAGATACGGACTGACCTTGATACGCAAGTTGTTGTGGAGGTGTTACAAAACCACCGGGTGCATAGTTAGGTTTAGCCATGCCACCCATAGCCATTTCCATAGCCTTGTTCTGATACATGTTCATAGTATTCATCTTGTCAGGGTTTTGATTTAAGTAACTATCAAACCCAATCATGTCACCTTGATAACCTAGCTTACCTGCAATACGTTGCATAGCTTCTGGTTTAAATCCTTTGAACTGATTACTGTTTGCATCTACAGAACCACCTTCATTGTACGTTCTTTGTACACCTGTACCAGCGGTAGATAACGGGTTTATTTCTGTAATACCAAAATTATTACCGCCGTTATACGAAGATGTAACGGGCGCTGTAACTGGAATTATAGTTGGTGCTATCAATGGTTGATTAAAACTTTCTAAGTCAATAGTTTGTTGCCCAGTATAACTTGCAGGAAGCGGTATGTTCTCCATTTGATTTACACGCCTTGCTCCTGTAGGACTAGTAGTTAAACCAGCAATCGCAGAAGGTTGTGCAGCACTGACGTTTGAAGCGGCTGTGTTTGGTGTAGTATTTGGATAGTACCCTGTGCTGACAGGCTGACCAGACGCAGGAGTAACACCATCTATTAGTACAGGTGCAGATTGACCGACAGATGAACTTACTTGAGGATTAACTACTTGAGGATTAACTGCTTTAGGTTTGACTGAAAATATTTGACTAGAGTCTCCTAAAAACTCTGAAAGACCAAAGTACTTACCTCGTTCTTGTGCTTGCTCAAGAGTAGTAAAATTTCCACTAAGAAGGGTGCCATCAGAAGACATAAGAGCAAAACCTTCTTTTCCACCCATAACTTCTGAATCCGCACCATACTTAATAATGCCTGCTTTTTTCTCCTTACTAGGATTAGAAAAAATAGGGTACTTTTCTCTGTTAGTATTTTCGTTAGGATCAAGGTTATAGGCGGTAGCTGCCCCACTATTATACTGAGCAGCATTTGCATTTATAGCGGATTGTACAGGGTCTTCAGATGCCATAATAGCAGCCCAGTCACGTGTGTCTGTATTTGCACCAATAGTACCATAGATAATCTCAGATGCAGCATTAGTGTCTACACCTGTAGCATCTATAAACTCTTTCATGCTAGGTCTGTTTTTTGCATCAATAGCTGTAGCCATTATTTTTACCTTTACTTATCTTTTGTTGTCATATGACAAAGTATACTTGATGTGTTTTGCGTTGTCAAGTAACGTATTATTACAGTATGTTTTATTCTTACCATTTATCTTGCTTTACACCTAAGAAATACATAGCTATTATTAAAGCCCCTACACCTGCTAGTGCTACCGCAATACCTGCAGCCCAGTTAATGCAGTTGTCTATGAACTCTTGTTTTTTGTAGACTAGTTCACGCTGTTCTTTACGTTGCTGTGCTTCTATTCTTACTATCTCATCCCATGCGCTAGGTCCATAAGTCCAAGAGATGTGTGCTCTAAGTTCTTCTCGCATTTCTTTAAGCTTTTGTTTCTGTGACCAAAGGTCAAGTGCAGTAGCTTGGTTGTCGTTAAACATCTTGTATAGAGGTGGGTTCTTTGCTTTTTCCTCTAAGAAATCTAAGTCACTTACCGCTTTAGACCACTGAGAAATAGAGCCAGCCATACCAGATATTTCTCTACCTACCTCAACGGCTTTTTTAATACCTTTGTACGCAGTAGTAGCTGCAGCCATAGCGGTAAACGGATCAATCATTTATCCATTGACATCCATACTGCGCCTACGATAAACGTCAGTACGGCGACAGTGGTTACTTTTATTGCTGTTGTCCAGATGGACTTGCGAGTGTCACGCCAAGCTTCAATTAAACTTCTCATCTCTGTGATGTCTCTGTGTGCATCATCATCAAGTAGACCGATAGAACGTAGGGCTTCCTTAGCTCCACGCCTAGCTGCACGGTCTAGCATTGCTTCTAGTTCATCATGTGTGATGGTTACTTGGCTCATATTTTAACTCGTTCTTATTAATTAAGCATTAAGGGCGTCTAAGTCATCCCAGATAGTTGTAGCAGCAGTAGCAGGAACAAAGGCTATATCATTGCCATC
>Ga0114915_1000921_pt1 | contig 12967 bp, 14 predicted proteins | sample MalvirAntarct_55_FD_87288 | JGI IMG/M metagenome (GOLD analysis project Ga0114915, IMG submission 87288) | Marine viral communities from the Global Malaspina Expedition - Malaspina viral metaG Antarct_55 | ecosystem: Environmental > Aquatic > Marine > Oceanic | place: South Georgia Island...
GCGAACAAGCCTCTACATGGGGCAATACTGTCAATGACAACATGCAGATCGTCGACCGCCTAACTAACGGCGTTGGTGCAATTACGCTGTCTGGTACGACGCATGCGCTAACGACTAGCAACGGTATCGTTTCTGACGGCCAATATAAAGTTTTGGTCCTCGGAGGCTCTCCTTCAGGTACAAACACCGTAACTGTAGCGCCCAACGATGCGCAGCACTTGTACATCGTCAAGAACAATAGCGGTCAGACAGCCACATTCACTCAAGGCTCAGGGGCAAATATAAGCGTTTTATCTGGCACAACAAAAATTATCTACTGTGATGGCGCGGGTTCTGGCGCTGCTGTTGTAGATGTTACAGGCTCCTTGGACCTTGGCGCGCTTATCGTAGGGGGAACCACAGTTACGGCTACTGGCACAGAGCTCAACATCCTCGACGGTGTTACTTCTACCACTGCGGAACTAAACATTCTCGACGGTGTGACATCTACCACTGCGGAACTAAATATCCTAGATGGCGTGACATCGTCCACAGCTGAGATAAATAAGTTAGACGGGTTTACTGGCGTTGTCGCAGATTTAAACTATGCGAAGGACTTACGGGCGACAGGTGTTACGACTTCTGAGTTTGATGTTCTAGATGGCGTCACGGCGACCACAGCCGAGGTGAATATTTTAGATGGCGTAACATCTACAACAGCCGAGTTAAACATCCTAGACGGCGTCACAGCTACGACCGCCGAGTTGAACTACGTTGATGGCGTGACATCAAGCATCCAAACGCAGGTGGACGCCAAAGCGGCTAACACTACACAGGCCACGGCAGTTTGGGAAACAGGCACAGCCACAACGGAAACTATCGTGTCACCTGCTAACGTAAAGGCTGCTATTGAAAGTTTAGTAGCAAGTCCTAAAACCTTTGCTGAATCGTATGTAACTTACTCAGGGGGTACACCTACTCAAGTAGATGGTTACGGTTTCTCTTCTGTAACGAGACCAGGAGCAGGTGACACTGCGTTTGTGTTTAGCACTGCACAAGCGGACACAGATTACATTGTTGACTCTCACCAACAGGGTTTGGCAACCAGTGATAGTAGATATCAATGGTGGCTTATTGCAAAGGCAAATACTGGTTTTACTATAAGATATAGGTTTACTACTCTTGCTGCAAATGATGTTGATATTTGGGTAATGGCTAGACGTTTAACGTAGTCCAAAAAGAAAGTCATACGGAGATTTATAATGCCACTTCAAAAACTTCAGCTTCGCCCCGGAATTGTAAGGGATGTAACCGACTATACTAACGAGGGTGGTTGGCGTGACGGTGATAAGATACGTTTCCGTATGGGGTCTCCCGAAACTATTGGTGGTTGGACTCGATACACCACCACCACATTCCTCGGCATTTGCCGGGGGTTGCACTCATGGACCGCGCTTAACGGCACGAACTTTATCAGCGCGGGTACTAACTTAAAGTTATATTTACTAGATGGTAATGCCCCTATAGATGTTACACCCATACGAGCTACTACATCCGCAGGGGATGTTACTTTCGCCGCTACTAATGGTTCTTCGACAATCACTGTGTCGGACACAGACAACGGTGTATTTTTAAACGATTTTGTTACGTTTTCAGGGGCCGCTACTCTTGGTGGTAACATTACAGCCGATGTGCTGAACAAGGAGTATCAGGTCGCTTCTATCGTAAATGCTAACTCCTACACTATAACTGCTACTGCTACTGCTAATTCATCGGACACCGGTAACGGTGGCAGTAGTACAGTTGGTGAGTACCAGATCAACACTGGTTTGGACTCCGCTACTACTGGTAGTGGGTGGGGCGCAGGCGTTTGGGGTCGTGGAACTTGGGGCTCTGCAGCAAACGTGAGTATACCCAGCGCTAACCTACGCCTATGGTCTATGGACAACTTTGGAGAAGACTTACTGGCGAACGTACGGGGTGGGGGTATATACTACTGGGATTCCTCGGGGGGCACTTCTTCCCGTGCAGTCAATATTACTAGTGTAAGTGGCAGCAACCAACCGCAAGCCGCTAATATCGTTCTTGTTTCTGAGCGAGATCGTCACGTTATTGCCTTTGGTTGCGACCCACAAGGAGACCCCGGCAACCTCGACCCTTTAACTATACGGTTCTCGGACCAAGAGAGTTTTACTGATTGGGCGGCGACATCGACCAATACTGCCGGTGAACTACGTATTGGTACTGGCTCTGAGATCGTCGCTGCTGTGCAAACCAAACAGCAAGTGGTGGTTTTTACAGATCGCTCTGTATCCGCAATGCAGTTCATCGGCGCACCGTTTACTTTCGGTTTGTCTGAAGTGTCTACAAACACCTCTATCGTTTCACAAAACGCCGCCGTCGCTGTTGGGGACGCTGTGTATTGGATGGGGGACGAAGTGTTCTACAAGTATGACGGTAACGTGCAGATTATCCCGTGCCCCGTAGAAGAATACATTTTTAACGACACGAACAACACACAGAGCTCTAAAATAACTGCGGGCGTAAACAGCAAGTTTAACGAAGTGTGGTGGTTCTACCCGTCGGTTAATAGCCAAACAAACGATAATTACGTGGTCTTCAACTACGCCGAAAACATCTGGTACTATGGAAGTCTTGCCCGCAGCGCGTGGCGTGACGATGCGCTTTCTAGCCTACCTTTAGCTGCTTCTACTGATGGATATTTATACTTTCACGAAGACGGTCTCGACGATGGTAGTACTAACCCGCCCAGCCCTATAAGTAGCTACATTGAATCTAGCGCCATCGACATCGGCGACGGGGATAATTTTATGTTTGTGTCGAGAGTTATTCCCGACCTCACGTTCCGAAATTCTACGGCTACCCCGCAAGCTACGTTTACAGTAAGTGCGAGAGATTACCCCGGCGCTGCGTTCGACCAAACTAATTCGGGCTCTGCAGTGCGCTCTGCCACAGTTCCCGTAGAACAGTTTACAGAGCAGTTGTTTTTTAGGCTGAGAGGTAGGTCTATGTCATTAAAAGTTTCGTCTGCTACGTTAGGGACGGAGTGGCGGCTCGGCACCCCGCGCGCTGATATGCGTACGGATGGGAGACGGTAATGTCCCAAACCACTACGATCCCATTTTTTGCAGCCGCCCCTGCCGAGTATAGTCAAGAGTATTTAGCACAGGTTACACGGGCGTTTGCCCTGTACGCTCAACAGCAGCAGAACCCCGGCCCGAGCAGGGTTAGTACGCTCAACTTAACAGGACTTTCCGTCTATGCGAATAACGCAGCTGCTGTGTCTGGTGGTTTGGTAGTGAACGATGTATATAAGACCGCAGCTGGAGAATTAAGGATAGTAGTATGACCGATAAAACAAAGCCGGAACAAAAAGATGTATTCGTGCCGATTACTGCGCCGAAACCTGCTGGTGGGAAGGTGCTATAGTGGAAATGGATTCACTATGGAACGTATTTTTGACGGCGTCTCTTGGCGGCTTGGGTTGGTGGATTAAGTCCCAACATGAGGAGGTAAAGCGTGTTCAGATTCTTTTGAACCGAACGCGCGAAGAGATGGCGAAGGAGTATGTCACCAAGGCTGACAGCTCCACGGTTCTTGGTCAAATCATGTCTAAATTCGACAGGATCGAAGAAAAGATCGACCGTTTGATGGAGAGATAATGCGCTGGCTGACCCCGATATTATTACTTGCGGGTTGTGCCGAGATTGACATGCCCACGCCTATTTCTCTACCTTCGATCTGCATGGAGGAGAAAAATTGCGAGGCTAGAAAAAACGCAGAAACCTTGGCAAACATGGGTTTCCCTGACGTGGGGCTTCGTATCTTGTGTGACAACACTGACATAGGCAGTGTTTTGGAGTTAGAATGCGAGTTAGATACGCCGCAATATCCCTAATCTTGCTGGGGTCAGTGGGTTTAGCCCAAGACGGCACTGTTGACGGCGACTTCAACAGTAATTCGGGCAATGCAAATTCCAATGTTGAGAGCAACAACGAGAGCTTTTCCACAAGCAATACATACAACGGCGCAGGCAGTAGCCCCGGTTCTCAGCCCCCTCCTACGGCCTCCGCACCGACAATGATGGGCGCGGGTGGGTCAGACTCATGTTTAATGCCTAGAACAACGGGGATTCAGGTATCTTTATTTGGGATTGCGACAGGGAATATGGAGCAAGACAAGTCTTGTAACCGCCGAAAAGATGCGCGGCTTATGGGTCAGCCGCAGCCGCATGGGTTAGGGTTACAAATCAGTGGTTTGAGCATTATGTGCGCGGCTCCCCACGTCTTTAAAGCAATGGCGCTGAGTTCTACACCGTGTCCGATATACAACATTTCTACTGGCCGAATACTGACTGGTCGTTCCGCATATGAAGCTATGCGGAGACAACCCAAGATTTATGTGGTAGGGTATACACAGGACGTCCCTTTTTGGGATGCTTTTCTACGGATGGATTTAAAGGAGTTACCCGATGTCAAAGCTACTGGCAAACGCAATAACCGCCGCTCTTTGTCTGACAGGTTCAGGACTTCAGGCACAACAGACACTGGAAGTTCAAGGGCTACAGGAAGCAGCAGCGATAATTGAGCAGCAGGTTTCCCTCGCCGCCGTTCTCGCCTATGCGGCCACCGACCTTGCGAGCCAAGGGCAGATTGTGGCTAACGAAAGTTTGTCTGAAGCAATCGTAACAAACGAGATGCTTCTAAACTATCAAACTTCGGTCGATCTTGTTCTGGCGATGGATTTCTCAGAGGCGGAGACAGCCTCAGAATTATTTAGTGCTGAGTATGAAAGCGCGATGCTTGAACTTGGCATGAGCGTTGACGAGCTTTCTGAGGCTAGTGCGGCCTTGATGTCCACCTCTGTGATTGCCGAGATGGCCGCTACTGCCGACACCCGACCCGAAGGTTTGGCTCTGCAAGAGGTGCTATCGAACATTGAGATTACGCAGGAAGACGTTGATACATATAACCAAGCACTGAGTGCTGTCAGCGGTATGGCGCAGTTATCGGGGGCTTTCTTCGCGGCAAGCCAAAACGAGGCTTTGACCTCCAGCATCGACACCTATGCGAATACAAACAACATCTCAATTGGCGAATACACTTCGGTATCCTTCGAGTTTGACACAAACGAATATATCATAACTTGGGGTGAGCAGGGGGAAGGTACGGGCTGGTCACAATACACTTCTAGCAACAATATGTCCGCCGATGAGCTATATGACCACGCTCAGTCTCTGTACGATGTCAATTAAATGGAAGACATTCAGATTAAAGCTGGCGCGTTTGTTTTTAGAGGATGGTATATTGCTGCTGCCCTTCCTCTTCTTGGCAGTCTTAGTGGCGGTATTTATTACGGCTACGACGTGGTTAATCGTTTTTGGGACGTAGAAGTCTCTGTAAACGAAGTTCTTGGGGCTACGTCGCGCCTGCAAGCTATTGAGCAAACCTTGCTTCAGAATAATGTGTCGGGTCTGACTAGCCAACTTTCCACTATCAGCACCCAGATGACGAATATCCTTGAGCAGCAGCGCACGTTGATGGACCTAAAATCAAAGATCGAACGTGCGGAACTTATTACCAACGGCATTGACGCAAAACTAGCTGCGATCCAATCTGATATCGACAACACTTGGGACGCCATAGACGAACTGGAGAAACCTTTATGACTGAGTTTGAAAAAGCCGACGCTGATGGCAGTGGCGCAGTGGATAAGTACGAATGGGACTCTCTAGCCTTGGAGGACCGCAAGCGCAGGCTCGACGATGAAGACGCGAAGCGTGACCAGCAGCGCAAGATGGTTTGGTTTGCATTAATCGGGATGTTGTTGTACCCTGCCTCTATCGTGGTTACGTCTGCGATAGGGCTGGGTGAGGCTACGGCTTCCCTTACGTCAATCGCGGGGGTTTACTTCGTAAGCGTAAGCGCCCTTGTCGGCGCGTTCTTTGGTTTCAATGCGATGGAGTCTAGAAAATGATACAAGCCCTACTCGGCCCGCTAGGGGCGCTCGCAAGCACATGGCTGTCCTCGAAGGTTGAAACCAAGGCTGCTGAGACACGCATGAGAGTTTCTGAGGCTGACGCCAAAGCTAAAATCATGTTATCTGCGGCAACGTCCGAGGCGGATTGGGAGCGCATTATGGCGCAGGGAACCCAAAATTCGTGGAAGGATGAGTATCTTGTAGGTCTGTTTTCTATCCCGCTGATACTATCGTTCTGTGGCGAGTGGGGCAGGCAAACCGTTTCCGATGGTTTTGATGCGCTGTCTACTATGCCAGATTGGTATCAATACACGCTAGGCGTTATCGTCGCTAGTAGCTTCGCTGTTCGGTCGGCAACTAAATTCTTCGGAGGTAAAAAGAAATGACTTACAAATTATCGCAGCGCAGTCGTGATCGCATGGAAGGCGTTGACAAGCGCCTAGTTGCTGTCGTTAACTCAGCTATTCACCACACTAAAACTGACTTTGGAGTTATCTGTGGCCTTCGCACAATCGAAGAGCAGCGCAAACTGGTTGCCAAGGGCGCTAGTAAAACAATGAAATCAAAGCATATCGGCGGCAACGCGGTTGACCTGATGGCCTACATTGGCTCGCGGGGGTCGTGGGAGTTAAACCTCTATGATGATCTAGCCGATGCGATGAAGGAAGCGGCTATGGAGATAGGTGTTCCCGTGCGTTGGGGCGCGGCGTGGCATATCAATGATATCCGCGAGTGGGACGGCACGATGGAAGAAGCCATGAACGCTTATGTGGACCTGCGTAGATCACAAGGCCGACGCCCATTTATTGACGGGCCACATTTTGAGCTGATGGGTTAGTATGCCTGTACGGCCTATAAAGCCAAAAGACGTGCCTGCGGCTATTAATCTTGGCTTTCAGATGTACAAAGAGAGTGTCTATCGACACTTTAATTATGACCCAAACAAGTTCGGACGGTTGTTATATACCTTTATGACTAACCCAGACACGCACTTCGCGTATATCGGCACTTTTAATGGGTCGCCTAATAGTATTTTTCTCGGGTCTATAGGCGAGCATTATTTTGGTACTGACTTGGTAGCAGCTGACACATTGTGGTATGTGTCCACACAAAGCAGGGGTTCTCGGGCGGGACTGCAGTTGCTACGAGCCTTTGAAAAGTGGGCAAAGGAGCGTAACGTCGCAGAGATAGCTATCGGAGTTTCTAGTGGTCTAAAGGTAGACAAAACGGGTACGATGCTACAAAAGCTAGGGTATGACGTTGTGGGTGGAATTTATAAACAACGTGTAGTAGGGTAAGCACAACAAGTTTAGGTAAGTGAGGAATATAGTTATGTGTTTCGGCGGTTTAGGGATGGCGGATAATAGCGATAACGACTCCGTAAAAGGTTCTGGCAACAGCTTTGCGGAAAATGTAGCCAACGCCATTACTAAAAGTGACGGGTTTTCGTACACAGACGGCGTGCTTACGGCTGATAATTCTAAAGAATCGTACGGTCGCTCTGTTACTGACGATAACGCCGAAAATAGTGTATCCGTAGCTAATAAAGACGGTACGGGCTCTTTCTCAGTCAGTAGGGATGTAACCCAAGGCTTCAACCGAGGTTTAGTTGGGTCAGCGGTCCTCGGCGCGCTAACTGGCGGGCTTCCCGGCATCGCAACGGGTATAGCCGGGCAAAATATTCGGAGCGGCTTTAAAAATTCTAAAAACGATTCTGAAAAAGGGGATTTTTTTAGCCGGATGTCGGACACACTATCTGGTAAAGAATTTGATTCCCCCGAAGCTCGGGAGGCGTATAACCAAGAACAGCGAAATATTACTTCCAAAAACTTAGGTGTGCGCGATGGTCGCCCTTTCGAGCCCGAACTCAAGCCCGTCGAGTCAACAGTAACCACCAACTCCCCGGCAGGGATTGCGACTGTGGTTGACCCTAATATGACTGAAGCGGCAGCGCAGGGAGCGTTCCAAGCAGTTCCGAACCCTGATTATAACCCTAATGATCCGGCGTCATCTAGGTTCCTAATTAACCCTACGTACGATCAGTTGCTTGAGTACCAACAAAGTCAAGTTTCGGGTATGGCTAGGGGGGGCTTGGCACAATTTGCCGAAGGCGGTGAGCTTGGAGTAGCTCCTTCAGAGGGTGGTAACGAGAAAGATATGATCTCCGACGCCGTCAGTGCCGTAAAGGGTGAGATGTCTGAAGAACGGGCAGCAGTTGCGCTAGGTCAGTTTCTAGCCAACTATGGCGAAGAAGCCTTACGTAACTTGGTAGACATTGTGCAGTCTGGTGAGTTCGATGAAACAATAGAACGTTTTGCTAATGGCGAAGCTGGCGAAGTAAATGGCCCGGGCGATGGTTCTGGCGTTGATGACAGAGTACCTGCGTCTCTTGAAGGTCAGCAAGATGTGTTACTTGCCGACGGAGAGTTCGTACTCCGTAAAAAGACTGCTGACGCACTCGAGAAGAAGTATGGTGGTGGGTTTCTCGACACTATAAACGAAGCCGAAGCTAATGCGCCGCGCACTATGCGTGAGTATATGGCGAGGACAGCGTAAGGAGCTAACCTATGTGTTTTAAGGCAAAAACAGTAAACAATACAACAACGCAGCAGAGTCAGACAGACTTGCCCGCATGGGCGAAGCCTTACTTTGAACGAAACATCGCACGGGCAGAGGCGGAGTTTGGTAAGCCGTACGAGGCCTACACTGGGGATCGCCTAGCAGGAACTGATCCGAATGTGGCCGACGCACGCGGGATGGTTCAGGATATTGTAGGTTCCGGCTTAACTGGGCTTGGAGCAGCGCAAACTAACGCCGCAGCGGGTATGCAACGTGCCGCCCAACTCGGTAACTATGGCCCTAACAACTATTCACAATTTGGATACTCTGATCCGGCTACATTTACCGGTGCTAATGTATCTCAGTACATGTCTCCATATCAGCAGAATGTGACTGATGTTCAAAAGCAGCAGGCGCTCCGAGACTTCAATCGGATGCAAGGTGCACGCGATGCCCAAGCAGTTCAGGCCGGTGCGTTCGGCGGTTCTCGTCAAGCAGTGCAACAGGGTTTGGCAGAAGAACAGCTCTTGGGCCAACTGGCTAACATCCAAGCTAAAGGCTCACAAAGTGCATTTGCCGATGCGTCAAAACAGTTCGGTGCCGATAGAGCCGCACAGATGACCGCAGAGCAGCGCCGTGCCGCCGAACTTGGGCGAGTACAGACTGGCACTGAAGCCTCAAATCAATTCGGAGCTTCGACAGGGCTCGCAGCGTTGGGTGTTGGTAGTTCGCTTGGTTCGGAGCTTACTAATTTAGGTCAGCTAGAACGACAGACAAGCATCCAAGACACGCAACTACTTGAAGGTGTTGGCAGGGATATGCAGGGTGAAACTCAAGCCGGGCTCGATATGGATTACGCTAATTTCCTTGAGCAGCAAGGGTACACCCGTGAGCAGATTGGTAATATGACCGGTATTCTATCTGGTATGCCTATTGCTGCGACTGGTACATCTTCAGGAACTGCTACTACACCTTCACAGCAGCCAAGCGGGTTTTCTCAAGCGCTCGGTGCGGGTCTATCTGGGCTATCACTATACAAGGCTTTCGCATAATGCTTAATATGATCGACACCCAAGACAAACTAAAGAACTTCTCTGAAGATCAGTTGGTACGAGAAATGCAAATGCCTTCGGGTTCTGCACCTCAGTTCATGGTGTTGGGCGAGATTGAGCGTCGGAAACGTATGAGAGCAGATGCACAGAAACAACAAGGGCTTATGCAGCCTACTGTTGCACAAGAGGCTGTATCCGCGGCGGGCGTACCACAACAAGGTATTGCACAAATTGCGCGGTCTCTAGCCCCTAAAACAGATATGGCGCAGAATACGGGTGTGCCGAACGTACAAGCAGCGGGGCTTCCCGCACAACCTAACCAGCCTCAACGTATGGCTGGCGGTGGTATTATGCGCCTAGCTCCCGGTGGTCAGCTGTCGGGTGGAACTATGACTGCTATTGCCAGCTTAAAAGTAAATTACCCAGACCTGTATGAACAATACAAAGATAATCCGAGCGCGCTTGCGCAGGCGGCGCAGGCTGTTTTAGAAGTGGCTGAAGACCCTGAAATGACCACATTGGAAGGGCTAGAAGCTCCACAGACCGGCGGGCAGCGCATGACTGATACATTTAAATCTCTACTATCTAAACTTCCCCCGATCAGAGGCAATGCCGCGCGCGAGAAACTGGCCAATCAAAAACAAGACATTCGCGAGTATGTAGCACGAGTTGGTTCCCAGAACGCAATCGGGAGCTACGGCGACGATGACCCTATTTTTGCAGATGGTGTTGAAGATGACGCAACGCGGGCAAGGAATTTTGCGGCTGCTGAAGACGTCACAGCGCGGGAAAACGCTAGACGGGCGTACTTAGCAGGGGGTGATGACTATAGATTGCCTGAGAGTGATGTACCTGCGGTTGTGGACATGCTTAACCGTGGCCGAAAGTACTACAACAGCAATCCATACACTGAGCCGGGCGATATCTACCCCATCGGAGGTAACAGCCCGCTTGGCACTTTGAAGTATTCTCTAACGCCTGACGAACAAGGCACCCAGTTTGATTACTTGGCTGGGCTACCCGAAGCTCGACTCAACGCTTTCGAGCGGAGAGGATTGCCGCCCGCTGACACTGAAACGTTCGACGGGTTGTCGGACTCCCTCGCGGCTAAAATAGTGCTGAGGGAGCTGAAAAAATAGCCGCGACAATCGCCGCTAGGGAGGCCGCTAGGGAGGCAGAAGAACGACTCGACGTTTTCGAGCGGAGAGGATTGCCGACAACGCCAACCCAAGATCGGCTTGCTCTTGAGGCTAGGGAGGCCGCTAGGAAGGCCGCTGATGCAGACATTGCTGGCGTAGAAGTCAAAACCCCAGACGAGAATACTATCCGACCTAAGTCACGACCAGAAGGTCTGAGAGCACTTACCAACCCAGCCACCAAGGTTGGTTCTACAAGCGCAAAGGTTGGTTCTACAAGCGCAGCGGCGGCTAAAATCGGTGAGAAGCTCTCGCCACGTGAGAAGCAAGTCAACCAAGATAAGTGGTTGGCGTTGGCGCAAGCGGGCTTTACGCTAATGAATACTGGTGATTTCGGTGAAGCAGGTTCTGCTGGTCTAGCGGCCCTTAGAAATTCTAAGCAAGCTGATCTAGAAGAACGCAAAGTAGCTGCTAGTGAAGCCCTTACCGCTGCCAAATTAGCCGCAGCTGGTCGTAAAGGTAAGGCGAGAAGAATTCCCATAGGAGCTGCTAAGGAGTTGCGAGCTCAGTTGGACGAACTATACGTAGCGCGGGAGGGGTTACCTGAACCTACGTCGGGATGGTTCAGCAGTACTGTTACTGACCCTAACGCGGCAGAACGTCAGATAATCGACGAGAATATCGCAGCAGTCCTAGGTCAGATAAATCAAGTCATGCGCTCTCAGGGGTTATCTACTTTTGCTAGTAGCAACGCGGATTCCCGTACAAAAGTCTAGTCTATAAGAAGGTGATTTATGGGCATTTATCAATACGACGATTCGCAAACTGGGCAGGGGTACGACCTGCAAATTGCTGGGGACGTTCCAACAGAGGAAGAGTTCGCTAGGTTAGCAGGGAAAGTCCAACAGGATAGAGCCGCGTTTCTTGAAGACTACAAACAGCAGTACGGCAGGGAGCTAGAGTTTGACGACGGCACCGCTCTTGGCCGCAGTTGGCGTAGTAGGGCACAAGGTGCAAAAGGTGAACTCGGGGAGCTTATTGAATCCGCTGGTCAGGGTTTAGGTATTTCTGGTATAGAGCGTTTTGGTTCTCGAATGGAAGAAGCAGCGGAGAGGCGGCAGAGGGAATTATCTCTTTCTGAGCCTTCGCGTGTGGGTAGTTATAAAGAAATTGATTCCGGCGGGGATTTCCTTAGCTATTTAGGTGAGACTATTGGTGGTTCTCTACCGTATATGGGAGCAGCTGCGGTGGGTGCAGGGGTGGGGGCGCTAACAGGGGTAGCTGCAGCACCAGTAATAGGCGCTGGCCTAGCAACAGCACCTTTTTTCTTTGGGGCAAACGTGCAGGAGAGAGAAAAGGTTATTGGGGAAGATCAGCTTTCTGGTAAAGATTTCGCTAAAGCTGCAGCCACAGCAGCGTTTCAATCTTCCGTAGAAGCTGTCGGATTAAAAGGTCTATCGCGTCTTGGGCTGGGGCGAAATGTAATTGCTGATTTAAAAGGGGAAGTCGGGCGTAAATTATTCGGGCGCGTCGCTACTGGCGTTCCTTCAGGCGTTGCTATCGAGGGCACAACAGAACTACTTCAAGAACTTGCTACTGTGTGGCAAGCTGGTTACGACCTAGATACTCCGGAAATACAAGACCGCCTTGCAGAAGCAATCGTTGCAGGGGGCTTGCTTGGTGGCTCAATCGGCGGTGTAGGGCGAGGTCTTCTAGGAAAACGGCCCGAAAAAGCGGTGAAAGAGGCTACGTCTGACCAGTATCAGGCGCAAGAGGCTGCGTCTGACCAGTATCAGACGCAAAAGGAGCTTGACCTAAAAGCCCCTATTCTAAAACCCAAACTACGCGAAGGACAAGAGCAGGGTGAGCTGTTCCAAGAAGCGTCGGGTTTACCCCCTGCGCCGCCCCCAGTGACCAAAGAGCCAGAGCAGGGGGAGCTGTCCCCAGTCGCCCCTATGGTAGTGACCAAAGAGCCAGAGCAGGGTGAGCTGTTCCCAGCCGCCCCTACGGTAATAACCGACGATATGCTTGCTGGTTTGAACATGCGCACTCGGTCTACCCTACGCGACCCGAAGAAAAAGACTAATATAATTGGGCAAGACCTGTCTGACAAAGATGTACAGGATAAACTGCGTGCATACGCGAAAAACCCAACTGTGCTGGAGAAAACCCCAGACATGCAAGCTCGGGTAAACGCTTTGTTAGGGGGTACAAATGCAGGAGTGGCCGAAGGCATTAGAC
>Ga0114915_1000923_pt1 | contig 12949 bp, 10 predicted proteins | sample MalvirAntarct_55_FD_87288 | JGI IMG/M metagenome (GOLD analysis project Ga0114915, IMG submission 87288) | Marine viral communities from the Global Malaspina Expedition - Malaspina viral metaG Antarct_55 | ecosystem: Environmental > Aquatic > Marine > Oceanic | place: South Georgia Island...
CTGATCGAGAGTTCGACGAGGGCTCGGTACGGAGCCTCGGTCATCTCGTCGGAGAGCTGGCGGCGGCGGCGCTCCAGCCGGTCTCCGACCAAGCCGGCGAGCGTTTGGAGATCGCCCAGGTCCGTCGGCGAAACCGACCGCGGCGTCGGATCCATGACGAGGAGCGCCCCGATCGAGCCGCCGCCCGCGCCGTAGATCGGCGCCGCCGCACAGAACCGTGCCGCCGTTTCCAGCACGAGCGCGTCCGAGGCGAAGCGGCTGTCGCGTGACGCATCTTCTGTCCAGATCGCGGCGCCGGTTTCCGCCGATGCCGCAGCTATCGATCCCGCCGCGGGATACGTTCTCGGGCCGACGCCGACGCGGGCTTCGAGCCGTTGCCGGTCGCCGTCCGACAGTATGACGACCGCCACGGCGGCGGCGAACCGCCCGGCCGCGAGTCGGACGAGGCTGTCGAACTCCGGCTCTGCAGCGGCGTCGAGAGTCCGAAGGTCACCCGGCCGCCGCTCGTCCATGTCGTCTGTCGCTGCGGGCTCGTTCAAAAGGACGCTCCGATAGGCCCGGCGTTCTGCCGGGCTACCACGCGGCTCGGCGGAAACGTGACCCGCACCGTGGTGCCCTTGTTAGGCACGCTGTCGATCGCCAGCGTGCCGTCGTGGAGATGTACCAGGGACTTCGTCAGTGGCAGGCCGACGCCGCAGCCCTCGAACCGGCGGTTCAGTCCGCCCTCGACCTGCATGAACGGCTCGATGGCGATCGCGAGGTCGGTGGTGGCCATGCCGATGCCGTGGTCGACGACCGAAAGATCCAGCCCGCCGCGGGGCGGGGCCACGACACCGATCGAAATCGACGTGTCGCGGTGGCTGAACTTGACCGCGTTGGAAATCAGGTTCGCGACGATCTGCTTCAGCCGGATGGGGTCGCCGCGGACGCAGCAGGTCTCGGCGGCGATGTCGAGGTCGATCGCGATGCCGCGCTCCACCGCGCTGCCCCGGACCAGATCGATCGCCGACGCGATCGTATCGGCGAGGTCGACCTCGTCCTCGTGGAGCTTGAGATGACCGGCTTCGAACCGCGAGAGATCGAGCACGTCCTCGATGATCGAGAGAAGATGCTGGCCGGAACTGTCGATGTATCCGACATAGTCTCGCGCATTCGGCGTGAGAGGTCCGGCGATACCCTCCGTCAGCAGCTGCGAGAACCCCAGTATCGCGTTCAGGGGTGTCCGCAGTTCGTGGCTCATGTTGGCCAGGAACTGGGATTTCATGCGGCTGGCTTCCTCGGCGGAATCCCGGGCGAAGCGCAGGGACGCTTCGGCCTCGGTGCGCGCGGTGACGTCGAGCAGGCCGCAGAGGACCAGCTCCCGATCCTCGAACACCATGTGCGATTGGACGATCTCGACGTCGATGACGGCGCCGTCGGCGCGCCTGTGGCGGTGCGCGGTCACGCTCTCCGACGTGCCGCCGAGCGCGGGTTCGATCTCAATGTCGGAAAGCGACATCGCCAGGAAGCTCTCGCGATCGTATCCGTAGAGCGAGGTGGCGTTGGCGTTGGCCTCTACGATCCGTCTCGATCGCGGATCGTGCAGCCACATCGGCACGGGGTTACCTTCGAACAGCAGCTTGAACGATGCCTCGCGCCGTTTCGACGCCGTGACGTCGATTCTGACGCAGACGGAACCGCCGTCGCGGGTGCCCCGGTCTTCGAGGCGGATCCATCGCCCGTCGCTGAGCCGGATGTCTTCGTGGCCAGCGGGAAGACGATGGTAGTCGAGCCGGTTCCGGATCCAGTCCTCGGCCGCCATGCCATCGGGGATGACGAACAGTTGTGCTTCGACGCAGGCCCGCAAGATGTCTTCGTAGCGCGTTCCGGTAACCAGCATGTGCGCGACCGGGGCGTAGAGCGAGCGCGCCCTCGCGTTGCATACGACCAGCCGATCCTCGGCGTCGAACAGGCCGAAGCCGCCCGGCATCACCTCTACCGCGTCTTCCAAGCGCAGATACGCCCGCTCGGCCGCGGCGCGCGCCGCGTCCGTTTCCCTTCGCGATGCCGCCAAGGCGCGCTCTGCCTCGCGTCGCGCCGTCAGGTCGCGCATCATCAGCGTTGCGAATGCGCGGCCGCGGCTGTCGTGCCAGCGGTTGACGACGACGTCCACCGGAACGTCCGAGCCGTCGCCCCGCAGGCCCTGAAACTCGAACGCCGCGTGTGCCGGGCCGTCGTTGTTCGCGGCCGGGTGCGGAAGATCCGGCAAAAGCAGCCTGATCGGGGCACCCTCCAGTGAGCACCCGTCCCTGGTGAAGATGACCGCCGTCGCCGGGTTGGCGGACACGATGCCGCCGTCGGCATCGACCACGACGATGCTCGCCGCAGCGGAGTCCACGATATCGCGATAGCGTGTCTCGGTCGTCGCGTGACGCATCCCCGCAACCCGCTGCTCCATCAGATCGGTCGCGAGGGCGGCCAGATCGGCGAGGTCTTGCCTGTCGCGTTCGGAGAAGCCGTCTCTGGGATCGTGGTCTTTAATGCACAGCGTCCCGACGCGATCACCGGTGCTCAGAATCAGAGGAGCGCCAGCATAGAAGCGGACCTGGTTTGGGCCGGTGACGAAGGGATTGTCGGCGAAGCGCGGGTCGCGGGTGGTATCCGGCACCACCGTGACACCGTCATGCGCGATCGTGTGGGCACAGAAGGCCTCCGACAGCGGCGTTTCTTCCCGGTCCAGCCCGATCCGCGCCTTGAACCACTGCCTGTCGCTTTCGACCAGACTGATCAGCGAAATCGGTGCGCAGAAACGGCTCGCCGCGAGCCGGACGATGCGGTCGAATCGCTCCTCGGCCTGCGAGCCCACGATTTCGAGGTCATCGACGGCACGCCGACGGCGCGCCTCAGCCTCGAGAGTCATGGCCTGCCGGCGCGGCTGTTGAAAATCATCGTGCCATCAATCATTTAGATGTTCTGCCGACCTCAATGTTTCGCCCTCTCGGACGAATCGATGCTAGCCTAGAAGCGAGTTGCTTCCGTCAGGTTAAGACCTTTTCGCAGCGCTGGCAGATGGGCGCTGCGGCGGTCGTGACAAGTCGATTGCATTTTCGATCAACAAGATTTGTTCTATGTGTAATTCGGCGTTTTTGAAGGCTGGATCAATCTCAGGCGCCGGATCGGACCTGAGGTGCGCAGTGTCAGAAAATTATTCTATTTAACACAAACGCATTAGGCCGGTCGTTCTCGCGAACGACCGGTGCGGAAGCGAATGGAGCAGCGACCGCGGCGGTCGGCGCCGCGCGGCGGAGCCGAGGTCGGCTCAGCCCTTCTTCAGGAGAGCGGCGGCCTCGACCGCGGCATAGGTCAGGATGCCGTCGCACCCAGCCCGCTTGAAGGCCAGCAGGCTCTCCATCATCACGCGGTCGTAGTCGAGCCAGCCCTGGGCGGCGGCGGCCTTCAGCATCGCGTACTCGCCGCTGACGTTGTAGGCGAAGGTCGGCACCGCGAACTTGTCCTTCACGCGGCGGATGACGTCGAGATAGGGCAGGCCGGGCTTGATCATGACCATGTCGGCGCCCTCGGCGAGGTCGAGTGCGACTTCGCGCAGGGCCTCGTCGGTGTTCGCCGGGTCCATCTGGTAGGTCTTCTTGTCGCCGGCGCCGAGGAAGCCGGCCGAGCCCACCGCGTCGCGGAACGGGCCGTAAAAGCCCGAGGCGTACTTCGCCGCATAGGACATGATGCGGACATGCTCGAAGCCGTGCGCGTCGAGCGCATCGCGGACGGCACCGACGCGGCCGTCCATCATGTCGGAGGGGGCGATGACGTCGCAGCCGGCGGTCGCCTGGGCGAGCGACTGCTTGATCAGGGCGTCGAGGGTCTCGTCGTTGACGACGTAGCCGTCGCGGATCAGCCCGTCCTGGCCGTGGCTGGTGAACGGATCGAGCGCCACGTCGCAGACGATGCCGACCTGCGGGAAGGCGGCCTTCACGGCCGATACCGCGCGGCACACGAGGTTGTCGTAGTTCCAGGCTTCCTCGGCCTCGGGCGACTTCAGCCGCTCGTCGACGACCGGGAAGATGGCGATCGCCGGAACGCCCAGGTCGGCGGCCTCGCCGACGGCGTCGACCAGACGGTCGATCGAGAGGCGCGCCACGCCCGGCATCGACGGGATCGGCGACGTCTTGCGCTCGCCCTCCTGCACGAAGACCGGCCAGATCAGGTCGTCGACGCTGAGCCTGTTCTCCGCGACGAGGCGGCGCGTCCAGGGATCGCGGCGGTTCCGGCGCATGCGTACGCGCGGGAACTGGCCGCTCGGGCGGGCCTCGCCGCGAACGGTGCTCTCGTGCGTCTGTGCGTCGGCGACGTCTTTCAGAAGCTTGACCATGTCTGTCCGGCCGCGTCCGTTCGTGCAGATTTATCGTGGGATAGTATGAAATCGGGCAGGTGCCTGCAATCGAACCCGTTGTCGCAGGTAGCGCACCATCCGCCCGAGGCAATGACGGAATGGTTAACGCGTCGCCGACCGTCCCGCCGGGCACGCTTGCGGGGACCGGTCCGGCCGGTATGATCGCAGTCGACGTTCACGGATCGATGTCGAGGATATGGATTTCAGCCTGGCCGAAGAGCAGCAGGCGTTTCGCGAAACGGCCCGGCAGTTCGCGGCGGAGCAGTTGGCGCCCCAGGCCGCCGATTGGGACGAGAACTGCGTCTTTCCCGTGGAGACGCTGCGCGCGGCCGCGGCGCTCGGTTTCGGCGGGATCTACGTGCGCGACGACGTCGGCGGCTCGGGCCTCGGCAGGCTCGACGCCGCGCTGATCTTCGAAGAACTCTCGGCCGGCTGCACCTCGACCGCCGCCTACCTGTCGATCCACAACATGGCCGCCTGGATGATCGACGTCCGCGGCAGCGAGGAGCAGCGGGCGCGCTGGCTGCCCGGCCTGACGTCGATGGACCTGCTGGCCAGCTACTGCCTGACCGAGCCGGGCGCCGGATCCGACGCGGCGGCGCTGAAGGCGCGGGCCGAGCGCGACGTCGACCATTACGTCCTCAACGGCGTGAAGGCCTTCATCTCCGGCGCCGGCGCCACCGACCTCTACGTGTGCATGGTGCGGACGGGCGAGCCGGGGCCGAAGGGCGTTTCCTGCATCGTCGTCGAGAAGGACACGCCGGGGCTGAAGTTCGGCAAGCCGGAGCGGAAGATGGGCTGGAACAGCCAGCCGACCGCCATGGTGATGTTCGAGGACTGCCGCGTTCCCGTCGCCAACCGGCTGGGCGAGGAAGGCGAAGGCTTCTCGATCGCCATGCGCGGCCTCGACGGCGGCCGCATCAACATCGCCGCCTGCTCGCTGGGCGCGGCCGGCGCGGCGCTCGCCGCCGCCCGGAGTTATCTCGGCGAGCGGGAGGCCTTCGGCCGCAAGCTGGCGGACTTCCAGGCCCTGCAGTTCGACATCGCCGACATGGGCACGATGCTGGAGGCGTCACGGCTGATGGTCTGGCGTGCCGCCGCCGCCCTCGACGCCAAGGATCCGGAGGCGACCCTGCACTGCGCGATGGCCAAGCGCTTCGCGACGGATGCCGGCTTCGACATCTGCAACAAGGCGCTGCAGCTGCACGGCGGCTACGGCTATCTGAAGGACTTCCCGCTGGAGCGCTACGTGCGCGACACGCGTGTCCATCAGATCCTCGAGGGCACCAACGAGATCATGCGGGTGATCATCGCGCGGCGGCTGCTGGCGCAGTGACGGAACGGGGTAGGGGCGTTGAGTAGCGAAGACATCGGGTTCGAGGTGGCCGGCGGGCTCGGGATCGTCACGCTGAACCGGCCGAAGGCGCTGAACGCGGTCACGCTGGAGATGGTGCACGCGCTCGACGCCCAGCTGCGGGAATGGGAGGACGACGACGGCGTCCTCGCCGTGATGATCCGCTCGACCAGCGAGCGCGCGTTCGCCGCGGGCGGCGACATCCGGCGCCTCTACGACGCCGGCCGGTCCGGCGACCGCTACACGGCCGCCTTCTTCCGCGACGAGTACACGCTCGACTGGCGGATCTTCCACTACCCGAAGCCCTATGTCGCGCTGATGAGCGGCGTGACCATGGGCGGCGGCGTCGGCATCTCGATCCACGGCTCGCATCGCGTCGTGACCGAGGCCACCGTCTTCGCCATGCCGGAGACCGGCATCGGCTTCTTCCCCGACGTCGGCGCCACCTACTTCCTGCCGCGCCTGCCGGGGGCGCTCGGCGTCTATCTGGCGATGACCGGCGCGCGACTCGGCGGGGCCGACTGCGTCTATGCCGGCGTCGGCACCCACTACATGCCGAGCGAGCGCCTGCCGCAGCTCGCGTCGAACCTGCTGGCGCCGAATTTTCCGGCCGACGACCTGGAGGCGGCGCACGCCGCGGTCACCGTCGCGATCGAGCGCCTGTCGGAGAATGCCGGCACCGCCCCGATCGAGGTGCACCGACGGGTGATCGACGGCTGCTTCTCGGCGGACACCGTCGAGGAAATCCTGGAACGGCTGGACGCCGACGGCGGCGCATGGGCCGCGAAGGCGGCGGCCACGATGCGCCGGCGCTCGCCGCTCGCCCTGAAGGTGGCGCGCGAGCAGGTGCGGCGCGGGGTGCGGCTCGACCTGGACGCGTCGCTGGCGCTGGAGTTCCGGGTGAGCCAGGCCTTCATGGCGGGCCACGACTTCTTCGAGGGTGTACGCGCGACCATCCTCGACAAGGACAACGCGCCGCGGTGGAGCCCCGCGCGGCTGGAGGACGTGACGCGGGACATGGTCGACGCCTGTTTCGCGCCGCTGGACGACGAGCTGCGCTTCCCGCCGACCGGTTTCGGCCCGCACGGCCCCGACGCGCTCTAGCCGCCGCACACGATTTCAGGGAGAGACGAGCATGACGGCGATCGGATTCATCGGCCTCGGCAACATGGGCGGGCCGATGGCGCGCAACCTGCTGAAGGCGGGCCATGCCGTGCGGGCGTTCGACCTCAGTGCCGCGGCACTCGACGCGGCCGTTCAGGCGGGCGCGACGAAAGCATCCGGGCTCGCCGATGCGGTCGCCGATGCCGAGATCGTCGTCACCATGCTGCCCGCGGGACCGCACGTCCGGCAGGCCTATCTGGCCGAGGACGGGATCCTCGCCAAGGTCGGCAAGGGCGCGCTGCTGATCGACTGCTCGACCATCGACGTCGGGACGGCGCGCGAGGTCTCGGCGGCGGCCGAAAAGGCCGGCTTCGCCATGGTCGACGCCCCCGTCTCCGGCGGCGTGGGCGGTGCCGAAGCCGCGACGCTGACCATGATGGTCGGCGGGACGGACGACGCGTTCGAGCGGGCGCGGCCGGTCCTCGAGGCGATGGGCAGGACCGTCGTCCATTGCGGCGGCCCCGGCAACGGTCAGGCCGCCAAGATCTGCAACAACATGCTGCTCGGCATCTCGATGATCGGCACCTGCGAGGCCTTCGCGCTGGCGGAGAAGCTGGGCCTCGATCATCAGAAGCTGTTCGACGTGGCGTCGAAGTCGTCGGGGCAGTGCTGGGCGGTCACGACCTATTGCCCGGTGCCGGGCCCGGTGCCGACATCGCCGGCGAATCGGGACTATCAGGCAGGCTTCACAGCCGACATGATGGTAAAGGATCTGCGCCTCGCACAGGATGCCGCGCAGAAATCGGGGGCGGCGACCCCGCTCGGTGCGGCGGCACAGGCGCTGTATTCGCTCTACACCGGCTCAGGGCACGGTGCGGCGGACTTCTCCGGAATCATTCGGATGCTGCGCGGCGAAAACTGATCCGCCGTAATGCCTTGCAACCTCCGTTAACGATGCCATCCTCTTGATAGCAGCCCAATCTGGCGCAAAGTCGACGCGATCATTCAGCGGATTTTAACGGTCTGCCTCGAAATATTGGGCCAATACCGTATCTCCCCGTGGGGGAGCCGAACCGGAACGAGGGCACAGTGCTTCAGGCTTATCTCGAATCGATTTCCCTCATCGAGCGTCTCCACCGTCAGTTCCTGGACGTGGTCAAGGCGGAACTCGACGGGCTCGGCATCCACGACATCAACAACGTCCAGGCGCTGATCCTCTTCAACATCGGCGACGAGGAACTCACCGTCGGGGAACTGACGCTGCGCGGCTACTATCTCGGCTCGAACGTCTCCTACAACCTGAAGAAGATGGTCGAGAACGGCTATATCGCTCAGGAGCGGTCTCCGCACGACCGGCGGTCGGTCCGGATCCGCCTCTCTGCGAAGGGCGTCGACCTGTGGAAGCGGGTCAACGAGATGTTCCAGCGACACGCCGCGACGCTCGCCGAGGAGCATGCCGACGGGAAGCGGATCGTCGAGGCGAACGACACGCTGAAGCTGATGGAGCAGTTCTGGCTCCGCGCGGCCGTGTCGGCGCCGCGCCAGGATCCGCGGGGCTTCGGTACGAGTCTGCGCGCCGAGGGCACCAGCTACGCGAGCGCCGGCGGCTGACCCGGATCACGCGCGGCGATTAGAGACGCGACTGCGCCGTCTCGAGTGCGCGCCGCAGTTCTTCGGCTTCGCTGAGCGTCGCCTGGATCTCGCGTTCCAGTTGCGCGCGCTCGGCGGGGTGCTCCGCCGCCTGTAACGCGGTCTCCAGGGTGGCGAGTTCGCCTTCGATGTCCCACACGGCCATCTGCCGGTGCCGGACCTCCCCTTCCCAATAGCCGTCGAGGGCGAAGGTTCGCTTGGCCCAATCCGTCTCCCGCACGCCGGCGGCGGCGAGAAGGACGGCCAGGATGGCGAGCTTGATCTTGTGCGAGCGGGTCAGGGCCATGGTGCCTTGAACGGTTTGGACTACGGCGATGTGGTTGCGCCGGTGCCGCAGTGCGAGCCGTCCGAAAAAGGCGCCGCGATTTCGCTTGAATGCTCCCGCGGGTGGTGCGATCTCATCGTCGCGCAGTGCCCGCAGAGGTGCCGCCCAGGGAAAGGTCACCGAGATCGACCGCCTCGCCGACAGCGTGAACCCAGACAGGGGTGAAGGTTGTGACGCCGGAAGCATCCGGCGCCGCCTGATCGCGCTTTTCTGCCTGCTCGGCCTGCTGCTGCCGATGCTGCCCGTGGCCAACGGGCCGGCGTCGCAGCATGTCGCGGCACTGGCCGCCGATATCTCGGGTGGTCCGCGGCTGGAGGTCGATGCGGGGGTCGCAGACCAGCCGGCGATGCTCGGCAAGCTTCTCTCGATCGATTCTGGTGATTCCAAACGCATCGTCGGAGGCGGCAAACCCGCCCTGCCGCCATGCACGGCCACGACACTGGCCTGGGGCGAGCCGGCGACCGATCCGATCATCTCCTGGCCCGAAGTCGCGATCGCCGACAGCGGCATCCGCCGCGGCGACCGCAGCCCGACCGGGCCGCCCGCCGCCACGGTCTGACGGCCTCGGCCGTCCCGGTGCCGCCGCCCTGTAGCGGCGGGCACCTTTCTTCCGACATCGATCCCATCCGCGCCTGAGCCGCCACGCAACCGCGTGTCCGGCACGGCGTGCAGTCGGAGAAGGCCTCGTGGCTTTTCACGGCATCCGCTTCGTGCCCGACGGCACGAAGATCAACTTCGTGCGTCAGCGCTTTGTCGCTTTCGCGTTCACCGGCCTGTTGCTGCTCGTGACGATCGTGTCGCTGGCGACGCAGGGCCTCAATCTCGGCATCGACTTCAAGGGCGGCGTGCTCATAGAGGTCGCCTCGCCGGCGCCCGTGGATGTGGCGGACCTGCGCGGCCGGCTCGATGGTCTCGGGCTCGGCGAGGTCGACCTGCAGCAGTTCGGCTCACCCAATCAGGCGCTGATCCGCGTCCAGGCCCAGGAGACGGACGAGGCCTCGAAGGCCGCCGTCGACGCCATCCGCAAGACCCTCGGCGACAGCTGGGAGTATCGCCGCGTCGAACTGGTCGGCCCCAAGGTCGGCGGCGAGCTGTTCCAGGACGGCATCACCGCCACGGTGCTCGCGGTGCTCGCGATCGGCGTCTACGTCTATTTTCGCTTCGAGTGGCAGTTCGCCCTGTCGGCCCTCCTGGCCACCGGGCACGACGTGCTGATGGCGCTCGGCCTGTTCTCGGTGCTGGGCCTCGACTTCAACCTGACCGCCGTGGCGGCGCTGCTGGCGCTTGCCGGCTACTCGGTGAACGACACCGTCGTGGTGTTCGATCGCATCCGCGAACTGCTGCGCAGGCAGAAGAACCCGGACATGGCGGCAATCATCAACCTGAGCATCAACGAAACTCTCGCCCGCACGGTCCTGACCAGCGGCACCACGCTCCTCGCGGTGCTGCCGCTGCTGCTGTTCGGTGGCAGTACCCTGTTCAACTTCAGCCTGGCCGTCTTCTGGGGCGTGCTGATCGGCACCTTCTCGTCGGTCTACGTCGCCGGCGCCCTGCTGCTCTACCTGCCCGCGATCCGGCGCGGCGATACGCCGGCGCCGGCGCCGGCCGCGAGCGAACCGACCCCGGCCGCCCTCGCGGTCAAGAGCGCCGATGCCGCCGGCGGATCGCGGCCATGACGGCGGTCGTCATTCCCGTGGCCGTGCCGGTACCGCTCCCCGACGAGCGGATCTCGGACATCCTGCTGCGCGCGGTCGGCGGCGACGGCGGCGGCAAGATCAGCGTCGGCGAGATGAACGCCGCGTTGGGCGACCGTGCCTTCGGCATCGTCGTCCTGGCGCTAGCACTCCCGAACTGCGTGATCGCACCGCCGGGTTTCGGCGGCGTCACGGGCGTCCTCATGGCGCTCTTCGCCGGCCAGCTGGCGTCGGGCTGCGAGCGGCCGCGACTGCCGGCCTGGGTCGAGCGCAAGCGCTTCGACCGGGCCGGGTTCGCGCGGATCGTGCGGTCGGCGCTGCCGTCGTTGCGGCGGTTCGAGCGCATATCCCGGCCGCGGCTCCCGGGCCTCGTCAACGGCCGCGCGGAGCGATGGGTGGGCGGCTACATGGTCGTCCAGGCCGTCATCGTCGCCCTGCCGATTCCCTTCGCCAACTGGCTGCCGGGCGTGGCGCTCGCCCTCATGGCCGCCGGGCTCATCGAACGCGACGGGGCGGCGGTGCTCGCGGGGATCGTCATGGGGATCCTCGGGATCGCCGCGGCCGTCACGGTGACCGGAGGCTTCGTCGCTGGCGCCGTGGCCCTTGCCGGCCTGACGGGAGGCTGACGTGCACCCTGCTCTCCGCGTGAGAGAAAAATCCGACCTGTCGGGCGTGACGTCCCGATCCGATTGGACCCCCGCCGCAACGGGGGCCGCAAGAAGAGTCCTGCGCAAGACGAAGCAACGCCGCAGCGATCGCCGTGGCTGGAGGAGCACCGAGATATGAGTACGCCCGTGACGTCGTCTCCGGCCGATGCGCCACGCATCGATCCCGATACGGGACAGGTCCTGCCCAGCGTGGCCGAGACGCTGGAAATGGCCGGCGAGGAGGAGCTTCGCCGCTACCGGAAGATCGGTCCCGTCTGGACCAGGATGTTCCAGGCGGTGGCGATCGTCGCCACCTTCCTGGCGATCAACCAGATGTTCAATCTGGGCCTGTTCGTCGGCTATGTGCTGATCGACAACCGCTACCTCTACATGATCGCGGCGATCCTGCTGCCGTTCGTCTTCATCGTCTTCCCGCTGCGCGAGAACCGCAGCGAGGACAGGGTGCCGTGGTACGACATCGCCGCCGCGGTCGTGACCTTCCTGCTGCTCTGCTATTTCGTCTACTTCGCGGATCGCATCCTCGAGGAGGCGTGGGAGTATCGCGCGCCGACCCATGCGATCGTGGCCAGCGTCCTGCTGTGGCCGCTGCTGCTCGAGGCGGGGCGCCGGACCGGCGGTCCTGTCGTCTTCTGGATGGCGCTGGTCCCGTCGCTCTATCCGGTCTTCGCGCACCTGATCCCGGACCCGCTCGGCGGCGTGAACCAGGATTTCTGGACGACCGCCGGCTTCCACATGATGAGCGTCGAGAGCCTGCTCGGCCCGCCGTTCCAGGCGCTCGCCCTGCTGGTCTTCGGCTTCCTGATCTTCGGCGTCGCCATGCAGTACACCGGCGCCGGCGTCTTCTTCATCAACATCGCCTTCGCCCTGCTCGGCCACGTCCGCGGCGGCTCGGCCAAGGTGGCGATCTTCGCCTCCGCCCTGTTCGGCTCGATGAGCGGCAGCGTCGCCTCCAACGTGCTGACGACCGGGTCGATGACCATTCCGGCCATGAAGAAGGCCGGCTTCTCTCCCACCCATGCCGCGGCGATCGAGGCCTGCGCCTCGACCGGCGGCGCGTTGATGCCGCCCGTCATGGGTGCCACGGCCTTCGTCATGGCCTCGTTCCTCGGCGTCTCCTACGCCGAGGTGGCGATCGCCGCGGCGCTGCCGTCGATCCTCTACTATCTCGGCCTGTTCATGCAGATCGACGCCTATGCCGCCAAGCACAAGCTGACCGGCATGAAGCGTTCGGAACTGCCCGGCCTCTGGCAGACGCTGAAGGAGGGCTGGTACTACTGCGCCGCCTTCGGCGTGCTTCTGTGGATGCTGCTGTTCCTGCAGCGTGAACAGACCGCGCCGTTCTACGCGACGCTGATCCTGCTGGTGATCAACCAGTTCTCGTCCAAGTATCGGATGAATGCCGCCGGCTTCGGCAAGTTCGTCTATGGCTGCGGCCTGCTCTTCGTCGAACTCGCCGGCTTCCTGGCACCGATCGGCCTCGTCATCGGCGGCCTGACCGTCACCGGCATGGTCGGCACCCTGACCAACGACCTCGTCTTCATCGCCGGCGGCAGCACGCTGCTGCTCCTGATCATGGGCGCGATCACCAGCTTCATCCTGGGTCTCGGGCTGACCACCACGGCCTGCTACATCTTCCTGGCGGTCATCCTGGCCCCGGCGCTCGAAAAGGCCGGTCTCGACCGTATGGCCGTGCACATGTTCCTGCTCTACTGGGGCACGATCTCGTTCATCACGCCGCCGGTCGCCATCGCCTCGACCATCGCCGCCGGC
>Ga0114915_1000926_pt1 | contig 12925 bp, 12 predicted proteins | sample MalvirAntarct_55_FD_87288 | JGI IMG/M metagenome (GOLD analysis project Ga0114915, IMG submission 87288) | Marine viral communities from the Global Malaspina Expedition - Malaspina viral metaG Antarct_55 | ecosystem: Environmental > Aquatic > Marine > Oceanic | place: South Georgia Island...
CCATCAAGGTGGGTCGTAAGCGCGGCCAGACCGAGGAGTCGGACGGGTTTGAGCGCTGGCGCCAGGAGAGGGTCGACGCGGTCCGCGCGAAGCTCGCTGCCGCCGATGAGCTCCCTGCCTCCGAGGCCCTCCGGCGCTGCCGTGATCTGGCAGTAGGCTACCTGCACGCGCCCTCGCGGGCTGAGGACGTCGCTGGCCTCCTGACCGCCGTCCGCGAGATCGCAGCGCCACATGTCCCGCCCGGGGTCACCGATCGTCTCCTCGAGCTCGCTCAGCGGCTCCGAAGTTCCGCCGCACCTCACGGGGATGCGGATCCGGATGTCGAGCAGGCCATCAAGGCCGTTCGTGGCCTGCGGTGCTCCCAGGCGGCGTTCTCCGACGACGGCGACAGCCAAGCGCGCAAGGCGCTGCGACGGCTTCAGCGCCTCTCGGTGGTCACCCAAGAAGAGGAAGCGCTTCTCGAGAGGGCCGCGTCCTGGGACATCGACGTCCCACCGGATTTCCTTCCCGCGCTGGCCGAGCTTCAGGGCGCTCTGATCGACCGGTTGACACCGGACGAGCGGCCGAACAGCGCGCCGATGGTCAGCGAAGACGTCGAGCACGCGCTGGGATCGACGATCGATGCGCTCCGAGAGGCTGTCCGCTCGTCGCGGGGCGGCGTCGAGGCCGTGCTGCACGAGTTCCTGGACGACCTCGACAACGACCGCTCAGGAACTCGCGACGCGGTCGAGCGCTACACGGTGGTGCTCGCCGCGACCTGCCAGCAGGCGGTCGGATACCAGATGAGCCTGCTGAAGGGAGAGAACAACGTCTTCGAGACGGTCGTCGTCGACGAGGCAGCACGGGCGAACCCGCTCGACCTCTTCATCCCGATGGCGCTCGCGGAGCGAAGGATCATCCTCGTCGGTGACCATCGCCAGCTGCCGCACATCCTCGACCAGGAGATCGAGAGTGACCTCGACTCCGACGTTTCGGCGAAGACGCAGGAGATGCTCAGGACGAGCCTCTTCGAGCGGCTCTTCGCCCAGTTGCGCGAGCGTGAGCGGGCCGACGGCATCAAGCGCACGGTCACCCTCGATGTCCAGTACCGCATGCACCCCGTCCTCGGGGACTTCGTCAGCGACACCTTCTACGCCCCTCACGGCGAGGGATTCTCGTCTGGACGGCCGCCGGGGGACTTCGCCCACAACCTGACGCGCTATGACAGCGCGGTGGCCGCGTGGGTGGACGTGCCGATCGGGCACGGCGCCGAGAGGCGGGGTCAGAGCAAGAGCCGCGGCTCCGAGGCGAAGTGGATCGCCAACGAGGCCCACAGGCTCATGACGGAGCGACCCGAGCTGAGCGTCGGCGTCATCTCGTTCTACTCCGCGCAGGTCAACGAGATCCTGCGGCACATGGAGCCGCTGGGCATGACCGAGCAGCTCGAGGACGGCGCGCTCCGCATCCACGACTCGTGGAGGACGACGCGCAGCGACTCGGGCAAGCTCACAGAGCGGCTCCGCGTGGGCACCGTCGACGCGTTCCAGGGCAAGGAGTTCGACGTCGTCCTCCTCTCGATGACCCGGTCGAACGACATCGCGGCGGACCAACCGAAGCTACTGCGACGGAAGTACGGGCACCTCATGCTCGAGAACCGCCTGTGCGTGGCGATGAGCCGACAGAAGCGGCTGCTGATTGTGGTCGGAGACAGCGGGATGTTGACCGGCGAGCAGGCCGCTGAGGCGGTACCGGGGCTCGTTCGTTTCTTGAAGCTCTGCGGGGGGGACCATGGCGTTCAACTTCACGCCTGAGAGGCCGGCGCTGAACTTCGGGCCCCGGCACCACGCGCGCTGGAGTTCCCGTCAGTTCCTCCTGTGGCCGGCGTGGGCATACCGGGTGGTTGCCCCTCGGGTTCGGCAGCGGAAGCTCAACGTACTCCAGCGCGCCATCATGGGGCTCTGCCGAGCCGGCGTGCCTCGGGTCGACTCCATCGCGGAGCACCTCTCAGTACACACTGACCTGGTCGCCTTCATCCTCTCTGAGCTTGGCGATCTCGGCTACCTCGACCAGCACGGGCTCCCGACCGAACACGGCGCGAGGGTCCTGGAGGACGACTCGTTCGAGACCCAGGAGATGGTCGCAGGGTACGTCTTCCAGGATCCGTGGAGCGGCGATCTCTGGCCGCGCTTCGTCGAGTCGCTCGACTACTGCGAGCTCGAGTTCAACGAGAACGGGTTCCCGTCCGTCATGCTGGGAACCACCGGGAAGCCGCGACGCTACCGCACGTTCACCGTGCTGCCCCGCGCCCAGCTCGCGCCCGCGACGCCCAGCGCCGCCGCGGTCGTGCAAGCGGTCGCACAGCACAGGAAGGGGCTCCGCTTCAAGGATGCCGACGACCGTGATGACGAGGCGCTCGGGAACTTCGTCGCCTCCGGCGTGCAGATCAGCCGCGTCAGCTTCGTCGAGGAGGAGCCGCAAGCTGTCTTCTTGCTGACCTACCTCTACGTGCCGGAGTCAGACGCGGGCGCGACCGACTGGTATGCGTGCGACCCGTTCGGGCTTGGCCAGAGCGTGCGGCTGCGTCGCCGAGTCGAGGCGGTCATGCACGACGTCCCTGGGCTCTTCGGTGTCGTCAACCAGCTGGTTGGAGAGACGCTCCACGCCGGCTACGAGGACCAGCAGCGATGGCTGGAGACCATCCAGCTGCAGGCCGGCCTCGAGATCGATCGACGGCTCACCGTAGGCTTCAGGACGCACCGCGCGTTCGAGCAGATGCTCGAGCTGGAGGCCGCCCGGCAGGAGATGCGGTCGCTCGGCCGTGACTGTCCCGAGCGCAAGATCAACGAGGTGCTGCGTGCCGGCGTGAAGGTCCTCGAGGCGGTGTTCTCCTCGATCGCGGTCACGCATCCGCTCGGCGACATCTGGAAGCGCGTCTACGTCTCGCGAGTTGACCGGCGTACGGGGAGGCAGCACCTCGCGCAGCAGCAGGACCGAAGCGTCTACGCGGCCACCTATGAGGGGGCCTTCCGCTCCATAGGCTTCGCGGCGCCCATCCCGCAAGCGTTCTTGAACGTGAAGCCAGGGCAGGTGCGGTCGGTGTCCGAGTACCGCGACAGCTGGCGCCTACGCCCGCTCGTCACCGCCACCGCCCTCCTCGCGCAGCGCGACCCGACGCATCCGCTCGCCCGCGCTGCGGCGAGGTCCCCAGACGTCATCGGCGCCATCGACGAGATCGCCGCCGCGGGTGGAGGGGCTGGTCACGCCAACGCCGACTCGGTCGCGCCGCAGCTGGCCGAACAGCACGCGGACAAGGTTTACGACGTCGTCTCGGTACTCCTCGATCTCGGCGAGGCGCGTTCGGATTCAACACGAGAGAGCACCGGAGGCTCCCATGGGTAGGCGGAACAACAAGAACAAGAAACCGAACACCCCTCCGGTTGCGAAGCCGGCGCCCGCCCCGACGCCCACGACCGAGAGCGCGGAGCAGGTGCTCGCGAAGGTGGAGGAGGCCGCAGTGGCACACGCGACGGAGTCCGATCTCCAGGCGATGGAGGCCGCCCCCCCGCCACCGCCAAACACCTCGAGCGAGGAGCTCGTCCGGCGTGCTGCGGAGTTGGTCGCCCTGCTCGAGGCGCAGCGACAACGACTCGGGAGTGCCGAAGCCGACGTGGCCCGCCGCGCGGCCGCGGTCGATGAGCAGGAGAGTGCGCTCAAGCAGGAGCGGTCCGAGCTAGAGGCACTGCAGGGAGAGCTCGCGGCACGAGACGGAGGGGTCTCGGAGCGGCAGAAGAAGCTCGAGGCGGATGAGGGAGCCCTGCTCCGGCGACATGAGGAGATCGTCCAGCGTGAGCTGGATGCCGACGCAGGCTTCAGCCGGCGCAACCGAGAGGCCCTGGCGCAGCTCGAGGCCGAGGGTGAGGCGCTCCGCGCCCAGTTCTCTCGCCACCGAGAGAAGATGGATGAGGAGCGCGCGGCCTTCGAAGAGGAGCTGCAGGAGAAGCGTGACCGGCTCACCGCGGACGTGGAGGCTCAGCGCGCCAAGGACGCCGAGGCCGCCGAGGCAACGCGAGCGGCCACCGAGTCAGAGCTTACCTCGCAGCGGGAAGAGCTGGACAAGGCACGCGAGGTGCTCGCGGCAGAGGCCAAGCGGCTCCGAAAGCTGTCCCGCGATCTCGATCTTGACCGCGAGCTGCTCAACGAGGACCGGGAGGCCTTCGACGAGAAGGTCGCCCAGCGGGCGGCGCGAGAGGTCGAGCTCAAGGATGGAGAGCTCCGCGCGTTCGTCGAGCGACTGGAGGCGGCGCGAGCAGAGCGAGACCGATTCGCGCAGCTGCTCGCCGAGCGCGAGGAGGCCGACCGACGATTCGGCGGCGAGACGCCGGACGAGGTGCTCAAGCGGATGCGGGAGCTGGAGTTGGAGCGCGAGCAGCTCCGCAAGGCGCTCGGGGGGCGGCCGAGTGCCGAGGCGGCGCAGCGCCTCGAGGAGTTGGAGCGGCAGAAGGAGCTGTGGGAGTCGGACCGGCTGAAGCTGCTGGCCGATCTCGGCGAGGCCCGGCAGGAGGCCGCCCGGAAGCGGATCGCGGTGACCGAGCTCGAGTCGCTCCGGGACGAGAAGCGCGCGCTCGAGTCCGCGAACGCGCTGCTCCACGAGGCGAACCGGCAGCTCCGCGCCGAGGTCGACGCGCTGGTCAAGGGAGTCGAGGGCAAGAGCCCGTTCCCGTCGTGCAGCCAGATGGACGCGGACAACGGGCTGCAGTCGACCCGCCCCACCACCGACGCGATCCGCAGCCTCGCGGACTTCGCCGAGTACGTGCGGCACCGCATGGCGTGGGACCCGAAGACGAAGAAGGAGCTGTACTACTCGGCGGAGGACGTCCGGAGCTTCCTCGGCGGTTTGGCGATGAGCCGGCTGCACCTGCTCCAGGGCATCAGCGGCACCGGCAAGACGAGCCTCCCGCTGGCCTTCGCTCGCGCCATCGGTGTCGGAGCGGCGGTGATCGAGGTGCAGGCGGGCTGGCGCGACCGTCAGGACCTCATCGGCCACTTCAACACCTTCGAGCGTCGCTTCTACGAGTCGGAGTTCCTGCAGGCCATCTACCGGGCCTCCACTCCGCATCATCGGGACACGCCCTTCATCGTTGTCCTCGACGAGATGAACCTCTCCCACCCCGAACAGTACTTCGCGGACCTGCTCTCGGCGCTGGAGCAAGATCAGCACCGACAGCGCCTGGTGCTGATGACCGCCGCGGTCGACCCGGCCCCGCGCCTGCTGGAGGAGGGCGGGACGAAGATGCCGATCCCACCCAACATCTGGTTCATCGGGACGGCCAACCACGACGAGACGACCAAGGACTTCGCAGACAAGACCTACGACCGCGCCCACGTCATGGAGCTCCCGCGTAACCGCGAGACCTTCGAGCGAAGGGACTTCCAGCCACAGAACCCGGTCAGCCTCGAGGCGCTCCAGACCGCCTTCAACGCGGCGGTGCAGACGCACGAGGGCGACGCCGCGAAGGCCTACGAGTTCCTCCAGGATGAGCTCGGAGAGACGCTGGGGCGCCGCTTCCGGGTGGGCTGGGGCAACCGGCTCGAGCGACAGCTTGGCTTCTACGTCCCGGTGGTGGTCGCGGCCGGCGGGACCGTGGGCGAGGCGACCGACCACATCCTCGCGACGAAGCTGCTCCGCAAGATCCGCGACCGGCACGACAACCGCCCCGAAGACATCATCGCGCTGCGCGAGCGCATCCAGACCGGCTGGAGCCTCCTCGACAAGAAGCACGAGCCGCGACGCTCGCTCGCCCTGCTGCGGCAGGAGCTGCACCGACTCGGTCACGATGACGTCTGAGGATCGATCCATGTACCGCGATCGGCTCACAGGGCGCCGAGTCTCGACTCCTCCGCTCACCGGCACGCTGGTCGGTCGCTGGGTTGTGGACGCCGATACCGTCGAGGTGTTCATGAACTCCGCCGCTGCGGCGGCGGGTGAATTCCTCGTGCCTGAGACATCCGGGCACTGGCACGTTCTCACCGGCGAGGGCGAGCGACAGAGCGGGACGGTCGCCCGCGCGCACGCTCCCGAGGACCTGGAGGCCGAGAGCGTGCGCACGATCGGCGACAGGCTCGACGAGCTAGCCGAGGGCGGCGCCACATGGCTCGAGTGGATCGACGTCGTGCCGCTGGTACCAGGGATCTCGGAGCAGGTGGATCTGCTTCCTCTCGAGCGCCTCATCCAAGACCAACGCAACTTCGGGGCACTCAAGACGATCTGCTGGAAACCCCGCGCCCATCTCCACGTCGAGATTGAGCGCGCGCCCGTCTCCAAGGCGCGCCGTGTGCCTGCCGCCGCTGCCTCGTACCTCGCGGCCCACACCGAGGACTGGGACCGCCCGCTGCTGCGCGGCATCCTGCCAAAGCGGATTCTCGCGGAGGTACGGCAGGATCAGGTCGACATCTACGAGAACCGCGTGGCCGCGCGACTCCTCGACAACCTCGGCGCGTACCTGAACCGACGCATTCAACTGCTGCGGCGCCTGTTGAAGGTGTTCCAAGAGAAGGAGGACTACTCCTCGTCGATTGGCGGCACGTATCAACGTGAGCGCCGGATGAGCCAGCTTTGGGGGGAGTCGATCGACGCGAACGAGGGCCGCAGGAAGGCAGAGGTGGCGCTCAAGGAGCTCGAGGCGCTGAAGTACAGGCTGATGGGCCTCCTCGGCTCACCGCTCTACGAGGAGGTGCCGCGGCGAGCCCACGTCGCGACCACGCTGAAGACCACCAACGTCCTAGCCAACGACCAGCACTATCGGCGCGTGGCCGAGCTCTGGCGTGAGTGGGCACGCACTGGAGCGGGGCGCACGCGGAGCCCCGCCGAGCTCCACGCTGAGGCGCAGCGCCTGTCCCGAGGGCTTGACGCCTTCGCGATGCTCCTGGCCGTGCGGGCGCTCGACACCCTGGGCTATGAGCCGTCCGAAGCGGCGCTCTCTGAGCCGATCACGCGAGGCAAGGCGCTGCCCGTCCAGGGGCACGGTCTCGAACTCACCCTGAGCTGGCGCTCCGACGGCACGATCGGCGTGGGCGCCGGCGAGCGAGAGCTCACGATCGTGGCGCTCACCGCGAACCTCTCGGCGGGCGGCGATGACCGAGTACGCGAGAGCCTGCGCCGGATTCGAACGGCGCTCGACGACCGAGACAACCGCGACCTGCTGGTGCTCTTCCTCGCTTCGGACGAGGGGCAAGCGTCGATGGAGGCGGAGCTCCTCGCCTCTCTGCACACGGTGGGGAACGATCCGCGGCACGAGCTCGCGGGTGTCGGCTGTCTCCCTGTCTCGCCCTGGGAGCTCGGGAGCACCGAGCGCGTCGCCAGGGCCCTTCGGTGGTTCCTGTCGAGCGCCCGCTTCCTCGACTACCCCCTGAGGGTCGTCGTTCCCGAAGGGGCTCGTGACCTCATCGACCTGCGAGAACACGCGAGGTGGATCGCCAGCGTGGACGGCGGGGCCACCCTCGAGCTTCGAACCCCGCCCCATGACTACGAGTGGGAGGCGCTTGACGTCGAGTCGATCGCAAGGACCGCCGACGCCAACTTGCAGGTGGCCAGAGCGGATCATCAGCGGCTCACCGATGAGCTACGCGACGCCGTGCGGCGGGGGAAGACCGGCTCGCTCGTCCGCCAGAAGCACGACGCGCACGAGGCGGTCCTGCGATGCGAGCGGATCGCGAAGGCTTCGAACGACCTCGCAGAGCAGCTCCGCGGCGCCCATGCCAGGGCCATCGCGCTGCTCGAATGTCCGACCTGCGGACGGACCGCCGATCCGGCTCGCGACTTCGAACCGCGGGACCGCGGCAGCTTCCGCTGCGAGTGCCGCGGCTGCGGCACGACCTGGGGGACGCGGCTCTGCGGCGACGGCCATCGCTACGCAACCATGCTGCCGAGCGGCGACTTCGTCGACGCGGTCCAGCAGGGCCCCGGCTGGGAGGACCGGGTCTACGGATGCGACATCCTCGCGCTGCCCGCGCGAAGGTCCGATGGGCAGTGGGGGTTCGTGTGCCCCGAGTGCGGTCGGGTCGGCTGACCGCTCACAGCTTCTCGGCCAGCCCCGCCGCGAGCATCGCGCGCACGAGGGACTGCGCCTTCTCGTCGTCGGTGTCGCCCTCGACCTCCATGTCGATGTCGTTCATGCGCCGGGCCTGGTCGACGGCCCAGTCGATGTACTCGGACAGGGTGCGGTTCTCCTGCCCGAAGGCGAGCGCGTGCATCGCCTCGGCGATCTGCTTGGCGGTGCCCTCGAGCACCCGGCCGTCGGCCATCATTCGGATTCTCATCGCCAGTTCTCCTTGTGGTTCGCGTCCAGCCAGTCGCCGCTGGGGATGCGGGGTTGTCCGCGGACCTGCTCCGGCGAGAGCAGATAGGCCAGGACCTCGTCGCCGTCGTCGAGGCGGATCGGCCGGCGCCGGTAGAAGCGCGGGTGGCCCTCGAGCCGATCGAGCGCCGCGAGGGTGACGGCGTCGACGTCGTAGACCTCGCCCACGACGGCCGTCTCGCCGCCGTCGATCATGGCCGGGAACGCGCCGAGGCTCACGAGGGTGAAGCGCGGCTCGGTCCGGCCCGCGCGCAGCAGCATGCGCGCGTCGAGCAGGTGGTGGTTCGGCTCGCCGCGGCGCAGCGTGCCGTAGACGAAGACCCGGGTGCGCGTCGCGGGGATCATCGCTCGCCTCCGAGCGCAAGGGCGAGGCCGAGCTCGTCGAAGCCGTGCTCCTGGTAGGCGCGCCAGAGGACGCCGAAGTAGGCCTCGGTCGGGAGCGTCGCCTCGGCGGCGTCCTTGACGTAGACGTGGGCGCGGCGGCGAGCGCCGTGGTCGAGCTCGACCAGCAGGCGGCGGCGGGCGTAGGCGACCGGGTGGCCCTCGAAGCGGTCGAGCCGGTCGAGGTCCTCGGCCGCGAGCGCCCACACGAGCCCGGGCACGCGGCCCTCGCGGTCGCGCACCACCGTCGCCACGCCGCCGCCCCACGCCGCGCTCTGGCCCGCGAAGCCGAGGCGGTAGCCGTCCAGGATGGCGGCCCCCACCAGTCGCGCGCTCGGGCACCGGCGGCGCATCTGCGCGCCGTCCAGGTTCGAGCCGTAGGCGAAGTAGAGGCGGGTCAAGGGTGCTCCTCGTCGAGCGTTCTTCTGGGTGTCGTACATCGCTTCCTCTCTCGTCGAAGTCCAGCCGTGGTCGTCTCCGTTCTCCTTGTCTTTCAGCCCCTTGGAGGGCGCCAGCGCGCGCCATGAGGACCCGCGATAGGCGACGGCGCTCGGGCGCCCTCCGCCCCCACGCGGCCGGCTCGCGGCCGGCCCCGCGGGGAGCCGGGGCTCACGCCTGCGCCGCCCGGTAGGCGACCGTGTCGCGCCGCTCACCCTTCCAGGCGGCGGAGCCCTCGAGGCGCGCCATCAGGTGGAGGCGGGCCGTCTTGAACTCGTCGCCGATGAGGCCGAGCTTCAGGAGGAAGACCCGGAAGTCGTACTTGGCGGTCGCGGGGTTGAAGTCGCGGCGCTTGCTGCTGCTCGCGCGGGCGTTGATCGCCTTGGCGCTCAGGGCCAGGGCGAACTGGATGTAGGCCTTGACCTTGCCGGCGTGCAGGGTCGCCTCGAACCAGCGGTACTCGACCGTCCCGCGGAACCAGACGTTGTGCAGGTTCACCCCGTGGTAGCGGGTGTGGTCGTAGTGCTGCGGCGCGCGGTTGTGGTAGCCGTACCAGGCGCGGTTCATCTCCTCGAGGTCGCTCGGGCGCTGGCGCTCGATCTTGGCGAGGAAGCTCTGGTCGATGCCGCGGCACCAGCGGCTGCGGCGCGCCTCGGTGATGCCGAGCGCGTGCTCGATCAGCTGCTCCTGCTTGTTGACGATCTTGACCAGGTTGCGCAGCGCGCCGACGTCGAAGCGCGCGGCGTCGACGTGGATGTGGATCCCGCAGCTGCTGTCGACCCGGGCGCCCGCGCGCCGCACCGCCCGGATGACCTCCTGCAGGGTCTCGAGGTCGTCGTAGGTGAGGATCGGGCTGACCACCTCCGCCTGCCGCGAGCGGTCGGCGTTGAGGCTCGAGTCGGCCATCACCCGCCAGCGGCGCCCGTCGGCCGCGACGACGTCGTAGGGGTCGTAGCAGGCCGGGCTGCCGATGTGCTGGACCGTGCCGCCGACCACCGTCTGGATGGCGCGGGCGACCGCGTCGCGGGTCTGGCCGATGGTCTCGATCTCGATGCCGAAGCGGAGGGTCTTCATGGTGCTTTCTCCTTTGCTTCCAAGGGGTTGGCGTCGTCGCCGTCGCGTGGTCGTACATCGCTTCGGACCCCCTCGAAGTCCAGCCGATAGCGACCGAAAAACGAAGAAAGATCATGGGTTTAGCTTCTGCCGAAGGTTCGCGGACTTACGGCGCGCCGACCTCCCGCGGACCTCCCGCCGACGCGCCCCGTGGGGGCGCGCGAGGGCCCCGGAACGCTCCCAGGCGGTCAGCGCTGCCAGGGGAAGAGCCGCGCCCGCTGGACCGCCGCGCGCTGCTCGGCGTCGAGGTCGCGGAGCAGGCGCTGCAGCTCTCGCAGGCTCCGCTCGTCGAGGGCCGCGAGGTCGATCTGGTAGCGGCGTCCCGTCGCCCGCGCGATGTCCCCCTCGACGGCGCGGGCGAGCCGCTGGCGCTGCGGGTCGTCGGCGTCCATCAGGCGCTCCTCACCCGCGTGGCCGCGGCCTCCTCACCGAGCCCGGTCAGGTACTGGTCGAGCGCGTGGCGGAAGAGGTCCATGCGGCTCTTGAGGCCGCGGCGGCGCCACACGTCGTCGAGCGCCTCGACGGTCTCGGCCGGCATGCGCAGCGGCAGCACCTTGTGCTCGACCGGGGGCTCGCCCGGCTGGCGGCGGCCGACGGGGCCGACGGGCACCTTGCCCTGCTGCGCCTGGCGGATCTTCCAGATGAGGTAGCGCTTGTCGTGGCTGCCCGTGCCGCGGCCGACGACGTCGAGGTAGCGCGCGCGCAGCTGTGCGACGCCGAGGTCCAGCAGGCGCGCGCCGTCCGGCTCGGTGCCATCCTCGTCTTCCGTGCGCGCGACGTCAGGTGCGGGCGGGTCGGCCAGCGGCGCGTCGGCGGTGACGACATCAGGCGCGGGCGCGTCGTCGGTCGGCGTCGTCGCCTCGGCGGTCACGTCCACCGGGGACGTCGCTTCCGCAGCGCGGGCCTCGAGCGCCTCGCCGATGCGCCGCAGGAGGAAGGCCTTGTTCGGACAGCGCGTCTCCTCGCCGACGAGCTCGGCGAAGCGGGCCTGGAGGTCGGGCAGGCGGAGCGCCCGGAGGTGGTCGAGCTGGGTCTGGATGGTCTCGGTCATGGTCGTCTCCTCGGAGCGAGGCGACGAGCCCCTGCGTCGCGGAGCCCGCCGCCGTGGTGGTTCAGCGGGCCAGGTGCGCGAAGCAGGCGAGGTCGATGGCGCGGGGGTCGCTCGAGACGAAGCTGAAGCGGCCCTCCCGCTCGATCCAGGGCTGGACCTCGACGCGGTCGGCCGCGGTCACGCCGCCGGCGCGCGCGATGTCCTCGTCGTCGGTGAGGTAGGCGCCGTCGGCGTCGGCGTCGTAGTCCGGCGCGGCGGCGCCCTTGATCACCGCGATGACGCGGACCGGGTGGCCCTTCAGGTAGCGGTGCTCGGTGCCGTGGTAGGTCGTCGTGGTGCCGATGGTCTGCATGTCGCCGTCCTCGTGGTCGGGGGGCCCGCTGGCCCCGTGGTCGTGGCGACATACACGCTTCCTTTCGGCGCCCCAGCAAGTCGTTCTTCGAGGATAAAGCGAAGAAAGATCAGCCACTTGAGGCGCGCCGAAAGAGCGCGACCGCCTCCCCCTCGCAGGAGGTCGCGGCCGACCGCCGAGGGGCGCCGGATCAGCCCCGGTAGGCGGCGTCCCAGGCGTCCTTGCTGCCGTAGCGGAGCTGGCTGCCCTCGACGATGAACACGTCGTTCATCGGCAGGGACTCGGGCCGCGCGCTCCAGCGGTCGTGCGCGCTCGCCTCAGGGGCGTCGGGGTCCTCGTCGTCGTCGGCCTCGGTGAACGCCTCGCGCACCGCGACGCCATGGATGGCGACCTCGAAGGGCCAGCTCTGCTGGCTCATCACGTACACGCTGGCCTCCGGGTCCAGCTCCTCCAGGATCTCGATCAGCTCGCGCACCGTCATCGCTCTCTCCTCTGCGTTGGGGGCCGCGGTGGCCCGTGGCGACGCCGATACACGCTTCGTTCGGAGGCGATAGCAAGGCGAAGAGCGAGGCTGATCTGCTTCTTCTTCAGCTGGTTGCGCGACCGGGCGGAGGCAGCCGATCGTGCATCTCCTCGATGGCTTCCTTGAGCGCCACGAGGGCGGCCTCGACCTTCACCATGGCCTCGGTCTGCGTCCGCCCCATCTCGGCCACGCGCTCGTAGAGCTCGCGCAGCGCCGCGTCCTTGCGCTCGTTGATCTTCCAGAAGGCCCACCCGAGGATCGCCACGATCCCGTAGGGGCCGGTGGCCTGAAGCCACGCCGCGATACCGCTGAATTCGTCCATGTCACTCCCTCACGCGCTGGGCTCGGACCGCGTGAGATCCGAGACGTCGATGGTGCTGCGGGCGCCGGTCGCCAGGCGGACGGCCTCCTCGTAGGCGGCGCAGGGCGGCAGCCCGACCTCGAGCCGGAGCCACGCGTAGAGCACGAGCCACGCGCCGTCGGCGTGGCCGAAGTAGTGGTGGGCGTAGACGCCTGGGCGCCGCTGGTCTCCGCCCTCGACCCGGCCCATCCGCACGCGCCCATCGGCGACGCCGATCCAGGCGCGCGGGATGTCGAGGCCGAGCGCCTTAGGGCTCGCGAGCCAGCCGATGAGCTTCGCGGTCGCCTCGGCCTGCTCGGGCGTCGGCAGCACGTACGCGTCCTTGTGAGCCCACGGCGCGTCGATCGTGCGGCGCCACGGCAGGTCATCGCGG
>Ga0114915_1000927_pt1 | contig 12924 bp, 9 predicted proteins | sample MalvirAntarct_55_FD_87288 | JGI IMG/M metagenome (GOLD analysis project Ga0114915, IMG submission 87288) | Marine viral communities from the Global Malaspina Expedition - Malaspina viral metaG Antarct_55 | ecosystem: Environmental > Aquatic > Marine > Oceanic | place: South Georgia Island...
AGTCAACGTATGCTTGGAAGCCGAGAATGATTTCCTGTTTGAGATTGCTCAAGATGGTTATCTGTCGGGTACTTTAGGTTTCTCTACGGCTGGGCTTACCGATGACAAGCCTACCCAACTGGGTGTGTCGCTCATTAAACTGAATTCAGAAACATTGCCATCGCGCATCACGACTAGCGCTAACGAAAGCGAGTGGGAAAGCGGTGATAATATTACGATTTCTACGCTTCGGGGTACCGTGACGGGGGAAGTAGATAAAAAACCGCTGGAAGGTGTAAAAATTATTCTGAAGAATGAGTGTGACGGACAAATCAAACAGACTATTACTGGGCCAACGGGTCGTTTTATGTTTGAACTGGTTGAAGGGTGCGATTATACACTGGTAGCTTCTAAGCCTCTGTACGGAACGAATACCAACGCGATCAGGAAAATACCGGAAAAATCGACTCCTAAACTCGTATCGGCCAATTTGATAATGATTAAAGCTGGTGATCTGGTAATGTTGGACAAAATCAACTACGACCTGGGCAAATGGGAAGTAAGGCCGGACGCTGCTCGAGAATTGGACAAGATGGTAGCTACCATGCGCAAGTACCCCTCCCTGAGGATTGAAATTGGTTCTCATACGGATAGCCAGGGTGATGCAAAATTTAACCAATACCTCTCAGAACGCCGGGCTAAAGCTGCCCTCAATTACATTGCCTCCAAGGGTATTGCTCGAAACCGGCTATTGGCCAAAGGCTACGGGGAGTCGCAACTGCTAAATAAATGCAAGGACGGGGTACTTTGTACCGAAGAAGAGCACCAGCGCAACCGACGTACGGAGTTCAAGGTGTTGTCTATTAGATAAGTAAAGAATGGAAATGGGAAATTGAAAAAGATGCCGTACTTTTCAGCCGTCGGGCGGTCCCGTTTTAACATTCCATCTAACAAGTGGTCGTATTTCCCAACGCCAAAATCAACCTCGGTCTCAACATCCTCGAAAAGCGCCCCGACGGTTTTCATAATCTTGTCTCGTGCTTTTATCCCGTGGGCTGGACCGATGCACTCGAAATTTTACCCGCTCAGGAACTGGTTTTCGAGGCATCAGGCATAGCCATACCGGGCGAGGCCAGTACTAATTTATGTCTGAAAGCCTATCGCTTGCTGGCACAGGAGCACAATCTACCCCCGGTAAGTATTCACTTGCTCAAGGCCGTTCCGATTGGGGCGGGCCTGGGTGGTGGTTCAGCGGATGCCGCTTTTACGATTAAAGCCTTAAACGAGTTCTTCTTTTTGAACCTATCGGTCGAAAAACAGCAAGACTACGCCCGTACCCTGGGCAGCGACTGTGCCTTTTTTATTGAAAACAAACCTATGTATTGTTTCGGCAAAGGAGATCAGTTCGAGGATATTGACCTACGCTTAACGGGCAAATGGATTGTTCTCGTCAATCCGGGATTGCATATTTCTACGGCTGAAGCCTATGCCGGTATTACCCCCCGTAAGCCCGATACTGACCTGCGTTCTCTTCTCCGGCAGCCCCTGGATAAATGGAAGGGGCAAGTCATAAATGATTTTGAAGAGAGCCTCTTTTCAAAGTACTCCATTCTGGCCGAATACAAGCAGCTCCTCTATGATTTGGGGGCGCGTTATGCCAGCATGAGTGGGTCGGGATCTACCCTGTACGGGATATTTGATGCGCCGCTGAATGTCTCGAACAATTTCGGGAATTCCATCGTTTGGCAAGGAGAGCTTTCTTAGCGCCCCAATACAAAAAATCAGGCATGGAACGTTGTTAATGCGGCTTTACCTGGTTCAGGAGTACGATATAACCATTGACATGCCCGCTAAACCTACGACCCGATCCGGGGAAAATATATTTACCAAGCGCCGTGAACCTCTGCACTTTTTGCTTTGGCTGGGTATTGCGGGCAGCGTACTTATTTTTACGGTACTGTTAGGAATTTACATTGTCCGTAAAGTAGGTCCCAACTGGTATGAAACGCCCCTGCCGGGTATTTTCTGGCTTAGCACGGTAGTCATTATTCTGAGTAGCATTATTCTGCATGAGGCAAAGGAAGCCTTTCAGAAGGAACGTTTCTCGCGCTATCGCCTTTTTCTGGGTATCACTATTTTTCTGGGGATGGCGTTCGTAAGTATGCAGGGCTACGGATGGATGCATATGATCGACCAGGGCTTCTACATGCGGGACAATCCTTCGGCAAGCTTTGTGTACCTGCTGACTGGGCTGCACGTGGTACATATCCTGGGCGGGCTGATTTTTATGGGGGTACTTTTTTGGGAAGCTACCAAAAACAAATCCTATATCGACTCCTTCGTCTATAGCGTCAATCCGCCTAATCGACTGAAAATAAAATTGATGGTCACCTATTGGCACTTTGTGGATGTGCTGTGGCTGTATTTATTTCTCTTTCTGCTGTATCACCACAATAACTGATTGATTGCCAATCAAGCCTGGTGGCTGGGCCTGAAACTCCGCCAGGCCAGGATCGTGCTTATCAGTGTCAGTACTGAACCAAGCAACAGCGGTGCGCCAGGAAAGTACAGGGCCGTATCGTGTCGGGTAAAATAGGCGAATAGCCCGGTCATCAATGGCGGTCCAATAATGGATGTCACGCTCTGCAGGCTCGTAAGTCCGCCCTGTAGCTCCCCTTGTTCATTGGCAGGTACCTCCGTCGAAATCAACCCCTGAATGGCTGGCCCGGCGATTCCTCCCAGAATGTAGGGTACCATAAAGACATACATCATCCAGCCTTTGGAGGCAAACGCAAACAGCGTAAAACCAATCGAATACATCAAAAGACCGATGTACACACTACGCTCGCGGCCCAGTTTGGGAATAATGACCCGAATTAATCCTCCCTGTACAATAGCACTCAAAAGACCTACCGCGCCCAGAGAGTACCCTACCTGCGCCTCGTGCCAGGTGAACTTTTCCATCGTGTAGTACGACCACACGCTCTGCACGGCATGCGAGGCAATATACACGAGTACGAGCGAAATAATCAGTCCCGAAATGACCGGAAACTTGCGTAGATGACGCAGAGAACCCGCCGGATTGGCACGTTTCCAGCTAAACGGACGCCGGTTTTCGGGCTTGAGCGACTCGGGCAGAATAAAGTAGCCATATAGCCCGTTGAGTAGCGAGAGCGCCGCCGCCGCCAGGAAGGGTACCCTGGAGCCATACTGCCCCAGCAAGCCCCCGATTACCGGACCTATGATGAAACCCAGCCCGAAGGCTGCACCCAGCAATCCGAAGTTCTGGGCGCGTTTTTCGGGGGTACTTACATCGGCGATATAGGCGGCACCTGTCGTAAAACTAGCCCCCATAATACCCGCAATAATACGCCCGACGAATAGCCAGCCGATGGTGGGCGCATAGGCCAGAAATAGGTAATCGAGCCCGAAACCAAACAACGAAGCCAGCAACACGGGGCGCCGCCCGTACTGGTCGCTTAGTCCGCCGATGATGGGTGCGCACAGAAACTGCACAAAAGCATAGGAAAAAAGGAGCCATCCCCCGTAGCGGGCCGCCTGGCTCATGGTACCCCCGATGAGTTCAGAAATAAGCGTGGGAAGCACCGGGATGATGATACCGATACCGGTAATATCAATGAGAAGGGTAACGAAAATGAAGCCGAGGGCAGCGGAGCGTTTAGCAGCCATGTTTTGAAAAAATTTCCCAAAAGTACGGTTAATTCATGGGCAACCGAACCGCATTGACCGGGATTTTCTAGGACTTCGGTCTATTAAAAGTTTAGCGGCCAATAGAGTAGCTTACCAATTCGTTGACTTTTTTACAAAAAAACTATTAAAAATGTCCTTCTTAAATACCGATTCCCTTAAAGCCCGATCCTTTGACGCTATCGTGATAGGTACAGGTATCAGTGGTGGCTGGGCTGCCAAAGAATTGACTGAAAAAGGCCTGCGTACCCTCGTGCTCGAGCGTGGGCGCGATGTGAAGCATAATGTGGATTACCCCACAACCAACATGCTGCCCTGGGAGTTTGAGCACCTGGGTCAACCTACCCTGGCTCAGCGCCAGGAAAATCCGATTGCCAGCAAGCACTATATTTTTAAGGAAGACGCCCTGCACTTTGTCATGAAAGACAAAGTACATCCCTACGTGCAGGATAAGCCTTTCGATTGGATGAGGGGCTACCAGGTAGGTGGGCGCTCGCTGCTGTGGGCCCGGCAGACCCAGCGCTGGTCCGACTACGATTTTGAGGGCCCTGCTAGGGATGGCTTTGCTATCGACTGGCCTATCCGCTACGCCGACCTGGCACCCTGGTATAGCTACGTGGAAAAATTCGCGGGGATAGCGGGCAATAAGGACGGTATCCCTCAGCTACCCGATGGCGAGTTCCTGCCCGCCCACGAGATGACCTGCGTAGAAAAGCATTTCAGTGAACAGATGGCGAAGCACTACAAAGGTACCCGTCCGGTCATTGTAGGCCGTTGCGCGCACATTACCGAGCCGCAGCAAATCCATTACGACCAAGGTAGGGCCAAGTGCCAGCACCGAGTCATGTGCCAGCGGGGGTGTCCGTTCGGGGGGTACTTCAGTACCAACTCATCCACTCTGCCCTGGGCGATGAAAACCGGAAAAATGACCCTGAGGCCGCAGTCGGTGGTCCATTCGATCATCTATGACGAGAAGAAACAGCGCGCCGTGGGGGTAAGGGTAGTCGATACCGTTACGAAGGAAATGATAGAGTACTTTGCCAAAATTATTTTCCTGAATGCCTCGGCCATCAATTCCAATCTGGTTCTGCTCAACTCGACATCGCATCGCTTCCCCAATGGCCTGGGGAATGACAGTGGGGTACTGGGGAAGTACATTGGCTTCCACAATTATCGGGGCCGCGTGAGCGCGGAGTACGATGGTTTTCATGATTCTACCACCGACGGACGACGGCCTACCGGCGGCTATGTACCTCGCTTCCGCAATGTATTTAAGCAGGAAACCAATTTCTTGCGGGGCTACGCTACGTCATTTGGTACTTCGAAAAACGGAAATTCCAACGCCGGGCTGCTAGGAGAGGATTTAAAGCAAAATCTGTTGGCACCTAGCCGGGGCGGCTGGAGTATTGGGGCGCAGATGATGGGGGAGACGCTGACGAAGGAAAGTAACTTTATCCAGCTGCATCCGACGCTGAAAGACGACTGGGGAGTACCGTTGCTGCGCATGTCGGTGGACTTTGACGAGAACGACCGCAAAATGGTGCAGGATTTCTATGAGCAATTCACCGAAATGTTCACGAAGGCGGGTTTTACCAATATCAAAACCTCCGATACCATGCGTAATCCCGGCAGCGAAAACCACGAAATGGGCGGAGCACGCATGGGACATGACCCCAAAACCTCGATGCTCAACAAGTGGAACCAGCTACATGCGGTACCCAATGTACTGGTGACCGATGGCGCCTGTATGGTATCGACAGCTACCCAGAATCCGTCACTGACCTATATGGCGATCACGGCCCGCGCCGTAGACCATGCCGTGCAGGAAATGCGGAAGGGAAATTTGTAAAAGTTTACTGGTAAACCTTGTGCTATGTAGAAGCTAGGTTTGCAATTCCAGAATCAGGTATAAAAACCGTAATCGAATTAGGTATGCATTGCAGGTAGGTACCGTTCGTTGTTGCCAAGGACCAGGCGGTCGGGAGCTATCATGGCTTTTCCGACCGCTTGTTTTTGTAAAAAGCCAGTACAGACGCAAACCATTTTCACGCCTATTTCGTACTTACAGCAGTAACCAACCTAATGTAGCCTATCACTAATGAATAATTTCGTTGAGCAAATCAATAAAAGAATAGAGCCTTTACAGCATCAGATTATCAACCATCGGGTCTACTCAGTTATTGACGAAATAGACGATCTTCAGGTATTCATGCAGTACCATGTTTTTGCCGTCTGGGATTTCATGTCACTTCTCAAAGCCCTGCAAAATAATCTGACTTGTACCTCCATACCCTGGTTTCCACAGGGATCAGCCGAAACGCGCTACCTGATCAACGAGATTGTCGTAGGGGAAGAAAGTGATGTGGATCATGAAGGGAAGCGAACGAGCCACTTCGAACTCTATCTGGAAGCTATGAAACAGTGCGGAGCAGATACGCAGCAAATCGAACAATTCATTCAGGCTTTGCAGCAGGGTATGGGTTTGCAAGATGCTTTTGATGTTGCCGATGTTCCTCAGGCTGCTCGCGATTTTGTTGAATTTACGTTCGATACCATACAGAGCGGCAAGGGGTACCTTCAGGCTGCTATTTTTACTTTTGGCCGGGAAGATTTGATTCCTGGTATGTTCATGTCCATTGTCAATGATATGCACAAAACATTTCCTGACAGCGTAGGGATTTTTAAATACTACCTCGAACGACACATTGAGGTAGATGGTGACCATCATAGCCAGTTGGCATTACAGATGACGGCCAACCTTTGCGCTGATAATAGCGACTACTGGGCGGAGGCCGAAGCAGCAATTGTGGCTTGCCTTCAAAAAAGGCTGGATCTGTGGGATGGGGTATATCAGGAGATAAGCGCGAGAAAAAACCAACCCGCTCTGGCTTAATCATACATATACAGTTGGCTCCAAACGGAGCCAACTGTATACTAATCGGCTAGATAGTGGCCACAAAGGGTGCCTGCCGTACATAGGTACCTTCCAGTAACTGATCGACCACAAAATGCGCCAATGCTCCGGCGCTGACCCCGTCGCCGGGGCAATCTTCCAGACTTACTTTGACCGCTTCGGCACGATCCGTCAGATGAATCCAGGGTAGCCTGACCAGGGTCCAGTCTGCGGTACTTTCTGCTAGCAATTGGTACTCCTCCTGTTTGTCGGCCGTAGTTTTGGGGTAATGAGTTCTCATCCACTCGGTGGCTGCCTGTACTTGGGGGCTTTTACGATCTAGAGGCGTATCCACATTCAGGCCCGTAAGTACTATGTAGCGAGAGGTACCCCATCTCGGCATTGCCCGCAGTACATTTTGGGTAGCCTGGCTGAAAGGGGTAGGCTCACCCTCACGATACCCTATTGCACTGACGATCGCCTGACAGCCTTCCGTTAAAGTTAGGATAGCTTTATAATCCCGGGCGTCGCCCTTCACTACCTCGATAAGCGGGTTGCTGATTTGAAAGTGTTCAGGTTTCCTGAGCAAAAGTCTGAGGGAGAATCCCTGACGGAGTAATTCATTGACGAGGTAGGTTCCCGCCTTTCCCGTGCCGCCGAGCACGGCGACTTTTATTTTTTGATTCATTTTTTCTCTTTGTAATAGGAGGTAATACCTTTTTGCCCCACGCCTGCGTAGAGAAGCGTGGGAGGGCAGCGCTTGCTGTCCTGAAGAAGCTGTATTTTACAAAGAGATTTTAATACGATAAATATAAGCGTTGGCGACCGAATCATCCCAATTTCCCTAAAAAATAGGGTACTCTATCCGTTTTTTCCTATCTTGTTTTTTCAGCCTACCCGGATTGGCACAGCTTTTTCGCAAAAAATCTATCAAAAACCTGAAAACCTACATGGCCAAAAAGAACGCCCCACTCATAGACGACAATCTGCACTGGTACAAAGATGCCATCATTTATGAACTCCATATCAAGGCCTTTCGCGATGGCAACGGTGACGGCATCGGCGATTTTCAGGGCATTATGGAAAAGCTGGATTACCTCGAAGACCTGGGCGTAACGGCGATCTGGCTGCTCCCCTTTTATCCTTCTCCTCTCCGCGACGACGGCTACGATATCGCCGATTATTATAGCATTAATCCTTCGTACGGTGACATTGAGCAGTTGCAGGCTTTTATTGAAGAAGCCCACAAACGCAACCTGAAAGTTATTATCGAGTTGGTCATCAATCACACCTCCGATCAGCATCCCTGGTTTCAGCGGGCTCGGCGGGCGCCCAAAGGTTCACCCGAGCGGGAGTTTTACGTCTGGACGGATGACTCGAACCAGTACAAAGACGTACGGATTATTTTCCAGGATTTTGAGACCTCCAACTGGACCTGGGATGCCGTGGCGCAGCAGTACTATTGGCACCGCTTTTTTCACCACCAACCCGATCTCAACTATGATAGTCCACTGGTGCAGGAAGAGATTTTCAAGATATTGGACTATTGGTGTAAAACAGGCGTTGATGGCTTCCGGCTCGATGCGGTACCCTACCTTTTCGAGCGCGAAGGTACCAATGGTGAGAACCTACCTGAGACCCACGCTTTCCTAAAAAAAATTCGGGCGCATGTGGATAAATATTATCCCGGTACGGCGCTGTTGGCCGAAGCCAATATGTGGCCTGAGGATTCGGCTTCGTACTTCGGTGACGGCGACGAGTGCCACATGAACTACCATTTTCCGGTTATGCCGCGTATGTACATGGCGCTCCAGATGGAAGACCGTTACCCAATTATTGACATCTTTGACCAGACACCCGACATTCCACCCCTGGGCCAGTGGGCCATGTTTCTGCGCAACCACGACGAACTGACCCTGGAAATGGTTACCGACGAGGAGCGTGACTACATGTACAAAGCGTACGCCAAAGACCCCAAGGCACGTATCAACCTAGGTATCCGCCATCGTCTGGCGCCTCTACTGGAAAACAACCGCCGCAAGATCGAGCTGATGAACTGCCTGTTGTTTTCGCTCAATGGTACCCCCGTGATTTACTATGGCGATGAGATCGGGATGGGCGACAATTTCTACCTCGGCGACCGCGATGGGGTACGTACGCCCATGCAATGGTCGCCCGACCGTAACGCGGGTTTTTCGGATACGAATCCACAGAAGTTGTACCTACCTGTGATCCTGGACCCCGAGTACCACTATGAAGCGGTAAACGTAGAAACGCAGCGGCGCAACACGTCCTCGCTGCTCTGGTTCATGAAGCGGATGATCACCATGCGCAAAAAATTCAAGGCGTTCAGCCGAGGCGACATGGAATTCATTTCGGTGAGTAACCCCAAAATTCTGGCTTTTACACGTACCTACGAAGACGAAACGATTCTGGTGGTTGTCAACCTTTCGCGCTACACCCAGCCCGCCGAGCTTGACTTGTCCGATTATAAGGGGTACCTACCTGTGGATGTATTCAGTAAAAACCGCTTTCCCGTAATTCGGGAAGATAATCCGTATTTCTTCACCCTGGGTTCGCACGGCTACCAGTGGTTTGCTTTGGAAAAAGCTCATCCGCAAGTGAACGAATCGCAGCCCAGGTTATCCTTTACCCTGACGAGCTGGGAGAGCCTGCTATCAAAAGCTTCCGTCAGAACGCTGGAAAGTCGGATTCTGCCCAGGTACTTGCAGAATGTAGGGTGGTTTATCGGCAAGCAACGCACGGTCATTAGTGTGGAAATCGTAGAGCACGCCGAATTGGATCTGATTGGGGATCGTAAGGCCTGGCTATTGTTACTGGAGGTCCAATATGAAAGTGGCATTGCCGAAACCTACCAGCTACCCGTGGCTTTCGTAACGGGCGATGCCCTGCGGAAGATCAGTGAGAATTGCCCACCAGCTATCATTGCTAATCTCAAGATAGGTACCGCAGAAGGGCTATTCGTGGACGCCTACTATACCGTAGAAATGCACCGGACTCTTCTGACGCATTTTGTAAATAGTACCCCCATCAAGTGGAAGGGTGGTAGCCTGCATTTTGCTACCCGCGATGCTCGTGAACTGCCCGCACCTGAAGATATGAAAACCCGCATGCATGGTACGTGGCACGAAACCGTCATCACCTATAATGATGACTATGCCCTCAAACTTTACCGCCGCGTGGAGAAAACCGTCAACCCTGACGCCGAGATTACAAAAATGCTCAGCGGAACCGGACCTGCCAGCGAGTTCGGAGGGGATTTTGAACAAATGCTTCCTTACGCGGGTGGCTTGGATTGGAAGATAGGAAAGGACACCATTACCCTGGGAATTTTGCAGGAAACCGCTGAAAGCAACGTCAATGGCTGGGACTTTATGCTCGAGCGGCTTAACAATTATTACGAACGAATCCTGTCGCTGGAGCCGGGTGAGTGGCCAGCGCAACCGCCCAAACGCGATATTTTTACGCCCGTAGCTTACGAGGATATTCCCGACGATTTTCGTGACCTACTCGGTGGGCCTATCATTGAAGGTACCCGGTTATTGGGCACGCGTCTTGGTGAACTGCACAAAGCACTGGCTGCTGATGATTCAGCGGCTTTCGGTTCGGAAGGTTTTTCGCTGCATTATCAGCGGTCGCTTTATTCGGCCTTGCAGTCGCTGGTACGGGAAACCTACCAGAATCAAGCCGAAAATATGAAGAAACTAGCCGAGGATGTACGGCAGGAAGCCAAAGAAATACTAGCCCGCAAAGCGGAGGTACTTACTTTGCTGAAAAGGATCTATGAAAAAAAACTGGATGTGGTCAAAATCAGGATTCATGGAGACTTTAATCTGGAGAAGGTACTTTTCTCGGGGAAAGATGTTACCATTACCGATTTTGGGGGTGACCCGTTGCGGAGTTTCAGCGAACGTCGCCTGAAGCGCTCGCCCCTGCGCGATGTAGCGGCTATGATTCACTCGTTCAATTATGCCGCTTATGCCGGGCTGCTGCTCAGTAACCAGATCCGTAAGGAAGATATCCCTAAGCTGACACCCCTGGCCGAACTCTGGATTCAGAATGTGTCGGGCTTATTTATGAATTCTTACCTCGAAACGGTAGAAGATAGTGCCTTTATTCCCAACGATCAACATGATCTGGGCGTGCTGCTTCAGACGTTCCTGCTAGAAAAAGCGATCTTTGACCTCAATCAAGAACTAAACGACCGCCCCGACTGGGCTATGGTACCACTGCGGATTATCAAATCTATTTTGAAGGAAGTAAAGTAAAAGAGAAACTGAACAATACAAAGAGGGCCAAAGCGCTAGACTCTGGCCCTCTTTGTATTACATTTCACCCCTTCCGCGCCCGGTACTTCTCGAGTTGCCGCCTGGCCCGTTGCTGAATCTTGTTTTTCATAAACGGTGTCCAACCCAGCAGGTACCCCGGTAGCCCCAACGCCTGACGTGACCATTTCCATAAATCAAAATGGTCGGAATGGCGGACAATCAGGCCATTTTCAAATTCAAAGCGGGCGGCTATGCGGTTCACGACCTTGCGTCCGGTTTGACTAAATGTATAGCAAGCTACCCAGTCGGCTGAACCGATTTGATCAGTGGCTTTGATATTATCGAAGGTAAGCGATAATTGTCCTTTGCTGTTTTCGATCAGCATTCGCCACATGGATTTGGCTTCGTCGCCCTGCAATTCACCGAACGCCGGATCGGTAAAGATCACGTTTGGGGCATAGCAATCTACCATGCTCTCGGCGTCGGCGCGGGCGAAGGCTTCGTAAAATTTCCGAATGAGGGCTTCGTTGCTCATAGGCCTATATTAAAAAGGGTACTTAATGGTGGCGGGTAGCGGCTCCACAACTACCTTCATCCACTGACCATCTACCTTTATTACCACGATGTTATTATCCTTATCGTAGAACATCGTACCATTGTCGCTACCCTTCAGTTCTTTGAAATTGACGTGCTTGGCGTCTTCGGCGTACTCTTTTTCGGAGTCGGCGGCTACTTCGGTTGCTCGAATGTCTTCTTTGCCAATATTCCCCAGAGTCAACGCATTAGTCAATCGGAGCGAGCCATAGAAAATAGCCTTGTCGCGGCCAAAAAGAAATGAGTGTTGGCGCACATCGGAGCCTAGCTTGAACCAGTTGTAGGCAGGTTCTGAATGATTATAGACCGTGCTATAATAGTAGAGTTCGGCCACGGGACGGCCTTCTTCCTCGTGCTTGTTGACAAGCATCGTGATGCGCGATTTGTCGTCGCGGGCGTACCCCTCGAATACATGGTACCCCCAGCGCTTGCGGTTGCGTTCGTTCTCATTGCCCCGCACCTGAATCATGTAGGGGGTACTTAGTATCCCATTCACGGTCGTGTACATGGGCGTCACCTTAGGATTGAAGCCAAAATTATAGCCTCTTTCCTGCCACTGCTGCCAAGTCGTATCCACGTCCGAGGCTAGTTCCAGACGCTTGGCGGCTGAATGCTCCGAGCCGGGAACCAGACGGAGGTAGGGAGTACTTTGAGGCGAGTTGGGGAGTGTCTGTGCTTGGGTAAGAGAAGCTGCAAACAGCAGCGTGACTGCCAGTAGATGTTTCATACAGATGAACGATGAGTTGTAAAACTTCGCTAGGGTAGTTAGTTAACCTTTTCTATCTCTACCCAAAAAGGAAATATTTTTTTAGAACCTACGGAATAGTAGGGAATCAGATCGCCCTCCATAGCAGGTAGGTCTACATTGTTCATTTCGATGAGGTCGGTAGGGGTACCTGACAGTTTCATTTGATTAATGAACGGTTTAGTTTCCATTACCATCTGACCAGTACCTGGCACCGGCTCAATGAATTTGAATCGGAGGGTATAGCGGCCTTCGTGCACGCGGACTTTCCACAGACCATAGATTTCTTCCTGCGCCCAGATTCCGATTTCACCATCGGCGTCGTTGCGATTCAGAATCACTGGATTTTCCTGAGGGGTACCTACCTCGATCCGGGGCGGGTGGAGCATGTTTTCGGAGTTGACCAGCTCCTGAAACAGGCCATCTAGCTCCGTTTTCATGGCTCGGGCTATGGCAGTTTTCTCATTCACCAGGTTTTTCTGCTCGTAGGGATCTTTTTCCAGATCGAATAATTCAAACCGGATTATTTCGGCGTTGTAGTCAGTGTGTCCTACCAGTTTGTAAGGTGCTTTTTGTAGGGCTACATTGTTGTAAAGTTCCGGGTAGCGCCGCGACCAATAGAAGAATAATCCACGATTGTCCCACTCTACCGATTTTCCCTCCATGAGCGGCAACAGGCTGTGCCCGTCGATTTTGCGGTCTTTGGGTAAAGGTAC
>Ga0114915_1000931_pt1 | contig 12910 bp, 13 predicted proteins | sample MalvirAntarct_55_FD_87288 | JGI IMG/M metagenome (GOLD analysis project Ga0114915, IMG submission 87288) | Marine viral communities from the Global Malaspina Expedition - Malaspina viral metaG Antarct_55 | ecosystem: Environmental > Aquatic > Marine > Oceanic | place: South Georgia Island...
ACCGCCGAGGCCCGCGCCCTGGCCCAGATCGTCGCCCCCCAGCTGCGCGGCGGCTTTGCGCCGGCCCTGGACGCCATCGCGCCGGAGCGGGGCTATGAGATGGCCCTGGCTGCGGCCTTGGGCGATGACCTGGAAGCCGCCCTCGACCCCAAGGCGCCGGCCCACTGGGGCGGGGCTGAGGCCACGCCCCCGATCTGGCCGGCCGGCGCCAGTCCCTTGGGCGACCACGTGAAGGCCCCACCGCAGCTCACAGCCCGCCTGGCCTTTGTGGCCCTGGTGTCCCGGGAGGCGGGCGAGGCGCTGGCCAGGCAGATCTCACCGGGCTGCCGGCTGGTGTCCCGCGAGGGCGACCTGTGGCGCTGGGACGGTTTCACCGCCCGGGCCGAGGCCAAGAAGCCGGCGGCCGTCCGCCTGGAGCAGAAGACCCGCCTGGCCGAAGTGGAGGCCGAGATCGAGGCCCTCGCCCCCGCCGCCCAAGCCGCCCGCGAGGCCCTGGCCGCCGCGCGGCAGGCCCAGGCCGAAGCTGAAGCCGCCCAGAAGGCGGCGCGGCGGGAGCCCCCAGCCTGTGAGCAGCGCCTGGGCCAGGCGCGCTCCGCCCTGGAGCGCCTCGAGCGGGAGGGCGCCCGACGCGAGGCTCAGGCCCAGTCCCTCGACGACATGATCGGCCGCTTCGAAGCCGAGCTGGCCGAGGCTGAAGCCCACCACGCCGCCGTGCTCGCCGAGGTGAGCGTGGCGAGTGCAGACGGCGACCTGGCCGCCGCCCTGGCCAAGGCTCGCGCCGCCGCCGGTCCCGCCCGGGAGGCCGCCGCCGCCGCCCGCTCTGCGCTGGATGTGGAGACCCGCGAGCGGGAGGGCCGCGCCCGGCGCCTGGCCACCCTGGTCAAGGAGCGCGACGATTGGGCGCGCCGCGCCGACACCGCCGGCCGGCGCCTGGAGACGCTGGAGACTGATCGCGCCCGCAGCCTCGCTGCCCTGGACGCCGCCCGCGAGGCGCCCAAGGCGCTGGAGTCCCGCCGCATCGCCCTGCTCGACGCCTTCGCCGCCGCCGAGACCCGCCGCGCCCAGGCCCGTGACGCCATGCTGGGCGCCGAATCGACCCGCTCAGAGGCCGAAAAGGCGCTGCGCGCCGCCGATGCCGCCGCCGCCCAGGCCCGCGAAGCCCGCGCCGCCCTGGACGCTCACCGCGAGGCCGCCGTCCAGCGCCTAACCGAGATCACCGAGCAGATCCGCGAAACCGCCCGGGTCGAGCCAGCGGAACTCGCCCGCCTGCTGGCCGATGAGGCCGTCGCCATCCCCGCCGACGCCGGCGGCATGGAATCGCACCTCTACAATCTGGAGCGTCAGCGGGACTCCATTGGCGCGGTGAACCTGCGGGCCGAGGACGAGGCGCGGGAAAGCGCCGCGCGGCTTGAGACCATGCAGACCGAGCGCGCCGACCTGACCGGCGCCATCGCCCGTCTGCGACAGGGGATCGACGAACTCAACGGCGAGGGGCGCGAGCGGCTGCTGGCCGCCTTCGAAGTGATCAACGCCCACTTCAAGACCCTGTTTGAGACCCTGTTCGAGGGCGGCCAGGCCGAGCTGCGCCTGGTGGAGTCCGACGATCCCCTGGAGGCGGGCCTCGAAATCTATGCCTGCCCGCCGGGCAAGCGGATGGCGACCATGAGCCTGATGAGCGGCGGCGAGCAGGCCCTGACGGCGGCGGCCCTGATCTTCGCCGTCTTCCTGGCCAATCCGGCCCCGATCTGCGTGCTGGACGAGGTGGACGCGCCCCTGGACGACGCCAATGTGGACCGCTTCTGCAACATGCTGGATGAAATGCGCCGCCGCACCGAGACGCGGTTCATCACCATCACCCACAATCCGGTGACCATGGCCCGCATGGACCGGCTGTTTGGGGTCACCATGGCCGAGCGCGGGGTGTCGCAACTGGTGTCGGTGGACCTTCGCCAGGCCGAGGCCCTGGCGGCGGAATAGGCGCCTTGCACGACGAATCGCGGCGCCTAGGTCGATAGGCAAGAGAAATCAAACAATTAGACTGGGGCGCCAGCGCCTTGACGCTGTACCTCCGCCCCTTTAGGTTCCGCCGCGATCGAACCAGGGGCGCCGGCAGGCCGCCCGCGCCCGGGGAAGGCGTCATCCGCTCATGTCGCAGTCGAACGATCCGCACGATGAGGCGCTGAAACGCCTCGACGCACAACTGGACGCGGTGAACGCCCAACGGGCGGCCCGTGACCAGAAGGGGAAGTTCGACACGAGCGCGATCGGCTCCGGCTACAAGCTGGTGGCCGAACTGATCGGGGGTGTTCTTGGGGGGCTCGGCCTAGGCTGGCTCTTCGATCAATGGGCCGGAACCTCGCCCTGGGGCTTGCTCCTGGGCGTTCTTGTGGGTACCGCCCTGGCGATGTTCTTGATCTCGCGTTCAGCGGGACGCATGAGCGCGCAGGCGGCGGCGAAGGCCGGACCGGTTTCCTCGGTCCCCTTCGACGACGATGAAGATGACGACGACGGCTGGCCCGCGGGGCCTGGCCAGAACAAGAGGGACTGAGGCGTGGCTGATCCGATGCATCAGTTCGAGATCCAGCAGGTTCTCGAGCTTCCGCCTGTTGCGGGCTTCGATCTCTCGATCACCAATTCGGCCCTGTGGATGATCATCGCCGCGGCCAGCGTCACCCTGTTCTTCGCCGCGGCCTCGGCCAAGGCCGCCGTGGTGCCGGGCCGGCTGCAGTCGGTGGGCGAGATGCTCTACGAGCTGATCCACAACCTGACGGACTCGATCATCGACCACGAAGGCAAGAAGTACTTCCCCTTCGTCTTCACCCTGTTCGCCTTCATTCTGGCCATGAACCTGCTGGGCATGGTCCCCTATTTCTTCACCTCGACCTCGCAGCTGGCGGTGACCGCCACCCTCGGCGTCCTGGTGATCGCGGTGGTGATCGCCGTCGGCTTCGCCCGCAACGGCCTGGGCTTCTTCAAGCTGTTCGTGCCCTCGGGCGTGCCCTTCTTCGTCCTTCCCCTGGTGGTGGTGATCGAGATCATCTCCTTCCTGGTCCGCCCGGTGACGCTGGCCCTTCGACTGTTCGGCAACATGGTGGGCGGCCACGTGGTGCTGAAGGTCTTTGGCGGCTTCGTGGTCTCCCTCGGCGCCCTGGGCGCCCTGGGGATCGTCGGCGCCCTGGTCACGCTCAGCGGGACCGTGGCCATCACCGCCCTCGAGTTCATGGTCGCGTTCCTGCAGGCGTTCGTCTTCGCCGTGCTGGCCTGCGTCTATCTGAACGACGTCGTGAACCTGCATAGCCACTGATCACGACCGACTCCTCACCCCCGTTTCCCGACCCCATCGCTTAAACGGAGCACTCTCGATGGATCCCCTTGCTGCTAAATACGTCGGCGCTGGCCTGGCGATGTTGGGCATGATCGGCGCCGGTATCGGCCTCGGCACCATGTTCGGCCAATACCTCAACGGCGCCCTGCGCAACCCGTCGGCCTCGGCCGGCGAGCGTCCGATGCTCTTCCTGGGCATGGCGCTGACCGAAGCCCTCGGCATCTTCGCCTTCGTGGTCGCGCTGCTGATCCTGTTCGCCGCCTAAGGCGAGACTATCCGTGCGTGGGGGGGCGGGCTGTCGCACGGCCCGCCTTTCGCATGACCCGCCTTTCGGGTTCCTCTTCCACCGCACGGACCTGCGAAGACTCAACGGAGCGCCTTGATGGCCCAGACTTCACCAGAGCTAGAGCCGGGCGGCGCCATCGTCGAAACCCCGCCGACCAGCCTGAGGCACGATCTGTACGAGGCCGAGGTGGCCGCCGAGCACAGCTCGTCGGGCCTGCCCCAGTTCGAGTTCGGCTACTGGCCGGGCCAGATCTTCTGGCTGCTGATCGTTTTCGTCATCCTCTACGTCATCCTGTCCAAGCTGTTCCTGCCCCGGGTGGGCGGCGCCATCGAGGCGCGGGCGGCGAAGATCGAGGGCGACCTGGCTGACGCCCGCAGCGCCCGCGACGAGGCCGAGCGCCAGTCGGCGGAAGCCGCGGCCGAACTGGCCCAGGCTCGCGCCCGGGCGCAGAAGACCGCCGCCGAAGCCAAGGCCGCAGCCAAGGCCGAGGCCGACAGCCGCAACGCCGCCGAAGAAGCCAAGCTCAACGTCCGTCTGGCCGAGGCCGACGCCGCCATAGCGGCCGGTCGTGACCGGGCCATGGCCAATGTCCGCACCGTGGCGGCTGAAACCGCCGAGGCCATCGTCGAGAAGCTGAGCGGCCAGGCGCCGACTCGCGCCGAGGTCGATGCGGCCATCGCGCGCAACGCGGCCTGAGGAGAGAGACGAGATGTCCTTTTTCGTGACCCCCGAATTCTGGGTTCTGGTCGCCGTCCTGATCTTCTTCGGGCTGCTGATCTATCTGAAGGTGCCCGCAGCCATGGCCAAGGCCCTGGACGCCCGCGCCGAGCGGATCCAGGCCGAGCTCGATGAGGCCCAGCGTCTGCGGGCCGAAGCCGAACGCCTGCTGACCGAGATCAAGGCCCAGCGGGAAGAGACCGAACGTCTGGCCGCCGACATGATGGCCCAGGCCAAGGAAGACTCCGAGCGCATGCGCAAGGACGCGGCGGTGAAGCTGGAAGAGCAGATCGCCCGCCGCACCGAGATGGCCGAGCGCAAGATCGCCAGCGCCGAGGCCCAGGCCATGGCCGACGTGAAGGCCGCGGCCGCCGACATGGCCGCCGAGGCCGCTCGCAGCGTCCTGGCGGCCCGTCTGGCTGTGGCCACGACCGATCCCCTGGTGGACCGGGCGATCGGCCAGATGGACTCTAAGCTACAATAGTCGAAGCTCTGCGCCGGCGTCGGAACAGACGCCGGCTGCGGACCGCCACCCGGTAGCCCCGCGGGACGATCAGGCGCTCGGTTCTCAGCATCATCTGCCAGGCCACGGGCAAGACCTCGGGCCGGCGCTTCAGCAGGCGCCGCACGGGGCTCAGGGCCCGAGGATGGGCCCGCTGGAACCGCACGAAGGCCCGCCGGGCCTTGTAGGAATTCCGCAAAATAATCATCAGCCCCACGGCCGCCACAGGCAGGCCCATGGGCCCCGGCAGGGGCGCGATCAGCACGCCCGCCAGGACGATCAGCCCCCCAAGTCCTACCAGGCCAAGCCGCAGCAGGCGGCGCAGCAGCCGGCCGAGGCCGCCTGGAGCGGAGGTGTGGCCATGAGGCCGCGCGGAGATGGCGAGAGACACGCTAGCAAACCTGGGATCGCGCGCGGTCTGACCCTGTCGGGGAGGCGGGGCCCCCGCGCGCTTTCCTCATATGTGCCGCGTCAGGCTGAAAGTAAGGCGACAGCCGGCCGCTTTCTGGACCTTAACGCTGCTATTCTGCGGCGAGCGGCGCCGGCGCCACACCTGGCTCGGGTTTCCAGGTAAGGCGAGGCTTGCGGGCGGCCAGGGTCTCGTCCAGCCGGCGCATGGGCGCGAGGTAGGGCGCGCCCTTGAAGCGGTCCACATCGCCGGCCTTGGCCGCCTGGGCGAGCGCCACCAGGGCGTCGCAGAAGCGGTCCAGCTCCTGCTTGGACTCCGTCTCGGTGGGCTCGATCAGCATCGCCCCATGCACCACCAGCGGGAAGTACATGGTCATGGGGTGGAAGCCCTCGTCGATCATCGCCTTGGCGAAGTCGAGCGTGGTGACGCCGGTCCCCTCCAGCCAGGAGTCGTCGAACAGGGCCTCGTGCATGCACGGCCCCTCGGGGAAGGCCGGGGTCATGATGCCGGAAAGCCGGGCCTTGATGTAGTTGGCGTTGAGGACGGCGTCCTCGGCCACCTGCCGCAGGCCGTCGGCCCCATGGCTGCGCATATAGGCGTAGGCGCGCACGAACATGCCCATCTGGCCGTGGAAGGCGCTCATGCGGCCAAAGGCCTGCGCGGCCTCTTCCACCGTCTCCTCGACCAGGGTCAGGCCGTTCGCCCCATGGACCACCCAGGGCGCCGGCGCGAAGGGCGCGAGCGCTTCGGACAGCACCACAGGCCCCGCGCCCGGACCGCCGCCCCCGTGCGGGGTGGAGAAGGTCTTGTGCAGGTTGATATGCATGGCGTCGACGCCCAGGTCGCCGGGGCGGACCCGGCCGACGATGGCGTTGAAGTTCGCGCCGTCGCAGTAGAAGTAGGCCCCGGCCTCGTGGGTCAGCCGGGCGATCTCGATGATGTCGCGCTCGAACAGGCCGCAGGTGTTGGGATTGGTGACCATGATGGCCGCCACGTCGGGGCCGAGCTTGGCGGCGAGGTCGGCCAGATCCACCCGGCCGTCATCGGTCTGGGCGATCTCGGTCACCGAATAGCCGACAAAGGCCGCCGTGGCCGGATTGGTCCCATGGGCCGAGGTCGGCACCAGGACCCGGCGGCGCGGATCGCCCTTGGCTTCATGGGCCGCCCGGATGGCCAGCAGGCCGCACAGCTCGCCATGGGCGCCGGCCTTGGGCGACAGGGCGACGGCAGGCATGCCCGTCAGGGTCTTCAACCAGTGCGACAGCCGGTCCATCAGGGCCAGCGCGCCCTGGACGGTGGGCAGGGGCGCCATGGGGTGCAGGTCGGCGAAGCCGGCCAGCCGCGCCATCTTCTCGTTCAGGCGCGGATTGTGCTTCATCGTGCACGAGCCCAGGGGATAGAGGGCCAGGTCGATGGCGTGGTTCTTCTGGGACAGGCGCACATAGTGGCGCATGGCCTCCGGCTCCGAGAGGCCCGGCAGACCGATCGGCGCCGCGCGGGCCAGGTCGCCGAGATCCGAGCCGTCGAGATCGGCCTCGGGCAGGTCCACGCCCGTCTTGGTCCAGCCGTCGCGCTCGAAGATCAACGCCTCATCCTGCAGCAGACCGCGGCCGCCGGTGAGCGAGGCGAAACCGGTCTCCAGGGGTTGCACGTCTTCGGGCCGGGTGGGCCGGCCGACATTCTGCATGGTCATCGGCCGATCCTCCGGGCCAAGGCCTGGGCGAAGGCGTCGATATCCTCGTCCAGGGTCATTTCGGTGGCGGCGCAAAGCAGGACGTCGTCCAGCAGACCCTCGACCATGGCCGCGGCGTCGCCGGGCAGGCGCACGGCGATCTCGTTGAAGAAGCGCTTCGTCAGCACCTCGACGCCCGCGATGGCTCCCAGAGCCTGGGCCAGGCGCCGCGCCTTGGCGTGGTTGATGGCGGCCAGCTGCCGCAGGCCCACCTCCCCCAGCAGGGTCAGATGGATGGTGAAGGCCAGCGCGCAGAGCCCCGAATTGGTGCAGATGTTCGAGGTCGCCTTTTCCCGGCGGATATGCTGCTCGCGGGTGGACAGGGTGAGCACGAAGCCGCGGCGGCCGTCGGCGTCCACGGTCTCGCCGCACAGGCGGCCAGGCATCTGCCGGACCAGTTTTTCGCGACAGGCGAACAGACCGATATAGGGGCCGCCGAAGTTCAGGGCGTTGCCGATCGACTGGCCCTCGGCCACGGCGATGTCGGCGCCCATTTCGCCGGGCGACTTGAGCAGGCCGTAGGACACCGCCTCGGTGGTCACCACGATCAGCAGCGCGCCGGCCTTGTGGGCCGCCTCGGCGATGGCCGTGACATCGGTGGCGACGCCGAACACATTGGGGGTCTGGACCACGACGCAGGCGGTCTCAGCGTCGATGGCGTCCGCCACCGCGGCCTCGGCGTCGAAAGCCACAGTCTGGCGGACGATGTCCATGCCCTCGGCATGGGCGATGGTCTGGGTGGTGGCGGCGTAGTGCGGATGCAGGCCGCCCGAGAGGATCGCCTTCTTCCGGCGGGTCACCCGACGGGCCATCATGACGGCCTCGGCGCAGGCCGTGGAGCCGTCGTACATGGAGGCGTTGGCCACATCGAGACCGGTCAGGGCCGCGACCTGAGTCTGGAATTCGAACAGGACCTGCAGGGTCCCCTGGGCGATTTCGGGCTGGTAGGGCGTATAGCTGGTCAGGAATTCCGAGCGCTGGATGATGTGGTCCACCGTCGCCGGCACATGATGGCGATAGGCGCCTGCGCCGCAGAAGAACGGTCCGGCCCCCGCCGCGCGGTTCAGGGCCGCCAGCCCCACAAGCTCACGCTCCACCTCCAGCTCGCCCGCATGGTCGGGCAGGTCGAAGGTCTCGGACTTGCGCGCAGCCGCCGGCACGTCGGCGAACAGGTCATCGATGGTCGCAACGCCGATCACGCCCAGCATCTGGGCGCGGTCGTCGGGCGTGAGCGGCAGGTAACGCATGGGGCTTACAGGCTCTCCAGGAAGGCGTCGTAGGCGGCGCGGTCCATCAGCGCCTCGTAGGCCGACGGATCGGCGATCTTGACCCTGGCGAACCAGCCGTCGGCTTCGGGAGCCTGATTGACCGTTTCCGGCGCATCGGCCAGGGCGGCGTTGGCCTCGACCACCTCGCCCGACAGGGGAGCGTAGACGTCCGAAGCGGCCTTGACGCTCTCGACCACGGCCAGACCCTCGCCGGCGGTGACGCTCTTGCCGACCTCGGGGGTCTCGACGAAGACCACGTCGCCCAGTTGCTCGGCGGCGTAGGCGGTGATCCCGATGGTGGCCACGTCGCCGTCGAGGGCGACCCATTCGTGGTCCTTGGTGAAGCGCATTGCGGACATTCCTTCTCTAGACCTTGCGCACATAGCGGTGGGGGACGAATGGGGTTGCAACCACCTGGGCGCTCTGCAGCTTGCCGCGCACGATCACCTTCAGCGCCGTGCCCGCCGCAGCCAGGGCCGGCGGCACGAAGCCGAGCGCAATAGGATAGCCAAGGCTGGGGGCGAAACCGCCGGAGGTGACCACGCCCAAGACCTTGCCGTCGGCGTCGGCGATCTCCGCGCCTTCCCGGGCCGGCGCGCCCTCGACCTTCAGGCCGACCGCCTTGCGAGCCACCTCGCCGGACAGTTCGGCGGCGATGCGGCTGGCGCCGGGGAAGTCGCGCGCGTCACGACGCTTCTTGGAGACCGCAAAGCCGAGCCCCGCCTCGATGGGCGACACCGTCTCGTCCAGGTCGTGTCCATAGAGCGGAAGCCCGGCCTCCAGGCGCAGGCTGTCACGGGCGCCCAGGCCGATGGGTCGGACCCGCTCATCGGCCAACAGGGTATTCCAGATGCGCAACGCCGCCTCGCCCGGCACGGAGATCTCGTAGCCGTCCTCGCCGGTATAGCCCGAGCGCGAAACAATGGCCTCGACGCCAAAGGCTGTGATCGCCGCGGTCTCCATGAAGGCCAGTTTTGCGGCGTCCGGCGCATGAATGGCCAGCACCTGCGCGGCCTTCGGCCCCTGCAGGGCCATCAACGCCCGGTCCTCCAGGCGATCGATTCGCACCTGGCCGGCCAGTTCGTCATCGATGACCTTGAAGTCGTTCTCCTTGCAGGCGCCGTTGACCACCACGAACAGGCCGTCGTCATCGGGGCGGCCGGCCATCAGATCGTCGATGATCCCGCCCTTCTTGTTCAGAAGGACGGAGTAGCGCTGCTTGCCGGGCTTCAGGCCGATGAAGTCGCCGGGCGTCACCTCTTCGAAGGCCGACAGGGGCGAGACGCCCCGCAGGCGGGCCTGGCCCATATGCGAGACGTCGAACAGGCCGGCGTTCTCACGGGTCCAGAGGTGCTCCTTGAGCACCCCGTCCCTGTACTGCACCGGCATGGAATAGCCGGCGAAGGGCACCATGCGGGCGCCGGCCTCGAGGTGGGCGGCGTAGAGGGGCGTCTGCTTTAGCGTCTCGTCCGACACGGTGGGCCTCCGGCTGATGATGCGACGCGCCGGGGCCTTGGTCGCCCATTCTCGACACGCGCCCCCGCTGTCCCTGAGCCTGAGAGATTTAGAGGCGGACGATCGGGCCCGCGCCCATTGCTCCTTCGGCGAGCCCTACCTTTCGGCGGGCTGCTTTCCAGCGTTCATCAGCTCTTCGCGGTCCGTTTGCCTGAGCGTTTCCGGGGCGGTTGCGCCTTCGGCGCCGGTCCCGTGAAGGGCCGGACTCTCCCGCGAGGAGTTTCCGGAAACTCCGCGATCACCCGTTGGGAGTCAACGCGCAAAGTTCGCGCGCCGGCACGGCGTAGGGCGACGCCCAGTTAAGCGCCGCAGCGCCCGCCGACGATGAGCCCGCAGGCGTGCCGACCTGGAGATAGGCTTCTTCGTTAGCAGCAGGCGGGCGCCGCTTCTGCCTTGGGCTTGGCGCCGCAGCAGGCGGCGGCGGGAGTCGCAGTCGCCATGGCCGGAACGGCGTCCTCGCCATAGGTGGTCGCCTCGCCAAAGGTGTGGAAGGTCTCCCAGCGCAGACCGGACGGATCGCTGACCCAGGACTTGTCCGACCGGGCGTAGCAGCAGGTGGCCGCCTCCTGATCAAAGGTGGTCTCGCCGGCGGCCTTGAGCCGATCGGCCAATACGGCCAGTTCCGCGCCCTCCTCCACCTGGATGCCCAGATGATCGACGCCGACGCGTCCACCGTGGGTGGAGATGGCGAAGTTCACCTTCGGGTCCTCCAGCTGCCACTTGGCGTAGTCGTCCTTCACCACCGTGGGCTGGGCGCCGAACAGGGTGGCGTAGAATTCGGTGGAGCGGTCCAGGTCCTCGACCGAGACGTGCACATGCAGACGCTTCATGCGGGCATTCCTTCTTTCTGATCGCAACAGGATTGGGCGGCGGCCGCCGCCACGGGATCGCAGACCTCCGGGCGGCCCTGACAGCAGTCCTGCATCAGGTAGAGGAGCAGGTCGCCCATGCCGTCATAGTCGGCGCTGTAGATGATCGAACGCCCCTCCCGACGGGACCTGGCCAGGCCGGCGTTGGTGAGGATGGTGAGTTGGGCCGAGAGCGTATTGGGCGCGACTCCGGCCGCCCTGGCCAGGTCGCCTGCCGGCAGGCCAGCGGCGCCTGACTGGACCAGAAGACGAAAGACCTCCAGCCGGCCTTGCTGGGCCAGGGCGGAGAGGCGCCTCAGAGCGGTATCTATTTCCATATTTCAATATTTATGGAAATGATGAACTTCAGTCAAGAGCTAGATGACCGGCGATCGCGGCCCAAACAGAATGACCCCAGCGCCCGCCAGGCAGATGCAGACGCCGATCAGGTCCCAGCGGTCGGGCCGAACCCCCTCCACCGCCCACAGCCAGGCCAGGGTCGAGGCGATATAGATCCCGCCATAGGCGGCGTAGGTCCGGCCGGCGTGCGGCGCGTCGATCAGGGTGAGCAGCCAGGCGAAGAGGGCCAGAGAGGCCATGCCCGGGATGAGCCAGAGGACGCTCTGGCCCTGGCGCAGCCAGGCCCAGAAGGCGAAGCAGCCGGCGATCTCGGCGATCGCCGCGCCCACATAGGTCAACAGCCAGAACTTCATGCGCCCTCCGCCTTCACGGAGCGCCAGACTACATGCGTTCGGGAGCCTCGATACCCAGGAGGTCCAGGGCCAGCTCAAGCTGCTGCAGGGTGACCTTGGCCAGGGACAGGCGCGAGGCCTTGACCGGTGGCTCGGCGATCAGGATCGGGCAGGCGGCATAGAAGCGCGAGAAGGCCTGGGCCAGCTTGTAGGCATGGTCGGCGACGAAGTTGGGCGCCTTGCGCTCATAGGCCTCGGACAAGGCCTGATCGAAGGCGTCCAGCAGCAGAACCAGCTCGCGCTCGGCCGGCTCGGCGACCAGGATTTCGCCGCCCTCGGACCCCTCGTCGGCGGCCCTTCGCAGCACTGATTTCACCCGCACCGCCTGATAGAGCAGATAGGGGCCGGTCTTGCCCTCGAAGCTGGTGAAGCGATCGAGGTCGAACACATAGGAGGTGCCGCGGAAATTCTGCAGGTCGGCGAACTTCAGGGCCGCCACGGCGACCTTGTGAGCGGTGTCTTCGAATGCTGCGGCGTCGAGCCCGGCGCCCAGGTCGGCTTCTTTCAGGCGTTCGCGGGCCTTGTCCCGGGTCATCTCGATCAGGTCGTGCAGCTTCAACACGCCGCCCTCGCGGGTCTTGAAGGGCTTGCCGTCGGTCCCGTTCATGGTGCCGAAGCCGATATGCTCGAGGCTGCCGTCCTCGGCGTAGCCGGCGAGATAGGCCGCCCGGAAGACGATCTCGAAATGGTCGGCCTGCCGCTGATCGACCACATAGAGCACATGGTCAGGGCCGAAGCTCTGCTTGCGGTCCAGGATGGTGGCGAGGTCAGTCGTGCCGTACATGGCCGAGCCCTCGGACGACACCACCAGCAGGGGCGGCAGCTCGCGCTTGTCGCCCTGGCGGTTGACGCGGATGATGCGCGCGCCCTGGTCCTCGACCAGCAAGCCCTTGGCTTCCAGGTCCTTGACCATGTCCGGGATCAGGGGATCGGCGTCGCTCTCCCCCTTCCAGAGGTCGAAATCGACGCCGATGGCGTGGAAGTCCCGCTCAAGGGCCACCTGGGTCACCCGGGTGAAGTGGCGCCACAGCAGGTGATAGCCCGGATTGTGCGCCTGCAGTTCGGCCGTCAGCTTGCGGGCCCGGTCGCGATAGTCAGGGTCTTCCTTCCCCCTGGCCGCAGCCATGGGATAGAGGCGATCGAGATCGGCCAGGCTGACGCGTTCGTCGAGGGCCGCGAAGGCCTGGGCCTCGTCCGCCTCGGTCAGGGGCGTGGCGCGCGCATTGACCTGCTCGACCAGCTTGGCGACGAAGGAATCCTCGTCGCAGACCGCCCCGATCAGCAGGCCCATCTGATAGCCCCAGTCGCCGAAGTGGGCGTCGCCGACCACCTCGTCGCCGCGGAACCGGTAGAGCCGCTTGACCGCCTCGCCAATGATGGACGAGCGCAGATGGCCCACATGCATGGGCTTGGCGACATTGGGGCCGCCGTAGTCCACCAGCACCCGGCGGGGGGCCTCGATGAGGGCTGCGCCCAGGCGAGGGTCCCCGGCCAGCTCATTGGCCCGGATCGACAGGGCCTCAGACGCCACCCGCATATTGATGAAGCCCAGGCCG
>Ga0114915_1000933_pt1 | contig 12899 bp, 8 predicted proteins | sample MalvirAntarct_55_FD_87288 | JGI IMG/M metagenome (GOLD analysis project Ga0114915, IMG submission 87288) | Marine viral communities from the Global Malaspina Expedition - Malaspina viral metaG Antarct_55 | ecosystem: Environmental > Aquatic > Marine > Oceanic | place: South Georgia Island...
AGTTAAGGTTAATTGATCGGTTGACCGATCTAAATGATCGTGAATAATCCGTAATTAGTTTCGCTAATTACGGTTTTTTTATGGATATTCAAACAGCTCTTTCAACCACCTTCTCATCTGCTGATGAATTTACAACGCTTGATAACTTATCTGGCATCTTAGATCCCGAATTACTTAACCAAGCTTTTGAAAAATCGGGTGTCGCCACCGTTCGTAAACGTCGCTTACCACTCGATGCTGTCGTTTGGTCTGTGATTGGTATGAGTTTATTTCGTCATGAATCTGTTTGGGATATAGCCTCTAAAATGGACATCGCCTTACCAGGTAAAGGGAAACTAGTTGCCCCTAGTGCCATGGTTCAAGCGAGACAACGCTTAGGTGAAGATGCTGTCGAGCAGGTCTTCAAGATGATGGCGTCACGGCATTATAATCATGCCCACTTCGATACATTTTGTGGCTTAAATCTATTAGCTGTTGATGGCGTTGTTTTTCGTACACATGATACGCCAGAGAATAAAGACGTATTTGGGTGTGGCTCAACCCAGTATGGTGAAAATACCTATCCGCAAATTCGAATGGTATGCCACATGGAGCTAACGAGCCATCAACTCATTAATTGTACTTTTAACGGGCAACATCAAGGGGAAATGACACTCGCTGAAGAGCTCATTGAAGGTACACCGGATAACTCATTAACCTTATTTGATCGCGGTTATTATTCATTAGGGCTTTTGCATCGTTGGCATCAAGCAGGGACTGAAAGGCACTGGATGATACCTGTCAGAAAAGGCTTAACGGTTGATACCATAAAGAAAATGAGTAAAAATGACCAGTTAGTGCGTCTTAAAACATCGCCACAAGCGCGAAAAAAGTTTACTGACTTGCCAGAGTTTATAGAAGCTCGTCTGCTTACTTACACGCATAATAATAAGCAGTATCAGATTCTTACATCAATGCTTGATGTAATGCGTTACCCATCAAAAGAAATCGCTGATTTGTACATGCATCGCTGGGAAATAGAAATAGGATATCGAGAAATAAAACAAACAATGTTGCACTCAAACTATATCCTACGCTCAAAAAGGCCGGATATGATAAGGCAAGAATTGTGGGGGTTACTAATTGCCTACAATATTATAAGAATAGCCATGCGTGAGGCAGCAGAGTTACTAGAAGTATGGCCAAATCAACTGAGTTTTTCTCATTGTTCAAGACATATCAATGTATTTCTGTTAACTATCCCACTGACAAGTCCGGGAAATTTACCAAAACACTATGAGCATTTATTAGAAACGCTGACGCTATTTCAGTTACCAACAAGGCGTCATGAGCGCAGCTTTCCACGATGTGTGAAAAAGAAACCATCTAAATATCCCTATAAAAAAAAGCCAGTCAGTGTTAACTGACTGGCATTAGTATTATAGCCTGTTCTTTTGTGGCTTGTTTTACAATATAGGTGTTTGGGCTGATAAAATTATTTTTTGGTACTCTCCTAGTACTTCAATTGAAATTATTGGTACTCTCAGGGCAAGCCCTATTTACGACTTACCCATATTTTTAGCCTACTTGTCTATTATTCCTGGTATGGCCGTGTTTTTGGTAAGAATGGAAACCGACTTTGTAGAGGAGTACGACCGTTTTTACACTGCAATACGCGAAGGTGCCTCTTTAAATGAAATTTATTTATTAAAAGATAATATGATACAAACTGCCCAAGGTGGTTTATACGATATATTTAAAATTCAGGGTATTACCGTAGCTTGCTTATTACTTTGGGGTGAGCAAATACTCACTTTTATAGGCATAGATCCTAACTACAAAACCTTATTATTTATCGATGTAGTGGGTGTGGGTGTACAGGTTATATTTTTATCAATACTCAATATTTTATTTTATTTAGATAAACGTTTTACTGTGCTGGTACTCGCAGCAATATTTTTAGTCGTAAATGTTGTTTTTACCTATTTATCGGTTGCACTTGGACCACAGTTTTATGGCTATGGCTTTGCATTTGCAACTATTATTAGCTCGGTTGTGGGTTTGTTTTGGTTATCTAAACAGTTTGAAGATTTAGAATACGAAACCTTTATGCTGCAATAATAAACGCTTAACATTTTAGGCTATTTGCTTAAACCAAGCTTATAATGCCAAAACTAATAAATAAGTGTAATAAACATAAATTGCTTATTACACTTATTTCTCCCAATAAAATTCTTTTATAAAGGAATATTCAATGGCTTTTGATTATGGATCGATTGATCTTGGACTTAAAAACCCCTTCAAGCTTGAAGGTAAAGTAACCGCACTAAGAGGTGCTATAGAGTCAATTACCGGCATTACGCTGCTTGTTGTTGCTGCAGGGTTAGTTAAAGAAGATGCAACTGCTGGGTGGATCTTGATGCTTTTTGGGATGATTATTTTAGGGTTTGGCATTGCTTCACTCTCAACAGGTATTTATGCCACACTAAAATACTTTGTTGGCCGTAATCACCCTACGTCACTGGCTTATAACTACAGTAAATCGCAAAGCTCTACCGCAAAAGAAGAAAAAAAAGAAGTTGCCTATAACGACCAAGAACTAGAAGAAATGCTTATGGGTCGTAAAAACATTACTTTTAAAGAGCCTAAAGGCTTTTTATCTCGCTTGTTGCATAGCCTTATTCCTAAACTAATGTTTTTACCCTACCCAATGCGTAATATTGCCCAGCAATTATTTGGCTCATGGGTAAGTACCTTTGTGGCACTTATTGCGTATGGACTGGTAGCTTTTGTATCTTTGTCGGGCTTTACCGGTGAAGCAGGCGAATTAGCATTTCCCATATACAGTAGCATTTTAATGTTTTATGTATTGTTCTCATGGCGCTCGGCAGGTAAACCAACCACTCGCAATGCTGCAAGAGAAATTGAACCACTTGGTGGTGGTGCACTGGCTAAAATTATTTCGCTATCGTTTATTTTACCCATTATTATTGGCCTTTCTATGTCGTGGTTAATGCAAGAACAACACATTAGTAAAGCGCAAATAGATGTTTGGTTTGAACAATTACCCAACCTACACGCGGGTATGTATTTAGTCGCTATTATTATTTTAGCCACCTTGAGCTGCGCACTGGTTTTTACTATGTTAAAAGCACGATTAAATACCATAACACCAAGCACTGAGGTATCTGAGCTGCGCGAAAACTGGCAAGAATCTGTACACCCTACTGAAATTTTTATTAATTTAGATAACCTAGTAATGGCTAACCGTCGTTATAAAGAAGTGCCTAATCGCGTATACCGCGAGCTCAACCCACAACTGCAAGAGCAAGTAGAAGGTAAAGGCGGCTTTAAAGGAGAAATAATTCAAGAAATACAACCTAAACTACATGAGCTAGATTTAGGTAAAGGTTTTAGTATGGCTAGATTATTGGCGCTACTTAGTGGTAATTTTCTGTATTTAATCGCGCTTATTTTCACGGTATTATTAGCCTACTCTTTCATCGATATTTATCGTTATATTGATAGCGCAAATATCAATTCAATAGAGCAAGCACTTAATAATCTTCATATTTCACCTATCAGCGAGCTAGTAATGGCAAGCGTACACTTATTACTGATAGGTGTATTAATTAAAGCCTTTGCTCAGCTATTAAGTAGCAATGCACATTTGTTTTTTGCTGAAATGCAATTTGAATCACTTCTGGTCTATTTTAAATGTGAAGGTACATTTACTGAGTCTAAAATATCAACCGGTACAGGTATTCACGACAGCACTCGCTCTGAAAACACCTTAGTACGTAGCAGCATTACCCCTTGGGTTATTGTTTCGCGAATAGTAACCACCACTTTTGCAGCAACAGGTATGAAAAATCTTGAGCATCCACGCCATATTATGGAAATGCACAAAGACGAAGGTCAGTTACAAGCAATTAAAAACGATGTGATTGCGTTCTTAAAAGATCGTGAGTCAATAGCCTCAATTACCAGTGAGCGTGATTTAGGTAACGCGTCGCAAATTCATCAGCTTAATCAGCAAACACGCGCTATGCCAACACAACAAAGCGCAATTACAAAAAATGATGAAGAAGCCGCCGGCTTTATCAGACAACAAGATGATTTAGCCTCAGAAACCAAGTCATAACACGGTAACTTAATTATATATCAATGCCACTGGCAATCAGTGGCATTTTTAACAGCAACTATACCTTTTGAAACCCCAGTTAACTTTGCTCACTTTAATGTCATGCTTGTTCTAAATTAAACCTTGTAACAACACACAAAGCCCTTGCTTTATGCGCTAAAACGCAAATAATAAAGCAATCTATAATTGGGTAAGAATGAGAGAATGAGCTACATACTAACCACACAATGCGCCGATGATGTAGGGCTAATAGCCAAAATCACCGGGCTTTGCCACCAGCATAATTTAAATATTACACGTAATAATGAATTTGTAGACAAAGACGCTAAACGCTTTTTTATGCGTACAGAGCTCACTGGTGAGCCACAAAGTAACTTTTTACCACTACTACGCGAAATACTACCTGCAGACGCTAAAGTAGCTTTACACAATGGTACAAAAACTAAAGTTGTGTTACTTGCTACTAAAGAAGCACATTGCTTAGGTGGCGTATTATTAAAGCAATTCGAACAAGCGCTAAATATTGAAGTGCAAGCCGTTATAGCAAACTACCCTATTTTAGAGCCGCTTGCTAAAGGGCTTAATGTCCCTTTTCATGTTATCTCTCATGAGGGATTAACGCGCAGCGAGCACGATCAACAAGTAGGCGATTTAATTGCCAGCTATAACCCTGACATTATTGGTTTAGCTAAATATATGCGTATTTTAAGCCCTGAGTTTGTACAACGCTTTGAGGGCAAAATTATTAATATTCATCACTCGTTCTTACCCGCTTTTATTGGTGCAAAACCTTATCACCAAGCATTTGAACGTGGCGTAAAAATCATTGGAGCCACAGCTCACTTTGTCAATAACGAGTTAGACGAAGGGCCTATTATTTTGCAAGATGTTACGCCTGTAACCCACGCAGAAACTGCAAAAATGATGGCCAATATGGGTAAAGATGTAGAAAAAACAGTATTTTGTAAAGCGCTACAACTTGCCTCTGAGCATAAGCTATTTATTAACGGTAATAAAACCGTGGTGTTTTCGTAAAACAAAAATGCCAGCAAATTATGCTGGCATTTTTAAACTATTAAATAATACTTATTGTATTACCCAGATACTATTAAGGCGTGTAATAAGTGGGTGATCCTGGCCCTACTGGCATACCCAATACAAATACCCATAAATAAAACAAAATAACCCAACCAACAAAAAATATCATACTGTATGGCAGCATAGTGGCTACTAGTGTGCCTATACCCATATCTTTTTTGTACTTAGCAGCGACAGCGAGGATCAAGCCAAAATAGCTCATCATTGGCGTTATTAAGTTAGTAACCGAGTCACCTATACGATAAGCCGCCTGAATGGTCTCTGGCGCGTAACCAACTAACATTAGCATAGGTACAAAAATAGGCGCGGTAACAGCCCATTGCGCCGAAGACGACCCTAAGCTTAAGTTAACCAACGCACACATTAATATAAATAATACAAAAACTTCGGGACCAGTTAAGTTTAAAGCTTGCAGTAATGCAGCACCGTTAATTGCTAAAATAGTGCCTAAATTGGTCCATTTAAAAAACGCGACAAATTGTGCAGCAAAAAACACTAGTACAATATACATGCCCATTGAGCTCATACTTTTGCTCATCGCATTAATTACGTCTTTGTCGTTTTTCATGGTGCCAACAACGCGCCCATATACAAAGCCCGGAATACCAAAGGTTACAAAAATAAACACCACTATGCCTTTCAAAAAGGGCGAGTGGGCTACTAATCCGGTTTCGGGGTTACGTAAAATGCCATCGGCTGGCACTATGGTCCAGGCAAGTAGTAGCGATACAACTAATAGCGATACCCCTGCCCACTTTAAACCCGACTTTTCTTTGGCCGTTAACGCGGCAATATTATTTTGTGCAAGATCAGCACTGGCCTCTTCAGGATTATATTTACCTAAACGTGGTTCAACAATTTTTTCAGTAACTAGGGTGCCTAAAATTGCAATTAAAAACACCGACACCATCATAAAATACCAGTTAGCTTCTGCGCCTACTTGGTAAGTTGGGTCGATCATTTGCGCCGCTGGTGTGGTAATGCCTGCCAGTAAGGGATCTATTGTGCCTAATAATAAGTTAGCACTATAACCACCCGACACCCCAGCAAACGCTGCTGCTAAGCCCGCTAATGGATGACGCCCTAAACTATGGAATATCATTGCAGCTAATGGAATAAGTACCACATAGCCCAGCTCAGAGGCGGTATTAGATAAAATAGCGGCAAACACCACCATAAAGGTCACTAACCGCTTTGATGCGCCCATTACCATGCCGCGCATTGCTGCCGACAGCAGTCCAGAGTGCTCAGCAACACTCACACCAAGTAAAGCTACCAGTACCGTGCCCAGTGGTGCAAAGCTGGTAAAGTTAGTTACCAAGCCAGTTACAATACGCTGTAATCCCTCGGCACTAAGTAAGCTCACTACTTCAATAACACCATCGGGTTCGCGCCCAGGCGAGCCCTCAGGTCGAGGATCGATTGCACTTAGGCCAAACCAATCCGCCACTCCACTAAATACAACAATTACGATACAAAATATTGCAAATAAGGTGATGGGATGCGGTAGCATATTGCCTAAAAATTCTACGCCAGCTAAAAAGCGGTTAAACCAGCCTTTATTTGCGCTTTCATTACTACTTTGGGCCTTGGAGTCTAAAGAGTCTGACATACCATGTTCTCTTAATTATAAAATGCCCGTAAGCTAGCATTATTTTTATAGGAGATCATGTAATAAAGGTGAATGGCTTGTGATAATTGCGTATATAAGCGTAAATAAGACTAAAAAAGAGGCTTTGTGCCTCTATTCTATGCATGGTTTTATATTTGCTCTATAGGTGCTAATTGTAGTTTTGCAGCAATTAATACCGCTTGTGTGCGGTTATATACGCCAAGCTTTCTAAATATGGCGGTAATATGCGCTTTTACAGTGGCTTCTGAAATATGTAACTCATACGCTATTTGCTTATTTAGCAAACCTTCGTGCAGGTATTGTAAAACACGGTATTGTTGTGGGGTAAGTGAGGCAACTTGCGCTGCAATTTCTCGGTCTTCGCCTTGAATTTCGGCGACTTTATTTTTTAATTCTGTTGGTAACCAAGTATCGCCTTCGAGTATTTGATTAATTGCATTGGCAATATCATCTGATGATGATGACTTAGGAATAAACCCCATTGCGCCGTAACCCATTACTTTAGATACAATATTAGCGTCTTCACTTCCCGAAACTACCGCAATAGGTAAACTAGGATAGTCTTCTCTAATACGAATAAGGCCGTATAAATCACCATTACCTGGCATGTGTAAATCCAGCAGTAATATATCAAGATCTTCTTGCTCGCTTAACACCTGCAATGTACTGTCAAAATCAGATGATTCAAATACTTCTAAATCGTCAAATTTTACAGTTAGTGCACCCTTTAGTGCTTCACGAAATAACGGATGGTCGTCCGCTATTAAAAACTGACTCATGGTTCACTCCTAATAAATTCGGCTGTGCCCTATCTAGTAGAGCACAGCCGATATACTACGTTTAGAATCAACTTGTAATCAAGCTTTTAACGCGCATTTAACGATTTAATCGATTTTCAATTAACTCATCAACCACAGATGGATCGGCAAGTGTTGATGTATCACCTAGTTGTTCGTGCTCGTTGGCCGCAATTTTACGTAAAATTCGACGCATTATTTTACCAGAACGCGTTTTTGGTAACCCCGGTGACCACTGAATCATATCGGGTGACGCAATTGGGCTTAACTCTTTACGAACCCAGTTACGAATTTCTTTGGTTAACTCATCGCTTACCGTTATACCTTCGTTAGGGGTAATGTAAACATAAATACCTTGGCCTTTAATATCATGCGGATAACCTACTACAGCGGCTTCAGCTACTGCTGGGTGTGCAACCAGTGCGCTTTCTATTTCAGCAGTGCCTAAACGATGCCCCGAAATATTAAGTACATCATCTACGCGACCAGTGATCCAATAATAACCATCTTCGTCACGACGACAGCCATCGCCACAAAAATACACACCTGGGTAGGTAGAAAAGTAAGTTTGTTCAAAACGTTCATGATCGCCATAAATAGTACGTGCTTGCGATGGCCAGCTATCTAAAATAACTAAGTTACCATCAGCCTCACCTTCAAGCGTATTACCCTCAGCGTCAAATATTGCCGGCGCAATACCAAAAAATGGACGCGTTGCAGAGCCTGGTTTTAAATCGGTAGCACCTGGTAATGGGGTGATCATAATGCCACCCGTTTCTGTTTGCCACCAGGTATCAACGATAGGGCAATTTGACTTACCTATTTGTTCGTAATACCAATTCCATGCTTCAGGGTTAATTGGCTCACCAACCGATCCTAAAATTCGTAAACTATTACGATGAGATGACGCTACAGGCTCATCGCCTTTTGCCATTAAGGCACGAATAGCGGTAGGCGCGGTATATAAAATAGTAACACCGTGTTTATCAACAACTTCGCCCATACGCCCTGCGGTTGGGTAAGTAGGTACACCTTCAAATACAACTTGGGTACAACCATTTACCAGCGGACCATAAGCAATATAACTGTGCCCGGTGATCCAACCTACATCGGCGCTACACCAAAAAACATCGTCCTCTTTTACATCAAATATATATTCGTGCGTCATCGATGCATAAACTAAATAACCACCCGTGGTATGCACCACTCCTTTTGGCTGACCTGTTGACCCTGAGGTGTATAAAATAAATAACGGGTCTTCAGCGTTCATTACCTCAGGCTCGCACACAGGCTCTTCGTCTGCTACTAAATCGTGCCACCATATATCATGGTCGTGCCAATCAACATCGCCACCGGTAAGTTGGTGCACAATAACATGCTCTATACTTGTTACAGACTCTTGCAACACAGCTTCGTCAACGTTTGCTTTAAGTGGCACGCAGTTACCAGCACGGCGTCCTTCGTCTGAAGTAATAACCACTTTTGCGCCCGAATCCTTAATACGATCGGCAATCGCAGAGGGTGAAAAACCACCAAATATAACTGAGTGAATAGCACCAATACGTGCACACCCTTGCATTGCGTAAATAGCTTGTGGGCTCATTGGCATATAAATAGCGACGCGATCACCTTTTTGTACGCCCAGCTTTTTTAAACCATTAGCAAACTTTGCTACTTCATCATGTAATTTTTGATAAGTAATATGCTCGCTTTGCGATGGGTTATCGCCCTCCCATATAAGCGCTACTTTATTGGCTTTTGTTTTTAAGTGGCGGTCAATACAGTTATACGATGCATTAAGGTAGCCATCTTCATACCACTTAATATTTATGTGGCCTTTATCAAAGGTGGTGTTTTTTACTTTAGAATAAGGAGTAAACCAATCAAGGCGCTTACCGTGTTCAGCCCAAAAACTTTGTGGATCATCAATCGAGTGTTTATACATTTTATTATATTTATCGTTATCGACGAGAGCTGTGTTTTTAATATGCGTAGGAACTGGATAGATATTTTTTGACATCTTGGTCTCCATTTAAATTACTTGCCTTAGGCTTTTCTCAAGGATTACTCAGCAATGCGCTATTAAGTATTAGACCTTAGTTGTAAAGCTATTCTAATTACTAATTTGTTGTTTATAATCGCTGCGCTATTTATTACTTTTACATAAATAATACATGATGTTAAATGTAAGTAAATAATCACATTGTAATCATTACACCTTAGTCTTATAGACTAATAGATGATTGAGTAAATAGTGTACATATTTAAAAGTGTTTCACCTAAGTATTATAATATTTGCATTAATTAGCTTTAATTTTTATTTAACGAATAAAAAATCTTTAAATTAACTTTTATTCGTAAGTAATACTCACGCTATTAATACACTCTAAATAAAAAGCAATAATCAACACGTAGCCTATAAAGGACGCAACAATGAAATTTACCCCATTAAAAACACTTGCAGCAAGTGCTGTACTATGTGCACTTTCAAGCACAGCTTATGCAGCCACTGCAGCAAAAGTTGGAGATACTGAATTTACTTACGGCGGATACATTAAATTAGATGCTATGTGGAGTGACTATTCTGCAGGCGCACCAGCGGGCACTAACGTGGGTCGTGACTTTTATGTACCGAGCACAGTGACTGTAGGCCCAGACAATAGCTCTGACGCTGTATTTGATATGCATGCCCGTGAATCTCGTTTTAACTTTGGTACAGCCACATTACTTGATAATGGCAAAACCATTAACACCAAAATTGAAATCGACTTTTTAGCTTCTGCTCCTGGTGGTAACGAGCGTGTATCTAACTCTTACGCTCCACGTGTACGTCATGCATTTATTAGCTACGATGGTTGGTTATTTGGCCAAACATGGTCTAACTTTCAAAACGTTGGCGCACTACCTGAAGCACTTGATTTTATAGGCCCAGCAGAGGGCACAGTGTTTGTACGCCAAACTCAAGTTAAATACACTACTGGCGCTTGGTCTTTCTCATTAGAAAACCCAGAAAGCACCATTACTACTGCTGGCGGCGGTATGGCTGTAACCGACGATGCTTCACTTCCTGACTTTACTGCACGTTATACCCATAAAGCTGACTGGGGTAATTTAGTAGTTGCTGCACTTGCCCGCCAGCTTACTTATAAAGTAGGTGCTATTGATGCCGATGAAACTTCATTTGGTGTTAGTGCATCGGGTATGGTTAAACTAGGCGAAGACAACTTTAAGTTTATGCTTACACAAGGTAAAGGCTTAGGCCGTTATGTTGGTGTTAATGTAGCCCATGGTGCAGTACTCAATGGCGATGATTTAGATGCTATTGATTCAACTTCTGGCTTTGTAGCGTATCAGCATAAGTGGAATAGCCAATGGCGTTCAACTTTCTTATATTCATTTTTCAGTGCTGATAACAACACAGACTTACTCGCCCTTACAGTCGATCCAACTAAATCAAGCCAAAGCTACAGTGCTAACATTTTATATTCACCAGTTAAACGCTTAACTTTTGGTGCTGAGTTTAAGCATGCCGAGCGCGAGCTTGAAAGCGGTAACGATGGCGATATGGACCGTTTACAATTCTCGGTTAAGTATGCATTTTAAGCGTACATAGTTTACTTCCTTGAGCGGCTTTGGCCGCTTTTTTTTGTTAATTAATTTATAAGTCTCATCTGTTTTATCAACTTCATCACTCTTTATTAATCCCGATAGTACAAATTGTTATAAAAACCAATAACGCAATTGCAAATCAATATCATTTAGATTAAGTTAAGCGCTTTATTTTTGAACCTTTTGGAAAACACCATGTCGTCCTCTAAAGTTTTGCGTTTATCTAAACTAAGCCTTATTACCTCTTTAATTTTATCTGCGCATGCATTTGCAAAAAACGATAAAAGCGAGCAGCAAATTGAAAAGATTGCTGTGTATGGTCAACATCATAAAAACTATATTACCGAAGAAGCACAATCGGCAACCAAACTAGGTTTAACCATAAAAGAAACTCCGCAGTCTATTTCAGTTGTTTCTCGCGCTTTAATGGATGATTTTTCACTCGATGATATAAACGCAGTGCTAGAAAGCACGCCGGGTGTAACGGTAGAGCAAATAGAAACCGATCGTACTTATTTTAAAGCCCGTGGCTTTGATATTACAAATTTTCAAGTTAATGGTTTAGGTATTCCACAAAGCTCGGGATCAATTCAAGGCAGCCTTGATACCTCAATTTACGACCGTGTAGAAATAGTTCGTGGCGCGAACGGTTTAATGACAGGTACAGGTAACCCTTCTGCTACTGTAAATATGGTGCTAAAAAAACCAACTTACACAACCCAAGCTAATGCATCTGTTTCGTACGGTTCATGGAATAAAAAACGCTTAGATTTAGATGTATCAACGCCTATTAATGAAGAGCATGCTGTTAGAGCTGTATTTACCAAACAAAAAGCCGACTCATATCTAGATCGCTACGAAACAGATAAAACCGTTATTTATTTAGCCTACGAGGGAAAGTTAACCGATAACACCCTGCTAAGTGTTAACTACGTTAATCAACAAAAAGATGCCGATAGCCCACTTTGGGGTGCACTACCACTTTATTATACCGATGGCACACCAACAGACTATGACGAATCAACTAGCACTGCGGCTGACTGGTCTTACTGGGATAACAGTGCCGAGCAAGTATATGTAACGCTTGAACAAAATTTATCAGCAACATGGGTGGCTAAAGCGCGTTACGCTCATGTTGAAAACGAGCAAGACTCTGAATTATTTTATGTATACGGTACCCCTGATAAAGACACCGAACTTGGCTTAACCGGTTACGCAAGCCGTTATGATTATAGCGATAAGCACGACTTATTTGATCTATATGCGAGTGGTAAATTTGATTTATTTGGCCAAGAGCACGACTTGTCATTGGGTGTTAGCCAAGCAAAAATGGATTACACCGAGCAATCTCTTTACGATTACACCACAGGGAATGGTTTTCCGGCAATGCCGTCACTTAAAACGTGGGATGGCGTAATACCACAAGCAACTCTTACAGATAGTGTAAATGGTAGCAATATAACTAACGAGCAAAAATCTGCTTATATTTCTACTCGTATCAAATTAAGCGAACCTTTAAGCCTACTAGCTGGCGTGCGTTACACTGATTGGAAAACAACAGGCACAGCTTATGGCATTGCGCAAACACAAAGTGATTCACAGCTAATACCCTACATTGGCACTGTGTATGACTTTAACG
>Ga0114915_1000938_pt1 | contig 12859 bp, 10 predicted proteins | sample MalvirAntarct_55_FD_87288 | JGI IMG/M metagenome (GOLD analysis project Ga0114915, IMG submission 87288) | Marine viral communities from the Global Malaspina Expedition - Malaspina viral metaG Antarct_55 | ecosystem: Environmental > Aquatic > Marine > Oceanic | place: South Georgia Island...
CGATTACGAACACGATGGCGAGCGCCGCGACCAGACGGGGGGAGCCCACGGAGAAGCGCAAAGCCGGCTCGTAGGCGCGGTGAAGCCATCGCTGCAGGGGCGGCTCCTTCGACTCCGTTCGCGCCGACCTCCGCGGCAACAGCCAGGAGGAAAGGACGGGAGTCACGGTGACGGCCACGAAGAGCGACGCGAGGATGGCGACCAGATACGAGATCGCGAGTGGACGGAGGAGCCGACCCTCGATGCCGCCGAGGAAGAGCAGCGGCGTGAACACCAAGAGCAGGACCGCGGTCGCGCTGACGATGGACGATCGGATCTCCCGCGAAGCCACGAGGACGGTCTCCAGGACGGGTGGCCGCTCGTCTGGCTCGAGCTGTGAGCGCTCACGTAGTCGACGAGCGATGTTCTCCACGTCGATGATCGCGTCATCGACCAGCTCGCCGATCGCGATCGCTAACCCTCCCAGCGTCATGGTGTCGAGGCTCAGGCCGAAGGCTTCGAGCGCGAGCGTTGCGCTCAGGAGCGAGAGCGGGATGGCGAGCACGCTGATGACCGTCGCGCCCGGGTGCCACAGAAAAAGGAAGAGGATGATCGCCACGAGGATCGCCCCATCGCGCAGAACGTCCATCAGGTTGTCGACCGAGGTCTCGATGAACACGGACTGTCGGAAGAGGTCGCGATCCAGCACCACGCCTCGTCGGGTCAGCTCCGGCTCGAGCTCGTCGAGCGCTTCGTCGACCAGCGCCGTGGTCGCGAGGGTGTCCGCGGCGGGCTGTTTGACCACGCTCAAGATGACCGCGGGGCGAGCGTTGTAGCTCCCCGTACCGCGCCGCACCGCCGGTCCAACGCGTACCTCTGCGACATCGCGCACGCGCACCGGAACGCCCTCGCGAGCCGTCACCCGAATCGCGCCGATCTGTTCCGCCGTGCCCGCCCGCCCGAGGACACGCACGACGGACTCTTGCCCCGCCTGAACGAGATAGCCACCCGGGGCGTTCGCGCTGCCCGCTTCGATCGCGTCGGCGACCTGAGTCCCGGTCAGCGCGAAGCGGGTGAGCCGCTCCGGATCGAGCAAGACTTGGTACTGGCGCTCGTCGCCTCCGAGGGCGACGACCTGAGAGACGCCGTCGACGGCCAGGAGTCGGCGCCGGACGTCGCGCTCCGCGATACGTCGAAGCTCCATCGTGTCCAGCTCGTCGCCGGAGAGCGAGATGAAGGCGATCTCTCCCATCACAGAGGACGGAGGCGCGAGCACGGGCGGGTCGGCTTCGGGGGGTAGGCTTGCTGCGGCGGCTTGCAGCCGCTCGGTCACACGCTGCCGCGCGATCGATCCCGGCGTGTCCCAATCGAACTCCACCCAGACGATGGAGATTCCGGCGGCGGACGCGGATCGCACACGCCTCGTTCCTGCGACACCGTTCACCGCCGTCTCGAGGGGGAACGTGATCAGCTGCTCAACCTCGGTAGGTGCGAGCCCCGTGGCCTCGGTCACGATGGTGACGCGCGGCGCGCTGAGGTCGGGGAAGACGTCGACCGGCATCTGGCGCAAGCGATACGCGCCGAACACGGTCAGCAGGACGGCCGCAGCCACCACGAAAACGCGGTGCCGCAACGAGGTGCGGAGAATCCAGTCAATCATGTTGCCGTTCGCCTCAATGCACGTGTCCGTGCCCGACCGAGCCACTGCTGCCCGCGAGCCGGACCAGGTGTGCGCCACGCGTCACCACACGCTCTCCCGCTTCGACTCCCGCGAGGATCGCGATGCGCGCGCCTTCGGTTGGGCCCGTGCGCACCGAGCGCTCGGCGAACGACTCCCCCTCGACTTGCACGTACACGATACTGCGCCCCTCGACGTCGAGGATGGCCGAGCGAGGCACCGTGACCGCGTCGACCGGGGGGCCGACCGGCACGAGAACGTGAACCGCCGCGCCTACGCGGAGCGCGTCCTCCGACTCGCCGAGCGCGTAGACCACGCGGACGGTTCGGCTGCCGGGGTCCACGGTGCGTGACGCGTGGACGAGAGATGCCCCTGTGTCCGGGCTGCCTTCGAGATCGATGACGTGCCACCGCTCGTCGCCGACGAGCTGGAACGACGCGTTCGCGTCGCGGACGAAGCGGCTCGCCCACGCCTCCGGGACGTCGGCGCGTACCCAGAGGACGTCTGGGTCGACGATCCGGAAGAGGAGGTCGTTGGAGCCCACGGCTTCACCGGGCGAGACCTCTACGGCGTCGACGACGCCTCGGATGGGTGATGTTATCCGCCACGAGCCTCGACCACGCCCGCTCTGCGCGGAGCTGTAGAGGGACTGCGCTCGGCGTGCCGCCGCAACGCTCGCTTCGGCGACGTGAAGCTGCCGCTCCGCCTCCTCCACCCGGCGTGCCGGGATGGCTTGATCGGCGGCCATGCGTTGCGTGCGCTCGACCTCGATGCGGCTCGCTTCGAGGCGGGACTGCGCCTCGACGACGGCCAGGCTCGCCCGCGCAGCGTCCTCGGGCGCGCCGGGCGTTGGTGCGATCGTGGCGAGCAGGTCCCCAGCCTCGACCAGGGTGCCGGGGCTGGGGAACCCACTGGTGGCTGCCATCACCCGGCCGGCGACGGGTGCGTGCACGTGCGCAACGCCCCCTGGCGGCGTGGCGAACTCCCCGGTCACCTCGGCGCTTGGTCGGATGCTCCTTCGATCGGCAAAGGCAGTGTCGAAGGGGACTCGCCATTGCTGCTCTTTCAAGAAGGAGACCGAGCCGTCGTCCTCCTCGTCTCCCGGGTGTGCCTCGTCGGCCGCGGCTTGTGTCGGATACACCTCGATCTCGAAGTCGCGGATCGATCCCTCTCCGCCCTCGATCACGGTCAGCGTGCCGCTATACGTGCCCGCGACGGTCGGCGTGAATACAGGGCGGTAGATGCCCGAACGGAGCATCGGCGCCTCCGCGTGGAGCTCCGCCGGCCCGGTCATCGAGAGACGCACACGCGCGTCCTCAAGCGGCGGGAAGCCGTCGAGAATCGTCACGTGGGCGAGGAAGGACACCTCCTGCCCGACGACGGCGGGGGGATGCTCTGCGAAGAGCTCGAGCGTTTCACTCCAGCGCGTGATGCCGATGGCGACGCCGTCCCCATGACCATGCCCGTGGCCTCCGTGTGCGCCCTCTTCGTGGCCGCCTTCCTCGTCGTGGGCGTGCTCCTCGCCGTCGTGCGGGTGGTCGTGACAACCCAGGGCCAAGAGGCCCACCAAACTCCAGATCGCTCTCGTCATGGTGTCCCCGTCATTCGGCGCAGCTCGACATCGGCGAGTCTCACAGCAAGATCGAGCGCGAGCCTGCGCTCTGCGACCTCGAGCGCAGCGCGGCGCGCGTCGAGCAGCTCCACCAGGCTCCGCTCACCGCCCTGAAAGCCCGTCGTCGCAGCCCTCACGACGAGCTCCGCCGCCTCGTGCGTCGACCCGCCGAAGCGGGCTCGTTCCGCCAGCGCCCCCTCGAGCCGTGCGCGTGCGGCTCGGACGCGAGCCCGCAGGGCGATGCGCAGCGCGTCGCCATACTCCTCGATCGACGAGACGGCGGCGGCGGCCTCGGCTTGCTCCCCTTGGCCCCGGTCGAAGATCGGGATGTCCACACGCAGGCCCACGCTGTAGCCGTGGCCGACGAGCGGACCATCCTGCCGGTTGTACCCACCGAAGATCGCGAACGAGGGGATCCAGGCTGTGTCCGCCGCGCTCCGCGCGCTGCGCGCCGTGGCGAGGAGCCGGTCGAGCGAAGCGAGCTCGGGCCGCTCAACGGCGGCCCGTCTCATGAGCTCGTCGACGGGCGCGGGAGGCGAGACCTCGAAGTCCCCGGCCAGCGAGCCTGCGATTCCCTCCTCGCCGAGCAGCGCCGCGAGCTCTTGTGTCGACACCGACAGGTCCAGCACAGCGCGCGCCAGGCGACTTCGAGCCAGCTCGGCTTCGAGGGAGAGTCGTGCGCGTTCGTACCCGGACGCCTCGCCTGCCGATTCGCGGCTGGCCAGAATGCGCGCCGCGCCGTCCAGGGCTTCTTGCGCCTCTCGGAGGAGCGTGACACGCCGCTCCGCCGCGAGTGCGCGATAGAAGAGCGACAGGGCCTGCGCCGAGAGATCCTGGCCCAAGCTGGACGCATCGACCTCTGACTCTTCGGCGCTGAGCTCTGCAAGGAGTCGAGCCGCGTCCCGGCGACCGGAGAGGTCGAAGGGAACCACCGCTCGAGCGAGATCCTGCGTCTGTGCGTTCGGGGCGAACGCCTCCTGACGTTCATAGTCGACAGAGGGGTTTGGGTGCAGCCCGACACCCTCGACCCGAGCGCGCGCCCGGCGGGCCGAGCCTCGCGCTGCCAACACGAGTGGGGCGCGCTCGCGCGCCCGCTCGGAGACGCTGCGGTCGGTCCACGACTCTTGCGCCCGTCCCTGGGACGGGAACGTCATGAGCCCTACGATGGTGAGACCAAAAATCCGGCCTCGCATCGGAGTTTTTCTCGGCGTGATGTGTGGGCGCGACATGGGGTCGACCTCGTCAGGAAAGAAGAAAGCCGAAGACGGTCTCGACGGCGTGATGAAGGGGCAGCGCGATGAGTGCGAGCACACCAACGAGAGCCCCCACAGCGAACAGCAGTCTCGAGCCGGAGGGTCCCGAACGGTAGGTCTCCGGGTCCAGCAGGCGGCGGACGCGGAGCGCGAACGGGCCCGAATGGAAGCCGACACCCGACTCCCGAGCGGCGTGGCTCCAGCGCATCCACTCGACCAGCGTTTCGGCGACCCGGATTCGACAGCCGATCGCGTCCGCCGCGCGCTCGTCTGCCGCGAGCTCCTGCGCGTCACGGAGTCGGGAAACGAGATCGGCGCCAACTCCAGGCGCGTGGAACGCGGTCAGCGTCTCCGCGAGCCAGCGCACGAGTGGGTCTCGACTTTCCGCGTGCGAGCGCTCGTGCTCCAGCACGGCGCGCCAGCGTCCCGATGTCGAGGCCACTGCTTCGCTCACGATGATGAGGGGGGAGAGCAGACCGACCGTGAACGCCATGGGGACCTGACCCGGCAAGACCCATAGCTCACCTTCGAGACGTGCCGCGCTCAAGACGCGGCGCAGGGCGCGGACTGCGCGCCACGCTTTGGCGATGGACACACAGAGACGAGAGACGCTCCAGGCGGCGGCCAGCAGCCCGACACAGAGCACGAGAAGGTCGGGCATCGGCGCGCCGTGCACATAGCAGAGGTGAAGGTGTCCTGGATGGTCGAAGCAGTGATCGACCAGACCCAGCCACTGGTGGGGGAACGCTACCCCCACCACGATGAGCGTGGCGACGGCGAGCGGCGCCATGAGCGCGGCGAAGAGTAGTCGCGCTCGGGAACGAGGCTCGAGCGACGAGAGGTATGTGTGAAACACCCGGACCACGCCGCTCACGAGCACGGAGGTCACGATCCATGCGACCGCGAAAAGCGCAGTGAGGTGAAGAGCGAGGCCCATCACTTCCGTTTCCGCTTCCGATCCGCGATGAGCGCCGAGAGCTGATCGAGGGACTCCGTGTCGGTCTCAGCGACGGCATCCACGAACGCCGCGAGCACGCCGAAGTCGGCGAGCGCTTTGGCTCCACCGACCGCGTCTACCATTCGTCGCGCCTGGAAGGCCTCACGTTCGAGCGCGGCGCGGTAGCGGTACGCGTGAGAGACCTTCGTTCGCCGAACGAGGCCCTTGCGATAGAGCCGCTCCAGGGCCGAGCCGACCGTGTTGACCGTGTTGTTCCGCGCGCGTCCGACCGCCGAGTGGGTCTCCGTCACATCCGCCTCACCGACAGCCCAGAGGTGATCGAGCACCTCGAGCTCGAGGTCGCCAAGGGTCGGCAAGGAGTCATCGCGCGACATGCAGGCGAGGATGGTCACAAAAGGTCCGGTCGTCAATCGGACTTTGTGGCTGGCATGCACCCCCCCACGCCCGCGCGCGGCGTGCTCCGCGCCACCGAGCCCGGAAGCGGGCGCGGCGCCCGGAGCACGAACCTCGTTCCGGTGGGGTATCCTCGCTAGGACCGGAGTGGCCGCGGGGCGCGCCGGTCTGGGGGAGCCAACCTTGATTGCGAAGCGAGAACCCGAACGCGGGTCTGCAACGACTAGATCAGCCCCAGCAAGGGCAGCTCTTCCCTGCGGCTCCGCTGATGCAGCAGCGATCGATAGAGGAGACGCGGTCGGCGACAAGTGCCGTGCACCGGGTGGTCGTAGATGACGACTGCGTCCTTCTCGGCCGTCGACGCGACCCTCGGGTACCTCTACCACCTGGGCGCTCTGCTCTGGGCGCTGCGCCGCCAGAAGACCGAGCCCGACTTTTCTGGTCAGCATCGAGACCCTCGATGACGTGACCTTTCGACGCGGTCGGCGGCGCCGCCACCGACCTACTGCAGACCAACACCATCGCCGCGGCACGGGCGCTCTTACGGACGCGAGTCCAGACCTCTGGAAGACTCTGCGGATCTGGTTCGAGGGCCACGCTTCGGGGACGATTCCCGCGACGGCCGCACTCTACCTGGTGACCACGGGTTCCGCGCCGAAGGACAGCGCCGCTTCGCGGCTTCGCGCATCCGAGCGCGACGTAGCGGCAGCTCGCCAGGCGCTCGACACGACAGCACTCGTGACCGGCTCGGCCCGCGCCCGCCGTTGCGGCCACGGGTTTCGCGGATCGGTCAAGCACGGGGCCCCATTCTCGGGCATCACGTGCCGCGCGCCCATGTTAAGACTGCGCTCGCGGGGTACGCCAGGGCGCGCAGTCTCCGTCAGACGGGTTCGCGCAGCGGTCAAGAATGGGGAGCCATTTTACCCCACCGCGAGTCATCGACGGTGGGCGGTTTACAGAGAGCCTCGACGGTCATGCCGTCGGGGCTCTCGCCGTTTTGGCCCTGATTTGCCGGGGCTTCCGCGCGACGCGGCACGGGCGACGAGCGGCCGTGGTGCTCTCGTCGAGAGCGCGCGCGTCTCGGTCGAGACCTTCCGCGAGGCGCTCTCGGGGTCGAGCTGGGCTCTCGCGCGTCGAGAGACGCCCCGAGACGCCTCCGCGCCGCTTAACACCAAAGAGCACCTGGTTGACTCTGGCGAGTGGGACACGCGGCGGGTGGAAATCTGACGCCGCGCGCACGCTCTCGGCGCGCGTCAGTGGAGCGCCACCGGAAGCCTCGCGCGCTGCACCTCGTCCTCGTCGAGCGAGAAGCCGTCGCATCGACGAGCCACGTCTTCCCGGCGCGCATCCTCGTCGACGAGCCACTCCGTCGGTCCGCGTGGTCGTCGCGTCCACCGGCATCGGTAGAGTCTCGCCCTGGCTGGTGAGCTTTGGTATCCTTTGCCGTCCCTTGACGCGCCTCGGCACAGGAGCCGCCTCATGTCCGATGACGAGATCCTCACCATCCGAGACGTCGCCGCCCTGCTGAAGGTCGGAGAGAAGACGATCTACACGATGGCCCAGGCGGGCGACCTGCCGGGGTTCAAGGTCCGAGGCCAGTGGCGGTTTCGGCGCTCCGACATCGACGCTTGGATAGCGGCTCAGGTCGAGCACGCGAAGGCTCGCCCTGACGACGACGGTGGAGGTGACGAATGAGCGCCGCGCCCGTCCTCCTTACCTGGGTCGCCGTGAACAACGACCCGTACGAGCGCGACGGCCAATCGGGCTTGGCGCGGCTCGTCGACGGCGCACCCATCCCCGGCCCGACCCTGACGCTTCTGTGCGACGACGAGTCGCCCTACGCCGGCCGGATCAACGACGTCGTGCTCTTGCATCGCGCGCCACCGGGGGGCGCGAATGAGCGCGAAGAGCGAGCGGTGACGGAGCTCGGCGAGGCGCTCCGAGAGCGCTCGATTCGTGCGCACCGCGTGCCGTGGGACGGAGACGACCCGACGGATCATCGCGGGGTGTTCGAGTTCCTCCGCGACAAGTTGCCGGAGCTACGTCGGCGATTCTCGGGGCGCGAGTTGGTGCTCCACATCAGCCCGGGCACTCCGTCGATGCACACGGTCTGGGTGCTGATGGCCGAGACCGGCTTCGTCGAGCCGCCGTTCACCGTGGTGAAGTCGTACCGGCGCGCCGAGCGGCGGGGCCGCCCCGCCGTCGTCCCCGTAGAGCTCGGGATCGAGACCTTCTACAAGGTCTACAAGGCCTCCAGCCCACGCCAGGTGGCCTCTGAGGATCAACGCGTAGTCTGGGATCCAGCTCGCTTCCAGACGGACGCCATGCGCAGGGTCTACGCCGAAGCGCGCCGCTACGCCCAGCTCAACGTTCCAGTCCTCATCCGCGGCGAGCGAGGGACCGGCAAGACAACCCTCGCCAGCTGGATTCGCTCGAACAGCCCGTTCAAGCGCGAGGAGCAGGACACAAGGTGGCCGAGCGTCGCCTGCGGACAGTACAGCCCCGAGACCATGCGCGCCGAGCTGTTCGGGTACAAACGCGGCGCATTCACGGGCGCTACGGCTGACCGCGAAGGCCTCCTCGCTGCGGCTCACCGGGACACCCTCTTCCTCGACGAGGTCGGAGACATCAGCCGAGATCTCCAGCGGCTTCTCATCAAGGCGATCGAGGAGAAGAGGTACTTCGCCCTTGGAGACGACAAGCCGCGCGAGAGCGACTTCCGACTGCTCACGGCGACCAACATCGATGAGCTCGAGCTCCAGCGCCGGCTCGACCCAGACTTCCGCGATCGAATCAGCCTCCTGACCCTCGAGCTGCCGCCGCTCCGCGATGTCAGCGGCGAGCTCCCGTGGTTGTGGGAGGTCGTGTACGAAGAGGCGGCGCACCGGGCGGGCGTGACCAGGCGTCGCGCCACGCTCGGCGCTGCACACCACGGCCGCGTCGTTGCACAGCTCCGGCGTCACCCGCTCCCGGGGAACCTCCGCGACCTCTTCCGGGTGGCGTACCGAATCCTCGCCGCGCGGAACGACGTCGACGCTCCGATGTCTCCCGCGGAAGCCGTTGAGTATGGGCTGGAGGCGCTGCTGGGGCCGCCGGTGGGCGAGGCCCGGGCGACTTCAACGTCGATGGCGCTCGCTCGCGCGTTCTCGAGCGGGAACCCGATTGACGACTTGCTCGAGCCCGGCGGGCGGATCGCAACGGCAGAGGTCCTCGCCGACTTCAGGGCCTTCATCGCGGCGGAGCTACGCCGCATCGCCGCTGCCCGCGCCGTGCCGGTGGACGAGCTCTGCGACGTGTCGGAGAGGTCGATCCGGGAGTGGGTGAAGGGTCGGCAGCTTTCATCCACCTCTCGGAAGTCTGCTTCCGAATCAAGTGAGTCGTAACCTGTGAAGCCGCTCCAAACCATCACGCCGAATCCACGTATATGCCTTTGGCTTCAGTCACTTACGGCCGATCGTGACCGGTCGGCTCCGGCGTTGGCACGCACCTCGCTTCTAGGGCTCTCGTGTGCAGACGGATTGACCGTCGGCCTGAGCCACGAGGAGCAAGGACATGGAAGCTGTTCACAAGACGATCGACCTCCAGAACGAGTACAGCCTCACGCGGCACGCGTGGGAGCGGATGAGCGGGCGCGGGCTGTCCCCTGCAGCCGTCCGCCTGGTGTTGAACTACGGGCGCGCTGCTCACATCCGCGGCGCGACCATCTACGTCGTCGGCCGGAAGGAGGTCGAGCGCTACCGGCTGGACGGCGTCGAGCTCTCGTCAGTCGAGGGAGTCCAGGTCGTCTGCACCGACAGCGGCTCGATCCTCACCGTCTATCGCAACCGGGACCTCCGGGGGCTCCGCCCGCGCTCGCGCCGGGCTCACCGCGGTCGCGCTCGCTGACCGAGTACCCGGGAGGAACGACATGGGCTGGGCCAAGTACCAAGAGGACATCGTCAGCCGCTGGGTCAACGACAACCAAGCGCGCCGTGCTCCGAGAGCAGACGCGACACCCGCACAGCGCAAAGGGACCGCGATCCCGAAGCAGGAGAAGCACATGAGCAAGCTCAAGGAATTCACGATGTCGTCGGCCCGGCCGCTGCCGGTCATCGTGCTCGCCGACGTCAGCGGCAGCATGAGCGCGAACGGGAAGATCGACGCGCTAAACGACGCGGTCTCCGAGATGATCGCGACGTTCGCTGAGGAGGACGACACTCGCGCCGAGATCCACGTGAGCGTGATCGCCTTCGGCGGCGGCGGCGCCTCAATCCACAAGCCCCTGCGACCGGCCCGTGAGACCCGCTGGGAGCCCATGTCGGCTTCCGGGCGGACGCCGATGGGCGAGGCGTTCGAGTTGGCGCGGGCCATGATCGAAGACCGCGAGACGGTGCCGAGCCGCGCGTACCGCCCGACGTTGGTGCTCGTCTCCGACGGCGTGCCCACCGACGACTGGCGCACTCCGCTCGCGACGCTCCTGACGTCGGAGCGGGCGTCGAAGGCCACCCGGTTTGCCATGGGCGTCGGCGCGGATGCCGACCGCGAGACGCTGACCGCCTTCCTCGCCAACGACGAGGGCCGGGTGTTCGAGGCGCACGAGGCGAGGGAGATCAAGAACTTCTTCAGGTGGGTGACCATGAGCGTGACGACCCGCTCTCGGAGCGCGAACCCGAACAGCGTCGTCATGGTCGAGCCGACCGACCTCGACGAGTTCGACTTCTGACGAGGGGGGCGAGTGGCTCAGCACACCTACATCTTCGGCGCCTCGGTCCGAGGTCCGCTCCACCGCAGCGAGGGGCGGCCGAACGAGGACGCGTGGCTTCACGCTCGCGGCCCCTTCGGGTCGCTGGCCGTGGTGTGCGATGGGATGGGCTCTCGACCGAACGCGCGCGCCGGTGCTCGAGCCGCGTGCGCCGCGGTCAAGGAGGCGGTGTCCCGGTGGTCGAAGGCGGACGACGCTCCGCTCTCGTACCTCTCCCATCTCGTCGAGGTGCTTTGGCGCCTGCGGCTGCACCCGACGCCACCCGACAGCGCCGCGACCACCTGCCTCCTCGCGCTCGCCACCATCAACGGCAAGTGCATCGTAGGCGGCGTGGGTGACGGGCTCGCCCTCGTGCGCACCGGCGCGGCCCTGCGAGTGATCGTCGGTGACCGCGGCGAGGACTTCGCCAACGAGACGAAGGGGCTGGGGGCATCGACGGGGCCGCGCGCGTGGACGCTGGCGGAGTTCCCGCCCACCGACGCTGAGCGGGTAGCCGTGTTGGCGACGGACGGTGTGGCTGACGATCTCCTCCCCGAGCGGCTCGATGGGTTCTGTGACTGGCTCATCGACTCGTTCGAGCCCCTGGCGCCGCGGGAGCGTCACAACCGGCTGGCCGCCGAGCTGCGAGCCTGGCCGACTCCTGGTCACCTCGACGACAAGACGCTTGCTGTGGTTCACAGCCAACCGCCCGTTCACGAGGAGTCGACATGAGCAAGGCCAGGTCCGTCGTGGACGCCAACGGGGTTCGATACGAGCTGGTGGAGCTCCTCGGGCGAGGTGGCCAAGGCGCCGTGTACGCCGTGAAGGGCGGCCGGCTCGCGGTGAAGCTCGTCGCCGGGCGCAGCCAACGCGACCGCGAGCGCATGCGCAACCAGCTCACTCACGTCAGGCGTCTGCCCGTCGGGGAGCTCTCGCTCGCCAAGCCGCTCGAGATGCTTCGCCCCCCGCACACCGGCTACGTGATGGAGCTGCTCACCGGGATGGTTCCCATCAAGACGCTGCTCACTCCGCCGAAGGGCGAGCCCGCCGGCGTGGAGTGGTACCTGCGGACTGGGGACCTGCGTCGGCGCCTCCTCGTTTTGGCTCGGGCAGCGCACACGCTCGCGCAGCTGCATGGAAGGGGGCTCGCCTACTCCGATCCCTCTCCCGCCAACATCTTCATCTCCGAAGACCCCGCCTTCGCCGAGGTGTGGTTCATCGACACCGACAACCTGCGCTACGAGTCATCGCCTGGCACCTTCGCCGGCGTCTACACGCCCGGCTACGGCGCGCCGGAGCTCGTCCAGGGCAAGTCCGGCGTCACGACGCTCACCGACGTACACGCGTTCGCGGTGATCGCGTTCCAGGTGCTCGCGCTCGCGCATCCGTTCAACGGGGACTTCGTCAACGAGGGCGAGCCCGAACTCGAGGAGCAAGCGTTCGCGGGTCTCATCCCGTGGGTCGACGACGCGAGCGATGATCGCAACCGCGCGAGCTTCGGGGTTCCGCGTGAGTGGGTCCTCTCCACGCGTCTCTCAGAGGCGTTCGAGCGAACCTTCGGAGCAGGTCGCGTGACACCGTCCGAGCGGCCGGGAGCTGCCGAGTGGGCCGAGCGCCTGTTCGCCGCGGCGGATGCGACGATTCCCTGCTCAGGATGCCGAGGCGCGTTCTACTTCAACCAGCCCCGCTGCACATGGTGCGACGCCGAACGACCGACCTTCGCGACGGCCGTGTTCCACGTCTGGGATCCGAACCACGGCCCGGCCGGTGGCGTGCTCACGAAGCCTCAGCGCGGTGAGCACCGTCCCGTCATCGTCGGGCACGGCGCGGTGACCTCCACCACCAGCTTCATCGTCACACGGCGCCTGGCGTTCGACGTTCAGGGGCCCGGCGCCGATGAGCCGGTGGTCGAGGCGTCGCTGTCGCGAGACCGGGTGTCACTTCGGAGCCTGGACGGCAGGTCGTACCCCTTCTTCTCCGCGTCTGGCGATCGGCAGACCGTGGTCTCTGAACGCCCGCAGACGGTTCGACTCGTGCCCGGGCAGGCGTCCTGGCGCCTCCACCTCGGCGAGATGGGGCGTCTTCATCGAGTGCTCAGCTTCGAGCTTCGACCCGGGAGGGAGTTGTGAGGATCAGCGACGTTCAGCGTGGCAAGCCGACCGTGCTGCAGGTGGTCCCTGGAGCCAAGGACGACTTCGGCCCTCTCCCTGCGATGACCGAGGTCGAGATCTTCTCCAGCGGGCTCGAGTCCGAGGCCCTGCTGCGC
>Ga0114915_1000939_pt1 | contig 12857 bp, 17 predicted proteins | sample MalvirAntarct_55_FD_87288 | JGI IMG/M metagenome (GOLD analysis project Ga0114915, IMG submission 87288) | Marine viral communities from the Global Malaspina Expedition - Malaspina viral metaG Antarct_55 | ecosystem: Environmental > Aquatic > Marine > Oceanic | place: South Georgia Island...
AAACAAGCCAATCTTGCCGCGGCGACATTCGACAGCATGCCGGTAAGCGCCTTTGCCGCTGATGCGAAGAACAAAATGGCCGATGGCAGAGAAATTCCTGTTTCCGAACTCGAAGTTGGCAATGAAGTTGCCGCAGGCGGCATCGTCACCACGATCCTCAGGGGACGTCAGCGCAGCATTACCGATATCGGCAGCATTCGCTGTGGATCAGGTTCCGGTATCTTCCACGACGGCCGTTGGGTCCGCGCACGGGATCATCCTGATGCGGTGCCAGTCTGGTTTCGCGACGGTATGGAAGGCTACACGATCGGCACGGTCAATCACCGCCTGATGGTCAATGGTGAGATGTTCTCTGATTTCTATGAGACCATCACGCGATACAAGGAGCTTTCGGACTTCTCCGACCAGGCTGTCTCCATCATGAATGCGATGCAGGAGGATGACGACAAAGCGGGCTGGACCACGCGGATGTGGCGCCGTGAAGAGCTCGACATCGTCCGGCCCTGGTGGGGGAAGATGAAAGAGGCTGGATATGGCGATTGGGGTGACGGTCCTGCGATCGACGAGATCGGCCGGATTGGCTTTCTCGCCGAGCTCGAGGGCCGCCCGGTGGCCTGTGTCTTCCTCTACTTCCCGCCCTCGGCACGCTATGCGGCAATCTATTCCGCGATCTGTGATGTCACGACGTCATATCATGCCTGCTTCCGAGGGATCGCCCTGGCAGCCAAGGCATCGATCGAGCACTGCCGTGAGGTGGGTGTCGAAGAGATCGTCAGCTACGTCCATACGCCGGCCGTGGTGAAATCATTCGAGCTGGCCGGATATCGTTATGACGATAAGCAATACAACAACATCTATCTTAGCGAGGACATCATCCCATGGCTGGAGCCTTGATCTGCCGCGAAGACACCCCTCAGGATCGCTCCGAGGTCCTCGACTTGATTGAGGCGGTCTATGATAAACGTCCCGGCGACAAGATCTTTCCCGACGACCGTCTGGTGGTCGAGGAAGATGGAAGGATCGTCGGCTTCGCAGCACTTTACCGTCTCGATGATGTGGTCATCGGCGCCGTGGATTGGTGCGCGATCGAAGAGGGGCGCAGCGAGACCGATATCGTCGCGATCCTCGGTTGCCTGATTGATGGGATGCGTGCGCTTAAAGAGCGTCACGACCTTCGGGCCATTATGCTCCACACCCCCTACGATGAAATCCGCCAACACCTGGGTGCGGCGGATTTGCAAGTCGGCGAGCAGAAGATCCGGCGGCTGGGATTTACCAACCCACCCCTTCAAGCCTAGAGCGGCTTGAAGATGGCGGCCGAGTAGATATTGCCCATACCCGCGGCAAGCGACAGGATATTGCCCTTCGGGGCATCTACTGCTTTGGAGAGATAGACCGCATCTTCACTGGTCCGGTTGGCAATCGCCGGCACAGTCCCGCGCTTCATATCCTCGAGCAGCAAGATCGTTTCAAGAAGACCGCTGGGACCCATCGTATGTCCGATCTCGGGCTTGTAAGACGTCGCCACAAAATCCGTGAGGCCTGCAGCTTCAATGCCTGCCTTCTCGGACTGGTTGTTCAGATCGGTCCCGGTGCCATGGGTCTTAATCACTGAGATCTCGCTTTTGGAGATCTGCGCCTTATTCAGCGCCCCCTCTATGGCATCGGTAAAACCTTGGCCGTCGAGCCGCTGGCCGATCGAATTGTCCAGCATCTCGGAGGCCGTAAACTGGCCCAGCATCTGCGCCATGGGGTCTGCCATAGCATCGTGACCGCGGTCGAAGACGGCAAGAGCCGCCCCCTGCCCCAGGCGAAAGCCGCCATTCACCCCATCGAAAGCGGAAGGAAGCAGGCCTTTTGCCTCATCCTCGATCGTCACGCTTGCGCCGGCTTCGCCGAAGATATTCAGCTGCGTGTTGCAAACCACATCATCCACAGCCACCACGACCACGCGGTCGAAACCATAGTTCTCGATCAGATTGGCGACATCCATCATCACTTTCAGAGAGGATGCACAGGCCGAGCCATCTGTGGAGACATGCCCCCTGGCCCCGAAACGCGACGCCATGCGCCCCGCGTAGATCTGGGTCATCGAGATATAGGGCAGCTTAAGCTTGTACTCGAGTTTCGGATCCTTTTGGGGGAAGCGACCTGAATCGTGGATCCAGATCTGGCTGCCGGTCGACAAGATCAGCGCAGTCTTGCCGCGGTTGCTTTCAGCGATCATCTCGCAGAACGGCTCATCGAGGCATTTTTCCATCAGGTTATGCGGCGGATAGGAGATGCCGAGCCTGGCCCGTTTGTAGGTGTCAGGGAAGAAATGCGCACGCTGGGGGACATTGATGTCATGAAATTCATGCAGATCCCCCCCGGAGATAGTGCGCGCGTGGGTGAGGTAGATCATTCGATATACCCTTCGGCTTCCTCAAGAGTTTTGGGAATGCGCTCACCGTGCTTTTCCATGAACTCCTTCATATCGCGCACAGTCCGCATGTCGCTCGCCTTATCGAGGACGTTCATCGGTACCTGATAGACTTCCCCCATCACGGTGATGACGAGTGCCATATCAAGGCTGTCGAGACCTGTCCTTTCTTCCGAAAGGTCAGCGGACAGCGACTTGGGTTTCTTGAACTTGGAAAAGTCCGGTTTTGTCTCGCGCACAACGGCTTCGAGAAGATCGAGGAAGTCCATATTGCATCTCCTTGCAGTGTTGCGAAAATTGTAATCGCAGTAGTTTGAATTACCACTCCCTTGTCCGCAGATTGCAGGAATTCCTGTGGAAATCCCGGGTCAGAAGGGGGGTCCGCTCCCAAGAAGCCGATCTACGCCCGAGCCCCTGTTATATTTATTGGACGCTTTCAACATGTGGAGATGCGAATAATGGATGTAGCCTTAAGGTTATGCTTGTGCGAAAATGCAGGAAATCAGGACAAAGACAAAGGACCACAAATGACCAAAAAGCTTACCGCGATCATCGGCGCGATCGCCCTATCTGCAATTTCCGGCTCTGCCGTGGCGCAGAATGAGCCATGGGTGGAGCCACGCCCAGCCGGGATGACGGACCAGCATGTCATCTTCGCTGAGGAAGCACGCAAGGCGCATCTGGCGGCCGGCCTCGACAAGTTCGGGTTTGATCCTCTGAAGGCGGAGTGGGACTACCAGGAAAACCGCCTGCCAACGATGCCAGTTTCGAACATGTCAGTGGCAAAGCTGACCTCTCTGTTGAACGGTCGCTACTTCATCTACGACAACCAGAACCCTGGTTGGAGCGTCATGTATTTCGCGCCGAACGGTACAACGCATTTCTGCGCCAGCGCGCCCGATGGTTCCTATAACGAGTGGCAGGCAGATCGCTATGTTGCTTCCACGCCATTTGGGCTCGCAGGTATGCTGCATTGGGATCCGAAGCGTAATGGCAGTGATAAACCGCCGGTTCTTGAGACAAAAGGCTATCCCTTCGTCGCAGATCCGAATACGGGCTTTGTCTCAAGCCCTCGTCGGGTTTCTTACGGATGGCAAGCTCAGCCGGGATGGCTTCAGGATGAGTACGCCACAGCCTTTTCCGAGAAGTGCCGCGACCTGCCCCGTGCAGCCAAGATCAACTATGATCAGGAGGGGGCAACGGTTGAGGACTTGGCGCCGCCTGCCAAACCAATCAAGGGCTTTAAAGTCGACTTCCGGAGTGATCCCCTCGCCCCCTTGACGGCCGGCATGTATTACCACCAGTTCCCGCCAAAGTAAGCTTATGAGCAAGATGCTATGGGGGCGCTTCGGCGCCCCTTTTGTTGAAGCGACGCGCAAAAATCCGCGGGATGGTTATCTTTCGTTCACTGAATTTCTGTGAATTTTTAAAATGAATATCTCAACTTATGAGGAAGAATACCTGAAACTTAATGATGCTTTGCGAAAATCAACGCCTTTTGATGAAACCCAGCTGGGGCTGGTCGATCGTCGCCAATCCTGACACCGGCGAGATTGGCCGGTATCATCTCAATGGTGACCAATGGACGATTGAGTATGGCTGGTTCCAGGGTGAATTCCCATCGGAAGCCTCTGTCTATTGCCCCAATCTGCCCCGCGTGAGCGATGTGAATACGCGGCAGTCGGGTGCCACTCTGAGGGACCTTTCGAAAGGCGCGAAACCAGTACGCGGGTTTAGGGCGTCCTTCAAGAACGACCCCCGCAACCCGCTGACCGCAGGCATGTACTACCATCTCTATCCGCCAGCGAAATGATTTCGCAAGCACAAATGGTGACGGCGCCACCAGGCGCCGTTATCATTCAAATCATGACAGTGTTCAGTAGGACACAGGGCATTCCTCTACCCCAGCAGTGGGTCGGGAACTTGATATGGGTTTATATCTAACCTCCATTGAGAGCACGCGATGTGCGATCACAGAGGAAAATGCCTGAACATAGGCCGGCGTGAACCCCGGATTGAAGTTAAGAGGCTTTTTAGGGTCGACATCCGTCAACATAATTGATGTCAAAGCGCGCCCATCCAGAGCTGCAAGCAGCGGCGCGCCAACCGTGTCTTTTACGTGTTCTGCGAAATCCTCGACACTCCTATTCTGAAACTGTCCGAAGTGCAGGTCTATTGTGTGGATGTCCTTTTGATCATCTCGCTGGCTTACCTTCACAGTCGCATCACGAATATCTGAATTCTGGATCAGGGGGTCTTTACTAGCATACCAGTGGACATCCCATTTGACGAAATCCGGGAATGACTGGACCGTATCGCTCCCATCGTACTTCCCCGCTTCCCCTCGCCCCACAACTTCATAAATCCCGAACTCACCTTTAGATGTAATCACGACATCGAGAGTTTCGGCGGTGTGTATGCCCCAGAGCTTGGAGTTTGGGAACCGAACCTCTGCTTTCTGGGCCTCGGTAAAATTTACAACAGACCCGCCGGTGTGACGGCTCAGCCTGTCCGCAATGATAGCAACGTTTCTTGGGAATAGCTTTTTGCTCTCCTCGCTCTTCTCCATGGGTTCCAGAAGGATTTTGTAACTGCCGCATTTCTCGATCAATGAGGATGAACTTAGATCCCCTTCCTGGTTGGCGAAGGCTGCTCCGCCAAGGCCAATTGACCCCACCAAGCATAGCGAAAAACAAAATTTCATATGAGAACTCCAAGCTGAATAATAAGACCTACATCTTGGGCTATTCGAGCACCCCGTCAAGGTCCGGGCATGGATGCGGCGTTGTCTCAATGATCCGCCCCGGATCAAAGGCACAGCCCTCTTTCGGATAGCCCCGCGCATTGCTCACGAAGGGGATATCCCCATGGTACCCTTCGATCACCGCTGAGCGGTTGTCATGCGAATGGCCGCAGATCCACTGGTCGATCCTCTTGTCCCGGAGCTGCCAAGCCATGTCCGAGGCAAATCCCGCATTGGTGACATAGCGCGCCGGCGCGCCGACCTCGCGCAGCGGATGCACCATTTCCCGGACAGGAATATGGTGGGTCATCACGACCGTCGGTCCATCATAGGGCGTATCGAGATGTGCGATAATTGCATTGCGGTCTTTCCAGTGCATCTCAAGCCAATCCTCGATCTCGAGATGCCGTCTCGGCGTCATTCGAATTTTCGAGAAGTCATTCATGGCCTGATATACTGCAGCACGCGCCGGCGCTGACATGCCCGGGTAGAGATCAAGGTCCGTCCAGAGCGTCGCGCCGATGATCCTTGTGCCAGCCACCTCGGTTACATCACCATCCAGCAGTCGGATGTCAGCCCCGGCCGCGTTCATCTTTGCGATGCGCGCCTGCTCTTCCTCAATGAGCTCTGGGATCACCGAACCATAGAACTCGTGGTTCCCGCGGACCATGATCACCGGCTTACGCAGCTGGTCCCAGAGGAGCAGAGCCGCATCGACGTGGCGGCCGTGGGTCGAGATGTCCCCAGCGAGCAAAAGTGCGTCAACGCCCAGCGCCTCGTCGGGGATCTCGGGAATCTTGTTCCAGAACTCGTCGTGCAGGTCCGTCCATACCAAAAAGCGTGCCATATCAGGGCTCCGGTTCATCGCGGGCGCGTTCACATGCCTCACGTGCTTCGTTGATCTCCTCCACCGAGAGCTCGATCGAACCCAGAGGCTCATCCATCTCATAGCCGGCGACAAAGCTGGTGATCTGAACGCCCCAATCCTGTTCATAGAGCCGAACGGCGGCGCCGCCAATCTCGATCCAGGCACCTTGACCATGCGGGATGCTGAAATTTTCATCGTCCAGCGTGCGGACCGGCGCATCCCCCTGTACTTTAATCGCCAGATCGCTGTCGCTGATCTTTTCGGGGTCGACCGCCCAGAGGCGCGGGCCGACATGCATCTTCAGCAGGTCGCCATCGAGCCCCTCGGGCATCTCTGGCTTGCCGTATGTGTCCTCATACCACGGCAAGTTCAGATCGCGCTCTGCATCCACGTCAAAGAGAATCCAGTCGAATTTATTCGCATCGGCAAAGCGCAGGATATGAATGAGATCCGCGGGCAGATCCGGCTCGCTCTTCCAGTTATCTTCTGCGCCGAGATAGGTGCTCATGGCATAGCCGGTGTCGCGGGACATGAATCCACGATTCTCACGGTTCTCCGCGCGCTCCAGCCAATTGCGGGTCGATACACTGAGATGCCCGGTCGAGCAGTCCATCATTTGAAGGGATACTGGTTTTGTCATCTGGTCTCTCCGATTTATGGATGGGGTAGCCTCATGGGCCCGTGGGCGCGCTTTCCGCATCCCCGAAGATGGTCTGCCGGATATAGTCTTCCGAACAGCCCTCCCCGATCAGGTAGGCGATCTGCGCTTCATGGCCTTCATTGTTGATGCCTGATGCATGCGCGTCAGCTTTGTCATGCAGATCATCGAAGTCATCATTCCCGCGCGTAGTATTGCCGGTCTCGGCCGCCACATGGTTGGCCATTTCAACCACCATCTCGTCGAGCTCTTCGGAAGCATCATCAGTGAGCGGATGGGCTTCCAGGAAAGCCGCGGCTCGCGCTTGAATGGCGGAGCTTATATCGGAAATTTTCGTATCGGTCATGCGAAATCCTTTCGTGTTATTCGCATAATAGACGAGCGGTTTGAAAATGACAGGGGCGCCTGTACAGGTTATGATTATTTAAAGCATTTTCGCAACGCATTTGTTAGCATAGGCCTACCAGCCCAAAGGAGGCACAACAGAGATGGTTCCGGGCCGCCGGTGTCGTCGATGTCAACGATAACGAGGCGCAAAGGCCCCCGAGAGCACCGAAAGCGAAAATGACGACACTGACACAGACCTACAGAATGCAGCTTGAGTTCATGGATGACCGCCGCTTCAAGATCGCGGGTATACGGTTCTTGAGCCCTCAATCTTTTGTGCTTCTTGTCATCCTATCTCTCCTGCCAGGCATGGCCAGTGCGCTCACCTTCGAGATGTTCAACATCAATCGGCCCGACCTGATCATTCCTCTTGTACTGGCGCTTGAAATCCCTTTCGCCATATGGGTAAGCGGCTTTATGGGCGCGGAAGACAGGCAAACCATCAAGCATACCTTCACTACGATCCTGTCTCATGACTTCTCCCATATGGGCCCCGAGGACGTTATGAAAACGATCTTTTGGGGCGAGAACTCAGTCGTCTTCTTCATCTTCAGAATCTGGGTGGCGGTGGTGGCCGGCATTCTGGTGACGGTGATCTTTGGCCAGATCGAACCCGTCCTTGCCCTACGCTTCGATATGCCGGGATATCTGATCCTCATCATCAGTTTCTCGATGTTCTCCTATATCTTCATCCGCAACCTTTGCGAGGAGACAATCCGGGACCAGCTTGGCCACGCGATCCTGACCTGCACGTTTTCAGCCTTCATATTCGCCTGCGTCTATTACCTGACATAAGTCGAAATTTTGCGAAAAACTTTATGTCTGCCATTGGAATTCGCAACGATCTAGCGTATCTGAAGACCAACAGATATGCAGGGGAATAACCATGAGCGACACGCAGGAAACAAAGTCTGACAAATTTATTCGCTTGAGCACCATGCGCCTTCAAAAGGTTCTCGATGGTCTCCGGATTCTTGCAAACACGACGAATGTGCGTGACTACGATTACACCCCGGATCAAGCATGTGAAATCGTCGATACCCTCTATGACAATGTCGATGAACTCTCCACCTCTTTCGGTGTTCCACCACGGGGCAAAGTGGTCGCACAGGCCACGGCTGAGACTGAGAGCACCCCGACAGATGAAACGCCTGTAACTGCCCCTGTCTTGACCACCCCGAAGCCCGCGCTCAGCGCCAGCGGTCCGATCGACGAGCATGGGCCTAAAAGCCGCATCGTCGAGATCGACGGAGAGAAGCTGCGGGTTGGACCGGGCGAATGGAAAAGCCTCGAGCTGCTGCGTGCCGGTCCCCATCTTGGCCTCGCTATGGAGGCTGTGATGGATGGCAATAACGACAAGGCGCTCGAGTACCTCAAAAAGGTTATGATCGCCTGATGCGTGACCGTGGAGCGAAATCGATGATCACAGCGTCCGAAAATGACACCAGAGAACTGCGGACCTTCTCGCGCTTTTTACAGGAGCGCGCGGCCCATAAAGAGCTTGAGCGTGTAACTGGCCGAGAGCTTCCCATGGAGACCGCAACTGTCGATCGAGAGTGGTGGGACCCCCGTGGAGAGTTCCCGCGTGCTCCAGAGACTCTTCCCGAGCCCGGTGACCCATATGAGTGACGAATGCAAACACTGTGGCTGGAATTTTCCTGAGCCGGGATTGGCCGAGGCTGTATTCGGGTCGCAAGAGTGCCTGAACTGCGGCCAGACGCGGTCAATCGACAAAGATGATCGCATTGAGGCCATCCATTCATATGAGCAGAAGCTCCACATCTGCGAGCAAAAGATTGCGCGCCTAACCGGACAGTCCAACTGAGCCCCTTTTTAGAAGAAAGATACCCTATGTCCGAAGCTGTTTCCCTTGAGATGAAAGAGATTGCCAAGCGACTTGAGGTGGCCAACCTCGCCTATCACCGTGATGATGCACCCGAGATCGATGACGCTGAATATGACGCGCTGAAGGCCCGCCTGTTGGAGCTTGAGGCGCAGCACCCTGACCTGAAGGACGCAGACACGCCGACCGAGAAGGTTGGCGCACCCTTGGCTGCCGGTTTTGGTAAGATCACACACAAGATCCCGATGCTGAGCCTCGGCAATGCCTTTGAAGAGGATGATGTCTCCCGCTTCGTCGCGCAGATCCGTGCTGTCTCGCGCGACGCCATGATCACGTCGGAGCCGAAGATCGACGGTCTGTCTTTGGCACTGCGTTATGAGAATGGCGCCCTGGTCTCCGCCGCCACCCGCGGCGATGGCGCTGTGGGGGAGGATGTGACCGCCAATGCCCGCACGATCAATGACATCCCGCAGCAGCTCACCGGCGCGCCAGAAGTGCTGGAGGTGCGCGGCGAAGTCTTTATGAGCCACGAAGACTTCGAGGCTCTGAACGCGCGTGCTGCGAAAAATGGCACCAAAAGCTTCGCCAATCCGCGCAATGCGGCCGCGGGCTCTATGCGTCAGCTGGATGCCAGCATCACGGCCGAGCGCAAACTGTCCTTCTTCGCCTATGCCTGGGGGGACATGTCCGAGCCTTTGGGGGCGACACAATCCGAGAGCATTGCGCGGCTCGCTGAGCTGGGCTTCCGGGTGAACCCTTTGATGCGGCGCACCCAGCCCGTTGCAGAGGCTGGAAAGTCTCTGGTTGCGCAGCTGGTGGAGTACCATGAAGAGGTCGCCCTGGCGCGCGCCGAGCTTGGCTATGACATCGATGGGATCGTCTACAAGGTCGATGATATCGCCACGCAGATCGCTCTGGGCTTCCGCTCCACCACGCCCCGCTGGGCTGTGGCGCATAAATTCGCCGCAGAGCGCGCCTGGACACGGCTGGAGGCCATCGAGATCCAGGTTGGCCGTACAGGGGTCCTATCGCCGGTAGCGCGCCTCACGCCCATCACAGTGGGCGGTGTCGTTGTCTCCAATGCCACTCTGCACAATCTGGACTACATCGCGGGTCGCGACAGTGCCGGCAATGCGATCCGCGGCGGCAATGACCTGCGGGTTGGGGACCGGGTCGAGATCTACCGCGCCGGTGACGTCATTCCGAAAGTCGGGGCTGTCGATCTTGATGCGCGCCCCGGCGACACGGTCCCCTTTGTCTTCCCGACCGCCTGCCCTGAGTGCGCCTCCCCCACTGTACGGGATGGCTCCAGCCTGCGCTGCACTGGCGGCCTGGCCTGTCCCGCGCAAGGCAAGGAACGCCTGAAGCATCTGGTGTCCCGTGAGGCGTTCGATATCGATGGCTTTGGCGACACGATGGTCGACACTTTCTGGGGCGACGATGCCCTTCCCGTCCATCAGCCTGTCGATATCTTCACCCTGCCCGCGCGCGATGCGCAGTTGGCGCGTAGTGAAGCCCCGGGCGAAAACCGCGCCCTTGCCACGCGCTCTGGCTGGGGCCCCTCTTCAGCGAACAAACTGTTCTCTGGTATCGAGGCCGCGCGCTCTGTTCACTTGGACCGGATGATCTTCGGTCTCGGTATCCGGCATATTGGCTCCACCACAGCGAGCCTCATTGCCCGGACCTTCCTTGATTGGGAGTGCTTCCTTGCGGCCGCAGTAGCCGTGGCCGAGGGCTCAGTATCTGAAGCCGCGCGTTTCCGTGCCATTGATGGGATCGGCGATGCGGTGATTGGCGCGCTGCGTGAGACCTTCATGCCCGGGCCGGAGCGTGAGGCGATCGAGGCACTGGCCGCTGAGCTCGACATTCAATCTCTTGAGGCGCCCAGCACCAAAGACAGCACTGTTGCTGGTCTGACGGTGGTCTTTACCGGGACACTGACACAGATGACACGTTCCGAGGCCAAAAAGCAGGCCGAGGGTCTAGGCGCCAAGGTGGCGGGCTCTGTGTCGAAAAACACCGACATCCTGATCGCTGGTCCCGGTGCGGGTTCAAAAGCCGATAAGGCCGCGTCACTTGGTGTAAAGGTGATCGATGAGGCAGCTTGGTTGGAGATGATCGCATGAGCAAAGCTTTCGTGGATCTGCCCACAGAGCTGCCATGGCAGACAGCTGATTTGTTGAGCTGGCCGGAGACCGTGCTCTTCGGCGGGCTGCGTTGGCGCCGCACGACACATTACGTCGAAGAAGCCCGCAATCCTGATGGACGCGTTATCGAAGTCCACAGCCCTGATGGGTGTCGGCTCTACCGTGGTGAGAGCGAAGCCTGCGCCGACACGCTGGTGCGCATCGACATGATGGCCAAATATGAAAGTGGCAGGATGCTGAAGCGCAGGACACTCATGGCTGCCGGTTAAGCGATATGGGTTTAAAACCCACCACCGCCGTCGAAGCCCCCGCTGTAGTTTCCGCCATCATAGCTCGAGGAACTGCTGCCGCTGTCGTAGCTGGATGAGCCATTGTCGCTCGAGGCTGCATCCGGCGTTGCAGCTTTAGTCGGTGTTTCAGTGGCCGCCAGCGCCAGAAGAACCGCATTTTGATCGGCAATACTACGACGCTGGGCACTTGCCTTGCTGTCCCTGGCCCCTTCCTGCGCATTCCTGCGTTCAGGTTCCTTGCGGGGCTCGATAGGCAAGCCTGCCGCTCTAAAGGAAACTGGATCCCCCTTCGCTTCTTCAGTGTTTCTTTTACGTTTGAACCAGGAGAACATGACATACCTCAATTGATAACCCTGTGGCTATTTTCCCACGAAATTGTGTTATTCGCAAGTTTGTCGCATAAGCATAACTTGACCAACGATTAGGATACGGTCAGGCTTTAAGCATGAAGCTGTATTTCATCACTAAGGCGACCGCCCGAATATCCTGCTGATTTAGCCTGTATATTTGGGAGTGCGCTGGCGCGGGTGAAGGATTTATAAACCTTTTGCAGCCGATTACTGCTGATCCGAGAGTTCAATTCTCTCCATTCCTACCAAACTATTTTTTAAAGTATGCCCATTTTGATCATCATCGCCGTGGGCCTTTGGTTCGCCTACGGAGACCCGCCCGAAACAGTCGCCAACTGGTTCTGGGAGGATAAAGCCGCGCCTTGGGAAGAGGTCGACGCTTATTATTTCCCAAACCGAACAAACATCACTGTGCATCAAGAGCGATTTGGTCTGGATGACGTCCAGGCCTGCCGCAACTGGGCTTAGCCCTTGCCGGTGCGCATCGTGACCGCTCGATGAGCAAAGGGGATTACGAATGCGGCATCGGCAGAATAGACGGCTATGATGGCCTCTCGGTCTACCGCATCACGGTGCGCTGACCCTCAGGGTGCAATCTCCTCCAACTCAGGATCACCCTCTTCCCGCCGACGTCCTGTATTTGGGTGCCTATGCCAGCCATCCGGCTCACCGGTTCCATCCCAGGTTTTCAGTGCCGCGGCGGCTTTCTCGTAGCCTGCGTAACACCAGCGATCCTCATACATGTTCTTGTCGCCAATGCGGCCAGTGATGATTGCATGGGTGAACATCAACGGCATGATGGCAGCGTAGCGCCCATCTCCTAGATCGCGTGCGTCTAAATAATTCGCCTCGTTCTCGAGCCAATGCAGGAAGGTGGCGTTCTGTGCCTGGGTCAGCGCGTCATCGGTCATTCAGAAGTCGATCTCATAACATTCAAGCATTTCATCTTCATCTTGCTCCTCGTCCGGACAGTCTTCGAACATCTCAGCTGCCTCGACGTCTTCGTCGTCCACCGGGGGAGCTGCGATATCACTGCGCTCCACAAAAGGCGTCACCGTGTATGTCTCAGGCAAATCCGTATAGAAATCCATCAGGAATTCCCAGCGGGTGATCTGGGTGCCATCTTCAAAAGTCAGAAGATCCTTATGG
>Ga0114915_1000943_pt1 | contig 12824 bp, 8 predicted proteins | sample MalvirAntarct_55_FD_87288 | JGI IMG/M metagenome (GOLD analysis project Ga0114915, IMG submission 87288) | Marine viral communities from the Global Malaspina Expedition - Malaspina viral metaG Antarct_55 | ecosystem: Environmental > Aquatic > Marine > Oceanic | place: South Georgia Island...
CACCCATCAGCATATGCCGAAAGTTTTAATATACCAAGTAGTAACTTTGAGGATGCTGTGGAGATTGTTGCAGATGCAGTTCATGAAGGAAAAAAATTAGGACTTCTAAATTCTAGTGTGGATTGGTCAGACACATATCATTATGACTCTAGAGGTAATTCCATCACCAAATTTAATAAAGAGAAGGAAGAATGGGTAGATACTAAAAGAGTAACAGACGATGATGGATTACCGACACTCAACGACCAATTAGAAATAATGGATAGAACCAACCTAGATTGGATTCATGGAATATTATTATTTGATGTATTATATGATATAGTTGATGAGTTTAAACATTATTGTGGTGAGAACGGTATTGACGAATCTGGTATGGGTGAATGTATGGATGAGTTTCCACCATACGGAGCTAATAGGACTGGGACCTTAAAACAAGATTACTACACCCTTTTTAATTTTATGAAAGATTTAGAACGTGTTGGTGTCCCAGTAAGTAAAATTATAAAGCCTTACAAACTAACACCAATTAAATTAGTCGATAGTGGTACTTCCGACTATAATGAAGAAGGGCAATCAAGAATTGAACATGGAACAGGAGATTGGGATAATATGAAAGATGCTGAAGAAATATTAATGGACGTACCAAACAGACTAGAGGAACAAGAGAAGTACTCAGAAAAAGAAGAACCAACACAAAGCACATTTCAAAAAACATTAAAAGATATGGGTGTACAACTACAATTTGTTGGTACATTCGGATTTGGTATTAGTGGTATGTTTGGTATGGTTAAAGATGTATTAGAAGGTAGATACCCATCGTTAAGTGAAGGAGAGATTATCCTTATCTTTTTATCTGGACTATCATACTTGAGTATAAATCTAGTTAAAGACCTTAAAGAAGTTAGACAAGAGATAGACAAAAGAGGATTAAAAGAATATGTAAATAAGGCAGTAGAACTATTAAAGGACTTTGAAAATATATCACTAAAGGTTGTGGAAAAAGCAGGATATACAGTATCATCATTAGCAGAACTACTAGGTTATACATTCTTACTAGTCCCAATATTAGATGTAACCAATAAACTAATACAAGATAATGGTTTTGATGTGATAAGTTTAGCTTCTTATTTAAAAGGTGCAATTATATCGGTAGGTATATTCTATATCCGTAATTTATTCAATTCTTTAGTACTAAGACTAAGAGAGAAAAGAGAAAGAAAACAAATATATGGTGATGATTATGAAGTAGATGATAATGCAGAAGATGAAATGGTGGAAGAAGGTATGGTAGTTGGTAAAGTTTTAAGTGAAAGATTTAAAGGTAGTAAAATAATGACGGAAGAAAGGGTAGGTAAACTTAGTTTACTAGATAAAACAATAGACAATAGAAACCTTAAGTGGTTAGTAGAACAAGAAAATAAAATAAATTGGATAGACCTATCTTTAAGTAAAAGTGTAGAAAAATTTAATAAAAACATAAAATTATTTACAAAAAATAATTTAAATAACTATAACTCACTTATAGAACTAAATACTGTAACCAACGACGTACTTAAAAAATCTAAATTACATGAAGAGGTATACATGTCAAAAATAGCAGAAAAAGCAACTACTGATGTGGTAAGAGATATATTTGAGGTTGTAACTTTGTTTGATGGTGGTGAAGAGTATTTTCTTTTACCTGATTACCACACAGACAAAGACGGTGATGAATATAGGTACGGAGAACTACAATTTAATGTTGAGGTTAATATGTTAGAAAATAAACAAAAAGAAAATTTTGTATTAGATGCTACAATGGGTGGTGAATACGACGATACAATTTTTGTGGATATCGTACTATCCAAAACCTTTAGTGAAAAAGATTATGAGTCATTACAAATAATTTTATCTGAATACATAAGACATGAAATAGAACATATACTACAAACTATAGATTCTGACCGACCAGATGTGGTAGATAAAGATGATACCATGTCACCATTCGATTACTATTCCCAAGAACATGAGGTAGACGCACAAAAAGTTGGGTTTGAAAGAAGAGCCAAAATGGAAGATAAGTCTGTCGAAGAAGTTATAAAAGATTATTTGGGGTATAGACAATCTATCGATAATTTATCAGATTTAGAAAAACAACAATTGGTGGATAAACTAACCAGTTAACCTAATTCATCTAAATACTTTTGTTGGTAGTTAGCTTTTTGTTGTTGGTGTCTTTTTCGTTCAGAGTTTTTAGTGTAATACCTACCATCACGTAATTTTATTAGTTGTTTGGTAAGTTTAACTTTTCTCCTCATAACCTTTAAGGCACGGTCCACATTTCCTCGGATAACTTCTACTATTAACATATATTAGATTCTAATCACTTAATAAATATTACTTTAAACCAATAACCTCATCGATTATCCCATACTCTAAAGATTCTACAGCTGTCAACCAGTTATCCCTTGTTGCATCTTTCATCACCTGTTTAGCGGTTTTCCCACAATACCCACCAAGTAAATCGAACAAAATAGAATTAGTTTTTTCCCATTCATTCATGGTAATTCTAGCGTCTTGGATGTTACCTACAGCCCCACCAGAACTTTGATGTAACATAGTTTTACTAAATCTTAATGAAGACCTCTTACCTTTAGTACCAGCTCCCAGTAATACAGACCCCATACTTGCCGCCATTCCAGTATTAACTGTAGCGATATCACACTTAATGTAATCCATAACGTCCACAATCCCCAACCCAGATTTAACACTACCTCCAGGTGTGTCTACGTGTAATGTAATGTCACCACCACCGATAGAATCTAAGAACATCAACTGTGCTTGTACAATAGTGCTCATCCTATCATTAACTGGTCCAGCACACCAGATAATTCTTTCCATCATTAACCTATCAAAGACACTCATCGACACAGCTCTCATCTCTCTTTCTTCTATAACCATAGGGGTCATAGAGTTTTTATAGTCATAAAGTGAGGTAGAGGTTACATCGTAGTCACTCTTTAGGTATTTTTCAAATTCAGTCATAAGTTTATTTTTATATTTAATTTTAGTAAATAAAGTTCAGTTTTTCAACCCACTAAGTTATTTTGGGGTGTACCACCCACCTTCCTCAGCGTTCTTTAACATTTCTTTTCCAGCTTCTTCCCATAATTCATTTAATTCTTTGACATAATAATCTATTCTATCAATATTACCCTCTTTATGAGCTTTGTCAAGTTCAGTTTTTACAATCTCTAACTTGGTGTGGAGTTCTTCGTTTGTCATATTATTCTATAATAGAAAATCCAGAATTATGGTAAACTGTATTTACATGATGTTTACACGATAACTCTTCAGCAATTTCAGATTTTTCTTTATTGTTCATAGCTACGTGACTCTCTAAAGGGTGTCCATCGTAATCTACCAAGTTAACCAAATAACAAACCTGGTCCTCCTTAATTCTAAATTTGTGAGTTACTATTTTCATATTGTTTTAATTTGATAAAAACTTAAGAAAAAGAAAAAGAGGGGTAAACCCTCTTTAACAATAAAAATTAAATTTGTTATACTTTAAATAATATCATTTGAATTAAGTAATGTATATGAAAATGAATTACCGTGAACATCCCTAGCTCTTTCACATATCTTTAAGAACTTAGTCCAATCATCATTAGAAGCTATTACTTGACATCCAGCTGACCACTTATCTACGTATGTTGAGGTCTTACCAGCTCTTGAAGTAGCCCTATGAATGTTAATACCAAATAACCCAGTATCAGCTTTAGATTCATCGAAATCATATTTACCATCTTTATTTTTATCTCTATAAACAGTAACATCTTTCTTTTGCCCTAACGCGGGATACTTCCCACCATGTAACCTAATCTTATGTGAACCCCTATACTGACCTTCTTTAAGTATAGCACAACCTTTCTCCTCCACTATTGGGTTATCCATATAATCGTCACCAGGGTCAGTAGTAGCTTTAAAACAGAAGTACTTCCACTCCCCATTTTTCTTATAGGAAATAGTAACACAGTCGTCAAACTTATTAGTTACCCTATCTTCGGTTTCAGCATTTCTAACACCCACGATATTAACATCGTACCCTTTATTGTTTGTGTCATCAAACCATTTGTGTCCCTTTGATTTTACAGCTTTCTCAATCTGTTCTCTAGTGTAACAATTTTTTGCCATCTTTTTAGTTTTTATTTGTTTTTTATTATTCTATAAATAGTTCCATAAAAGGTCTTGGAACAAATCATTTACCTCATCGTCATCCCATGGGTAGTCATCTACACCAGGACAAAGAACATCCATATTAAATTCTTTTAACATAGGTATAAAATCTTCAGGACTATCAATCTCATATGCATGTCTAACTATCATTGCTCTTGCTCTATCTGTTACGTCAAAATATTTTACAGGGACCTCAACCTTTGTCCATTTATTTTTACCAGTTTCTTGATTCACCACATCTTTATAGGTGTTTGTCATTCCTTCACCTATTGGTTTACCTAAAAATTCCTCAAATGCCTTATAGTACTCTGTATAGTATTGGTTTTGGACAACCTCATTCCATGCACTACCATAGGCATTCTTTATTTCATTCTCCAAATCTTCTAGTTCAGGTGTGTTACCTATAAGAACAGCCAAGTTATATCTATCATCACCTAAAAAACCATTCATCCTATTAAGAGTTAAAAAAACCTTACCTTCTGGTAGTTGGTCTTCCTCCCTCCAACTATCAAATTCCTCCCTCCATGCAGTAACTTCCTCATTTTGGAACTCAGTTCCTATATACCTTACTAGTTTTATGTAATTTTCTTCAGTTAGTAACTCTAATAAGTCCTCTATGTTCATATCGGACTCATAAGGTTCCCAGTCTAAATAACCATCACCAAATATTTGTTTTGCGACTTCATGACAATTAGCCCCACTTCGTTGATGTCCCATATCATCAAAGAATTCAGCTTCTTCACCAGACATTAACTCTAATATAATTCTACCACCCTCATTCATATTGATGTACCTCATATCTTCTAAATAAGGCTGAATAACATATTCATCCATCAAACCATCATCAACCGCACCATTGTTCCAAGCTCTAATTCCTCCTAATGCGCTAACGACATATTCTAAGGCTCTTTCCTCATCCCATCGACTGGATATGTGGTCTAAGAAATCTCTACCCTTACCCATCTTATCCAATTGAAGGTACATATCGTGTATGTCACCCCCAAATAATTTTATAAGAGGCCAAAGAGATTCATGGTCCTCACTTTGGAAAACCTTCTCATACCAAGGGGTAGATTGCTCTAAAATAATATTATATAGGTTATTAACTAATTTCATTACATCATATAAATATTTGGCAAAAAGAAAGGCACCCGAGAGTGCCTACATTCTTTTATTATGTTGTTTTGTTTTAAAACCTTACGGTTCTCTTACGTCTTTTTAAGTCCATTAGTTGTTTTAACGCATCCTTAACCTTATCTTGGTAGTCTTTAGTTTCTTTTACTGTAGTTACATTTGTATTACTTGCATTAGCACCAGGGTCCATAGTTTTTGATTCTGCAGTATTGATAGCTGACTGATGAGCTTTTTTCTTTTTACATCCGCATCCCATATTATTTTATATATTTATCGAAGGTACCATTTTTAATTTCATCCATAAAAAGTTTAAATTCTTCTTTGGTGAATTCAGTATAACCTTCATCATCTCCACCGATAATAATTTTATCGCGGTTTAGGTCCATATCGATAGATGGACATTTACATTTTCCTTTCCCACAAAAAGTAATCTCTATACGTTCTGTGGTGACATTGTGTGGTAGGTCTTTATTCTGTAACATTTTTTTCTTTTTATTAATTATAGGGTTATATCTTTAAAATATAAAGTGGTAAATAAACCTTTTTACTTTGTTTATAAATATATGAAGTTAAGGATATTTATCTATATAAGAAATTTAAATTATGGCAGAGTGTACAACTTTATATTGGGGAGTAATAGAAGATTATTACGGTAATGATTGGTATGACTTATGTTGTTATACACAACCCACACAGACATATGATGATTTTATAACCGGAATATCCACCACTTATAATAATTATTGTTTAAAAGATAGGGTATTTGCGGACTACGTAACTAAACTATATAATAATTGTTTATCTGGTGTAAGTTCCGGTATGAGTGGTGTTTATGTTACAGGTGGTACAGCAAATGGTACGGAGGACACACTTATATTCACCAACAGTAGTGGTGGTACTTTTACAGTAGCAAATAGTGCTTTATTGTTTAATGATGCTTTTGTGTCTGGTGGTACTTTAGATTCTGCTACTGGTTGTGTTACCTTCGTTAATACTAGTGGTGGTACATTTCAGGTGTGTGGTTTTGATGGGTTTACATCTTATTGGTCAGCTAATACGGATGGAAGTATATCAACTTCCGGTGTAACCGATGTAAGAATTAGTGGTGATACGTTTAATAAAGGTAACTTAGGTGTGAGTGGTAGAACTTTCCTAGGTACTGTAGATACAGCAACTGCGACAGCAGCTGACAAAATATTAGTGGTACAAGCCACAGGAGAAATTGAAAGTATAACTACCGCTTCTCTTACAGCATTCACATCTGATTATTGGGTAGGAAATGGTAGTGGTACGGGAATAAAACCTTCTGGTACAACCACCAATGTAGACGTAACTGGTTTTTTAGGGGTTTCTGGTAATACATTTGTTAAGGGAAATTCATTCTTTGACGGCTTAATGTCGGGTAGTGGAAGCGTAATAGCTCAAAGTTTAAGTACATTAGGTGGTATTGTAACAGGTTTCGACGGTAACTCCACTCAATGGAATAGTGCTTATAACAATCAAGTAACGGCATTTACAGATGCGGGGACTTCTACTGTAACTTTAACATTGACACAATTAGATGGGGGTGCACTTACAACAAGTTTTGCAAACCCACAAGGTACAATGTCTTCTTGGGAAGCACGAAGTGATAGTGGTGCTGGTGCTGCGGTTGATGTTACAAATGATGATACTGTTCTGTTTACAAGTGGAAATAATACTTTAAATGTTACTAATTCAGGATTAAATATAAGTCTTAATTTAGCAGATACAGCTGTAACACCAGGTACTTATACTAATTCTACTCTTACAGTAGACCAACAAGGTAGGTTAACGTCTGCTGCAAGTGGTAGTGATGCTGATTATTGGTCAGCTAATACAGATGGTAGCATATCTACCTCTGGTGTTACAGATTTAAAAATTAGTGGTAATACATTTAATAAAGGAAACCTAGGTGTTACAGGTAGAACCTTCCTAGGCACAATAGACGCTGCTGGTGGTTCTTATAGTAATGATAAAATATTAGTAGCACAATCTAATGGTGAGGTAGAATACCTAACAACAGCACAACTAAAAGCTGACATCGCAGATGCTGACTATTGGACAGCAAACACTGACGGAAGTATATCTAATAGTGGTTTAACTGGTCATGTTGGTGTCGGAACCGACACACCAAACAAACCACTTACTGTGGTGGGGGATATAAGTGGGACAACCGCAATATATTTAGGTAACCACACCAACTTTATAAGTGGTGAGACAAGTACTAGTGGTGATTTAAGTATACATTCAGGAGACGACATAGAAATGTACGCTGGTGACGACATAGTACTAAACACAAACTGTAGGATAAAATTTACCTACCTAACTGGTACTACAGCACCACACTCAACACCCGGAATAGAGTTTTCTTTAGATGACTCACCAGGAAATTGTTTGATTCAAAACGGACAAGAAAACACTGTGATAGCTGTAACATCAGCTGACACCAGACTATACTTTAATGATATAGGTGGGGAGTATATTGTGGGAGACGGTACAGATTTAACTATAGCTTCCGGTACAGACATAATATTGAACCCAACCGCTCATGCAGGAATAGGGATTTCTGCTCCAACAACCAAATTACATATTGTAGATACTGGTGAAGGTGAAGACCCACTAAGAGTTCAAACCGTCCAAACCGGTAATGGGTACATGCTATTAATACAAGAAGATGGTGTGGTAAAACAATCAAAGAAGGTGACCGTTACTTCCACTGGTGATGTGGGCATTAGTGGGGATACCAACATAAATGGAGAACTATCAGCACACACTAATGTACATGTAAGTGGTGAGGTTGGTATAAGTGGTAATACGAATGTACATGGGGTACTGTCCGCAGCTACTAATGTGCACGTAAAGGGGGTTGTAGGCATATCGGGAGCAACTAATATAGGTGGAACACTAAAAATACCTACCCCTTTTACCCTAGGGGATGTTTCCGTACTACCAACAGGGGTAGAGTTGAATTACGTTAATGGGGTAACTTCAGATATTCAAACCCAATTTGGTGGTAAACAAGCTACCATAACAGCTAACAGTATAGCTTGGGATAAAATGGTTAACCTAACTGGAGGTAGAGCAGTTTATACTAACGATAGTGGGGATATAACAGTTAGTGATGTTACATCAACAGAATTAGGATACCTAGACGGTGTTAGTTCTGCGATACAAACTCAAATCACCGCAAGATTACAATTAGTGGGAGGAACAATGTCAGGCCCTATAGCGATGGGAGCTAATAAGATTACCGGTGTAACAGACCCTACCGCAGCTCAAGACGCTGCAACAAAAGCATATGTGGATTCAAAAGACCACGCAGCCAACACACTTCAAGAAGTAACAACTGCTGGAGCAAGCACAAACTTATCCATATCAACTGCTGGTTTAGTTTCAAGTGGTATAGTGGATATAACTAATGAAACAGATGCTACTGACGAAACAGGTGATACTGGTGCTTTAAGAACTGAAGGTGGTGCTAGTATAGCTAAGAGATTATATGTTGGTGGTGGGGTCGTAGGTAACTTAACTGGGGAAGTAACAGGGAACGCATCCACAGCAACTAAAATAGCCAGTATAACAAATACTAATATTGTTCAATTAATAAGTGCTCAAACCTTAACTAACAAAACATTAACCACACCAGTAATAACATCCATATCAAATAGTGGGACAGTAACAATACCAACTGGAACAGACACTTTAGTTGCTAGAACAAGTACAGATACATTAACAAATAAAACTTTAACCGCTCCTGTCATAGCGATGGGAACTAATAAGATAACTGGGTTAGGAAACCCAACTGAAGCTCAAGATGCTGTAACTAAAGCATATGTAGACGCACTAGACCATGTAGATTACTGGTCAGCAAACACGGATGGTAGTATATCTACATCTGGTGTAACTAATGTAAAAATTAGTGGGAATACTCAAATTGCTGGTGTACTAAATGTTACTGGAGATGGGAATTTTGCTAACTTACAAGTTCCAGCTACAGGGAAGCTACGATTTGATGATGTAACAGGTAGTGATGACCAATATATTACAGGTAATGAAAATAATATTACTATAGATGGTGACCAAAAAGTAAAACTTATAGCTAACGACACTATAGAGATAGGGGTAGCAACAAATAATGCTTCAATTATAATAGATACAAGTGAAGGACACATAACAACCTCAGGATTAACGGTAATGGGAAACACAAATATAAGTGGAACCACATCGTATATTGGTGCAGTATCAGGTACAGGTAGTGTGACAGCTATAGGTGGTTTTGTTGGTGAAGTAACCGGTAACGCATCTACAGCTACTAAGATTGCTAGTATCGACAACAACAACATAGCTCTATTAAATGGTACCCAAACCTTCACCGGAACCAATACGTTAAACTCATTCAAAGGAACGGGCTCTATAACGGTTACAGATATAAAGAATACTAACAACTTTAGTGATGCTAGTACTACAAGTTTAGCGACTTCAGCATCTATTAAAGCATATGTGGATTCAAAAGACCACGCAGCCAACACACTTCAAGAAGTAACAGATGCAGGAAATACAACAACTACAGCTGTAGGGATTCAGGGAACTTTGACTTTAGGAGCTTCAGCAGGTTCGGGTCTCATAACAACAAACAACAATCAAAGCCTATTTGTAAAACCAACTGGAAGTGGTAATTTATATTTTGGAAATGCGGGAGAAGGGTTTAACATCTACCATTACAATTCAGGAGCAGATGGTACTTACGCAATATACGATTTTAATAATGGCTACTACAGACTAAAGACCACTCAAACAGCTGGTATTCATATTGATGATACATTAAAAGTTACAGGTATGGTAACTGGAAACTTAACGGGAGAAGTAACAGGAAATGCCGCCACAGCAACTAAAATTGCTAGTATAACAAATACTAATATTGTTCAATTAACAGGAGCACAAACTTTAGTTAGTAAAACTTTAACAGCACCTACATTTACAGACGCAGTACTTGGCCAACCAGATTCTGGTGATTTAACAAATTGTACTGGTTATCCTGCTGGCCAATTACCTACTAGCATTCCTGCAACTAAAATAGCCGATGGTTCAGTAACAAATGCCGAATTCCAATACATCAATACTTTATCATCCAACGCACAAACTCAATTTGCTGGTAAAGTAGGTACTACAGGTAACGAAACTATAGCAGGACTTAAGACATTTAGTAATAATGTAACAATGGCTAATACTGCAGATTTAAAATTTGTAGACCAAGCCGGTTCATACCCAACTTCAGGTAAAGGATTTGATTGGACATTAAATAATGACGGAGCAAGAATTTATGCTGTGCAACCCTCAAGTGACTCAATTGATTTAACATTTGAGTTAAGGGATAATGCAACAACAAATGATAGATTTGTGTTTCATGTAAATGATTACAGAGGAGCAGGAGAAGACAAATACCCATTAATAATAAGAGGAGGTACTCAATTTGATTTAGTAGACTCGGCTTTATATACAGATGGAACAATAAGACTTTCTAATGCAGGTGCTTTAACTAATGTTACAAACACAAATTGGGATGCCGCTTACAATGACAAAATTACAGGCTTTACCGATTCTGGTACTGACACTATAGCACTAACTCTAACGCAACAGGATGGTGGTACACTAACAACTAGTTTTGCAAACCCACAAGGTACAATGAGTTCCTTTAATGTTAGAGAAGATAATACTGGAACACCAGGTAGTAGTACTAATGTTACAAATGGGGAAACCCTTACGTTTGGTGGTGGGATAGGTATAAAGTTCTCAGTACCAAATGAGAACATAACAGCAGATATTGACTTAAATGAGTTAGCCACCTCAACAACCAACACAGACGGTGACTTTTTTGTTGTAGTAGATAGTGCAGATGGCAGTCAACATAAACTAACAAAAGGAAATATAAATAATTCTGGGTTTAACAATGATGCTAACTACACAACAAATACTGGTACCGTAACTTCTGTATCTGGAGGTACAGGTGTATCTATTTCAAGTTCAGCTTCAGTAACACCAATAGTCAATATTGATACCGTAGGAGCAGATAACGCAATTTTAACTAATACTGCAGCAACACCAGTAGGTACTGATACAATGTGGTTCTCTGATGCTGATGACAGTACAATTAAAAAAGCTACAATATCTTCTTTCCCTGGATTTGGTAAAGATGGTACAGTAACATCTGTAGGGGCAATAACACTAGGTACAAGTGGTAATGATTTATCAAGTACTGTCGCTAACGGTACTACTTCAGCAGTAATTACTTTAAACGTACCAACAGCTTCAGCTTCAAACCGAGGAGCTTTATCTAGTACAGACTGGACAACATTTAATAATAAAACAACTAACCTAGGTACGGTAACCTCTGTAGCGTCAACAACCGCTGGTAACGCTTTAGATGTGACAGTTTCAAATTCAACAACAGCCGCCGCTATCGCTCTAACTTGGGATGGGTCGTCCTCACAATATGTAGATGGGGCTGGTAATTTAACAACATTCCCATCGATACCACAAGGGGATATTACTTCTGTAACAGGAGGAGCGGGTATTACAGTTTCAAATGAAACAGGGCCATCCCCTTCAGTTGCGGTCGATGGTACCGTTATAAGAACAACTGGTAATCAAACTATTGGTGGAACTAAAACATTTAGTTCGACTATCGCAGGTTCTATTAATGGGACAGCTGCAGTAGCTACAACTGTTAGGGTTACGGATAACACTGGTAGTGTAGCTCTTCCAGTTGTATTTAACAATGAGGAGTCGGCTGGAATTTTGCATGATGATACCGGTACATTTACTTACACACCTAGTAGTGGGACGTTAATAGTTCCAAAGGTAACCGCGTCAGGTGGATTTGATGGTAATCTAGATGGTAACGCAACCACAGCAACTAAAATTGCTAGTATAACAAATACTAATATTGTTCAATTAATAAGTGCTCAAACCTTAACTAACAAAACTTTAACTAGTCCTACTTTAACCACACCAGTATTGGGTACACCATCATCTGGTAATCTATCAAACTGTACTGGGTACCCAGCAGGACAATTACCTACTGGTATTCCAGCAACTAGTATAGCGGATGGTTCAGTAACAAATGCCGAATTCCAATACATTAATACTTTATCGTCCAACGCACAAACTCAAATAAGTTCCAAACAACCTACCATAACAACTAACAGTATAGCTTGGGATAAAATGGTTAACCTAACTGCGGGTAGAGCAGTTTACACTAACGATAGTGGAGATGTAACAGTTAGTGATGTTACGTCTACGGAGTTAGGATACCTAGACGGTGTTAGTTCCGCAATACAAACACAAATTACAGCGAGATTACAATTAGTGGGTGGAACAATGTCAGGCCCTATAGCGATGGGAGCTAATAAGATTACTGGGGTAACAGACCCTACCGCAGCTCAAGACGCGGC
>Ga0114915_1000944_pt1 | contig 12819 bp, 13 predicted proteins | sample MalvirAntarct_55_FD_87288 | JGI IMG/M metagenome (GOLD analysis project Ga0114915, IMG submission 87288) | Marine viral communities from the Global Malaspina Expedition - Malaspina viral metaG Antarct_55 | ecosystem: Environmental > Aquatic > Marine > Oceanic | place: South Georgia Island...
CCCGCTCGGCGGGCAGCAGCGTCGCCGGGTCGGGCCTGTCGAAATAGGTGTTCTGGACGTCGATCACGAGCAGCGCCACCTTGCCCGGCAGCAGCTCGGGATCCGGCGCCTCGGGCGCGCCGTCGTAGTAGAAGCTGCGCCAGCCCGTCTTCCAGGACTCCGGGCGATCGGACGATGATGCCATCGGCTGCTCTTCCATCTGCGGTCCGGACCGATCATCCGGCCTGGGACGCTCATGTCAAATTCTGCACGGCAGCGCGCTCCGCGCATGCCCGCCCGATCGCATCGGCGGGGCCGGTCGGCATTGAGCGCTCGCCCCTCGTGTCCGGCCGGGTCTAGTATTGCCCGCGCCCCCAGCCGAGCCACCGACGGAGCCCTCCCATGAACGCCCCGCAGCCGAATTTCGATCTTTCCGCCGCTCTGCGGGATGCCGAAGAGCGCTATGTCGCCGAGAACCCGAAGAGCCGCGCCGCGTACGACCATGCGCAGCGCAACATGCCCGGCGGCAACACCAGGACCGTCCTCTATTACGCGCCGTTTCCGCTCAGCCTCGCCGGCGGCGAAGGCTGCCACGTCACCGATGTCGACGGTCACCGCTATATCGATACCGTGTCGGAGCAGACCGCCGCCCTATACGGCCATTCGAACCCGAAGATCCAGGCAGCGGTGATCGAAGCGGTGAAGCAGGGAATCGTCCTCGGCGGTCCGACGGCGCGCGAGGCCGAACTGGCCGAACTGCTCTGTGCCCGGTTCGAGGCGCTGGAATTGGTGCGCTTCACCAATTCCGGGACCGAGGCGAACCTGTTCGCCGTGCAGACGGCACGTGGCGTGACCGGCCGGTCGAAGATCATGGTCTTCGAAGGCTGCTATCACGGTGGCCTGATGAGCTTCGGCGGCTACGGGTCGACGATGAACGTGCCGTTCCCCTACGTCATGGCGCCGTACAACGACCCGGAGCGGACGGTGGCGCTGATCGCCGAGCATGCCGGCGACCTGGCCTGCGTGATCATGGAGCCGATGATCGGCAGCGGCGGCTGCATCCCGGCCCAGGCGGACTTCGTCAAGGCGGTCCGCGAAGCGACGGCGAAGCACGGCGTCGTACTCATCTTCGACGAGGTCATGAGCTCGCGCCTCGCACCGGGCGGCTTCCAGTCGGTGCTGGGTGTGACGCCCGACATGATGACCATGGGCAAATATCTCGGCGGCGGCCTCAGTTTCGGCGCCTTCGGCGGACGGCGCGAGATGATGCAGCGCTTCGACCCCTCGCGGCCGGACGCGTTCGGTCATGCCGGGACCTTCAACAACAACGTGCTCAGCATGTCGGCCGGCATCGCCGGCCTGCGCGAGGTGCTGACGCCGGCGGAGTCCAACCGCATCAACGAGGGCGGCAACGGTCTGCGCGAACGGCTGAAGCAGACCCTCGCGAAGCGTGGCGTCCCCGGGACCGTTACCGGCTACGGCTCGATGCTGATGATCCAGCTCGCCGACGGCACCTACGACCGGCCGAAGGATACCGCTCGGGTGAAGCCCGACGCCCGCGCGCTGTGCCAGTTCGAAATGCTGTCGCGCGGCGTATACCTTTCCCGGCGCAACATGCTGAACCTGTCCCTGCCGATGACGGAGACGGAGTTCGACGCGATCGTGGCCGCATTCGACGGCTTCCTGGAGACTCATGCGAAGCCGCTGACGGCGGCATAGGCCTTGGGAGCGGCGGCGGACGGGTCCCGGCGCCTATCCTGCGGCGCGCCACGCGTCCCGCACGTCGCGCCAGCTGATGCGCTCCACGCCATGGCGGTCGAGCAGTTCGGCTACGGAGGGATCGATCAGGCAGGCCGCATCGTGGACGCGGATATCGGCGTTCGTCGCGTCGTAGCCGCGCAGTTCCTCGCCGTCGAGCACCGGATGCGCGAAGATTTCGGTCACTCCCGACGGCAGGTCCGGAACCGCCTCGAAGAACACGTCCAGCGTGCGGCGCGGCCAGGGATAGACGATGTGATGGTTGAACGGGATGCCGCGCGCCATCGCGCGCTCCCGCGCGCCGAACCCCTGCCGCTCGGTTTCCGTGGCCGAGAACATGCGCACCGGCAGCCGGAACGCCTCGGCGAGGTCCAGATAGACCTCGTACAGGTCGGCGCGCGACTGCAGCACGTTCATGTGCGTGTCGAGATGCGTGACGTCGACACCCCAGGCGAGCGCAGCCTCGATCTGCGCCCGGCATTCGGCGCCCGCGTCCGCCACGGTCAGCCGCGCAAGTGCCTCCGCCGTCGTCCGCGGCAGGAAACCCTCCACGTCATGGAGCGACGCACCACGCGTCAGCCCGCGCCAGCGATAGCCGGAATGCTCGCTGGTCAGCGTCAGGTGCACGCCGACCGCCATCCCGGCGAACATCGCCGCCGCCTCCCGTGCCCATGGGCAGGGAACCATCAGGCTCGCGTTGGTCGCGACGCCGGAGAGCATCGCCCGGTAGGTCGCGACGTTGGCGGCGTGGCTCGAGCCCAGGTCGTCGCAGTTGACGATCAGCATTCGAGAACCGGGCTCGGAAATCGGGTGACCGCTCATGCTCTCCGCATCACGTCGGAATTTCGTGGAGGATATGGAATCGATGGCTCGAGCGGACATGAGCCTTCGAGATCGTCCGTCGCGTCCGCGCCTTTATCGAAGCCTCGTACGTGCGCCCGTCAGAATAGCAAATCCCGGACGGTCCCGTGCAGGCTGCCGGCGAGGCGAAGCGCGGCCTTGAGCGAAATCAGCCGATCGCTCGGGAGGCGCGCGGTTTCGACGCGGGCGGTGGGCGGCAGGCCGGCATTCACGTCGCGGACCTGTTGGCGCAGCACCGAATCCAGCACAGTTTCGTAGGCGGTTCCGGCCGCATGGAGGTCGGCCGCGCCGCCCTGCCCTAGCGCCGAAACCGCAAGCAGCCGCTCGACTGTGGACCGTGCGGCGCAACCCTGTCTGAGCGCGAGCACACGAGCGGCACTCACCAGCGGCAGCATCGCGGTGCGCTTGAGGTCGATGCGCCCCGCATCCGTGCGCAATCCGCCGAGCAACCCGAAAGCCGGCGGCGGCTCGGGTGACGATTCGGCGAGCAGCTTCAGAAACTGCGGCGCTCGCGCCGCTTCGGAGCGGGCGACAGCCGCAACGCTTTCAGACAGAGCAGCGTCACCATGCACCGTGCGGGCGTCGTAGAAGATGTCGACGGACAGAAGATCCTCCGGGCTCGACCGCCGCAGCCAAGCGGCGATCCGCTCCTGCCATGTCGCGACGCTGCCCCGCCAGGCGGGCTCGCGTGCCATGACCCCGCCGCGGCAGTAGACGATCCCGATCTGATCCAGGATGTCGGCCAGGCGCCGGCCGAGGTCGGCGAAGTAGCGGTCTTCTGGACCACCCGGGTCGCCTTTGGCGAAGACGATCGCATTGTCCTGGTCGTGCGACAGAAGGCTCTCGCCCCGGCCCGCCGAGCCGAGGACGAGCAGCGCGTACGGCACCGGCGGGACGCGCCCTTCGGCGGCGAGCCCCGCCTCCGCCAGTTGCGCGGCACGCCGGGTGGCGGCGCCGAGTTCCCGGCTGATCACGGCGGCGATGCCCGCCGCCGGCACGCCTTCGGCGAGCAGCGCCTCCGCCATGGCCGGCAGCTGGCCCCAGGCGCGGGCCAGGGCCGGCGTGTCCGGTGCGGCATCGACGGCATCGCCCAGCCGCAGGGCGGCCGACGTCCTGAGCCGCAGCAGATCGCGCGCCGACAGTGCGCCGACGAGCGCGCCGGCCTCGTCGACGACGCCCAGATGGCGCACCCCGAGCCGGTCCATCCGTCCCATCGCACGGTAGATGAAGGCTGCCGCCGGTACGGCGCAGAGCGGGAAGGACGCTGCTGCCGCCGCTGGCACGCGCAGGGCCTCCGCGCCATCCGACGCCAGCGCGCGAATGACGTCGCGTTCGGTCAGGATCCCGATGTCGCCGGCGTGCTGCAGGAAGACCGAGCTGATGCCGCGCGCGTCCATCACCGCCGCGGCGTCGCGCAGTGACGCCCCTTCGGCGAGGAACTGCGGCGGCGTCGACATGATGTCGGCGACCCGGTGGCGATAGGGGAAGGAATCGATCCGCGCGAGCGGTGCCAGGTTCGCGACGTTGCCGGCCAGGTCGCTCTCGGAATGGGGGGCACCGGCCCCATCGTCGTCCGGCAGCACCGCGCCCCCGCCGCCGAGGGGACCGCCGGCCTCGCGCACGGCGCGGCACGCGGCTTCCGCTTCGGCCCAGGTGCGGATGCCGCGCTCGCGGAGCAGCGGGAGCAGCCGGTCGAAGATCGCCGCCGTCATCCGCGCGTCGCCGATCGCCGAATGCCGCATGTCGAGCGGGATATCCAGCCAGCTGCACAGGGTCTCGATCGTGAAGGAGGGCAGCGCCGGCGCAACGAGTTCGGCGAGATGCCTCGTATCGAGCGAACGCGGACGGCGCCAGACCAGTCCGGCACGTTTCGCTTCGGCAGCGAGAACGGCGATGTCGAAGGCCACCGCGTGCCCGATCAGCGGCCTGTCGCCGACATAGCGCAGCAGGTCGCCGAGCGCCGCGGCGACAGTCGGGGCGTCCGCGACGTCCGCCGCTGCGATGTGATGGATCGCCGTCGCGGACGCCGGGATGGCGATGTCCGGCTTTACGAAGGTGACGAAGGCATCCGCCTCATCCGCCTCCGGATGCAGCTTCACCGCACCGATCTGGACGATCCTGGCATTCCGCGGATCGAGGCCCGTGGTCTCGACGTCGAGCACCACCGCATCCGCGGCGATCAGCGGCGCGGCGGCGGGAAATGCCATCCGTCACCCCCGTTCCGGCGCAGTGGCGGCGAGGCGGTGCGCCAGTCGCGATGGCTCCGCCTCCTTGAGGAACGCCTCGTAGGCCCGCAGTAGGTTGGCGCGCTGGTTGTTGGTCACGAGACGGAAATCGTAGCTCCTCAGGTCCGGATGGATCGGCAGGTTGGCGAAGAACGCCTCCGCCGTCTCGATCGGGATGTCCTTCACGGCGCAGGGCGGCGAACCGGCGCCACCGATCAGCCGGTCGGCGATGGCCGCCTCGGCCTTCTCCCAGAAATCGAAAGCGGCACCGGGCGGCGGCTCGTAGCCGCGACACACGGTGCCAGCAGCCTCGGCGACACCGGCGGCCAGCGCCCCGCCGTCGTCGGCGTGCGGTCGCAGGACACCCTCGGCCATGACCGCGAGCCCCTGGAGGCAGAGCGGGTAGTTGCGCCATTTCGCGCGTTCCGCCGCCGTCTTGAACGCCGGCTCCTCCAGCAGCTTCGTCGACAGCAGTCCCGATCGCGCACGCGCATACTCGTAGATGCACTTCTGCACCATGAAGGCTGCATGCCGGTCGAGAAACGCCGACAGGGCAGCCGGATCGCCGATCGGCGCCGCCCGGCGGAAGGACGCGAACAGCCCCATCATGCCAGCCATCGATGCCGATCCAAGAACAGCCTCCCGTTCTTCATGCGCGTGCCGGCGATCTTCAATGACGCAAGTGCACAGTGCAAATTGTGCACTTGCGAAGACATCGTCACAAAAGTCGCGACACTACCGCAAAGACTTGTAGTCTAACCCGCCCTTTGTGGATTAAGAATCGAATATCCCGGCTCGTCTAGGTGGTTTGCCGGGCAACCGGACCGGGGCCGTCTGCTTCTGCGGCCGCCAGGTCGAAAGCTGGGGGGATCTGGCATTGACCAATGACCAACTCTACTGGGCGAAGACCAAGCGGTTGATGATCACCTGCCTGGTCATCTGGGCGCTCGCTTCGTTCGCCGTGCATGCCTTCGTATCCGCGCTGAACGAGATCGTGATCATGGGCTTCCCGCTCGGCTTCTACATGGCCGCGCAAGGGTCGCTGATCATCTTCGTCGTCCTGATCTTCTGGTTCGCCAGTCGCCAGGACGCGATCGACCGCGAATTCGGCGTCGCCGAGACCGAGTAAGGGAGGTCACCATGGCAGCGCGATCGGGTGCTGGTGACTTCACCAGCAATCTCGGCCGGATCTACGGCATCTACACCGGCGGTTTCCTCGGGTTCGTCATCCTGCTGGCGATCCTCGAACAGGTCGGCGTGCCGAACAGGATCATCGGCTATCTGTTCGTCTTCTTCACGCTGGCCGTCTATGCCGGCATCGGCATCCTGTCCCGAACCATGCAGGTGTCGGAATATTATGTCGCCGGCCGGCGCGTCCCCGCGGTCTATAACGGCATGGCGACCGGCGCCGACTGGATGTCGGGCGCATCCTTCGTCGGCATGGCGGGCACGCTCTACGCCCTCGGCTACGACGGCCTCGCCTACGTCCTCGGCTGGACCGGCGGCTACGTCCTCGTCGCGGTCCTGGTGGCGCCATACCTGCGCAAGTTCGGCGCATACACCGTGCCCGACTTCCTCGCGGCACGCTTCGGCGGCAATCTGGCACGCTTCCTGGGCATCATCGTGCTGCTGTGCTGCTCGTTCACCTATGTGGTGGCGCAGGTCTATGCGACGGGCATCATCGCCTCGCGCTTCCTCGGCATCAGCTTCGAGGTGGCAGTCTATGTCGGCCTCGCCGGGATCCTGCTCTGCTCGATGCTGGGGGGCATGCGGGCGGTCACCTGGACCCAGGTGGCGCAGTACATCGTGCTGATCGTGGCATACCTCGTCCCGGTCGTGCTGCTGTCGACGCAGAAATACGGCCTGCCGATCCCGCAGCTGACCTACGGACAGGCGCTGCAGGACATCACGGCGCTGGAGCAGCAGATGCTGGCGAACGGCCTCGCGGCGGCGGCGACGCTGAAACCGCATTTCGCGCCGTTCACCAATCTCGATCCGTTCAACTTCTTCGCCCTGATCTTCTGCCTGATGCTGGGCACCGCATCGCTGCCGCACGTGCTGATGCGCTATTTCACGACACCGTCGGTCCGCGACGCGCGGAAGTCGGTGGCGTGGTCGCTGCTCTTCATCTTCATCCTGTACTTCACGGCGCCGGCCTACGCCGCCTTCGCGAAGCTGGAGGTCTACCAGAACGTCATCGGCGTCTCGATGGACGCTCTGCCGCAGTGGATCTACACCTACGGCAATCTCGGCCTCGTCAAGGTCTGCGGCGTCAATGCGACGGCGCTGGAGGCGATCAGGGCCGCATGCGTCGCCACCGGCAGCGCCGACAACATCCTGGCCCATGCCGACCTCGCGATTAACAACGACGTCATCGTGATCGCGATGCCGGAGATCGCCGGCCTGCCCTACGTCATCGCGGGCCTCGTCGCGGCCGGCGGCCTGGCGGCGGCGCTGTCGACGGCGGACGGCCTGCTGCTCGCCATCGCGAACGCTCTCAGCCACGACATCTACTACAAGATGATCGACCCGAACGCCGCGACCAAGCGGCGCCTCGTGGTGGCGCGCACCCTGCTGGTCGTCGTTGCGGTCTGTGCCGCCTGGGTCGCGGCGACCAAACCGGCCGACATCCTGTCGATGGTGGCCTGGGCCTTCTCGCTGGCGGCGGCCGGGAACTTCCCGGTGATCGTCCTCGGCATCTGGTGGAAGCGCTGTACCACGGCCGGCGCGGTATCCGGCATGATCGTCGGCTTCGGCATCACGCTCTTCTACCTCGTCATGACCAAGTATGGCGGCATGCCGCTCTGGGGCATTCCGGGCGTGACCGGCGGCATCCAGAACATCTCCGCCGCGATCATCGGCCTGCCGTTCGGCGTGGCGGTCATGATCATCGTCTCGCTGATAACCCCGGCACCCTCGCGGGAGATGCAGGACTTCATCGACGAGATCCGGCGCCCGCGCGGTCCGACCATGATGGTCGAGAAGACCAGCTGACGGCGCGGGAGGGCGACCCTGCGGGAGCCGCCCTCCCGTCGTCCCGACGGCACCTGCTGCACCGCTCCTTTCCGAAGACGGGAATCGGCGTCCTTGGGCATGTCCTTCTGGCTCTACGCGTTGCCGAACTATGTGATGGCGGCGCTGATGTACTCGCTGCTCGCACGCTACGTGCTGGCGTTCTTCCTGGCGCCGGATACCGGCAACTACATCTATCGCTTCTTCGTGCGCATAACGGATCCGCTGGCGGCGGTCGTCAGGTTCGTCAGCCCCGCCACGGTGTCGGGTCAGGTGATCCTGCTGTTCGGAATCGTCTGGCTGCTGATACTGCGCTTCGCCTTCTTCCTGGCCATGACCAATGCGGGGCTGGCCCCGACCGTGGACGGCTGAGCGGCGATGCACGGCACCCCCTTCCTTCCGGCGATCCTGGCTCTGGCAATTCTCAACGGGATCTTCTCGCCGTTCCTGGTGTTCACCGCTCGGCTGATCGTGCTGCATCTGGCACCGGCCCTGCTTCTGCTCGGTCCGGTGATGGTCGCGTTCTTCGCATCGCTCCTGGCCGCGACGGCGTCCCTGGTCATCGCGGGTATCCCCGCGGCGCTGTTCGAGCGGATAACCGGGCGGCGGGAGACCGATGCCGCGTCGGCGGCGGTGTGGCTCGCCAGCCTGGGGGTGGTCAGCTTCCCGGCGGTGCGGCAGATCGGGACCGTCGTCTTCTGATCGCCGCGTGCCGTGTTGGCACTTCGTTTGCTGAGACAGGACGGCGGCCGGTGGCTGCAAGGGGCAAGCGGGACGCAGGGTCGAGGCCGGGAATGGACGATGTACGGGATGCCGCATTCACCAGCGTCGGGCGCGCCGTGGCCTATGCCGGCTTCGCCATCCTGACGCTGATGCTCAGCCTTTCGTTCGACCCCGTCATGGCCCTGAAGAGCGGCGGCGTGCTGCAACTGCTGCTCTTCGCATGCCTGATGCTGAAGGCGCATCGCACGGACGCCAGGAACTACCGCCACACCGAGACATGGTCGCTGCTCGACCGCACGAAGCGCCCGGACGAACGCTTCGCCGGGCGCGTCGTGGTCAACGCGCTTCGCGAGGCCTGCCACTGCTTCGCGCGCTGGACGGCCGGCGCCGCGCTGGCGACATGGGCTGCGGCCATGCTGCTCGCACTGTTTCATGTGGGCGGGCGCGGCGTCTGACGACCGGCGGCGCGACGATCGCCCGCTCCGCACAGGAACATAGCGCGCCACCGGGGACCATCGACGGCGGGCGTGCGACCGCCCTATTCTGTCGGCCGAAACGCGGCGTGCCGAAGATGGCGCATCCCCCGTGCCGTGCGCCGGGACAATGAAAGGAAACGACCGATGGCCGACGGTGCAGGTTCGCATGTCTATGTCGGTGCCGCCCCGTGGACCGGCGGCGAGGTGGGCGGGCTGTTCCGGCGGAAGGTCGCCGGCGGTCCGTGGGAGAATGTGACGTCGGGCGTGGTCGGCCACGTTCAGGCCGTCACCATCGATCCAGTCGACCCGCGCACGGTCTTCGTCGGGACCGCCGACGGCCCCTGGCGCAGCCGGGATGCCGGCGACAGCTGGGAGCGGCTCCCCTTCCCCGAGCGCGACGTCCAGATCTGGTCGATAACCGTCCATCCGACGCGGCCGAAGACGATCTTCGCCGGCGCCTCTCCGGTCGCCGTCTACCGCAGCGACGACGGCGGCGACAGCTGGCGGCGCCTGCCCGACCCGCAGGTGCCGGAGCGGGCGCGCATGCCGTTCGCCTGTCGCGTCATGCGCATCGCCGTGGACCCCGCCCGGCCGGACGAGATCTATGCGACGCTGGAGGTCAACGGTGCGATCCGCAGCCTCGACGGCGGCGAGACCTGGGACGACTGCAGCGAGCCGCTGGTCGCCCTCGCCCGCGAGCCGCACCTGAAGAGCCGGATCCTGAGCGACACCGACGCCGAGGGCATGCTCGACGGCCACGCCGTCTGCGTCAGCGGTGCGGCCCCCGGCAGCGTCTTCCTCGCGGTCCGCATGGGCGTCTTCCGCAGCGACGACCAGGGCATGCACTGGCGCGATCTGGAGGTCGGGCGCTTCTCGCCGCTGACCTATGCGCGCGACATTCGCGTCGCGCCCCAGGACCCGAAGACCTTCTACGCGTGCCTCAGCCCGGCGGCACGCAGCGAGGACGGTTCGGTTTATCGCAGCCGCGATCTGGGGGCGACGTGGGAACGCTTCGACAGGGGCGTGAAGGCCGAGAGCACCATGATGGGCGTGGCCCCACATGCGCACGACCCGGACACCGTGTTCGCCACGTCGCGCACCGGTCAGGTGTTCGGCACGACCGATGGCGGACGGACCTGGAGCGAGAGCCGCCTGCCCGACTGCCGCGACGTCTATGCCATCGCGGTCGGCTGAGCCCGACGCGGTCGGCGTCTGCCGGATCGACGGGCCGAACCGTTGAGGCTCGGCATCGTCTCCGACCTGCACTGCAACATGGCGGGTTTCGAGAAAGCGCTCGACCTGATGGGGCCGGTCGACGAACTGCTGTGCCTGGGTGACAGCATCTACGAGTACCGCTTTTCGAACGAAGTCGTGGCAGCGCTGCGCAAGCGCAGTGCACACGTGATTCTCGGCAATCACGAGGAGGTCTTCTTCAGCCCGCAGGGCGCACGCGCACGGTCGGCCGACTGGATCGACCCTGAACTGCTCGACTGGCTGGCGGCACAGCCGTATCGCCGAGACATGCTCTGCGACGGCAAGCGTGTGCTGATGGTCCATTCGACCCCATGGGAACCGCGCGGCGCCTACATCCTGCCGACCAGCGCCGAACTCCAACGGTTCGGGACGGCGGATGCCGACATCGTCCTCTACGGCCATACGCATCAGCAGGTGGTCGAGCGCTTCGGTGGCGTGCTGGTGGTCAATCCGGGTTCGGCGGGCGATGCGCGCGACGCCCGCAACGGCCGCCGGCTGAGCTGCGCCGTGATCGAAACGGGGAGCGGCGAGGTCGAGATCATCGACTTCGAGGTGTGATCCTTTCGGAAGTCGCCGTCCTCGCCTTGCCGAACCCGGCAGCGGCGGCGATGCTGCGACTCCGACGACAGACACGGACAGGATCAGATGACACAAGCCGCTCAGGGCGCCGCCGCCGCGAGCACCGCCCCGGACGAGGCCGACCGGCTGGACGCGCTGCTGCGGGCGCGATACAGCTGCCGCGCCTTCCTGCCGGAGCCCGTGCCGGAACCGGTGATCTCCCGGATCCTCGAAATGGCGCAGCGCGCCGCCTCGTGGTGCAACAGCCAGCCATGGCACACCATCGTCACCAGCGGCGAGGCGACGGAGCGTTTTCGCAAGGCGATGTACGAACATGCGGCGGGCGGCGGCGAAGGCTCGTCCGACCTGCCCCAGCCGCGCGAATATCGCGGCGTCTATCTCGATCGGCGTCGGGAGAGCGGCTTCCAACTCTACAACACGCTCGGCATCCCGCGCGGCGACCGGGCGGCCTACCAGCGGCAGGCGATGGAGAATTTCCGTCTGTTCGGCGCCCCGCACGTGGCGATCATCACGACCGACGAGGCGCTCGACGTCTACGGCGCGGTCGACTGCGGCGGCTTCGTCAGCACCTTCCTGCTGGCGGCACAGGCGATGGGCGTGGCGACGGTCGCCCAGGCCGCCCTCGCCCGCTATGCGCCCTTCGTGCGCCGCCATTTCGAGATCCCGGAAGACCGTCTGCTGGTCTGCGGCATCTCCTTCGGCTATGCGGACCACGACCACCTCGTGAACAGCTACCGCACCAGCCGCGCGCCGCTCGCCGAGGCGGTGACGTTCAAGCGGTAGATGTCTAAATCCCAGGCTTTGATGGTGCAGAGTTTTCACGGGAGTGGATGGATGCGCTATGGGCCAGGTTCACCACGGGAGCGCCACGACGGCAGCGGCAATCCGTCGAGCGATTCGGCATAGTCAGAAGAGCCTGAGGTTTCTGGCCAGGCGCCACGGCGTCAACCGCGAGACCGTGGCCAAGTGGAAGAAGCGGATCTCGACCGCCGATCGCACGCCCGGTCCGAGCCGAAGTCGACCGTCCTGTCGCTTGAGGACGAAGCGGTCGTCGCCGCCTTCCGGCGTCACACGCGGCTTCGCTGGACGACTGCCTCTACGATCTCCAGCCGACGATGACGCACCAGTCCCTGTCGATCGGCAGGGAGAGGGAACCCTCCCCTACCGCCGAGAAGTCGTCGGTGATCGCGCCGGCGCCAGCCGACACCTTGCCGTTCGGCTGCGAGACTGCCGGTTGCGAAACCACCGGGCCCGAGATTGATGCCTGCGCCGTAATCGCCGGTACCCGCATTCGCGCCGCGATGTAGCGGCCCGACGAGAGCGAGATTTCGCGCTCCGGCGACACGCCGCCGCTCAACACTCCCCAACGCCTGTCCGTCCCCCTCACGCTGGATCTCCGGATGACGGTAACGAAGCCAGGCCATGCTGCCGACGCACGGGAGGTGACGGGCCTTCATGCGCACTTCCTCTTCGATGGGCGGTACCTATGGTGGGCTTCGAAATGAAACTGCTACGATCCCGGTCCGACCGAAAACAAAAAGTGCCGGGAGAACGCCATGAACAGTATCGGAAAGACTAGACGGTATCGGTATGCGGCCGTCGCGGCGGCGATCGCCCTGTCGGGCCTCGCCGCCCCCGCCCGCGCGGCCGACAAGGTGGTCTGGAACTTCTCGCTCTGGGGACCGCCCAGGGCCGCGACCGCCGCCGCAGACTTCTTCGCGAAGACGGTGGAGGAGAAGACCGGCGGCAACTTCACGATGAAGCTGCACTACGGCGAGGCGGTGTCGCCGGCGAAGGAGAATCTCGACAGCATCAAGATCGGCTCGGTCGAGATCGCCATGGTCTGCACGGCCTATCACCCCGGGAAGAACCCGGCGATGACCGGGCTCGACCTGCCGTTCCTGCCGTTCGCCGACCTCGACGTGCAGCAGCGGGTGCACGAGGCCTACTAC
>Ga0114915_1000954_pt1 | contig 12740 bp, 18 predicted proteins | sample MalvirAntarct_55_FD_87288 | JGI IMG/M metagenome (GOLD analysis project Ga0114915, IMG submission 87288) | Marine viral communities from the Global Malaspina Expedition - Malaspina viral metaG Antarct_55 | ecosystem: Environmental > Aquatic > Marine > Oceanic | place: South Georgia Island...
AATGAACATGAACCAAGGTGGTATCATGGACATCAATCAATTAACAAGGAAACTTAGATAATGGCTATAGAAAAAAACAATCCTACCGAAGATATAGAATTAGAAATAGAAGCAGGTAACGAATCTCAAATAGAACTTCCTGGAATTGAGATGGAAGCTGGTGCGATGATGCTGGACGATGGTTCGGCGATCGTGAACCCTGCTCCAGAGACCGCGGACCAAGAAACATTCTACGCTAACCTTGCAGAACTTTTAGAAGACAGTGAACTAAGTGATATATCATCAAGTCTCACAAGTGACTATGACCACGATAAAGATGCTCGTAGTGATTGGTTAAAAACTTATACAGATGGATTAGACTTATTAGGATTTAAATACGAAGACAGAACCAAACCTTTTGCTAACGCATCAGGTGTCACTCATCCTCTCCTTGCAGAAACAGTAACACAATTTCAAGCGCAAGCTTACAAAGAACTACTACCACCAGAAGGACCTGTTCGTACACAAATTGTAGGAGAGATAACTCCTGAGTCAGAAGCACAATCGCAACGTGTTAAAGAATTTATGAACTATCAAATCTCTTATGAGATGGAAGAGTACGATCAAGATTTAGATCAAATGTTATTTCATTTACCATTAGCCGGAAGTGCTTTCAAAAAAGTTTATTACGATGAAGTTAGAGGAAGAGCAGTTTCTAAATTTGTACCTGCAGAAGAAGTTGTTGTACCTTACGGAACTACAGATTTAAATTCTTGTGAAAGACTTGTGCACGTTGTGAAGATGATGAGCAATGAGTTACGTAAGAAACAGTTCAGTGGACTATATAGAGATATAGATATTCAATCATCTTATGATGATTCTGTAAGTGATGTACAAGATAAATACAACGAGTTAGACGGAGTTGAAAAACCTATTAGTGCAGAAGAGATTTCTATTTTAGAATTTCATTGTGACTTAGACATAATTGGCTTTGAAGATAAAGATCAAAAAACAGGAGAGCCTACAGGTATTAGACTTCCTTATGTTGTAACTATTGATGAAGGGTCTGGCAAAGTTTTAGCTATATATAGAAACTACAAAGAAGGTGATCCTCTTCGTAAAAAAATACAATACTTTGTTCATTATAAATTTTTACCGGGTCTTGGATTTTATGGCTTTGGTCTTATTCACATGTTGGGTGGTTTATCAAGAACAGCAACATCAGCACTTAGACAACTTATTGATGCTGGTACTTTATCAAACTTACCCGCAGGTTTTAAAGCTAGAGGACTTAGAGTCAGAGATGACGACCAACCTTTACAGCCAGGTGAGTTTAGAGATGTAGATGCACCAGGTGGTGCTATTCGTGAATCCTTAATGTTGATTCCTTACAAAGAGCCAAGTCAAACTTTATTTGCCCTACTAGGATTTGTTGTAGATGCAGGTAGAAGATTTGCTTCGATTGCAGATAACAAGATGGGTGAAGGCTCACAAGCTAATCCTGTTGGTACTACCATGGCTATCATGGAACGTGGTACAAAAGTTATGAATGCTATTCATAAAAGATTACATCACGGACAAAAGTTAGAGTTTAAATTACTAGCAAAAGTTTTTGCTGAGAGCCTACCACAAGAATATCCTTATGCAATTGTAGGTGGCAACAGAACAATTAAGCAAACAGACTTTGATGAGAGAGTAGATATCTTACCTATATCAGATCCAAATATATTCTCTATGTCTCAAAGAGTTACCCTTGCTCAAACGCAATTACAAATGGCAACTTCTAATCCTGAAATGCACAACATGTATGAAGCTTACAGACGTATGTATGATGCACTAGGAGTAAGAGACGTAGACAAATTATTACAAAAACCTTCTCAGCCACAACCCGAAGATCCAGGTATGGAGAACTCTAAAGCTTTACAGATGATGAAACTTCAAGCGTTTCCTGGTCAGGCCCACGAAGCACACATCAATGCTCACAGAGCGTTTATGAGTTCCTTTTTAGTTGCTAATAACCCTCCTACAATGGGTGTCTTGCAATCTCATATATCAGAACATATATCATTAATGGCAAGAGAAGAGATTGAAGCAAAGAATGCTCCACTTATGGAAGAACAAGCAGCACAGTTTGGTGGTCAACTACCTCCAGAGTTAATGCAGCAGTTCCAAATGCAGAATGAGAAGGAAATTGCAGAGAAAATTACTGAAATGACTAACGATATGGTTGCTGAAGAGCAAGACTTTATGAATAGAAAAGATGAAGACCCTCTTATTGACCTAAAACAACAAGAAATTAACTTAAGAGCACAAGAAATTGACCAAAATAGACAATTAGCAGAGCAAAAAATACAATTAGACGTTGCAAAGCTAGGTTTTGAGGGAGAAAAACTAGAACAAAAGGATCAAGCAGAACAAGAGAAGCTAAAAAGTGAAGAAGATCTGGCAATGTTGCGTTCTGAAACTACTTTAGCAGGGAAAAGAGGTTAAAATATGGCTACTGGAATGACCGCAAGCTTAAGAAAAGCTCTACAGAAAAAGTATGGAAAAAAATTTGGATTTAAAGTAGATAGTAATAAAAATGTAAAGAAAAAGTTACAAGGAACCGCTGTATCTACTTATGCTAAAGATGGTGGTATGATAACTAAGAAAAAAGCAGGTAAAAAACCAAAAGGTAAATAAATGATAAAGAAAACTATGGTTGAACAACAATCGGCATTAGATGAAGTAGATGAGTTTATTGAACAGTATGTAGGAGATCCTTTATTACTTAGCGCTGCTTTAATTGTAGCCGCTAAGAAAATTTATCAAGATAATTTAGGTGTGAAAGAAACAAAAACAATGTTAGAATTATTTGCCAATGATGCAGAAGTGTCATATGCAAGAGTAACTGTTCATTAGAGGAGGAACTGATATGTGTGAATGTTGTGATGGTCAGTGTTTAGGAAGGTAAGTAAAATGAAACTATTAAAAGATATTTGGGGATGGATTAAAGAATGGAATGACTGGGGTATGTCAGACTGGATTAAAGCCGGTGTTGTTGCTGTAGTCGTTGTAGTAATCTTATCAAAGATACTTAATTAATGTTATCTCTTTTATTAAAACCACTGATGAGCGTTGCTAGCAGCGCCGTCAGTGGGTACATAGAAACTAAAAAAGCTAAGACAGAATTAAAACTTACAACTATAAAAGCAACTCAGAAGTTAAAAGAAGATCAGATAGCAGGTAAGGTTGCCTGGGAGGCTTCAGCCGTTGATCAGATGAAGGGGTCGTGGAAAGACGAAGTAAGTTTAATAGTCCTACTTTTACCTGCCGTGCTAGTATTTACTCCTTGGCAAGAACATATTCATAAAGGCTTTCTCGCCTTACAAGATTTACCATCGTATTATCACAATTTATTATATATTGCGATTTCCGCCAGCTTTGGTATTAAGGGAGCACAAGGAGCTGCGAAGCTGTTTAAAAAATAATGGATAGTATATATTTAGCGGACAAAATGTTTCGTTTAATTAGAACTAGACAAAAACAAATTACTGATATAATAATTAGTAATCAAGTCAAGGACTGGAATGACTATCAAAATCATTTAGGTCAACTTGATACATTAAACTACTTAGAACAGGAACTCTCGGACCTGCTAAAAAAGAAACAGGAGCAAAATGACTAACTTAATTCTACCAGAACACGTTGCTAAAAGACGTGCAAAAGAAAAAAAAGAAGAAATCGAAAAAGAAGAAATTTCAGAAAAAACAAAATTACCCGTACCAACAGGATGGCGCCTTTTAGTATTGCCTTATAAAATTAAGAACAAAACAAAGGGTGGTGTTTTATTATCAAGTAAAACTGTAGAGGATAGTCAAATTGCAACTAACGTAGGTTTAGTTATGGCTGTCGGACCAGATGCTTATGAGGATAAAATTAAATTTCCAAATGGACCTTGGTGCAAAGAAAAAGATTGGGTGATTTTTGCCCGATACGCTGGTTCTCGTCTTAATATTGACGGAGGAGAATTGCGCATACTTAATGATGATGAAGTATTGGGGACAGTAGAAAGTCCAGAAGATATTTTATCAGCAGTAACTCACTAACATGGAAGGATTACCATGCAGCAACCACAAACACAAATAGAAACCAATAAATCAGACCCTATGGTAGAATTAGATATCGGAGGAGATTCTGTTGACGTTGAATTAAAAGATAAAGAAAATACTTCTAAAGTTGAAGATAAAAAATCAGAGGAAATTGAAGTAAAAGAAACCACTGAAACTAAAGAAGAAGTAAAAGATGAAAGAGAAGAATATAGTGATGGAGTTAAAAAAAGAATTGATCGTTTAACTTATAAAATTCGTGAAGCAGAACGAAGAGAACAAGCGGCAGTTCAATTTGCTCAAAAAATCAAAGAAGAAAAAGATTCTCTTGAAGGTAAATTTAAAGAATTAGATGACGGATACGTTAATGAGTTTACAGGAAGAGTACAATCTCAATTAGAATCAGCAAAAAATAATCTAAAAAATGCTGTTGCTAAAGGAGATATTGATGCTCAAGTAAATGCTAATCAGCTTCTTGCTAAGTTAGCAATTGAAGAAGAACGTATTAAAGCTACTGAAGTACAAAGAAAAGCTACTGCCGATCAAGCAGATAACGCTGGACAAGTAGTGCAACAACCTGTACAAAATAATGTAGCGACACCGAAACCAGATCCTCGTGCCGACGCTTGAGCTGAAAAGAACGAATGCTTTGGTAAAGATGAAACAATGACGTATGCTTCATTCGGTATCCACAAAAAACTTGTCGAACAAGAAGGATATGATCCTACTTCAGATGAGTATTATGATGAAGTTGATAAACGCATCAGAACAGAATTCCCTCACAAATTTAACGATGGTGGGGAAGTCCAGGGAAGCAACAAACCCGTTCAGACTGTTGCATCCGCTACTAGGACCTCAAGAACTGGACGCAAAACTGTTAGACTCACACCCTCTCAGGTAGCAATAGCTAAAAAATTAGGTGTGCCACTAGAAGAATATGCGAAATACGTGAAGGAGTAATGCATATGAATGATATAACAAAAGAAACAAACAATAAGACTCCACGCGCTGCTCAATCCAGAGAACAAACGACTCGAAGGAAACCTTGGGCACCCCCGTCATCACTTGATGCACCGCCTGCACCAGATGGGTATAAACACAGATGGATAAGAGCCGAAACTTTAGGGCAAGAAGATAACAAAAATCTTTCTGCTCGATTAAGAGAAGGCTTTGAACTTGTAAGAGCAGATGCTCATTCAGATTCATATCCAACTATACAGGAAGGCAAATATAAAGGTGTAATAGGAGTTGGTGGTTTAATACTAGCTAAGATTCCAGAAGAAATCGTAGCAGAGCGTAAAGCTTATTTCGAACAACAAACACGAGATAAGGAAGCAGCTTTAGAAAACGATCTTTTAAGGGAACAACACCCTAGTATGCCAATCAGTAAACCTGAAAGGCAAAGTCGTGTAACCTTCGGTGGTAACAGAAAAGACGATTAAATTTTTTCTGCCATCGGATTAACAATACAAATGGAGACATAACAAGATGGCAAATAAAGACGCAGCTTTCGGTTTTAGACCGGTAAGACATCTTAGTGGTGGGGAAATAAGAACAAACGAATACGCGATAGCTAATAACTACGGAACATCGATCTTTCAAGGTCAAGCTGTTCTAGCTGTAACTGCAGGTGGCATTGAAGCCGCAGCAGCAGGCAACGTAGTATTAGGTATTTTCGGTGGATGTTTTTACACAGACCCTACTACTAGTAAACCAACATTTAGCAATTTTTATCCAGCAAGCACAGCCGCTGCTGATATTGTTGCTTTTGTGTACGACGATCCAAGAATCGTCTTCGAAGTCCAACATGATGGAACTGGCACAGCAGCTATGAACTTTGGTGGTTTTGATCTAGTCAATACCGGTGGCACTACTGCTTCTGGTCGATCAACTCAAGAGTTAGATACTTCTACAGTAACAACATCTGGACAATTTAAACAAATTGGTATTTCTAAGGATCCAAGCAACAGTGATACAGGTAGTGCAAACGTTAACGTTTACGTTGTACCTAACACTGGTGAGCATTCTTATTTATTAACCACAGCATTAGCGTAATAGGAGAATAACATGGCAATATCTAGATCACAATTGGTCAAAGAGCTTGAACCAGGCCTTAACGCTTTGTTCGGGTTAGAATATAACCGATACGAAAACCAGCACACAGAAATTTTTGATACAGAAACTTCTGATCGTGCATTTGAAGAAGAAGTAATGCTTTCCGGTTTCGGTTCAGCACAGGTTAAACCAGAAGGCGGATCAGTTAATTTTGATGACGCTACTGAGTCTTTCACTGCTCGCTATACACACGAAACTGTAGCATTAGCTTTTGCAATTACTGAGGAAGCCGTAGAAGATAACCTTTACGACAAAATCAGTTCTCGTTATACTAAGGCACTAGCCCGTTCAATGAGTAACGCCAAGCAAGTTAAAGCAGCTAACGTATTAAATAATGCGTTTAATAGTAGCTTTACAGGTGGTGATGGTAAGGAGCTTTGTGCTACTGACCACCCTACAACTGGTGGAACTGTATCGAATGAGTTAGCTACTTCAGCTGATCTTAACGAGACATCTCTTGAGCAAGCGTTAATTGACATTGCTGGAATTACTGATGATAGAGGCTTAAAAGTCGCTCTTAACGGTAGTAAGTTAATCATTCCAGTTAATCTTCAATTCACTGCTGAAAGACTTATGAAGTCTAATCAAAGAGTAGGAACTTCAGATAACGATATTAACGCAGTTGGAAGCATGGGAATGATTCCACAAGGTTATGTAGTAAATAACTACTTAACTGATACAGACGCGTTCTTTATTAAAACTGATGCACCTAACGGGTTAAAGCACTTTCAAAGAGCAGCCATCCAAACTAAAATGGAAGGCGACTTTGAAACAGGCAACGTGAAATACAAAGCTAGAGAGAGATATTCATTTGGATTCTCAGACTTTAGAGGTATTTTCGGTTCCCCTGGAGCATAATAAACTTTAATATGGGGGCTTCGGCCCCCATACAAAACTAGGAAAACAAATATACTGACTGGCCTGGCAGACGACGTAGAGACAGTATATTAAATACTACGAGGAGAAAAAAAATGGCTAACTCAACATTTAGCGGAAAAATAAGGTCAGCAAATGGCTTTCAACAAATAACTAAGAACAGCACGACAGGTGCAGTTTCTGAGTCATCTTTTAATATTCAAACTGTTGCTACAAGTGGAACAGATAATATTGTTGAATCAGGAACATCTGTAGGAGCTAACAACGCAAGTTTAGGCACTGCAGCAACTATTTTTAATATTACACCAAAGGCACACGGAGCAGGATTTCCTGATGACGCAATCAACACTTTTGTAAACAAAGTTGGTGGTACTATCACTACTAATATTTTGATTGACTTACATGGTGGAGCATCTTCAGGTGGAGGAGCAGGTGACGCAATTGGTACTGCAGCAGCAGCAAGTTGCTACATTGCAGAAATTGACCACTCAGTAAATGGAGTTCCAATGTTAGTGGAGTTTGGATGTACAGAAGTACCTACAGGTGGAGACCCAGATATTAACTTAGATTGTTCAGCTACATCTACAACTGCAGAAGACGTAGGTTTAACTAGTGGAACAAACTTACTTAATAATGGTGACTTAACTTTAGGTTTCTATGCAAGTGCTGATGCAGGTGCTGATTTAGCGGCAGGTAAGAAGTTTGTATTTTTAACTGCAGGAGCAGCAACTGATGCGGCTTACACAGCAGGAAAACTATGGATTAGAATAACTGGTAGTGCAGTAGACAAAGCTAACGGTTAATAATAACTAATTAAGTGGGGCTTCGGCCCCACTGTTTCTTGATTAAGGAGGGAAACAATGGCAGACTTAGTAACAGGACCAACAATCCTACAACAAAACGACAATCGTGTCGTAATTAAAATAGTTAATCAATCAGATGGAGCAGGTTCCACTACAGTTTTTGGCGATGTATCAGCAATGACAGCTAGACAAGATGGAACTGCTGTAGCACATCTAGGATTACTTAGAGTTTGGTTCTCATGTCAAGGTGGCGATGGAGGAGACTCTTTTGCACGTTTGGATGAAGAAGATGATGATGGAGATATTCCAGTAATAGGGTTAACAGGAACAGGCTATTGGGATTTTAGAGAATTTGGTGGAATACCTGCTGATAAATCTAATAATACTAATGAGAGTGATGTTAATCTTGTAGTACCTGGCGCAGCTGATTCAGGAAATATGTACACAATTATAGCTGAATTTCAAAAAATATATTAATAATGATTAGGAGATCTTCAATGCCCAAACAATTAACAGGTGGTCAAAAAAAGACTATGAAAAAACACTCTAAACATCATACAAAAAAGCATATGGCTTCTATGACAAAGGCTATGAAAAAAGGTAAAACCTTTACACAAGCTCATAAAAAGGCAACTAAAAAAGTAGGTAAGTAATGGCTACTTCAGGAACAAATGCATTTGATTTAGATGTTGATGAGGTAATAGAAGAGTCTTTTGAAAGATGTGGTTTAAACTCACGTTCAGGATACGACTTAAAAACAGCTAGAAGATCTTTAAATATTATGTTAGCTGAATGGGCTAATAGAGGTATTAATCTTTGGACTGTAGAACTTAGAACTCAAACTTTAACATCTAATACAACTAGTTATACATTAGGAACAGATGTTATTGATATTTTAGAAGCGGTAGTTTTTACAGAAAATAATACGAGCACTGATATAGAAGTAGACCGTATTAGTAGAGCTGAATATTTAAATATATCTAATAAATCTACAAAAGGAACTCCTGTACAATTTTTTGTAGAAAGAAATTCTTCTGCTCCAATTTTATATTTGTATCCTACTCCAGACGGAGCTCACAGTTTTAAATATTATGCTTTGACTAAAATGCAAGATGCAGGAAGTTATACTAACGAATTAGAAGTTCCTACTAGGTTTTTACCATGTCTTGTTTCAGGATTAGCTTACTATCTTTCTGTTAAAAAATCTCCTGAAAGAACTCCTTTATTAAAACAAATTTATGATGAAGAATGGCAACGTGCTTCTGAAGAAGATAGACCGCGTTCAAGTTTTTATGCAGTACCTGAAAGAGGTTATATCTAATGAGTTATGCAGTAGGTAAATATGCAAAAGCTATTTCTGATAGAAGTGGTATGGAATTTCCTTACAAAGAAATGGTAAAAGAATGGAATGGCTTATTAGTACATAAGTCAGAGTTTGAAGCTAAACATCCTCAATTAGAAAGAACTAAAAAATCTGTAGATAATGAAAGTCTTAAAAATGCAAGAGTATCAAGAACTGAACCTACAACAGTTTTTGTTGGAGGTTCCGGGTTTTTTGAATATAATGATTCAATGATACCAGACAGTAAAGTTGCAACAATAGTTGGTGTTGGTTTAGGAACAGTTTCAGTGAGCATATCATGACAACATACAGCGAACTAGTTACACAAATAAGAAACTATTGTGAAGTAGATAACACTGTTTTAACAGATGTCATTATCAATGACTTTATTGAATTTACAGAAAATAGAATATTTCGAGATGTAGATTTAGATGTTTTTAAGTCTAATCAATCTGCAAATTTAGTAGCAAGTAATGCTTTTTTATCTTTACCTGGTGGACTAGCTCCAGATCCTACTTCTTTAGGCACTATTAGAAGTGTTAATATTTTTTCAACAAGTTCAACTGTTCGATCTTTTTTAGAACAAAGAGATATAACATTTATGAATGAATATTGGCCAGATAGAACGGAGACAAGTACTCCAAGATATTGGGCTTGGTGGGATCATAATACAATTTATGTTGCGCCTACGCCAGATCTGGCTTATAATGTTGAATTAGGAATTACTAGATTACCAACAAGACTATCTTCTAGTAACACGACAAGTTTCTTAGGAAGTAATGCTCCTAGTTGTTTGTTATATGGATGTCTTGCAGAAGCCTTTAAATTTTTAAAAGGTCCGGCAGCAATGCTACAATTATATGAACAATCTTATCAACGTGCTCTTCAAGAACTTGTTATTGAGCAACAAGGAAGACACAGAAGAGATGAATACATGCATGGAGCGTTAAGAACTCCTTTGCAGTCAAAGAACCCATAGGAGGTTAAAATATGTCTATAACTCAAGCTGTTTGCACAAGTTTTAAACAAGAATTACTTGTTGGTACACACAACTTTACAGCAACTTCTGGAGATACTTTTAAAGTTGCGCTTTATACAAGTTCCGCTACTTTAAATGCTACGACAACAGCGTTTAGCACAACTAACGAAGTATCTAACTCAGGAACGTATAGTTCTGGTGGAGGAACACTAACTAGTGTAACCCCAACAACATCAGGAACAACTGCACTTTGTGATTTTGCTGACATATCTTTTACATCTGCAACTATTACTGCAAGAGGAGCTTTAATTTATAATAGTTCTGATTCTGATAAAGCTGTAGCTGTTTTAGATTTTGGTGGAGACAAGACATCTACAAGTGGAACTTTTACAATTCAGTTTCCAACTGCAGATGCAAGTAACGCTATATTAAGATTAGCATAGGAGAAAATTTAAATGGCATTAGTCATTAATGATCGAGTAAAAGAAACGACCACAACTACAGGCACAGGAGCAGTTGCTTTTGGTGGTGCTGTTACTGGTTTTGAAACTTTTGCTTCAGGTGTAGGTAATTCTAATACTACTTATTATGCTATTGTTCATCAAACAGCCAATGAATTTGAAGTTGGTTTAGGAACATTAGATGGTGATAGTTCTGATCTTACACGAACAACAGTAATATCAAGTTCAAATAGTGATTCTGCAGTTGACTTTGCTGCAGGAACTAAAGATGTTTTTTGTACTGTTCCTGCAAGTAAATTAGTTTTTGAAGACGCTAGTTCAAATGTAACTTTAAATAGCACAAATAAATTACTTTTTAGAGATGCAGGTCTTTTTATTAATTCATCAACAGATGGACAATTAGATATTGTAGCTGATTCAGAAATACAAATAGCAGCAACTACAATAGATATTAACGGTGCAGTTGCTTTAAATGGTGCTATTACAGGTGCTACTAATATTACTTTATCTGGTGAACTTGATGCAGCAACATTAGATATTTCCGGTAATGCAGACATAGATGGTACACTTGAAGCGGATGCCATAACAGTTGATGGCACGAGTTTGGCTGAAGTAATATCAGATACGACAGGTGCTATGTTTAGTAGTAATACTGAAACAGGTATTACGGCCACATATCAAGATGCTGATAATACAATTGATTTAGCTCTTAGTGCAGCTCAAACTACAATTACATCTTTGCTAGCCACAGATATTAAAATTGGTGAAGATGATGAAACAAAAATAGATTTTGAAATTGCTGATGAAATACATTTTTATGCTAATAATGTAGAACAAGTTTACCTTGGAGATAATATCTTTGGGCCACAATCAGATAGTGATGTTGATCTAGGATCAACAGGAGTTAGATGGAAAGATGCTTTTGTAGATACTATTACAGCAACAGGAGAAATAGATGGTGCTAGTTTAGATATATCTGGAAATGCAGATATTGATGGAACATTAGAAGCGGACGCTATAACAGTGAATGGTACGGCTTTAGCTACAGTTATTGCAGGTACAACAGTTACAAATGCAACTAACTCAGCTCATGTTTTAGTTACTGACAATGAAAGTACAAATGAAGAAAACCTAATTGCTTTTGTTGAGGGTGCTACATCAAGCACAGGCAATGTTGGTTTAGAAATGGATGGTAACTTTGCTTACAATCCAAGCACAGGAACAGTTAGTTCCACAATTTTTAAAGGTAACATTGATGCTGTAGATGGAGACTTTGATGGAACATTAGAAGCAGATGCAATTACAATTGGTGGGACTGCGGTAGGTTCTATTTTTAGTCCTATAGCTGGTGGTACTGGTATACTTACAACAGGTGCTTTAGATGCAGGTTCTATAACTTCAGGATTTGGTACTATAGATAATGGAGCATCAAATATTACTAATGGTGGACTTGTTAAATTAGATGTTGATTCAGATGCAGATGATGTTACTGGAGATTCTGCAACAGGTAGATTAACTATTGGTGCAGGAGAAGATTTAAATTTGTACCATGGTGGTACAAACTCTTATGTTGTAAATGATACAGGTATTTTAGTTTTACAAAGTGCAGGTGGAGTTGTTGTTAATGAAAACTCTGCTAATGTTGACTTTAGAGTAGAATCTAATGGTGATATTAATATGCTTATTGTTGATGGCAGTAGTAACAGAGTTGGAATGGGCGTAGCCGCACCTTCAGCACCATTACATGTATTTCAAGCAGGTGATAATAATTCAACAACAGAACTTTTATTATTAGAAACAGGTTCTTCTTCAGATGGCTCTGGTGTAAAACTTCGTATGGCAACAGCACATACAAGTGGAATTATAGAAATGATTGATGGTACAGGTAGCTTTGATAGTGAATTTAGATTTAAACTAGCTGATACAAGTCAATTAGCTACTCCTGATGATAAATTAATATTAACCACTAAGAACGCAGAGTTCAAAACAGGTGCTTACAATGCCGAAGTAGCATTAACAGATGGCTCTACTGTAGCTTGGAACGCATCAACAGCCCCTATAGCAAAAGTAACACTTGGGGGAAACAGAACATTAGGT
>Ga0114915_1000955_pt1 | contig 12735 bp, 18 predicted proteins | sample MalvirAntarct_55_FD_87288 | JGI IMG/M metagenome (GOLD analysis project Ga0114915, IMG submission 87288) | Marine viral communities from the Global Malaspina Expedition - Malaspina viral metaG Antarct_55 | ecosystem: Environmental > Aquatic > Marine > Oceanic | place: South Georgia Island...
AGGCGGTATATATGGCAACATAAGCTACCCTGGTGGGCTGCATTTAATTGCTCCAGATTACTCTGACGTAAGTAAAAGTTTAGCGGCTAAAGTCACAACCGGATACAACACAGGTTGGATGAACGGTGACATTAAGCTCTCAACACTAAGCGACATTTGTGGTACTGATTACGATGTTAACCTTCTTACTAACAGTACTTTTGATACCAATCTAACTGGGTGGGTTGGTGGTAACTTTGCTTGGCGTGCAGGTGGTACAGTTGAACGTGTAAGTGGGACAACAAACTCAAATTTAAACCAAAATGTTCCTATTGTTGAAGGTGAATGGTACCAGGTCGATTATGACGTTACGCATACGGGCGGGTACAATAGAACTACTGTCCATGTAGATAGAGGTGATGGCGACTACATCACACTTACCCAAGAAGGTTCAGGCCATTTAACAGGCTACTTCCAAGCATGGGCTACAAAAACAATGCTGTTTCAGTTATACGGAATAACTGATTTCCGTGGCTATTATGATAACGTATCAATTAAACAAGTTGATCTGGTCACTTCTGCTGAGTTGTACACTTTTCCTACCCAATCTGGGGTTATTAATGACACCACTAATAAGACTCCTTGGTCTACTCACCCTGCTTACAATCATGGTCAATGGTCTATAGCAAGCGGCGTACTTACATGTACCCCAATAGATAATACCACATGGGAAGCTGTTAAAAGACCTACGCCGTTTTTAGGAAACCAAAGCTATGAAGTTACTTTTGACGTTACCTGTACTAGCGGAACATTGTATTTCTATGCTACAGGTTCTACTGAAGCCGGTGGCTCTACTATAATAGGTAGTGGTATAACTTCTACTGGCACCCATGCTAGAACTGTAAATAATCTTTCTGTTGCTTTAATTTACATTCAGTTTGGTACGTCCACTTTTGATGGAACCATATCAAATATCTCAGTCAAACAAGTAGTCGCCAATCACTCGCCAACTAATTTTGTGGCGGGTAGTGTTGGTGCGAGCAACCTTAAACCTGTAGGTATAATTCATAAAAACCCTGTAGCTATGGGTTCTGATCTTGCGGGGTATAGTGGCTTTTCTACCAGCAATTACCTACAACAAGATTACGACAGTGAACTCGATTTCGGTACCGGTGATTTCTGTATTATGGGCTGGTTTAAAGGCTATGACACAAATGCGGTACTCTTTAGTCGCTTAAGTGCCGGTGAAACAGGAAAGGCAGGTGTCGGCGCGGATCGCTCTGGTCGATTGATGCTCTTACATAATACTGAAATTACTTTTTTCATCGAAAATACTTCTCACACTCCTGAATACTCTTTATCGGATGATGAGTGGGCGCAATTAGTGATACTACGCAGGAGTGGAGTTGTTTATATCTACGCTAACAGAGAGTTACTCTATACTGCTGCTGATACAGGATCAGTGGGTGGCACCAACCCAATCACACGGCTTGGTACAGGAGTAGAATGGGACACTGCGGGTTATACAGGTGGTTCCATAGCTCTTTGGCGTATGTCCGCCACTGCTCCTTCTGACGAACAGATCACTAAAATCTACAACGATGAAAAGGTTTTATTTGAAGAGAACGTCAAGTCTACGCTATACGGTACTGATGACAATGTACAAGCACTGTCTTATGACAGAGATACAGAACGTCTACATGTAAACACTGGTTCGGGACAAAGTATATTTGAAGGTTTGCAAAGACTGGATAATCCAACTACGACATTTCATGCAGCGGTGTACTTTCAAGCACAAGAAACCAAATCTATGCTTTTCCATCTTTACGGCATAAACGATTTCCGTGGCTTTTTCGACAACGTAACAATGAAACAAGTTAACTTTTTGGGTGACGGAATAAGCTCGAGCGGAACTTATGTACGAACGGTAAAAGATGTTTCTGCGCTTAACGAAATTGAATTCGGAACCACTAATTTTGACGGCGCTATATCGAACATTTCAGCTAAGAGAGTGCCTTTAAGAACAAAATTAATGCCAGAAGCTACTTATGTTTATAAGGGTAAAGGGTTTAATTCTAATTTTAGTGACTTAGAGGTAAAGCCTACTCATAAAGAGGCCGCGTCTTCAAGTCTAGAAGGCCTAGCTAGCAGCAGTTTACAACAAACCTTGAAGCATGGCGCTAAAACTTATCCTGCAGTTAGCTCTTCTATTGAAATTCAAGCAGTTAGAAAATGCTATGCAAAAGGAAGTTGGGAAGGCGCAGGAAGCGTTTCTAATAAAGGGTTTAGAATCCGTTATGCAGATATGCTATTGCCAATTTTTGATCTTACCACTTACTGGGGAGCAATATTAGTACCTTCTCCAGCACCAGATGCACGGACATTTAAAGTTCTGACGACTAACCGGACGTTTATTATAAAAGGGCGTAGTGGCGTTGTATTAACGGCCAGTTAAAAACCCAGGGTAAACGTAAACTTTATTATTTGGAAAATTAGGACGTAAAAATGATTTTAGGCTCTGTTATACAGCAACCGTATGAGCGACTGGATTATGATTTTGATTACTCAGATTTCATACCAAATGATGGCTTATCGCACATTGAAGAAAGCCCTTTGGACGTTAATGTTAGACCTTCAGGTTTAGTTGTAACGCCTGTTTTGATTGAAGATCATCGCGTAAAACTTTGGATATCTGGCGGAACGGCTGGTGTGGATTACACAGTTGAATTAACTGTCACGACTTCTAATGGGCGTATTAAACAAGACGAGTTAATTGTCAGCATAGTAGATTACTGAGGTAAATATGGCACATATATTAATTGATGAATTTGATTGTACTATTTCTGGAGCAGTAACTAATGCAGCTTCTGTCACTGTTTCTGTTGTCGATGAGAACGGAACTACGCCTGAGATTAGTAGCGGTAACACTGCCTGCGTCATTTTATATGCGCTAGATACAGTTACTCGAGAAGAAACCAATCATTCTATATGGAGGATAACTGGTTGTGCTGCAAACTCTACTCCGGGCAACAACGTATCTTTAACCATTGCCCCGTTTGCAGGGCACACTGTCTCTTACTCTGCGCCAACAGGAGATAACACATTAAAACTACAGCAGCGAGTCTCTAAAGATTTATTAGACACAATTTTAGACGAGTTGAACTCCTCCCTTCAGTCAGATATAAGCACTATAGAACTCACCGTAGGCCCCAAAGGTGATAAAGGCGACAGTGTTACCGGCGATAAAGGAGACAAAGGTAACAATGGAGACGAAGGAGACAAAGGCGATAGCGTTAAAGGCGACAAGGGCGACAAGGGCGATAAAGGCGATAAAGGTATTCAGGGTGCTAAAGGCGACAATGGTAGCCAAGGCGCTAAGGGAAATACTGGCGGCAAAGGCGATAAAGGAGACAAAGGCGATAGAGGTATCCAAGGTGAAGACGGCGATAAAGGCGACGAAGGCGACAAAGGCAATAGAGGTGATGATGGAGACGACGGCGGTAAAGGTGATAAAGGAAATAAGGGGGATAAAGGGGATAAAGGCGCTAAGGGTGATACAGGCGCTAAAGGATTTAAAGGCGACACAGGTGCTAAAGGCAACACAGGCAATAAAGGAAGCACAGGTAACACCGGTGGCTTTACAACAAACTCTAATGCGCGAGTTAATAGCTTGGGTGTAGGAACAGCAGCAACCGGTACTAGCGGCGAAATTAGGGCTACTAACAACATTACAGCCTATCATTCATCAGATAGGCGACTTAAAGAAAACATTGTTAACATTCTAAATGCACTGGATAAAGTTCAACAGCTTAATGGTGTAACATTTGATTGGACTGAAGCATACATGAAAGAGCATGGTGGCGAAGATGGTTACTTTGTTAAGAAGAACGATACGGGATTAATTGCACAAGATGTAGAGCAAGTGCTACCAGAGATAGTTCGCAGTAACCAAGACGGATACTTGGGTGTACAGTACGATAAGATTGTAGGCTTATTAATTGAAGCAATTAAAGAACTTAAAGCTGAAGTTGACGAGATTAAAGGAGGTAAGTAATGACTTTACCTTTAGGGACAATTAGTCTTAATCAGATTCACGTAGAAGCAGGAGGCACTTCAGGTACAAAATGCAGTATTAATGACTCTGATATTAGAGGGTTGATCGATAAAACGTCCGCTGCGACTATGTCTTTTTCAGAGTGGCGTGGGGCGCAGAGAGTACTTGATACTCAGACTATTAATGTAAGTAGTTGGGCTGATAATGCATATTTTGCTAATGGTACAGGTTATTTACAGAATGTATCTAGTTACTATAATAGTTCGATGTCGGGTGGGACTATAAATGACGGTACTTCTAACTTTCTAAACAATGGCGCCATCAACTTACTCTATTATTTTGGTATACCCGGTCTATCTCACTACGTGTACTTTTCTGTATCTGGTACTCATGCTAAAACCGCATTTACCACCATGAATGTTAACGGCCATGATTTTGCCAGTGCTGATGCCTCCTTTTCGACCGGGTCACATTCTAGTGTTATGCCCGCACTCAAGGGCGCCGCGGATTTTGGTACAGATAACAGTATTTGGATATGGACTACTGGATTTACCGCCAGCCCCTTTACAGCCAAAAATACGGATACAACCGTGGTCTGGAAGTAACATTTGCTACATACCTTGAATCACGATTAACTAAACTGGAAACGAGGATAGAAGATAATGACGTTGGATCAATTGGGAAAGATATTGAACAGCTTCGTGGAGCGAATCAAAGACTGGCTGACAAAGTCTCTGGAATACGTATCCCAGCTACAGGACAGATTAAATCAGATATTAAAGTTTTGCAAAACGAAGTTAAAAAAGTGCAAAAACGACTTGAAAGACTTGATAGAGAACTTAATAAAGTAGATAGCAATCCACTGGGGTAATGTAATATGAGCTTAATAGGTAAAATCTTTGGTAGTGATGCAGCTATTGATAAAGTCATAGGTCATGGTAAAGAGTTGTTGGACGATGCTTTTTATACTGATCAAGAAGAAGCCGCTGATCGTGCTCAAGCCGCAAAAGAAACACGCGGGCTAATAACTGAATGGATTAAGAACTCACAAGGGCAAAACCTAGCTCGACGTGTCTTAGCATTTGCTATTGGCTTTACCTGGTTAAGTATGTTTGTTGCCGCAACGCTATTAGACCTAGCCAGTGTATGGGCTGAGTTGCCACATACGGTGGAAGCAGGGCAAGTGGTTTACAACAAGTTCTCTACAGCCTCACAGATCATTGATACGCGTAACGATCAAATGACAGGCGCTATTATGTTAATACTGGGCTTTTACTTTGCTGCGCCGAAGATCAGTGAAATTGCCAATACGGCTATGCAGAAACTTTCTAAGTAATTACGCACTCTGAGTAATTAGCTGCTTAGTCCGGTAAGTTTTTTTATTAATATCTTGTCCCTCCCAAGGAAGGGGGGTAATAGACTCTCTTTTATCTTTTACCCTTTTGTTAATAATTTTATACCCCATTTCTGGATTAGTCTTAAAGTTTTCAAGCATTTCTTCAAGCTGATCAAGGCTTAAGGTATCTTCACTTTCGTAAGCAGTCTTTATTTCAATTTCGCCATCCTTAGTGTAGCGACAGTATTCTGTGCCGGAGTCATATTCAGCACCTCTTCCCCAGTATCTATCGTAAGGAATGCCTGCTTTTTGTAAGGCTTCTTCGCAACCAATATCTCCATAGCCGGTCTCGTAAAAAACGAAATTGGTACAATTATCTGGGCCATCGGAAGTAAAGTCATAATCTATTCTATTGATGACTTCGTCTTCATCATTGGTTTGAATCATCAATTCTACATAGCAACGATCACCCATGTTTTTTTACCTTTACCCTCATTGAGGAGCAGCTCATGCAGTTTCCTGATGTAGTGTAACGGATGGTTTCTCCGCACTTTTTACAAGGACTGCCTATATAAATTTTATCTCCAGCCTTTTTCGCCAGAGTACGGTTGACGTTCTTGGGGCGCATATTCCATTCTCTTATTTGACTTTATAATAGAACTTTATTGTGTCTTTAATAGCGATGTCTTCGTGGGCAAAGTAGTTTTCGTAGGAAGTACCGTTTTTAACGAAATTCAGAAAAAACCAGTCACCCTCTTTAGGTCTCCACCGTGATACTGCTAGGTGATGCCCTTTAGAGTTTCCTACTACAATGATGTTATCGCTTTGTCTGCTAGTTATAGGGATGTGAATCATTGGATTGCCTTTATAAAAAAAAACACACCACCCCCTTTCTAATAACCTGCCGCTGAACATTAAAGCAAAATTGCCAAGGTTATAAAGAGGTGGTGTGTGGTAACTTTAACTTAGTAGATTGGAGAAGGGTGTGGGCTAAGCTTGCCAGTGATAGCCCACAGGTGGAGCTAGGCAGTTGGAACTTTCAGGGTCAGCAGAGAGTTGTTCTTCACTCAGGCTTTGAATAATATAGGGCTTAAGTTCATCGAGATTCACATAACCGAACTCGTCTTCATTCCCCATAACATACGCAAACATATTGCCATCTTTATCGGGTTTCTTAATAACGTAATATTCCCAAAAGTTTTTGAGCATAAAAAAACCAACTACATTGAAGGTGGTTTGGTATTCATCCGTTTCTTGTACGGCTGTAAGCATAATAATCTCCTATTGTTCACCCCGCTGCGTTGTCCACATTTGATGTAAAATGCCGCCTAAAGCATCGATTTCTTGCTCATCATGCTCAGCTTTGCCTAAGCCAAAATACATAGCATGGGCCATTTCGTGACAAAAAGTGTGTTCAAGGAATTCTCGGGTAGCGTGCTGATCCTTGTTTAAATAGATACACGCGGTATCAGGGACACATAAACCAAAGAAGGTATCTGGATCGGGTAGGTTAAGCTCGGTTTTAGCGAAGCGGTTGCGTAGTTGGCGTGCAGTTAGCACATGTACGTGCCATTTGCGGTTCACCCCCATAAAACTCTTAGGAATGTTCATATAAGCTCCGACTACTAGTAAATGAAATACCAGTATATGCGGGGCATATAGATTATTCTGAGGCTTCTTCTCGCCCCAAATCCTCCTGAATCCACGCCATTGCGGTACAGATGTCATCCCACTGGGAATCATATTCTGGGGTACCTTCAGGTATTAAGGTTTCCCGAAAGTCTTGTAAGACATCCCATACGACGTCTAGTGCTTGGGCGATGTCTTCATTTGTGAGAGGGAGTTTTTTGTTGTTCATGATAGATCCTTTGTCCTGTTTAGTAGCTAAGGTTCGTTATGCGTTCTAATGAACGATACAGCAATGTATCTTTTGCCTTTATATATGGGCCTAGCACCGTGCTGATGCGTGATCATGCCCGGATGGATAGTTGCTGTGCCAATACGCTTTGGATTAGATAGTAAGTTATATTTAGGGAACCATGTTCCACCACCGTCAAATTCATCATTAAGTTTTACGACTAATGTTAGGTGGCTTCTGTCGTGGTGTAGTGCCAGATGGGACTGGCGAGACATGGTGTATCTAGCCATAAAGTTTTCATTAGAAAATTTATCCCATGCTGGGCCTTTTAGCTTCCATAGGTGCATACAAAGAGGTCTAACTACCTCATGCAAAACTCTATTATAGATACCATTCAGGTCCAATTCATCGAGCAAGACGTCGTTTGTAGGGTAATTACTGTGCCTATCCACCGTCCATTTGTCTTGAGCTTCTGCTAGAGCTATTACTTCTTTACAAAATCTTTCTGTAAACAGCGGAAACTCATATACGTTATGCCCTAAGTCATCAACGATTAAATCCCACTCGCCTTTTGCCGTCGTTAAGTGTAGATACTTTTCCTTCCAGGCATCCCAGTTTGAATCATCTAGTACTTCAAAGTACTGCTTTGCAGTCTCTTTGTTTTTTAGTCGTGCCCGCTTCATCAGGTTAGGGTTTTTTGCGGGGCTTACTTCTATTGTTGAATCTTCCTGCTTTCTTTTTTGGGAGATAAAGTCTTCATCTGCTGTTGCTATCGCCTTTATTTTAGGGGGAAATAATGCTTTGATATCGGGCCTTCTGTGCTCTGTGTAAGTCGCTATGAGAAATTCATCAATCGGAATCAAGTTCTGTTTGATTTTATACCCGTTTAAAAGCTTTTTAGCCCCTTCCAATGTAACTATATAAGCGTGCATACAGTAGCTTGCTACTGGCTTAACCCAAGATCCGCCTATCGACTCTTCTTTTGCATCTTTTTTAATCTTCGATTTACCAAGATATGCAATATCCCACTCTACAGGCGGCTCATCAAGATTGTTTAACTGCCCATTTGGATGGAAGTCATCTTCTAAGATTAAAGTTCTCTTTAAACCTTTGGCTACAATCTTTTCCCACACTTTAATATGGGATACCGCGCAGCCTACTTCACCTGGGATGACTTCTCTTTTCCACCAATCATTCCATGTATCTTCTAGCTGCCAATTTTTATAGACACTATAACCTTCCGGTACACCTTGGTTTTTACCGTCCCAGGCAGGGTAAACTCCGCAGCTTGTTGTGCTTTCAAAATTTAGAGTTTGTAAGTTTTTAAGTATCTTTTGTTGTAATTCTGGTACTTGGCCGTCTAGAGATATTACATAAATTTTGTCTATTTCCATGCTTGAAGCTCTATATTGTTATTTTTCGCAAGGGATATTGTTATAGCTATACTTTGTGAGCCAAAAGATTGCGGGATCCTTTGGGTCTAATTCTTTGTAATGTGTTTTATATGCAGCGACTAGCATAGTGGCGGATAGGGGTTTAAACTTTGTACATTCTGGATTGTCTACTAACCTCATCAGCCGATTGGTATCCAGTACACCTGATGCGTAGCCCTCACAAACATAGTTCCATGTTTTTTCATCTGAGTCACAAAAACTATGCAGTGTTTCATTGTCCAGCGCGTTAGCTGAAGCTGCCCAGAGGCAGGTTAGACCTATTACTAATTTCTTAATCATTGTACTTGTCCTTTTTATTGGCCAATTCAGCCAGTTTACTTTGATAAATAGCAGATTCTTTTGACCCTTCTGGGTAAGAATCATATGCGCTGCCATAATGAAAATCATGGACGGCTTTGGCTTTTACAAACGCTATAAAAACGCCTGTTATTTCTGACATATTAGAGGTTTCTGGCTGCATAAGGGTATCCTTAGATAACGAAATGGGAGTTAATGGACTGTGAAATCCAGTTGGGTAAGTGTGTCGGTAAGCTCAAGAAGATTTTCTATGTCTTCGTCATCTTCTGGGTCGAGCATGCGGTCATCAAGATCGGCCATTAATTGGCCTACAAAGTCTTGTATGCCGAATTGGCCATTGCGATGCAATTTTAGTCTGCATACCATTGATAGCGCATTATCGAAATTAACTTCAATAATGACACCGGTATTTTTGATGGCATCTTCGTCATAACAAACAGTGGAATAAGCTGTTTGTGCGGCTATGGATTCAAAAATATTAAAGGGAAGGGCGTTACCGGCTTCAAGGCCGCCGGTCAGCTGTGAGTCTAAAATAACTACTTCTGTTGCTTGCATGACAACTCCTGTAAGAGTAGCCGACGACAGTTAACTGCTTTTAAAGAATTTATACTGTTTGATGAGGGCTGACTCTACTTCTTGGAAGATTCTTCCACCGCTATGCGCTACAAAAGCGACAGCTACGGGAAGAGTAATAAAATCGGGTAATGATGGGTCTAAATAAGGGTAAGCGTTGTACATTAAGTAACCACAAAGTATTGCAGTTAAAAACTCGCTTATAACCCATAAAACACTGCTTGAGTAGCCTTCGACTATGCGACGAGTGATAGCTATGGCACCGCTAACGATACTAATAGCTATTGCTGTCAGTATCCCTGCGATATCCTGTGCAGACATTGGATCTGGCTGTGACATAAGTCTTCCGTAATACAGTAATTGGATTTCTAAAGTGTATTACGAGGCTATATTTATTGCTGATCTTTTAAGCGACGCGTAGAAGCTCATTTGTTGACTTTAAATTGGCTCGAATGGCTTTGTCTATGCTTTGCGCAAAAGCTAGGGCTTTATTTTCACATTGAGTGCTGTGTCCACCCGGTAGGCCATATATGACTTTGCCGGTTTCTTCGTTCGCTACGCCTGGTACTTCGCCATAACCAAAAACGATATTGTTATTTTTTCTCATTTCACTTTTTGCAATTGTTGCTGTAGCCATTAAAGAAATCTCAGAAATTATTAGACATTTTTTTGCTTAACAGCTGAACAATAAATAAACAAAAAATACTTTTCTGAGTTTTCTTATGATTTACTCATAATATTTTTTATTATTCATATTCTATAGGCATATCGAAAGGATCTGCTGAAGCGTAGGTAGACAATTCATCAAGGTAAGAATCCTTTGCTTCAATAAAATCTGTGTCTTCGGTAAAGTCTAAAGGGTCTATTTCAGAGATAGGTATAACCCCGCTATCTAGTAACATAGTTTTGTCGTTAGGTAATAGATCCATAGATTCACCTCCTGGTAAATAAGAGTTAATAATTTTTAAGATGGAATCCACGCCGTGCTGAATATCGCCGTTAATTAATTCAACGTCGTGACAGTCAAAAGTGCCGTCAAAATATGTACGAGAGTCGTTATCAAAGGAACAATCGTCCCGATATAGCCGTATAACGACTATATGCGTGTAAATGCCTTCTAGCGGCTGTAACTCCTCTTTAAAGCCGCCATCGCTGAATACAGCTAACTGGGCTTTATGGTCTAGACACCGCTGTGCAGCGGCTACACCAAAAAAGTCTTTACCACAGTGGGGCTTAATCATGTGTTCGCTAACGTGAATCATGGCTTCTCTAGGGGAGAGTTCGACACCCTGAGTAGGGTGAATGAGGGTTTTTTCCTCTTTTGTTATTCGATCTGTCGCTTGCTGTTTGAATCTGTCTAAATCCATTTGCAGGTAGTAGGCAGTTTGCTCATAGAGAGCCGTTTTGAACATCTGTTTTTCAAAACCATAAGGCTCTAGCGCATCTGCGAGAGTGTCTTTGCCTGAATTGGGTGGACCATTTAGTATTACTGCAAGATTTAGCGGTTTAGTTATTTTGTTAGTGGCTTCCATATTAATGATCTCGAACCATTTGTATTGAGGGACTCATTCGATTAACTTCCCCATACTTTTTATGTAGTGTGACCATTGTCACGCTGCGATTAGCGCCGTAGCCGCTTTCCGCGTGCCAATTATCAGTAGGCGCTAATGTATTGAAGGACTCCAGGACTACCCCGGTATCATGTTCTTGGGTGATTTTGTGGTGGATGTGTCCCAACCACCACCGACGGAACGAAGTTCGGCCCCATGCTGGAGCTTGTTTGCGGGTCATTACGCCCGCTAGGCGATTGATATTGATTTTGTCGCCGTGGTTTACGCCGATTAAATTTTCACCAAATTCAAGGAAGTTAAATTTGGAATCATTACCTAACACGTCGACTCTAGGTTCTTTTTCATAGACTGCTTCTAGGAACATATTTAATGCAAAGGCAGCATCACGGTCGTGATTACCGCGAGCATTAATGACTCGAACAGTCTTGAATTTGGTTAGCATTTTATCGATGCAGTAGCGAATAAGGCCGCCTGCAGCGCGCATAACCTGGTTATGGCGGGCTGATACGTCTAAAACGTGCCCAGATTCCGTCTGATTGGTTTTATCGTTAGCATGGGTGAAATCCCCTACGTTAATAAACCAACCTTCTGCAGAGGGCACAGCGCACTCTACGCAGTAATCAATAGCCCGTTTGATGTCGTCTATGCCTTTATCCAGATCATAGTCTTCATCTAAGGTATCGACTGCATGTGCCAGCATACCCAGATGGGCATCGCCAAAAATTATGGCTGAAGCCAACTGTTCGTTATATTTTTTAGGAGGTTTAACTTTCTTAGCGGGGGTGATTTCGTTGGTGAGGCCTTCGATAAACTCTTTATACTGTATTTCTTCTTGCTGTTTATCAAGTTTGCCCTTCATCCAAGAGCGCTCTATTGCCCCTTCACCGTTACGTTGTATAGTGAAGTCGCCAGTAAAGTTTTCAGGTACCGGGTGGGTTAACCCTTTGCTAGGACTGTAGAGCCGTCGACTGGCTTGCCGTTCCACTCGTTGAACTAATTGATGGATAGCTTGTTTACTGGTGCCAAAGTCTTTAGATACGGCTTTCAAACTAGGAGTAGTGGCCAAAGCGGCAATAACTTTAGTTTGCCTTGGGGTAATACAGAATTCCTCAAGCTTCTTATAATCGCGCATTTTTTGCCCTTCTGTTGGAAACAGGTAAGAACATAACGACTACAAAAAATAAATGCTGAATTATTTAACTAGAGCAGTTAGCTCCAACTAACCAGGCATTATTTACGCGCACTAATACCGCTGCCCCCATTTTTCTGCATAACCGTCAAGCCTCTTCTTCGGACTCAGCTTTTACGTGAAATATCTCTCCTGTAATGTAGTAGCTACGTACGACTTCATACACTTTTAGATCGCTCATAGTTTTTTCTCTTGGTTTACGGTAGTTTTACCCAGCGTTTGTGAAAAGCGCTGTTATGTTGATTTTTGTAAGGCTTACTTGTTATACGCCCTTTTGCGGCTATTTCACGTAAGCGTCTTTCAGTGTTAGAAGCTTTCCAGTAATCGCCATAGGCCGTACAAATATTTTCAGTTATACGCTCGGGTGCCATATAATAGTGTGGACTCATAACTGACAGAATTTTGTCGTGCATCGATAATTTAC
>Ga0114915_1000958_pt1 | contig 12717 bp, 6 predicted proteins | sample MalvirAntarct_55_FD_87288 | JGI IMG/M metagenome (GOLD analysis project Ga0114915, IMG submission 87288) | Marine viral communities from the Global Malaspina Expedition - Malaspina viral metaG Antarct_55 | ecosystem: Environmental > Aquatic > Marine > Oceanic | place: South Georgia Island...
GAGCCGCCGGTGCGGCGCGCGCGTGGCTGACGCGACCGATCGACGCCGCGCCGCACCGGCGGCTCTGCGCGCTGGCCAGGGCGCGCGGCCTCGAGGTGATCGCCGCCCTGGTGCCGCCCGTCGTGTTGCCCGGTCGGGCCGGGCGCGGCTGGCAGCGCGCGCTCGGGACGCCGATCGACGCGGGCTACGACGTGCTCAGCGCGATGCTCTACACGAGCCTCTTCGAGGGCTACGGCTTCGGCGTGGTGCGACGCGACGACGCGCGGGCGCTCCTCGATCGCTTCGCGCGGGAGAGCCGGGCGCGCTTCGGGCCGCGGGCGAGCGCGTCGCTCGGCGCCATCGGGGTGGGCGCGCTGGGAGACGAGCGCACCTACCGCGACCCGGCGGAGCTGGCCGAAGACGTCGCGCTCGCGCGCGCGGCCGGCGTCGAGGATCTCGCGCTCTTCGATCTGAGCGGCGCGCTCGCCCGGCCGCCGCTCGGCGCGTGGCTGGATGCCCTGGTCGAGACGCCTCCCTCGCCCGAGGGCGCGCGGCAGACCCCACGCGCTCGCGCGGTGATCGCCAGCGCCTCCGTGGTGGGCGTCGCGCTCGACCTGCTCCGATGAAGCGGGCCCCGCGAGCGGGTACGCTGTGCCTCATGCGTCGCTTCACCTGGTGCTCCCTCCTCTCGCTCCTGGTCATCCCCGCGTGCGCCAACTCCGTGCTGCCGCGCAGCTACGACGACGCCAGCGTCGACGCCGCCACCGCGCGCGACGGAGGCCGGGCCGACACGGGGACGACGGCCCCGGACGACGCGGGCGCGCGAGACGCGGGGCCGGCCCGCACCTGCGACGAGGGCTGCGCGCCGCTCGAGCGCTGCGTCGACGGGATCTGCGCGCCGTATCCCGCGTGCGCGGGCGACGGGAGCTGCCCGGCGGGTGAGATCTGCCAGCGCCGATCGTGCCTGCCCGCGGACCGTGACCTCGACGGCGACGGAGCGGTCGCGATGGACGACTGCGACGAGGGCGATCCCTCGATCCACCCGGGCGCGGTCGAGGACTGCAACACCGTCGACGACGACTGCGACGCGGCGGTCGACGAGGCCATCGCGCCGCGCGCCTGCTCGAGCGCGTGCGGCGGCGGGACGGAGTCCTGCGAGGGCGGCGCGTGGACCGGCTGCGACGCGGTGATGCCGACGGCCGAGACCTGCGACGGCATGGACGAGGACTGCGACTCCCGCGTGGACGAGGGGCTCACGCGCGGGTGCAGCACGGCGTGCGGATCCGGGACCGAGATGTGCGTCACGGGCGCGTGGACGACGTGCACCGCGCCCTCGCCCAGCGCGGAGACCTGCAACGGCGTGGACGACGACTGCGACGGGGTCACCGACGACGGCCTGACGCGATCGTGCAGCACCGCGTGCGGCTCGGGCAGCGAGATCTGCAGCGCCGGGGTCTGGGGCACGTGCAGCGCGCCGCCGGTCGTGACCGAGACCTGCAACCTGGTCGACGACGACTGCGACGGCCGCTGCGACGACGTGCCCGGTGGCTGCCGGATCGGCGTGCACCGCAGCTACAACTCGGCGAGCGGCGAGCACTTCTACACCACGAGCCGCACCGAGGCGGCCTGCTGCGGCTTCCGCGTCGAGTTCTACGACTACTTCTACCTCTACGCGGCGAGCAACCCGGGCGTGCAGCCGCTCTATCGCTGCGTCCTGTCGACGGGCTTCCACTTCTACACGCGGAGCAGCACCTGTGAGGGCGCGCCCGGGTCGACCGTGGAGGGCATCATGGGCTACGTCGGTCGCGCGCCCGGCTGCGGCAGCACGCCGCTCTACCGCCTCGTGCGTGGCAACGACCATTTCTATACGACGAGCGCGTCGGAGCGCGACAGCGCGGTCGCCGGGGGCTACCGCCTCGAGGGGACCGAGGGGCACGTCTGGAGAGCGGCGGCGCCTTGACCGACCGCTCCCCGGACGCGCGGCTCAGAGCGTGTCGCTCGGGCCGTCGCAGGCCTCGTCCACGTCCTCGTCCTCGTCGATGCGGCGATCGCAGTCACGGTCGTCGCAGTGCCCGGGCCCCGTGAGCCCCTCGTTGTAGTCGGAGAGCGCGTCGTTCAGGCGCGTCGCCATGCGCCCGGCGGTGGAGCTCGCGCGGATCCCGTAGGGCAGCGTCCCGCCCCCGTCGTGCACGCTCATCCAGGTCTGGGCGTCGGCGATGGCGGGGATCGGTGAGGCCCCCGCCGCGACGTTGAGCTCGGCCGCGATCAGCTGGTGCGCGAGGGCCACGCTGGCGTCGCCTCGCACCGGGGTGCGCAGGAGCGTGAGCAGCTCGGCTTGCGTGTAGAAGTGGTCGCCGAGCATCAGACCTCCGACCGGCCACGCGCCGGGGTGGTTCTTCCAGAACCCTTGCGTGTAGGTGCAGCCGCGCGGCTCCTCGGGGCAGCAGTACGGGCGGAAGTCGGCCCAGCCCCACTGGCCGCGGTCCTCGGGACCGAACGCGGACGCCAGCTCGTGACCCAGCGCACCTCTCTCGCGCACGTTGGCCTGGAGCTGGATCTTCAGCTCTGCGCCGCACCTCACCTGTCCATCGAGCGGATGCCGGATCACGATCCGGGTCATCCAGCCGGTGACCCAGGGCTCGGGGTTCATCACCACCCACGTCGGCGGCGCGCCGTCGATGCCCACGCCGAGATAGGTGTCGCCGAGCTCCCAGGCCGGCAGCGTGGTGACCACCGCGGTCACGTATCCGTCGTTCAGCGAGAAGCTCACCATCCCCACCACGTCACGGGCGCCGTCGGCGAGCACGAGCCGGGTCTCCCACTCGGTCTCGCAGGGCTCTCCGTCGCTGATCCCGAGCGCCTCGGTCTGGCTCCCGCTGTCTGCGCAGCCGCCGAAGACCAGCCCCAACGAGACGCTGAGCGTACACATCAATCGTTGCATGTCTCACCCTCCCCGGCCGGTTCCCACGAGCACGAGGGATGCCAAAGGCGCTGGCGGCTAGAGGTGCGCCCGTGCCAGCCCGCCGATCCGGTGTGGGGGCCTGACCGGTCCGCGAACGGGGCTCGGGTCTCCGCTCGCGAAAGCTGCGCGGTCGCGCGAAATCTGCGGGGTTCAGCGGCGGATCTGCGCTTCTTGGGAGCCGACGTTGCCGCCGGCGTCGGTCGCGCGCACCGCGACGATGTGCAGGCCCGCGTCGAGCGAGGAGAGATCGACCGAGAATTCCTCGCGCGCGGTGTCGAAGAGATCGTCGGTCGGGAAGATGGGCGTCCAGTCCCCGCCGTCCACCGCGAGCTCGAGGCGCGCGATCGGCCCGAGCGCGTCGACCGCGCGGCCCGTCAGCCGGTTCTGCGCGAAGCGGAGCGCCTCGACGCGCGGCGCGTGGTTGTCGATGCGGATCGGCTCGCTCTCGCGCGTGTCGCGGAGGGTCAGCGCGTCGGGGTTGTCGCGCTCGTCGCTCGCCTCGACCCGCACCACGTACCAGCCGTCGGGGATGGACTCGGTGTCCCAGCTGTACTCGTCCTCGGTGAGCTCCTGGCCGGGGCGGAGCATGTCGCGCCACACGGTCTGATCTTCCCGACGGTAGGACAGGCGGTACCGAAGCCGGTCGTCGTCGGGGTTGTCGACGCTCCAGGACAGCTTGTACTGGTGCGACGCCTCGGGCACGTGCGCTTGACGCTCCTCGCGCATGCGCTTGGTCGCGGCCTTGTTGTGGCCCTCGAGGCGCACGTCGGTCACCACGGGCCGCTGGTTCTGGGGGAGGAAGTAGACGGTGACCGCGCGGAGGGTCGCGTCGGGGGCGGCGTCGAAGCGGGCGCGCACCTGGAGGAAGCGCGCCTGCGGCGAGCGGACCGGGCCGGGGGCGCTCAGGGCGTTGGACCACGCGCTCCAGGTCTCGTCCGGCGTCTCGCTGTTGCCCGAGCGGGTCTCGAGCCGGAGCGCGCCCTCCGCGCGCCAGACCAGCTGGCCCCAGCGCGCGGGGAAGCGCGCGTCGAGCACCTTGCTCTCCCAGATCGCGTTGGCCGGACGTCCGGCCACCACGCGGTAGACGGCCGCGCCGTCTCCGGTGACGAAGTAGGGCGCGTCCCCCTCCATCGCGATGTCGAGCACCTGTCGCTCGTCGACGTCGATCCAGCGCGACCACGTGCGGTCGGCGTGGATCCGGATCACGTGGCCGTCCTTGCCGGTCCCGGCGTAGATCGTCCCGTCGGCGAGCACGTTCAGGCTCGTGATGTGTCCCTCGTCCTGCGCGAAGAGCTGCTCGGCGCGGCCGTCCTGGCTGACGCGCCAGACGCGTCCCTTGCCGGGCTGGGGCCGCGGCGCGCGGCCCGCGCTGGCGCTCCGGCTCTTGGCGTGGGTGCTCGCGATGCGCGGAGGATCGGGGAACTCGTTCGCGCCGACCGCGAGCACTCCGTCGCGCACGGCGAGCGCGGTGATCTCGTTGCCCGGGAAGTCGTGCACGATCTCCGCGCGGCCCGGGCCGGTGAGCCGCGCGACGACCGCCTGATCGCTGGTGCCCGCGTAGAGGGTGCCGTCCGAGTCGAGCGCCAGGCTCATCACGTGGCTCGCGGGCGAGTCCCACCAGAGCGAGGCGTTGCCCTGCCGATCGATGGCGAAGACCTGCCCCTCGGGGCCGGTGGCCGCGAAGAGCACGTTGCGCGAGCCGTCCCAGGCGAGATCCCACACGTGCTCGACGCCGTCGGGCCGCGCGATCTCGCTCGGCTGACCGTCCGCGCCGACGCGGTAGATGCGGCCCTCGGGCAGGGTGCCCGCGTACACGTCGCCGCCCGCGCCGAGCGCCAGCGAGGACACGAGCAGCTGCCCGGTCTCCGCGAAGAGCTCGAGCGTCTCGCCGCGCAGCCGGTAGATCTTCCCCTCGTTGCCGGTGCCCAGATAGATCGTCCCGTCGGCCGCGCGGGCCGTGGCGTAGACGAGCGGGATGTCCTCGGGCAGCGCGATCCGGCGCAGCTCGGCGCCCGTCGTGACGCGGCCGTCCGAGTGCACCGCGGTGCGCACGAGCTCGCCGGCCGCGAGGGACTCCGCGTCGTCGAGCACGAAGCGCTCGGTCGAGACGGCGAACGCGTCCGTCGCGACGATGGCGCCGGCGGCCAGCACGCTGGCGCTGCTGAGGGCGAGGGCGAAGCGGGCTCTCTTCACGGCCTGGGGGTCTCCCGTACGCGGAGCTGCACGCGGGCCGTCCCGGTGACGACCTCGCCCAGCTCGATGGCGTGGCGATCGTAGGTGACGAAGGGCCGGTTGCGGTCCCCGTCGTTCTGGAGCTGGAGCGCGTCGAGCGCGGAGGCGGGGAGGTGACGCGCCACGTGCCCCGCGAAGCGCAGGCCGCGGGACGGCGTCTCGAGCGAGACGATGAGGTCCGTGTTCGCGTAGCGCTCGTGCACGGTCTCGAGCAGGTCGTCGAGATCCCTCGGCTGGGCGTGCTGGACGCGGACCGCGCCGCCCGCCTGGACGAAGACCTCGACCTCGTCGCCCGCGAGCCGCTGTGGGATGCGCACCGGCACCACGCGCACCTCCTCGGGCTGGCCGAAGCGCCGCAGCGTCACGCGCACGGGCACGGTGCTGCCGGGGTCCACGTCCGCCGAGGCGACCGAGGCGTCGAGGATGCGGGTCGTCTCCCGTCCGAGGCGCACGTCGAGGTCGATCTCGATCCGCGCGGCGCGCGCCTCCTGGAAGGGGTTGCCGTAGATGGCCTCGAGCATCGAGAAGAGGCGCAGCTGACCGAGCGCGGCGGGGTTCGCGGCGCCCATGCGGCTGTAGCCGCGGTCCACGACCTCCTCGACCTGGCTGCGCCCCGCGACCGTCACGCGGCTGCGCGCCTCGAACATCACGTCGGCGTTGTCGGCCGCGGTCGCCTGGAGCGCGTTGAGGAGCGCCGCGTTGAGCAGCACGGGCGTCAGCACGCGGTGGCTCGCGACCTCGAAACGCCAGGTGTCGCGCGGGGCGCCCTCGACGCCGTGGATGCGAATGACCGCCTCGACGGTCGCCGCCTGGAGCCCCGTGTCCACCACGATGGAGGACTGTCGATCGTGCACCAGCGTGCCGAGCGGGCGGACCGGCTCGCTGATCTTGAAGCTGCGCGCCTGGCTCGAGAGGATGTGCAGGACCCGCGCGATCGCGGTCGGGAGGCCGGTCTGCCCCGCGTTGAGCATGGGGTGGCCGAAGGCGCTCACCCGCCGCCCGTCGACGTGGGTGACGGTGCCCACGGCGGTGGCGGCGACGTCGCCCCGCACCAGCTGCACGCCGACCGCGCTGCCGTGGGTGTAGGACGTGGGCGTGCCGGGAGGCGGCTCGGCCTGACCCGCGCCGCCCGCCTGCAGGACCATGAGGCCGAAGCGGCCGAGCTGCTCTTCCAGCATCTCCACCACGGAGCCGTCGAGCCCGCCGAGCAGGAGCGGCGTCGCGGCCGGCTGCAGCGTGGCGCTCGAGCGCGGACCACGGGCGGCGCCGCTCGCGCTCGCGTGCGCCTCGACGGCGGTGGTCGCGTCGGCCGGCTCCGCGCCGAGGTAGGGCGCGAGGCCGCCGAGCGAGGCGCGCGGCCGCGCGGAGGGCGCAGGCACGGGCTCGGCGCCCGGGAAGAGGCTCGGCGCGATCGGGCGATGCATCTCCGTGATCATGTTCACGATCGGCGTGACCCCGGCCACCGGGTCCTGGCTGAAGGGCCAGCCGTACGCGTACGCGCCCGCCAGGCGTCCGTCGAGGTAGATCGGGCTGCCGCTCATGCCCGCGACGACGTGCGCCGAGTCGAGGATGGGGTGGTCGGTGCGGATCAGGATCAGATCCTGGTCGGGCCGGAAGTTGTGGAGCACGTCGATCACCTCGACGTCGAAGCGCTCGGGCGTGGTGCCGCGGAACACCGTCAGCCCGTAGCCGCGCATGCCGGGCGTGATCTCCTCGACCGAAATCGTGCCCGTCATGGCGCGACGGACCTGGCCGCCCGCCACCGGGCCCATCACCGAGGCGAGGAGCATCGCCCCGAACGCCAGCGCGACGAGGCCCTTCCGCGAAGGAAGCCGGCGCATGCGCTACTCGGCGGGGACCAGCTCGGGCTCGCCCTTGGGGAACGAGCGGAGCAGCTCCACGATCGCTTCGGGGCGGAAGGGCTTGGCGACCACGGCGACGGCGCCCGCGAGCTTGGCCGCGAGGTGCGAGTGCTCGGTCGACTCCGACTGCATCAGGACGACGGGCGTCTCGGGGTAGAGGTCGCGGACGATCTTGGCGAGCTGCATGCCGCTCATGCCCGGAAGGACGTCGTCGACCAGCACCAGATCGACGGGCCACTGCTTCATCAGCTCGAGCGCGCCCTCGGCGGACGAGGTGCCCACGACCCGGTTGCCGCGCACGGTGAGCATGCGGGCGAGCTGCCACTGCAGATCGGGATCGTCCTCGACCACCAGCACGCCCCGCGTCCGGATCGGCGGGATGGTCTGGACGGCTCTGCGGGCTCGCGCCAGCTTGCGTCGATCGGCCTTGGAGGGCTGGGGAGGGCTGCTGTCGCGGAGTTCGTGGCTCATGGATCCGTACTGCTGAAGGCGTGGGATCACGCGTACGTTCTGGTCGGGACCGCCGATCGATCCCACCAGCTTTCGAGGCTCCCCAACGCTCGAGGTGCACGCTCATTCCCGAGCGAGCCCACCGATGATAGGGAGAACGTGCCGGAGGCGCAATGCCCCGGGTTGCCCCTCACCTTAGGTCCCCAGACGCGGTACACCATGCCCCCCCGGATGAACTGGTTGCGAACGGAGCTTTTTTCGTTCGCCCTCCGTCGGATATCCTCGGACGCTGGGAGTGCTTCTTGAGACCGCCGCCTCTTCCGCATCAGCTCGACGTGCTCCGCCAGGTCCTGGCGACCCTCGGGTCGTGGGATCGTGAGCGGCCGCCGGTCGTGGTCTTCGATCTGGACGCGACCCTGTTCGACAACCGGCCGCGCACGCTCGAGATCCTGATGGAGTACCGCGAGGAGATCGCGGACGAGGATCCGGACCTCGCCGACGCGATGCTCACGCTCGAGGTCGACAAGATCTGCTACCTCCTCACGGACACGTTGAAGGAGTGCAACGTCTACCGCGGCGACGTGGTCAAGGAGATCACCACCTTCTGGCACGACCGCTTCTTCACCGACGCTTACATCGCGTGCGACGTGCCCCTCGCCGGCTCGGTCGAGTACGTGCGGGCCGCGTACGAGTCGGGGGCCAACGTCTGCTACCTCACGGGGCGAGATCTCCCGGGCATGCTCCCCGGCACCGTCGCGAAGCTGCGCGACGATGGCTTCCCGATCGGCGTCGCCGGCATCGAGCTGATCCTCAAGCCCGACCCGGGCATGCACGACGAGGCGTTCAAGCGCGGCGCGCTGCCGACCCTCGACCGGGTGGGCGAGCTTGTGGCGTTCTTCGACAACGAGCCCGCGAACTGCAACCTCGCCAAGGCGATGTTCCCCGACGCGACCGTGGTCCTGCTCGAGACCCAGCGGGTGCCCGGCGCGCCCGAGCCGGCCGAGGACCTCGAGATCCTCGCCGACTTCCGCATGGACTGACCCGCGCGTCGGTTCGATACGTATTCGTACGGTGCGGGTGTATCCTTCCACATAGGCGTCTCGTAGACCTCGTCGTGGAACACGCGCACGACGGGAGCCGGGCGAAGGGGATCCTGCGGACACGATCGACCGCCGCGGCGGTGCTGACCTCGCTCTTCGTCGCCGGCACGGCGCAGGGGGCGGGCGTGGGGTTGGTGACGACCGCCAAGACCCTGCCGCCGGCCACGGTGGCGGTGATCGACCCGGAGTCGGGCACCAGCTCGGGCGGAGGGAGCTCCGACGTGCGCCTCGCGGTGGGGGACGTGATCCTCTTCCGCTTCCGCTACATGCCCGCGCCCGACCAGCAGCTCGGCGGGATGAACGGGTACCTGACGGAGTACGTCCCGCCGAACCTCCAGGTGGTCGGCGTCCGGTTGATGGACGAGAACGGCGAGACGGTGGTGCCGAACCTGCCGGGCTACGCCGTCAACGGGTGCGGACGCGGCTGCGACGGCTACACGGCCGTGCCGTGCGCCAGCGGGACCTGCGACCTCGACGACGGGAGCATCGCCCAGCTCTACGCGGACACCGGGATCTTCTACTCGACCGATCCCCGCACGGCCCGCGACCCGAGCGACGCGTTCATCACCGTCGACAACGGGATCATGATCGTCGAGCCCCGCTACGTCAGCGACATCAACACGGTGCTCGGGCTCACCGCGCCGTACTTCGCGCACAACGCGTGGGACGTGACCCAGATCGACGCCTTCGCGATCCGAAACGGGCAGGGCAACGCGTCGGGCAACGACGGCCAGGGCAACACCCCGCATCGCTACGGCTCGCCGGTGGCGGGCTCGCTCACCCACTACGGCTTCGAGGCCACCGACGTCGGCGCGCGCATCGAGTTCAACGGCAACACGGGCCCCTGGAACCGCGTCCTGTACCCGGGCTCGACGATCGGGACGGGGAGCGCGGTGAGCAGCCGGGTGGGCACCGGGCTGAGCCGCATGACCCTCGACGCGTCGTCGATGGGCTTCGACGTCACGCCGAACGCGCCTCTCCCGTCCAGCACCAACGCCCTGCGCGTCGCCACGGGTGAGGTCCGCGCGGGCAACCCGCTCTTCGTCGAGGTCGCCTTCCGCGTGCTCGGCCTGCCCCTCGACCCGGGCTTCGGGACGATGGGTGGCGACATGAACTGCGGCGAGAGCTTCGGCGGCGACACGACCGCCACCAACACGACCTCGCGCGGCGACGACAACCCCTGGTCGCTCTACGCCGCCTCGCCCGCGTGCGTGTTCCTCAACCTGCTCTTCGACATCACCTCGGACCAGGTCGTCCGCTCCAACGACGCGGCGTACGACGACATGGAGTACACGCTCACCGCGCGGAACCTGTCGTTGAACCCGCGGAACAACGTCTGGATCCGGCAGAAGTACGACGGCACCAAGGTCTCGCTCGACCCGACCACGCCGTTCCCCGACGTCGCGCCGACCTGCATGATCGCCGACTGCGACGGCGACGGGCTGGACTGCCTCTACTGGGACATCGGCACCCTGGTGCCCTCGGCGGAGGTGAACATCCGCACGAACTTCGACGTGGGCGGCATCGGCAACCCGACCCACGCGATGCGCATCGACTTCACCTCCGACGACCTCGGGACGCGCTCGGGCGACCCTTGCGCGGGCGGCGCGATCACCGCGCCCGGCTTCCGCAGCCAGGAGCTGGTGCAGATCCGCCCGCTCGCCGTGCTGGACGCGGACCTCGTCTCGACCACCGCGTCAGCCGCGCCCGGCGGCACCGCGACCCTGGCCGGCGCGATCTCGGTGGACGGAACCCAGGGCCTGACCGTCAACGACATCCACCTCGGGCTGCCGGCTGGCTGGACGGTCACGAACGGCGGCGGGGCCGCGACCCCCGACATCGTCTACGGCGGGGTGCGCTACGAGTGCTCCGCGCTCTGCACGACGAACACGCCCGAGTTCAACGGCATCAACCTCGCGATGAGCGAGGGCACCTCGGCCGGGCTGGACTTCGGCGTGAACGTCCCCGGCGGGACGGCGACCGGGCTCTACCCCATCGACGTGCAGGTCGAGTCCGGCCAGAGCGGGTACGGCGGCCGGCAGGAGACCTACTACCGCGATCTCGCCTTCGTCCCGGTGGGCGCGCCGCGCTCGGAGCCGCCCACGCTCGACTGCCCGATCCTCTCGGTGCAGACGACCATCCCCGGCAGCACCACCGAGGCCGACGGCACGACGGTGCGCGTCTTCTTCGGCGGCATCGAGCGCGGGGACGACCCCGCGACGGGTGGTCGCTTCGCGGTCGGCGGCTGGCACGGCGCGGCCGGCACCTTCGGCTCGCTCTACGGCGGGCTCGAGATCCGCGCGACCGCCCAGGCGCCCGGGGAGCTCGAGTCGGAGCTGAGCGCGCCCTGCTTCGTCACGTCCGTGAGCGCTTGCCAGGACGGCGTCGACAACGACATGGACGGCCTGATCGACTTCCCGGCCGATCCCGGCTGCTCGTCGCCGAGCGACGGGGACGAGAGCGACCCGGAGTGCAGCGACGGCGTGGACAACGACGGCGACGGCGACACCGACTGGCCGGCCGACCTCGAGTGTGACGGCCCGAACGACGACTCCGAGGGCGGCGCGCCCGCGTGCAGCGACGGCGTCGACAACGACGGCGACGGGCTGGTCGACTTCCCGGCCGACCCCGACTGCACGAGCGCCGCGGACCGCACCGAGGTCGCGCTGCGCGCTTGTCAGAACGGAGTGGACGACGACGGCGACGGGCTGGTCGACTTCCCGGCCGACCCGGGCTGCCACAGCGCGAACGACGACAGCGAGGCGGACTTCGCCTACCTCCCGGACGACATCCGCGCGCGCCTGCTGCTGGTCTTCGACACGTCCGGCTCCATGAACTGGCACACCTGCGCCGACTCGTTCACGGGCGGCGACGGCTCGGCGAGCTGCGGCGGCATGGACGTGTCCTGCGCGACGTGCGGCAACACCGGCTGCTCCAACGGGCTGCCGGACGACAGCCGGATCTTCCAGGCGAAGCAGGGCCTGACCAACGTGGTCGCCGGCTTCGGCGAGGTGGAGTACGGCTTGATGCGCTTCAGTCAGCGCGCCCGGGAGTTCAGCTGCCCGACGCCCAACGCGTCGGAGGGCTCGGGCGGCTGGCAGGGCGCGGGCCCCGCTCCCTGCGGCGGCGGCTTCTCGGGGGGCGACGTGCTCGTCGGGTTCAGCCCGGAGAACGAGTACGAGCTGCTCGAGTGGATGGACGGCGACACCAACTACATGGGCACGCCGCCGCCGGGGCTCGACTTCGAGCTGCGCGGGAGCGGCACCACGCCGATCGCGGGCAGCCTCGACGACGCGCGCCTCTATCTCGACGGAGTGCGCGGCGGGGACGCGGCAGCGATGTGCCGACCCTATCGCGTGATCCTGGTCACCGACGGGCAGGAGACCTGCGCTGGCGATCCGAACGCGGCCGCGAGCGCGCTGAGCGCCGCTGGCTACCCGGTCTACGTGATCGGCTTCGCGACCGCCGACCCCGGCGTGCGCGCGGACCTCGACGCGATCGCCTCGTCGGGCGGCACCACGAGCGCGATCTTCGCGGACGACTCGACCCAGCTCGCCGCGGCGGTGAGCGGGATCGTGGCCGACTCGATCCTCACCGAGATCTGCAACGGCGTCGACGACGACTGCGACACCCTGATCGACGAGGGCTTCACGCTCTACTGCGACGTGCCCGGCGGCACGACCAGCGCGTCGCTCTGCGCAGACCCGGGGGAGCGCGTCTGTGACGGGGTCGACGACAACTGCGACGGCGAGATCGACGAAGGCCTGCTGAACGCCTGCGGGACCTGCGGCGCGGCGCCGACGGAGACGTGCAACGGGATCGACGACGACTGCGACGGGCCGATCGACGAGGGCGGGGTCTGCGCGGGCTGCGTGCCCGACCCCGAGATCTGCGACGGGATCGACAACGACTGCGACATGGCGATCGACGAGGGGCTGACGCGGATCTGCGGCACGGACACGGGCGCGTGCACGACGGGCGTCGAGACCTGCAGCGCGGGCGCGTGGGGCAGCTGCACGGGCACCGGGCCGACCGCGGAGAGCTGCAACGGGCTCGACGACGACTGCGACGGGGTCATCGATCAGATCACGCGCCCCTGCGGATCCAGCACGGGCTCGTGCCGCACGGGCAC
>Ga0114915_1000963_pt1 | contig 12680 bp, 9 predicted proteins | sample MalvirAntarct_55_FD_87288 | JGI IMG/M metagenome (GOLD analysis project Ga0114915, IMG submission 87288) | Marine viral communities from the Global Malaspina Expedition - Malaspina viral metaG Antarct_55 | ecosystem: Environmental > Aquatic > Marine > Oceanic | place: South Georgia Island...
AGCATGTTCCACAACGTTCCACACGCGGGCGGGATGGTGTTTCATTCCTTTTCGTGGGGCGGGCCGCCCGCGTGTGGAACGTTGTGGAACATGCTTCGCCGGATGTCGCACGGCGTGGCGCGTGCGAACATGGGTTTTCATACCGTTTCGTGGGGGTGCGCCGGCCCCGCGTGAAACATTGTGGAACATGATTCGCGGAATGTCGCACGACGGCCGCCGCGGCGTGCGGGGATAGAGGAACATGGCGATTCGTGGAGGTGCAGCGCCGGGCGCCGCGCGCGGAGACGGGGCCGGGCGAAAGCCGGGGTCGAGTGGGTTCACGGGGTTCAACAGCGGGCCGATGGGGTACGATCGAGTATAGAGGAATTTGTTCCGGCCGTCCACGGCGGCGTCCCTCGTAGGGGCGGGGCTCGCCCCGCCCTCTGTGGGCCGCACCGAAGATCAGCATTTGGGTCGCGAGGGCGGGGCGAGCCCCGCCCCTACGGATTGCCATTGAGGGCCGCACCTGAGGCCGGGGTAGGATCGCGCCGGCGGGGCGAGCCCCGCCCCTACGGGTTTTCGTCGCGGGCGAAGAGGTCGCGCTGGCAGCCGACGAAGGCGCCGGCGATGGCGGCGGGCCCGCCGAGGTCGGCCATCGCCTCGGCGACCGAGCCCTAGCGGAGGTGGAACCTCCCTAAGGGCGAACTGGGCGTCCAGTGTTGCTCAAGCGAGCAGGTCGCCCTGGTCGGGGTGCGCCTTGGAAGCTGAACCTCTCCCAGATCCGGCCGGCATTTCGAGTGCGCCGGCAGCCTTCAATGTGGCTTGGGAGATCAGTGGCGCCGCACAGATCCGTTCCAGAAGGTCCGCTTGCCGGGGTTCCAGGGCGACGAGGCGGCCGAGGACGTTGAGCAGGTCGAGGAGGTCGGTGGTGTATTCCGCCGTCCAGCTGTCGGGCTGCACCCTGTCCAGCGGCGACGGGGGACGGCGGTCGCCTATCACGGGACGGCTTCGGTCACGGCGCCGATAGCTGAACCACTGGCGCAGCACCGGCTTGCCCGACACCTCATAGGCCCAGACGGCCGGCGGGACATTGTCGACGTATCCCTCGCCGATGAGCAGGCGGCGACGTTCGCGGTCGTAGGATATGTCCTCGGGCAATGGCTCCGGCGCGCCCGGTATCGCCCCGTCTTCCGGGATGCGGGGCGCGTCGTCCCTGGGCAGCCGCGGCGGACGTGCCGGTCGGCCCGCAGCGGGATCGGCGAAACGCTCGCCGTAGCTGTGGAGCCAGACGACTTCCCGACCGAGTTCGACCGCTTCGGCGAACAGAGCCGCATCCGCCGTGAGCGGCACCCGCAGACCCGGTTGCAAGAGGTCCGGTGCGAACCGGCTCGTAAACACCGGGTGCGCCAGGACGGCGGCGATGTAGGCCATCACGTCATCGGCGCTCGCATCCTGTCCGTGGGCCCCGGTCAGATAGGAAAGGAGAGCCGGCAGGACGTTCGGCTGCGTACCCGCCGCATCGCGCCAGAGAGGAAACGCGCGCCCGCCGAACGAACCCTTGTAATGATGAAGGTCTGGAACCAAGCCGGTGAAAGTAACCGACGGGCCCGAGGAGGGAGAGTGTGCCTCCAGTGCCGTCAAGTATATCTGCCGGAATGAAAAACCGTCCCATAAGGTGGGATTTGGTTGATTGATCAGTCTCGCGTCAGGGATGATCCATTGCCGGTCGAACGACCTGAAACCATAGCGGACAGGCTCGACGCAGGGACCGTGGTCATTGATGACGGCTACGGCATGAACCGAATATCCAGCTAAGCCCTTGGCGACGTTCTTGCGGATATGCTTGTCGCCGGGCTTCCCGCCCCGAAGATGCGGATGGAACAGTACCTCCTTCCTCCCGGGATCCTTCTCGGACGTGAGCATCGTCCAGCGCCGCCGCAACGATTCCGCATCTGGCGCGATCACCCAGGTTCGGCCCGGCATGACGCCGGAACCGTTATAGATGAACAGGTCCTCAAGCGCCGGAAAGTCGGCCCATGCTCCGGCCGCACCCGGCAGGAAGGGCGCGCGCCAGCCGCTCGGACAGTCCACCCATGCGTCTTGGTTCAGGGAAAGAGTGGTCAGCGCAGCAAACTTATCCTCGCGGCGGCCCTTCGGCAGCGCGCGGAAGCGGACGCGGGCCGGCACGCCCGGATCCTTGTTCCGCGTGCGGGCCGCGAGGACGATGCAGACCGGCTGCTGCACGCCCTGGAAGATGCGCGTCGGAACGTCGGGCTGGTGCCCTTCCGGCGAACAGTCCACGATCCAGATCTCACTGCACGAGCGGCGCAGATCGGCGCGCATCTTCTGGAAGCCCGGCCCGTTCAGGAAGCCCGCGACGGTGATGAAGCAGACGATACCGGCGCGGTCGGTCTCCTCCAACCCGGTGGTGTCAGTCAGGCCGGTGCCGAACACCTTCCACGTCGCCCAGCGCCAGAAATAAACATAGAGGTTCTTCAAGTGTTTGACGTGCGCGCTGACGCCCCATTCCGGCGGGGGATGCCAACGGTCCAGCGGCGCCTCGCGTCCGTCGCTGCCCGCCTCGATCCAGCCGCCGCGCCCCTTCGCCTTTTCCTTGTAGGGCGGATTGCCGATGACGACGGTGATTGGTTCCGCCCGCTTCTCGGCATTGGCATCGCGCCGCGAGCGGGCGATTGGTTGCAGGATCTGCGGAAACCGCTCGTCCTCGATGAACGGATTGCCGAGCGTGTCCGTGACGAAGAGCCGGAGTTCCGGAACGTGCATGTCCGAACCGGCCTTCCACCGCATCAGCGCGTGCATCTCGGCGAGCAACCGCAACTGCGCGACCGCGAACGGGCCGAACTGAAGCTCGAAGCCGATCAGGCGTCGGGCCGCCGCCGCGACCGCCGGGCCGACCGCACCTGCCCCCTGGTCCTCCTCGATGGTCGCGGCGATCCTGCGGAACACGCCGAGCAGGAAGGTGCCGGTACCCACGGCGGGGTCCGCTACGGTCACGTCGGATGCGGCAAAGCCCAATGGACGGTCGAACCTGTCGGGGCTGCGCAACGCCTCATCCACGAGCCGGACCATCGCCTCGACCACTTCGGGAGGCGTATAGTAGGAGCCGGTGCGCTTGCGCAGCGCATTGTCGTAAACCTGCAGAAAGTCCTCGTAGAAATAGAGCCACGCATCGGGGTCGCCTCTGCTGACCGCCGTCCAATCGACGACCCCGAGCACCCGCGTCAGCGTATCGAGCGACGTCTTCAGGACGCTCTGCGTCTCCTTGTCATCCGTCAGCAGACGCAGCGCGGCACCGATGAGCGAATTGGTCTCGCGAAGCTCCTGGGCGGCGTGATCGATGCCTGCATCGAGGCCGATCCCCCTCGCCCTGGCCAGCAGCAAGCCGAACGTCACGGCCTGTGCGTAGCCATCGGCGAAGTCGGCATTCGATGCCTCGGGGAACAGGAGCGCACGCCAGTCGATCGCCAATTCCTTGAGGCCGAGACTCCCGAGGACGAGTTGTTCCTGGACTTCCTCGCGCAGGAGGCGGCAGAGGCGCGCGCTGACCGCGGCGAGTTCCTGTGCGGTGCGCGGTGGCGTCGGTGTCCAGGTCAGGAAGTCGTAGATCAGCGACAGGAGCGAGCGCGGCGCGGACAGGCTGGCGCCGGCCGTTTCCACGTCGCCATCGAGACGAACGATTGCACCCTGAAGCTCGCCGTCGCGCCAAAGACTGAAGCCATTGCCGTCGGTGTAGAGAATGTTGGGAAGCGACTTCAGCTTTCCCCACTGCGCCTTGTCGTGGGGGTCCTGAAATCGGCGCGGATCGGCGCCCTTTCCGGGAGCCTTCACCTCAACGAAGCCGACCAACGCCTTATGCACGACCACCGCATAGTCGGGGCGCGTGCTCAGGTGTGAGAGCGTGCTTTCACCGATGAGTTCAACCGCCCAGTCCGGCAGGCCCGCGGCGATGGACAGGTCGCGGATCAGCGCTTCGAGAGGCGCGCGCAACTGGTCTTCCGGCGCCCCGGCGACGGCGACGTTGGCCAGCTTCGACTTCGTCGAACGACCGAAAGCCGCCACGGCGTCCTCGAACGCACGTTCATTTGCCAATGGCTGAGCCCCCGCCCCGACTGCGTTGAATTGGTTGCAGTATCCATCGTCCACGAAAGGACGCAACCGGGAGCAAGGAGACTAGCGTTTCCAGGCGGTTTCTGGCTCGTCTCCTGCCGACCCGGCTTCTGGACTAGCGGATGTTCGCCTCGAACCGCGGCTCCCGGCCGCGGGCGCGGGCTTCGCGGTCCAGGGTGTCGAGCAGGGCGCGTTTGGACTCGGTGCGGTGCTTGCCGGCGTTCAGGGGGACGTAGTCGCGGCCGGTGATGCCGAGTTCGGCCTTGCGCTTCAGGATGAACGCCGATTTCTCGGCGAGTGTCGTCCGAATCATCACGCCCGTTCCAAATCGTCCAGGCCGAACGCGTCCAGCGTCTCCTGCCGGATGCGCTTCGAGAGGTAATCCCGGTCGAGGTTTCCCGCAAGCCGGTACAGGGTCAGGGCCTGCGCGAGCCTGTCGCCCATCGCGGCGGGATCGAATGCGTACTGCCCCATCCGATCGGCGATCAGATCCTCGATGGCGGCGAAGGTCACCGACGTGCCATCCGGAAAATCGACGATCTCCAGCCGCCGCGCGTCCGACAGGCCGTCGAACAACGGGCCGCCGACCACCTCCACGCCAAGGCCGAACGCGGGGTGGTACAGCCCCCGCATCAGGTGGCCCGGATGCAACGCCGATTGGCACGCCGGCGCAAGCCCGATCCCTCTCAGATCTCGATCGTGCCCTGCAGGAAGGGGGCGACGCGGCCCGACAGTTCCACGCGGTCGCCGAGCAGGCGGCAGGCGAGCGATCCGCCGCGGCGCGAGATTTGGCGGGCGCTCAGGTCGGTCCGGCCGAGCCTCTGCGACCAGAAGGGCGTCAGCACGCAGTGCGCCGAGCCGGTGACGGGATCCTCCGGCACGCCCTTGCGCGGCGCGAAGAAGCGCGAGACGAAGTCGACGCCGTCGCCGGGTGCCGTGGCCATCACCGCCCAGCGGTCGAGCGCCGCCGTCCGGCCGAAGTCGGGTGCCAGATCGCGCACCTCGGCCTGGGTCCGGAAGACCGCGACATAGTGGTCGCGGGTGGTCAGGATCTCGGCCGGCGTGGCGCCGAGCGCCTCGGCGAGGCCGGGCGCCTCGCCCGGCTGCGGCGGGTTCGCCGGCAGGTCCATGGCCAGCGTCTCGCCGTCACGCCGCACCGTCAGGATGCCGCTGCGGGTGTGAAAGCGGACGGTCGAACGGTCCGGCGCCAGCCGGTTGAAGATCACCCAGGCCGAGCCGAGCGTCGCATGGCCGCAGAGGTCCACCTCGACCCCCGGCGTGAACCAGCGCAGGTGATAGTCCCAGCCGCCGTCATCGGGGCCGGCCGCCCCGCCGTCCGCATCGCCGTGGGCCACGAAGAAGGCCGTCTCGGAGAGGTTGTTCTCGGCCGCGATCGCCTGCATGACGGCGTCGGGCAGCCATGCGTCCAGCGGGCACACGGCGGCCGGGTTGCCGCCGAAGACGCGGTCCGTGAACGCGTCGACCTGATAGATGGGGATGGACATCGCTCGCTCCTCGGAACCCGCAACGCGCGGGCTCCGTCAGGATGCACCGCCGAGCATGTATGGCGCCAGGGGGTGAATGTGGTTCAGCGGCCCGTGGCCCCTGCCGAAACCGGGCGCCGAGGCGATCGCCTCCCGGACATAGGCGCGCGCGCGCCGCACCGCCGGCTCCAGCGCGAGGCCCTGTGCCAGGCCCGTCGCGATGGCCGAAGCCAGGGTGCAGCCGGTCCCGTGGGTGTGGACGGTGTCGATGCGCGGCGACGTCATCTCGATCAGGCCGTCGGCGGTCGCCAGGATGTCGGTCACCTCGTCGCCTTCCAGGTGGCCGCCCTTCAGCAGGATGGTCTCGCCGCCGAGGGTGAGCAGCATGGCGGCCGCATGGCGCATCTCGTCGAGGTCGCCGATGGTCAGGCCGCTGAGCGCCTCCGCCTCGGGGATGTTCGGCGTCATGATGGTCGCGATGATCGGCAGGCGCCGCTTCAGGGTCACGGAGGCGGCGGGATCGAGCAGCGCCGCACCGCCCTTGGAAATCATCACGGGATCGACGACCAGCGGCACGCCCGGCGCCTCGGCCAGCAGCGTGTCGGCGACGGCGTCGATCACCGCGGCGTCGTGCAGCATGCCGAGCTTGACCGCGTCGGCGCCGATGTCGCGCAGCACGAGCCGCATCTGCTCCACGATGAAGTCGGCCGGCACCGGATGCACGCCGAACACGCCCTCGGTGTTCTGCGCCGTGAGGGCGGTGATCGCGGTCATGGCGTAGCCGCCGAGCGCGGTCACCGTCTTGATGTCGGCCTGGATGCCGGCGCCTCCGCCGGAATCCGATCCGGCGATGATGAGGACTCGTCCTTGCAGCTTAATGGTCCGCTCCCTGCCCCGATTGTGACCGCGCGTTCAGGTCGCGGCGCGTTGAATGGCGTCGGCGACGTCGTTGACGACCGACGTCACGAGAACCTCGTCCTCACCCTCCGCCATGACGCGGATCAGGGGTTCGGTGCCGGACTTGCGGATCAGCAGCCGGCCGCCGCTGGCGAGCCGTGCCTCGGCGTCGGCCATGACGTGGCGCACCTCCGCCTGCTCGAGCGGCGAGACGCCGCCAATGCGGACGTTGCGCAGGATCTGCGGCAGCGGCTCGAAGACGCGCAGGACCTCGCTCGCCGGCCGGTTGGCGTGAACGAGACAGGCCAGGATCTGAAGGGCGGCCGTCAGGCCGTCGCCCGTGGTCGCATAGTCGCTGAGGACGACGTGGCCGGACTGCTCGCCGCCGACGTTCCAGCCGATCTCGCGCATCCGCTCGACGACGTAGCGGTCGCCGACCTTGGTGCGCTCCAGGCGCAGGCCGAGCGAACGCAGATGGCGCTCCAGGCCGAGGTTCGACATGACGGTCGCGACGATGCCGTCGCCGCGCAGGCGGCCGTCGGCACGCCAGCTCGCGGCGATGAGGCCCATGACCTGGTCGCCGTCGATCTTGCGGCCCTTCTCGTCGACCATCTGGATGCGGTCGGCGTCGCCGTCGAGCGCTATGCCGACGTCGGCGCCGTTGGCGAGCACCGCCTCGGCCAGCGTCTCGGGATAGGTGGCGCCGCAGCGCTCGTTGATGTTGGTGCCGTTCGGTGCGACGCCGATCGGCACCACCTCCGCACCGAGTTCCCACAACACGGTGGGCGCCACCTTGTAGGCGGCGCCGTGGGCGCAATCGACGACGATCTTCAGGCCGTCGAGACGCATGCCGCGCGGGAAGCTCGACTTCACGAACTCGACGTAGCGGCCGCGCGCGTCGTCCATGCGCCGCGCCCGGCCGAGCTGCGACGGGGCGGCGCGGCTCTCCGCCACCTTCTCCATGCAGGCCTCGATCTCGCGCTCGACATCGTCCGACAGCTTGAACCCGTCGGCCCCGAACAGCTTGATGCCGTTGTCCTCGAACGGATTGTGCGAGGCGGAGATGACGACACCCAGATCGGCGCGCAGCGAACGGGTCAGCATCGCGACGGCCGGCGTCGGGATCGGGCCGACGAGGACGACGTCCATGCCCATGCCGACGAAGCCGGCCGTCATGGCGGGTTCGATCAGATAGCCGGACAGCCGCGTATCCTTGCCGATCACCACGGTCTGGTGGTGGCCGTTGCGAAAGTGCAGCGCCGTCGCCATCGCGACGCGCAGAGCGGTATCGGCCGTCATCGGCTCGAGGTTCGCCTTGCCGCGGATGCCGTCGGTGCCGAAAAGTTCGCGGGACATGCGCCGGATGTGCTCCCTGCTGTGAACGATGCAATCTAGCCGGATCGCCAACGACCAAACAGCCTAGTGCTCTAGGCTGAACCGAAGATGAAGGCCACTCCAGACGGCAACCGCCTTCGCCGTCTCCGCCACGTCGTGCACGCGCAGGATATCGGCACCGCGCGAGAGGCCGTAGAGGCCGGCGGCGATCGATGCGCCCACGCGGTCGGCGGCCGCGGCACCGCCGCCGAGACGCCCCAGGAAGCCCTTTCGCGACACGCCGAGCAGCACGGCGCAGCCTAGCCCATGCAGCATCGGCAGGGCCTCGAGCAGGGCCAGATTGTGCGCGATCGTCTTGCCGAACCCGATCCCGGGATCGACCGCGATGCGTCCGATATCGATGCCGGCGGCGGTGCAGGCGTCGATGCGGCGGGCGAGATAATCGTAGACCTCGGACGGCGCGTGGACGTAGTGCGGCGCCGCCTGCATGGTGCGCGGCTCGCCCTGCATGTGCATGAGAACGACCGATGCGGCACTGTCCGCGACGGCGGCCAGACTGTCCGGATCGCCTTCCAAGGCACTGACATCGTTGACGATGTGCGCGCCCGCATCGATCGCCGCGCGCATAACGGATGCATTGCGGGTGTCGACCGAGACCAGCGCGCCGCCCGCGTCCGCCAGCGCCCGCACGACCGGCACGACCCGCCGGATCTCCTCGTCACGCGGCACCGGCTCGGCGCCGGGGCGGGTGGACTCGCCGCCGACATCGAGGATGTCGGCACCGCCGTCGCGCAGCGACAGGGCATGCGCCACGGCGGCATCGGCGGCGAAATGCGCGCCGCCGTCGGAGAAGCTGTCGGGCGTGACGTTCACGATGCCCATCAGGCGCGGTCTGCCGAGATCGAGGCCGGCGAAGACCGGACGCGCGCCGGCGCTCAGGCGGTCGAGATGTCCGCCGGTCCGCGGATTTCCCAGTTGACACAATTCCGTGATCGGCACGGTTACCGCTGCTGCATCGAGGCCCGGCGGCGGATGCAGACGGACGACGGTCCATGCGAGTCGCCCGCCCGCGAACGGCCTCCCGCGGCCGGCCGCGATCAGGTCCCGGGCAGCGTCGCCGGTGACCAGACCATCGGGCTGCGGCAACCAGCCGTCCTGCAGAAGGCGAAAACCCCGCGCGAACGCGGGGTCATCGGGGTTCGTCACGCTGCAATCACCCGCCGGGCTGCGGCTCCGGTGCCAAGCCCGGCGGCTCTCCGCCGCCCCGGCCGGTGGTCGGGATGGAGCCGCGCGGCGGCGTGTCGGAGCGGGTGTACTCCTCGGGGTCGGGCCGCTGGATCGGCTCGCCGCGGATCAGCCTGTCGATGTCTTCGCGGCCGAGCGTCTCGTACTCCAGCAGCGCCTTGGCGAGGCGGTGCAGTTCGTCCATGTGCTCGGACAGGATCCTGCGGGCCTCGTTCTCGCCCTCTTCCACCAGCCGGCGCGTCTCCTCGTCGATCAGCGCGGCGGTATGGTCGGAGACGTTCTTGCGCTGCGCCACCGAGTGGCCGAGGAAGACCTCCTCCTCGTTGTCGGCGTAGCGCAGGCGGCCGAGCTTGTCGCTGAAGCCGAACTCCGTGACCATCGCCCGGGCATAGCGGGTCGCGACCTTGATGTCCTGGGACGCGCCGGTGGTGATGTTCTCCTTGCCGAAGATCAGCTCCTCCGCGATGCGCCCGCCGAAGGCGCTGGCGATCAGCGCCTTCAGCTCCATGAAGGACTGGCTCAGACGGTCGCGCTCCGGCAGGTACATGGCGAGACCGAGCGCCCGACCGCGCGGGATGATGGTCACCTTGTGGAGCGGCTCGTGCCCCTTCACGTAGAGCATGACCAGGGCATGGCCGCCCTCGTGGTAGGCCGTCAGGCGCTTCTCGTCGTCGCTCATCACCATGGAGCGGCGCTCGGCGCCCATCATCACCTTGTCCTTGGCGTCCTCCAACTCGCGCATCGTGACGACACGCTTGTTGCGGCGGGCGGCGAGGAGTGCGGCCTCGTTGATCAGGTTCGCGAGATCGGCGCCGGAGAAGCCGGGCGTGCCGCGTGCGATGACCCGCGGGTTCACGTCGGGCGCCAGCGGCACCTTGCGCATATGGACCTTCAGGATCTTCTCGCGCCCGACGATGTCGGGGTTCGGCACGACGACCTGACGGTCGAAGCGACCGGGCCGCAACAGGGCCGGATCGAGCACGTCCGGACGGTTGGTCGCGGCGATGAGGATGACGCCCTCGTTCGCCTCGAAGCCGTCCATCTCGACCAGAAGCTGGTTCAGCGTCTGCTCGCGCTCGTCGTTGCCGCCGCCCAGGCCGGCGCCGCGATGGCGGCCGACCGCGTCGATCTCGTCGATGAAGATGATGCAGGGCGCGTTCTTCTTGCCCTGCTCGAACATGTCGCGGACGCGGCTGGCGCCGACGCCGACGAACATCTCGACGAAGTCCGAACCGGAAATTGTGAAGAAGGGCACGTTCGCTTCGCCGGCGATGGCACGGGCGAGCAGCGTCTTACCGGTGCCGGGCGGGCCGACGAGCAGCACGCCCTTCGGGATGCGGCCGCCGAGGCGCTGAAACTTCTGCGGGTCACGGAGATATTCGACGATCTCCTCGAGCTCGACCTTGGCCTCGTCGATGCCGGCGACGTCGTCGAAGGTGACGCGGCCGCTGCGCTCGGTCAGCAGGCGAGCCTTGGACTTTCCGAAGCCCATGGCGCGGCCGCCGCCCGACTGCATCTGGCGCATGAAGAAGATCCACACGCCGATGAGCAGCAGCATCGGGAACCACGAGATCAGGATGCCGAACAGCGAGGGCACGTTGTCGTCGGACGGAGCCGCCGTGATGCGCACGCCGCTGTTGGTCAGCCGCTCGATGATCGGCGCGTTGTCCGGCGCATAGGTCGAGAAGACCTTGCCGTCGGAGTAGTGACCGGAGATCTGGTTGCCCTGGATCTTCACGTCGCTGACGCGGCCGGCGTCGACTTGACTGAGGAAATCGGAGAAGGCGACGTCCGCTTGCGGACCCCGTCCAGAAGACCCCTGGAACAGGTTGAACAGCGCGATCAGCAACAGGCCGATGATGATCCAGAGCGCCAGGTTCTTGCCGAAATTGTTCAACCTAGTCCCCTATGCAGACGGGTCGCGGCCCAGACGGGGCGAGGCCACCCGTATTCGTATCGGCGTCGTAAATCCAAGATAATGCCGGCCCGTCATCAAACAAGCGCGAAACCCGGCGCCAGAAGCGGCCTGCGCGGGCGAAAGATCGCGGGCAGCCGCGGAAACGCTGGCGGATCAACGCTCTCCCGCTCCGGGGCCGCCATCCCGCCCGGTCGCGCAACCGCGACGATCCCGTGCGCACCGTGCAGCGCCGGCAGTCCGGCACGAACGTCGGCCGGCAGGCGGACGCCGCGAAAGCCGCCGGTTCCGGCGCCGAGTGGCCCGAGGGTGAGCCCCTCTCCGGCATCCGCCGGAACCGTCACGTCGAACCGGCCGTCCCAATGCACCCGCGTGCCCGCAGCCACCACCAGGGTGGCCGGCGCCTCCGGCTCGCGGCAGACGAGAAAGCCGGTTCGCGTGGCACGGACGAGGCATCCGCCGAGCGTGTGCCGGCCGAACCCGTCGGCGCGCATGCGTGCCTCGAACCGTTCGACGCGTGCGCCGCGCGGCGGCCACTCGCCGCCGCCGACAGTGGCCGTCACCGCGGCGAGCAGCCGCAGCCGGGCGTCCCACGAGGCCGCCGAGAAGGCGGCGCCATCGATCTCGGCGAACCCCTCGGGCCGCAACCGGACCGCCGACGCGAGCAGGTCGGCCAGGGCGATTTCCGCCGACGCCCGGGCACGGCCGAGACGCCTCGACGATGCCGCCAGCGCCGACACCGTCGGACCGTCGGCCCCCGGCCTTTCCAGCCGCTCCCGCACCGCGGTCCGCGCGAAGGCGGGGTTCCGGTTCGACGGATCGTCCAACCAGCCGAGCCCCGCTGCCCGAAGCGTGGCCCTGAGGCGCGCGCGGGGGATGGTCAGCAGAGGTCGAAGAAGCCTGACGGCGCGGCCTTCGCGGATCGCCGACATGCCTGCCAGCCCGAAGGGCCCGCTGCCGTGGCCCAGCCTCAGCAGCAGGGTCTCGGCCTGATCGTCCTGCTGGTGCGCCAGCAGGAGATGGAGGACGCCCGCTTCGACGCAGGCGCGTTCGAGCAGCCGGTAGCGCGCCGTCCGCGCCGCCTCCTGGATCCCGCTCGCCGGCTTGTCGCCTTCCCACCGGAGAATGCGCTGCGCGATCCCGGCCCGTGCCAGAACCCGGCCGGCCTCCGCCGCCTCCACGTCCGATCCGCGGCGCAAGCCGTGATCGACGGTCAGCGCCAGCACCGCGCCGCCGCGGACGCTGCACCAGCGATGCGCGAGGAGGGCGAGCGCCATGCTGTCGGATCCGCCGGAGACGGCCACGGCGAGATGCGGCGACGCCTCGAAGGGACCGAGCCGCGCCATCAGTTCGGTGAATTCCGCGTCCTTCAGCGGTGCGCCGAGCCGCGGCTCGTCGGGCTTCGTCACCGGCGCAGGCGCCGGCGCGGGGTCAGCCGCACGAGAGCTGGCTGCGCTCCTGGTCGGCACGCTGGCGGATCCGGCTGTCGGCATTCGGGTGGTCGCGCAGCAGCTTGTCGAGCGCCACGCAGGCTTCCTGCTTCTTCTGCAGCGCCGCCAGCGACAGGCCGAGCTTCAACAGGTTGTCCGGCGCCTTACTGCCGGTCGGGGCTTTCTGGTAGCTCTCCAGGAACCCTGTCGCCGCCTCGGGATATTCGCGCCGGACGTAATAGGTTTCGGCCAGCCAGTAACGGGCAT